>Ga0209056_10001426_pt1 | contig 26450 bp, 22 predicted proteins | sample GraSoiAngelo_114_FD_185876 | JGI IMG/M metagenome (GOLD analysis project Ga0209056, IMG submission 185876) | Grasslands soil microbial communities from the Angelo Coastal Reserve, California, USA - 14_0903_13_40cm (SPAdes) (version 2) | ecosystem: Environmental > Terrestrial > Soil > Grasslands... | reverse complement strand
GCGGTACAAGGGCTCACCTATTTCTGCCTTGTCCGACAAGCAACTGAAAACAGAGCTCAATCGATGAAATGCAGAGATGTTGATGAAATGCTTTGGATGGCAGTAACCGTGCTTCCGAGGATCATGCTACCCGTGCGTCATAATCCGCATTTCTTCGACGTCGCGAAAGGCTAAACGTGGGACCACAGGATTTTCATTAGATAGAGGCAAATTCTTGGAAAGGACGTCCAATTCGGATCAGGGCCAGACCATGTTTCTGCAGGGCGTGGGCGCCGGCATGAGGGCGGTCGAGGCTGTAATCCGCGAATTGGCTCAGAGCACCGTAACGGTGCTGCTGCTGGCCGAGGCGGGCGCAGGAAAGCGAACCGTTGCGCGTTATATTCATGAAAGCTCAGTCCGTAGCGCAGAGCCGTTCTGTTTTGCCGCTTGCGCCGGAGTGACTCCGCAAGACTTCAGCGGCATGTTCGGGAACGGAACGGTATTCCTCGAGGAAATAGGCGACTTAAGTTCCGGATGCCAGGCCGGGCTGTTGGATTTGTTGCCGCAGTTGGAGGCGAACGGGAATGGCTCGCGGCGCGCACGTTTGATTTGTGGAAGCGCGCGAGACCTAGAAACGGATGTCAAGCAGGGGCGCTTCCGGGAAGATCTTTATTACCGGATCAGCGGGGTGTGCTTGCGATTGCCGCCTCTGCGCCAACGCAAGGAGGACATTCCTTGCTTGGTGAATTTTTTTCTGGCTAAGTACGCCCAGGACTTTGGCCGTCCCACACCAGTTCTGAGCGCAACCACTCAGAAGCTGTTTAACGAGTACTCCTGGCCCGGCAATATCCGCGAACTGGAAGATGCTGCCAAGGCAATGGTGGTGCTGGGAGATGAGTCGGTTGCGATGGGCGGCTTGCGCGCCATGCTGACGAAATCAGATCGCTTCGGTAACTGCGAGCAGGTTTCGCTGAAGCAGGCTTCGCGCGCAGCTTCGCGGCAGGCTGAAAAGGAATTAATACTGAGAGTGCTGAATCGCACCCGCTGGAACCGCCGCCGCGCCGCTCAGGAGCTCCAGATCAGCTACAAGGCGTTGCTGTACAAGTTGAAACAAATTGGATACGGGGAGTTCGGAACGTCGTAGTCACCTAGGAGAGAGAATGAAGACGACCGCACTGACAATAGCATTGCTGCTCGGGCTTGGTTCTGCCTGGGCGCAGAGCAACGGTGCCAAGCCAAGAGACAAAGCGGGCTCTGTGCCTGAGGCTTCGAGGATAACCTCGGCCGCTGGCCCCACCTACGTGATCGGCGCCGATGACACACTCCATATCGATGTTTGGAAAGAGCCGGATCTCACCGCGACATTGCCTGTGCGTCCCGATGGCATGATTTCCTTGCCCCTATTGAACGATGTGCAGGCGGCGGGGCTGACGCCGATGCAATTGGCGTCCTCGATTACGGAAAAGCTAAAGAAATATCTCGCCGATCCGCGCGTGACCGTGGTGGTTACACAGATGAACAGCCAGCGGATTTATGTGACCGGCGAGGTGTTGCACACCGGCGCCATGCCTCTGTTGCCCAACATGACGGTATTACAAGCCTTGGCCAGCGCCGGTTTCAGCCAGTTCGCAAACACCAAGGGCATTTACGTGCTGCGCGTCGAAAACGGAAGACAGCAGAAGATTCCGATTAATTACAAGCAGCTCGTGAAGGGCGAAGCGATGGGGCAAAACATCCTTATGAAACCGGGAGACACGATTGTCGTACCGTAAGGGAAACGTGATGAGGAATCGGGCTTACATGCTTGTTTTGGGCACAGCGTTGGCGCTTGGAACTGGCTGGGCACAGAGTGACAGCTCCCAGCAGCAGCCGGGAAGCAGCCAGCAGCGTGCCGACAACACGCAACAGCAAGGCACAGGGGCAGTGCCGGCATTGGGTCAGGACAACGCCGCGTCGAACGATAATCCGCCGCTTTCGGGATTAGATCAACCTTCTCTTGAGCCTCGCGCGGCGGCCCGCAGCTTCCTTATTCCCGGCGCGCATGTCAGTCAATCACTGGACACGAATGTCGGCAGTGGCGGTCCCCACATCAACGGAATCACGCGCGCTTTGGGAAGCTTGACTTTGCAAAGACTCTGGAGCCGCTATGACGTGGGTCTGGATTACGTCGGCGGTGGTGTCTTCTATCCTCGCTCATCAGTAGGCGCTGCCCAGGTCCATCAACTGGATGCTGATCAGCGCATCCTCTGGCGCACCGGCCAACTCGCAGTCAGGGATTCATTCAGCTATCTGCCGGAAGGTATGTTCGGATTCGGGTCCTTTGGCGGCGCCGGAGCGCTTCCAGGACTTGGGATCGGTGGTGGCGTTTTAGGCGGTGGTTTCGGGAACTTCTTCGGTCCCGGAGAGTTCGCCACACTTCAACAGCAACCCCGGCTTACTAATGTCTCGTTGGCGGACATCACTCAGGCGCTAAGCCCTCGCTCGACAGTGACGATTGCCGGCTCCTATGGTTTGGTTCACTTCATTGACAACAGTTTCGGATTCGTTAACAGCCGCCAGGTAGGGGCGCAAGCGGGCTACAACTACCTGCTCAGCCGTAGAGACCAGGTGGGAGTTGCTTACGGATATCAGGCGTTCCGCTATCCCGGCAGCAGTGGAACGAGTTTCAACACGCAGGTGGTGCACTTGCTGTACGGGCATCGAATTTCGGGGCGAATGGATCTCTTACTCGGAGGCGGGCCGCAATATACGCAGCTTAACACTCCGCAAATAAAATCCAGCACTCAGCTTTCGGCCAGCGGGCGAGCGACGTTGCGCTACCGATTTGAAAAAAGCAGTGTCAGCCTTTCGTACCATCACTACAACACTTCCGGTTCGGGCTTCTTTACCGGGGCCAAGAGCGATGTCGGTCGAATAACCTACACCCGACCGATCAATCGGCTGTGGGACATGCTTGCGGATATCGGCTATACGCACAATACCCGGATATTCCCCCTTTTTTTGGGCATTCCGAATCCGGCAAGCATTCCCTCCAATACGACGTCTTACAACTATTGGTATGCGGGGGGAGCGCTACACCGGCAGATTGGGCGGGACTTTAGCGGCTACGTAAGCTACCAGTTCAACGAGCTCTATTTCGGCTGCGCTGCTGTTCCTGTACCGATTGTTCCATCGAGTGGTCGACCGAGCCTTGCATGCGGGAGCAGGTCGCAGCGGCATGTGGCCACGGTGGGGGTAGATTGGCATCCGCATCCGATCCGGCTTGATTAATCCGTAGGCCATCCGCGGGGATGGCCGGAATAGGAAATTGGCATGATTGAAAATCGTGAACTAAGCATGGACGATTATTTGGCGATGTTACGCCGGCGCCTGAAGGTAATCCTGATTCCGGCACTGCTGGCGCCCCTCGCTGGGTTCTTGATCTCGTTTGTGTTTCCACCAAAGTACACTTCGCAATCACTGATCTTGGTGGAGGAGCAAAAAGTCCCGGAAGGCTATGTCAAGCCTGTGGTGACCGAGGACGTTGGCCAGCGCATCGCCACTATGGAGCAGCAAGTCCTAACCCGCAACCGGCTGCAACACATGATTGACCGTTTGGGTCTGGCGAAGGGAAGGAGCGTCGATGAAGCGGTCGACGAAATCCGTGCCAACATATCCATCGAACAGGTGGAAACCGACCTCACACCGCCAACCGCGGGCGGTACGACCAAGAAGAAGAAGCCCGGGCAAGCGAGCACCGTGCCGGGGTTTTATGTGAACTTTACGGCAAGCAATCCGAAGGAGGCGCAGGACATCTGTAGTGGGCTTACGTCCATGCTGCTGGAAGAAAATCTCAAGCTTCGCGAGGCGGTGGCCCAGAGCACGACTGATTTCCTTTCCCGGCAGCTCGAGCAGGCGAAGCGCGATATCGACGACCAAGACGGCAAACTGGCGGCATTTAAGAAGCAGTACATGGGCCAGTTGCCGGGCGACGAGGAGAACAACCTGAAGATCCTGATGGGTCTGAATTCGCAATTGGATGCGAACACCCAGAGCCTGAACCGTGCGCAGCAGGATAAGTCCTATACCGAATCGTTGCTGGCACAGCAGTTGGCAGCGTGGAAGTCAATCCAGAGCGCGACCAATCCGCAAACGCTCGAGCAGCAGTTAGCCTCGCTGCAAAGCCAGCTCATCACATTACAAGCTCGTTATACCGATGACCATCCAGACGTGGTGAAGACGAAAGCCGACATCACGGAAATCAAACGCAAGCTGGACGAGATGAAATCCGCCGCGGCACAGAATGCGCCAGGGAACGATAAAGCCTCGGCAGCGGAGCCACCCGAGATTCGGCAACTGCGTTTGCAGGTTCACCAGTACGATCAGGTCATCGCTCAGGCCACGCGCGATCAGCAACGGCTGCAGGAACAGATTCGGGCCTACCAGGGTAGAGTGGCGTTGAGCCCCGCTGTCGAGGAGCAATACAAATTACTTACGCGCGACTACGACACGGCACAAAAGTTCTACAACGATCTGTTGGCCAAGAAGAGTGAGTCGGCCATGCAGACCGACATGGAACGTGGCCAGCAAGGTGAGCAGATGAGACTGCTCAACCCGGCGAACCTGCCGGATTCCCCAAGCTTCCCCAACCGATGGCTGTTTATCGGCGGCGGATTGGGCGCCGGCCTGGCCCTCGGCTTAGGCCTGGCGTTGTGGATGGAACTACGCGACAAATCGATCCGCACCGAGCAGGACGTTTTGGCGGCGATGGAGTTGCCCATGCTGGTTTCTCTGCCTTGGGTGAACCCGGACTCGGCCGTGAGGAACGGAAATGGCAGGTTCAGAATTCGATCTAAACCGTCTGATGAAGAAAAGCAGACGGTAGAGGTCTAACACTCAATGTACAAGGAATTCTTCGGACTCCGAGCTAATCCGTTCAATGTCAATCCCGATCCGCGTTATCTGTTTCTGACGCGGCACACGGAAGAAGCGCTGGCCTGCCTGACGTATGGCATCCAGAGCCGTAAGGGCTTTGTGCTATTGAGCGGCGAAGTGGGGACCGGCAAGACGACGCTCATCAACAAGCTCCTGGAATGGCTCCGGCTGCAACAGGTGGCGACCGCGTTCATCTTCAACTCGCGGATGAACGTGCCCCAGTTCATGGATTACATGATGGCGGATTTCGGCATTGTATGCGACTCAAAGGCCAAGAGCCAGATTCTTCTTCGGCTCTACAACTGGTTGCTGGACCGCTATCGCGCTGGAGAAACGGCAGTGCTGATTGTGGACGAGGCGCAGAACCTCTCCGATGAAGTTCTGGAAGAGATTCGCTTGATGACGAATCTGGAAACCTTCACGGAGAAACTTTTACAGATTGTTCTGGTCGGCCAGCCTGAGCTGGAGCAGAAACTCAAGCAGCCCCAGTTGCGGCAATTGCGTCAAAGGCTGACGCTGCGCGCCAAAACGCATCCGCTGTCGCTTGAGGAGACCAAGGCTTACGTAAGCCAGCGGTTGCGTATTGCAGGATCGAGTGGACGGCAGATTTTCGATCCTGAAGCGTTGATGGCCATCCATCGTTATTCGAATGGGATTCCACGTGTGGTGAATCTGATCTGCGAACACTGCCTGGTCAGCGCGTTTGTGGACCAGCAGAACACAGTGGGCGCAGAAATGGTGGATGCCGTAGCCCGGGACTTCGATCTGGGTGACGACACGACGTCCCAGGTTTTAACTACGCCGCCGCAACCGAATTCTGCGGAAAAGTTCGATTTGGTTGAAGCATTGAGGACTTTGGCGACTCTGGCTGACCGATTGCGCCACTCAGACCAAGAGCTCGCCAAAGAAAGGAAATTATGAGCCGAATTCACGAAGCCTTAAAAAAAGCGGAAGAACAACGTGCTGCATCGCAGGGCGGGAATATCGAGCCCGCCCCGCTGGCAGAGGTGGCAAATGAGGCCACTGCAACGGCAGTCGCCCCAGCTATCGAGCACACACCTGCAGCAGTCTCAGCCATGCCGTCATTTGTCTCGTCGTTTACATTCGACACGCTGCTGGCGCGCTGCGCCCAAGCTCGCTGGTCGCCCGATTCGAAGACTATGTTGTTCTTCAATTCCGATGACGAGCAGCGTTACGGGATGGAGGAATTCCGCACTCTGCGCTCCCGCCTATACCAGATGCGGGAAAAGCAGTCCTTGAAGAAGGTTCTGGTAACCAGTTCGCTGCCCAAGGAGGGCAAGAGCTTCGTAGCTGCTAACCTGGCACAGGTCATGGTGCGGCAGCAAGGGCGGCGGGCTTTGCTGATTGATGGTGACCTGCGCGGACCCCGCTTGCATCAGGTATTGGGAACAGCTTCCAGTCCGGGCCTCTCCGAGTATCTGTTGGGGGAGGTGGATGAGTTTGGAGTCATTCAGCGCGGCCCCATGGACAATCTTTTCTTCATTCCTTCCGGGCGCACGGTTTCGAGTCCGGCGGAACTGGTTGCCAATGGCCGGCTGAAATTCTTGCTCAACCGGGTGGAACCGCTGTTCGATTGGATCATCATCGACTCGCCGCCGGCCGTTCCTGTTTCGGATGCCGGCTTACTAGCCAATTATTGCGATGGCGTACTGATTGTGGTGCGTTCCAATGCAACGCCATTTGACATTGCCCGCAAAGCTCGCGAGGAGTTTCGCGATACATCGCTGGTTGGCGTGGTTCTGAATGGCATCGATATAGGTTCGTCATACACGCAGTATTACTACAGTTCCTATGGCCACCCCAACTCCCAAGGAGACGGCCGGAGGTAGAGCGTGATCCGGCTCTTCAAAGTCTATTATCCCGTCCGCACACTCGTGTTGTTGGCAGGCGAAGCCATCATCGTGTGGATTTCTTTCGTCCTGGGAACGGTATTGCAATACCGTGAAGACAGTTATATCGAGCTGAATTTTGAGTACGGTTATTACAAGCTCCTGGTGGTGACGCTGATTGTGCTGCTATTTTCGCATTGGCTCGATCTTTACGATCCGTCAAGCGTGACCGAGAAGTGGGAACAAACTTTCCGTTTACTGCTAGTGCTCGGGCTGGTAGCGCTGACACTAGCGCTCATCATTTCCTTCTTCCCAAGCTCTCTCCCCCGGCGTGACTCATCGCTGGTAGGCCTGATTATTCTCGCGTTCGCGCTGTTCGGGTGGCGCAGCATCTATGCCTGGTTGTCGCAACAGCCCTACCTGCGCGAGAAGGTTTATGTGCTCGGCACCGGCGAGCGCGCGCAACGACTTGTGCAAGGCTTGCGAACGCGTGCGGAACTCGGCGTGGAAGTGGTCGGCTGGACAGGCACCATGGAGGGAGCGTTTACCCTGGACGCGGTTGCGGCGCACCTCACAGAGCTAACAAATCAGCACAGCGTGCATCGCGTTATTGTCGCGATGCCGGACCGGCGCGGAACGATTCCTGTTCAGCAGTTGCTGTCACTACGGCTCAACGGAGTCAAGATTGAAGAAGCTACATCCTGGCTTGAGAAAATGTCCGGCAGAATTGAAGTCGAACAGCTCTATCCGAGCTGGCTGATTTTCGCCGAGGGTTTTAGTTTCAGCAGCGGGTTAATGGTCTTGCGCCGGTTGTTGTCGATTATAGCGTCCGCTGTGCTCCTCCTGATCGTTTCACCCATCATCCCGTTTGTGATCTTAGCCATTAAGCTGGATTCACCCGGACACGTCCTGTACAGGCAGAAGCGGGTCGGCCTTGGGGGGGGCGCTTTTTTTTGCTACAAGTTCCGCACCATGCGGGAAGACGCAGAAGCCGACAAAGGAGCGACCTGGGCGACCGATGATGATCCACGCATCACGCGCGTTGGACGCTTCCTTCGCAGTTCGCGACTGGATGAAATTCCGCAGCTCTGGTGCGTGCTGAAGGGCGATATGGGATTTGTTGGCCCGCGGCCGGAGCGTCCCGAATTCGTCCAGTGGCTCACCAAAGAGATTCCATACTACCCGGTACGCAATGTTGTACGCCCAGGAATCACTGGCTGGGCTCAAGTCCGCTACAAGTATGGCAACACGCTGGATGACGCCAAAGAGAAGCTGCAATACGACCTCTTCTATATCAAGAATGCGTCCATTGGTCTGGACCTGCTCATCATGTTTCAGACGATCAAGATTGTGATTTTGGGCCGGGGTGCGCAATGAAGTGGGTCTTCTGGATGCCCGCGGCGCTCATTGCCTACACCTATCTTGGGTATCCGCTGTGGCTCTGGATCCGAAGCCGCTGGTGCCGCAAGCGGGTGCGGTGCGGCCCGTATATCCCTTTTCTGTCCATCATCATGGTCGTTCACAATGAGGAAAAAGTACTGCCGCGCAAGTTGCGGAATCTTTTGGAGCTGAATTATCCCGCCGAGTTGCTGGAAATTGTCGTGGTATCGGATGGCTCGACCGACACCACCAACCAGATTCTGTCCGAGCACATGGCCGATCCACATATGCGGGTAATTTTCAATCCGCAGCAACAGGGTAAAGCCGCTGGATTGAATGCCGCCATGAGCTCGGTTCGCGGAGAAATTGTGGTATTCACGGATGCCCGGCAGCAAATTGAACCGGATGCGATTCGCGTGCTCGTAGAAAACTTCGCGGATCCCGAGATAGGCTGCGCGAGTGGCGAGTTAATGCTGGGAGACCCTGAAACAGGGGAAGCAGAGCAAGGAATGGGCGTGTACTGGAGGATTGAGAAAGCGGTCCGGGAACTGGAATCGGCAGCGGGTTCGGTTGTGGGCGCGACTGGCGCCATCTATGCGATTCGCCGGAAATTGCTGGTCAGGGTCCCGGCTGAAACCATTTTGGACGATGTGTATATCCCGATGCACGTGGTCCGGCGGGGTGCGCGGGTAATTTTCGATCCGCGGGCGCGCGCATGGGACTCGCCGGACCAGGGAACGGCCCGGGAATTTAGCCGCAAAGTGAGGACGTTGAGTGGGAATTATCAGCTATTGCAGCTTGCGCCTTGGCTGCTGAGCAGCGCGAATCCGCTTCGATTTCAATTTGTGAGTCATAAACTGCTACGGCTGGTGGTTCCCTTCGCGTTGTTGGCCACGCTGCTGGCATCCCTTGTGACGCCCGGAGTGTTCTATCACGGTGCTGCGATCTTGCAACTCGCTTTTTACACATTGAGTCTTCTGGGGTTGGTGCACGTTTTACGACGCGGTGCCTTCGGGCGCGTCACCGATGCGGCCCGCACATTCGTATTGCTGAACACAGCCGCTGTAGTGGCTTTCGCTAATTTTGCGGTAGGACGCAAGGCAGCTTGGGGACGATCAACAACCATTGAACAAATCGAGGGCTGACGTGGCAAGCGCAGCACAAGATATCGAGCAGCAAACCGGCAAGACAAGGAAAACGGAGAGGGCGGCTGACTTGTACGGCTTGCGCGCTGGCTCCCCAAGACCTCAAGGTGTGGTTGGCGACGGCAGTTATTCAGAAACGAAAAGGGGGAGCTGTTTATCCGGCTACTACCGTGCCAAGACTGCGGAGATCATTCGTGAGCTTTGCCGATTGATAGGGTTTCGCAATGTAGTAGTCAAGGTCACTAAGGCGCGAGCCATATTGGGCCGGGCGCCAGCACTCGGGCGAATCGAACGGAGGCTGGCATCCCTGGTGGAGATGACCGCAGGCAATCTGATCGTGGACGTTCTCAAATGAACTGTCGAAGTTTTAGGCACATGTTGCGGAATGAGAGTCTTCATGGCGACTGAAGAGAAAGCTTTCACAGGCAGGCCGCTGCGGAACAAGGAACTGCTCAGCGGCGCTTTTTTCTGGCTGAGCGCGTTCTATTTCGTCTACTGTGCGCGGCCCGAGGACTGGATTCCTGGGTTAAATCACATTCCGCTGGCGAAGGTTACCGCCATATTTGCCTTTGTATCGTTGTTTATGAGTCTGGGCAGGGCGCAACGCAAATTCCGGGACTTGCCGAGGGAAGCTGGTTATCTGCTCGCACTGATTGGTCTGCTGGTGGCATCTGCATTGTTGTCTCCCGTGTGGCCCGGAGGGGCCTTTTTCCACGCTGTGGATTTCTCCAAAGTTTACGTGGCCTGGGTTGTTACCTTCATGCTGGTCACGACTTTTTCCCGGCTGCGCCGCGTAATTTACATCCAAGCAGCTTCGGTGGCGGTGATCGCTTTCGTTTCATTAGTGAAGGGACACAACACTCCCAGGCTAGACGGTGTTTTGGGTGGCATTTACTCGAATCCGAACGATCTGGCATTCGCCATCGTTCTGTCACTTCCTCTCTGCCTGGCCCTCCTGTTGACGGCCAAGGGTCTGCTCCCCAAGTTGGTCTGGGTCTGCGCCATGCTGGCCATGGCCACGGCACTGTTTCTCACCGCCTCCCGGGCAGGATTCATTGATCTGGTGATCTCCGGTGCGGTCTGTCTGTGGCACTTCGGAATAAGAGGAAAGCGGCCACAGCTGATCGTTGCGGCCGTGCTCGTGCTGGGCACGCTGATGTTGCTGGCCGGCGGCCTTCTTCGTGCCCGTTTCGCCACTATCTACAGCGACGATGTGAATACGGAGGTGCGCAGCGCCTACGGTTCCTATGAGCAACGGAAGTTTCTTTACTTCAAAAGTCTTGAAGGAATGGAGCACCACCCGCTGTTTGGGGTTGGGATCAGGTGTTTTGCCAACTATTCAGGAGTTTGGAGGGAAGTCCACAACGCCTATCTGGAGATTGGTGTGGAAGGTGGCATTCCCGTTCTAATCCTTTATCTCATGATCTTCCAGCGAGGCTTCGCCAACTTAAGCTCGCTGCGGCGAAGGCGGGATCTGGATTTGCACACCACGCTGTTTGTCGGGGCTCTGCATAGCTCGCTGGTCGGTTTTGCGGTGGGAGCCCTCTTTGCGCCCGAGGCATATCAGTTTTTCCTATATTTCGCAGTCGCCCAAAGCTCGGCCCTAATGGCAATTGTTAAAGAGCAGGACGCCGCGGAAGTCCTGCCGTCGAAAGTGTCCCGCAGATTCAAGCAGTTTGCTGAGGCTTATGGGAGACATCGGTCGAATGAACTCACGCCTGTGCACTAGCCTGTTGGGAATGCTCCGGTGTACCTCCTGCCGCGCTCCTCTCACGCAGCAGGACGATGCATACACCTGTTCGGCATGCGGGCAGAGGTTCCCGATTGTGCGTGGAGTACCGAGATTTGTGGCTGAGCAGGACTACGCGGACAGTTTCGGCTACCAGTGGCACCGGTTTGATAAGACCCAGCTCGATCATGCGGGAAAATATGAATCGGAACCCGACTTGATCCGCAAGACAGGCCTTAGGCCGGAAGACGTGAAGGGAAAACTCGTTCTGGACGTGGGCTGCGGCATGGGCCGCTTCGCAGAAGTTGTTACCCGTTGGGGCGGCCGCGTGGTTGGAATCGACCTCAGCGTGGCAGCGGAGGTTGCCGCTCGCAATCTCGCCGATCGAGAGTTTGTAGCCCTGCAGGCAGACGTGTTTGCGCTACCCTTCGCGCCGGAGAGCTTTGACTGCATCTACAGCCTTGGTGTTTTGCATCACACTCCGGATTGTGAGACAGCCTTCAGCAATTTACCCAAGTACCTGAAGCCCGCGGGAACAATGGCTGTCTGGCTATACAGTGGCTATAACAAATGGTACCGGTTTAGTGACATTTACCGGAAGTTTACGCGCCGGATGCCGGCTCCAACGCTGCTCCGGATACTTCGGGTGGCAGTGCCTTTCTTTTACGGTTTCGATCGTTTCCTGTGTGCCATTCCACTGGTGGGGAGGCCGCTCGCCGGCTTGGTGCACCACGTGTTCCCGGTGAACCGCCACCCCTGTTCAGAAATGAGGATACTGGACACGTTTGACTGGTATTCTCCGAAGTATCAGTCCAAACACACGTATGCCCAGGTCTTCCGCTGGTTCGAGCGATGCGGGCTGGGGGACCTGAGTGTCGCCGATGTCGCCATCGGCGTTCGTGGCCGCAAAGTTGCGAAACCAGTCGCAAATGAATCGGCACCAAATGCTGATCTCAAGTTGCATACATCGTGAACACCGGTTGGACTCGCAACAATGGTTCTGGCATGAACTCCATACCGAGAGATCAACCCGAGAGCTATCCTGGTTGCACCCGGAGTGGAAGTGTGAGCGTAGGCAGGAAGCTGTCGTACGCGCTACGCTGGCTTCCCAGTCATTGCTGGCAGAGCGTGATGCGGCGTTCGCCCCGAGGCCGCGTTCACCTGATTCTTGCGCTTGCCGATCATTTTGAACCGGCCATTGTGCCTGGGCAGGGAGCGGCGCGAGCCCCGCATGCCGAGCAGGAAAGACGGGTGGAGCGCTGGTGCAAGATGTATCCCCACTTGGTGGAGGAATGGCGGGACAACGAGGGCCGGCCCTTCGTCCATACCTATTTTTATCCGGCCGAGCAATACCAGAGAGACCTTATTGCGCAATTGGCGAGGCACTGCCATCGGGGATACGGAGAGATCGAGATTCATCTCCACCACGGAGCGTTCGAGCCCGACACCGCGGAAAACACGGCTCTTATGCTCAGCCAGTTCCGAAACGCGCTTGCTTTTGAGCACGGATGTCTGAGCTGTTTCGACCATGACCCCTCCCCGCGTTACGCGTTTGTTCATGGCAACTTCGCCCTGGCGAATTCCAACGGCGGACGCGGCTGCGGAGTGGATTCCGAGATGCAGGTGCTTGCTGATACTGGATGCTACGCAGACCTGACGCTGCCGACCGGCATATTTCATCGCGCCCAGACAGCGAAAATCAATTCGCTATATGAGTGCGGGCGACCGCTGAGCCAACAGGCGCCGCACCGAAGGGGTCGTAACCTGAAGAAGGGACAGGCTCCTCGTGTTTTTCCGCTGATCGTGCAAGGGCCCCTGATATTGTCTCTTGCCTCAGGCACCGGCCGGCAATGGAGCATCGAGACCGGCGCCCTCACTCGCCCCAACCCCGCAAGCTTGCGCCGGCTTCATTTGTGGAAGAAAGCAGGTATCACGGTACACGGGCGGGCCGATTGGCTGTTCATCAAATTGCACTGCCACGGGATGGATCCGACTCAGGAAGAAGCAATGCTGGGCCAACCCATGCGGCAGTTTCTTCGCGAGTTGGTGGAAGGGGCGGAGGAGAGAAGGGAAGTCTTGCACTTTGTCTCCGCGCGGGAGATGGTCAACATCATTCTGGCCGCATGTGACGGTCGGGAAGGCAACCCAGGCGATTACCGGGACTACCGGCTGAAGCCGATCCGGACCTGGGCCGAGTCAGTGCGCAGTGGGTCCGGGATTGTATTGAGGGGATAGCGCATGTGCGGAATCGCGGGAATCGTCAGCGCCCAAGCCGGAGATCGGATTGAGGCGGAAACCATCCACCGGATGTGTGAGGCCATTGTTCATCGTGGTCCGGACGATGAGGGAATCTTCGTTAAGCACGGTACCGGATTGGGTATGCGCCGCCTCAGCATTATTGACGTTGCCGGCGGCCATCAGCCCGTCTTCAATGAAGACGGGACGATCTGGGTGGTGTTTAACGGTGAAATCTATAACTTTCCCGAGCTTCGGTCCGAACTCGAAAGCCGCGGTCATCGCTTTTACACCCACACCGACACCGAGGTCATTGTCCACCTGTACGAAGAGATGGGTACCGATTGCCTTCAGAAGCTGCGGGGGATGTTCGGTCTTGCGCTCTACGACGAGCAGGAAGGCAAGTTGCTGCTGGCCCGCGATCGCCTGGGTAAAAAGCCGCTGCATTATGCGCTGGCGAATGGGAGACTCTACTTCGGGTCGGAAATCAAAGCGATTTTGGCGGTAGCGTCCGAACTCGCCCGGGTGAACCAGAAAGCTCTGCTCCAGTACATGTACTTCGGCTATGTTCCCGACCCCCTTACTGCGTTTGAGCCTATTCAGAAACTTCCGCCAGGCCACTTTCTGGAGTTTCGGTGTGGCGAGGCTCGAGTGCAAAAATACTGGGATCTGCCGCAATACAGCACGCACCAGCCCAAGAGCGAAGCCGAGTGTCTGGAAGAACTCGAACACCACTTGACCGAAGCAGTGCGCATCCGGCTGCTTTCAGACGTTCCGCTCGGAGCTTTGTTGAGCGGAGGCACCGATTCTTCGACGGTGGTCGCGCTCATGGCCCGGGCGAGCGCGAAGCCGGTCAAGACGTTCGCCATCGGCTTCAAGCAGGATGACTTTAACGAATCACACTACGCGAGGCTGGTAGCGGAGCGCTTTGGTGCGCAGCACCACGAACTGGTTCTGGAGCCGAACGTCGTGGATACGGTCGAGACGCTGACGCGTTCGCTCGAGGAGCCGTTCGGCGATTCCTCGATGCTGCCGACCTACTACGTTTCCTGCCTGGCGCGGCAGCATGTGACTGTGGCCTTGTCGGGGGACGGGGGCGACGAGATTTTTGCTGGTTATGGCCGCTACCGGATCCAGTCACGCCGGCAATTCTTCGAGCATATTCCGGGCTGGATGCGGCGCTGGTATCGGGAACGGCTCTATCCGCGACTTCCGGGTTCCATGCACGGGCGCAAATTCGCATACAGCGTGTCGCTCCCTTGGCGGGAACGGTATGTGGACGCGATCTCGTTCCTTCCCGCGTTCGAGAGGGAAATGCCTCTGCTATCCGACGCATTCCGGGCCAAGGTTGGGGACATTGAGGACCCACAGAACATAATGCTCCGGTACTTCGAGAACGCGCCGGCACATGATCCGGTGAGCCAGATGCTGTACGTCGACACCAAGACCTACATGGTGGCAGACATTCTGACCAAGGTCGATCGGATGAGCATGGCAACGTCTCTCGAAGTGAGGGCGCCCATTCTCGATCACGTGTTGGTGGAATGGGTCACCGGGCTGCCTCCGGAATGGAAACTCCGTGGGAATAGACAAAAGTACATTCTTCGAAAATTGGCAGAACGGGTCGGCGTACCCAAGGAAGTCCTCCACCGGCGCAAGCAGGGCTTTGCTTTGCCGCTTGTACATTGGATTCGAAACGAGTTGAAAGACCTGCTGCTCACTGTTCTTTTGGAGCCCCGGACTTTGCAGCGTGGATACTTCAATCCGCGCGGTGTCCGTCAACTTCTCGACGAACACTTCCAGGGACGTCGAGTTCATTCCGGCCGCATCTGGCGCCTGCTGATGTTCGAACTGTGGCATCGCAATTTCCTGGAGGGCTTCCGGATGAGGGACTCCAAGCAGCAACTGGAGCACGCTGCGTCGCTGCGCAAGGCGATTGGATGAGTTCCGCGGGCGATTACGGTAATGGTGCATCGCCGGCAAGCGCGCCGGCAAGCAACGGTGCTCCGCATTCCGGGCAAGCCCGCGAAGTAGATCAGCGTCCTGCCCTGTTCCTAATGATTGAGAGCCTGGAGACGGGAGGCAGCGAGCGCCAGTTTTCCGAACTGGCATGGTGTCTTGATCGCCGCGCCTTTCAGATTCATTTGAGCTGCATCCGGCCGCAAGGACCCTTTCTGAAGGAGTTGGGCAAGATGCCGCACTTCCCGCTAGGCGGTAGTTTGTACGGACTGCAGTCTTGGTGGACCCGTTTCCGCTTGGCCCGCCATCTCAACCGGCACGAGATCGCGATTGCGCAAGCGTTTGATTTTTATTCGAACCTGACCTTGGTCCCAGCCGCGCGGCTGGGGCGCGTGCCAATCGTAATCGGAAGCCAGCGGCAACTCGGCGATCTCCTCACGCCTGCCCAGCGATGTGCGCAGGCTGCCGTGTTTCGCTGCTGCGACGTGGTCGTCTGCAATTCGCATGCCGCCGCCGATCGTTTAGCGCACGAAGCTCTCCCGCCGCGACGGGTAGTGGTGATCGGCAACGCGCTGCCATGGCAGGCCTTTGCCGAATCAGTGCCCGCACTGCCCCGACTCCCGGGGGTTATTCGTGTGGGCATGATCGCTCGCATGAACGCTCGCTACAAAAACCATGATGTCTTCTTGCGTGTGGCGGCGCACCTTCGTGACCAGCATGCGCAGGTCGAATTTCTGCTCGTAGGGGATGGTCCGCTGCGTCTGGAACTCGAGCAGGAGGCCGAGAAACTGGGCGTGCGCGACCGGGTGCGATTTCTCGGCGATCGGAGAGATATTCCGGCGGTCCTTGCCTCAATGGACATTTCGCTGATGCCGTCAGCGTCAGAGAGCTTGTCCAATGTCGTGCTCGAGTCCATGGCCGCTGGCGTGGCTGTCATCGCGACCCAGGTTGGCGGCAATTCTGAGTTGATCACGGCAGAACGCGGAGCTCTTGTTCCGCTCAATGATGTCGAAGCTTTAGCCGACGCTGTGAGACGCATGGCCCGCAATCCCGCGCTCCGGGCCAGGTTGGGGAACAACGCCCGTCAGTTTGCAAAGGACAATTTCACGGTACAAAGGATCCAGAGGCAGTATCAGGATCTTTATGTCGAACTTTTAAGCCGGAAGGGCTGGAGCGCGAAGGCGTTGTCCGCGCGCGCAGGTCCCTCGCGCAGAAGGAAATTACGAGTCGCAATCGTGGCCCCCACGCTGCGTTTTGTTGGTGGCCAAGCCGTGCAGGCGGATCTGCTTTTGCGGTACTGGCAGAACGATTCCGAGCTGGAGGCCCGGTTTATTCCGGTTGATCCGACGTTCCCGCGAGGGCTGAAGTGGGCAGAGCGCATACCCGTGGTTCGTACGGTAATTCGCGCACCGATCTACTGGCTTGCGCTGTGGCAGCATCTAAAGGATGTAGATATCGCCCACATTTTCTCTGCCTCGTATTGGTCGTTCTTGCTGGCACCCTTTCCGGCATTCCTAGTTGCGTGTTTGCGGGGAAAGAAAACCCTCATCAACTACCGCAGTGGAGAGGCTCGCGACCATCTGCGACGATTTCGTACCGCGCGTCCCGTTCTTGCGGGCGCGAGCGGGCTGGTCGTGCCTTCGAGATACCTTGTTGATGTGTTCCGCGAATTTGGACTCGAAGCAAGTATGGTTCCGAATATCGTCGACCTGACGCAGTTTTCATTCCGGGAGCGGAATCCAGTGCGTCCTCATCTTGTCTGCACGCGCGGATTTCATCCTTATTACTGCCTGGATGTAGTGGTGCGTGCCTTCGCCGAGGTTCAGCGAGCATTTCCGGACGCATGCCTCTATCTGGTGGGGAAAGGTCCGCTGGAAGCCCAGATTCGCAGCCTGGTGAAGGCTCTCAGGTTGGATGGGGTGGTGACCTTCGCGGGAGTAGCTTCCCGTCAGGAAATCGGCCGCTATTACGACCAAGCCGATATTTTCATCAATGCATCCCGGTTGGACAATATGCCGGTTTCGGTGCTGGAAGCTTTCGCATCTGGAACGCCCGTGGTGACCACGGCTCCGGAAGGCATGCGCTACCTGGTGGAACACGAACGCACGGGGTTGCTCTCCCATCCGGGTGACGGGTCAGCGTTGGCGCGAAATGTAGTCCGGCTCTTGAGGGAACCTGCGTTAGCCTCGCGTTTGGCAGCGAATGCCTATGAGGAATCGCGCCGCTATTGCTGGACAGCAGTGCGGGAGCAGTGGCTGGCGGTTTACGGCTCCCTTCTTGGCGGCAAAGAGGGAAACACGCAACCGAAATTCATGCCTCCTGATTCCACCGCGGCACAAGTAGCGGATTCGGACACGATCCGCATTCCCTGGGATTGAATGGAAAGATTCACGGCGGGTTGCCCGAAGCCTTGCGGTTGGACGCAAAATCGTGAGGGCCCTTTCAAAATGGAAGTTGCATCACAACCTCGCGAGTTGCCGGGGGAGCCAACCCGAAGCGCGTCTCGTTGGATCGCATGGACGATTCTTGCAATCACCGCGATTGCAGGCCTGTTTCTCCGGTGGGGCGGATATATCCTCGTTGCTCACGATCCTTTGCCTGCTCACGTCGACGCAGCCGTCGTGCTGCAGGGGTCCATCTTGGGGGAGCGCTCGCGCGTTGCCGGCGCCATGGGTCTTCTGCAACGTGGAGTTGCCGCCAGGGCTCTGCTGAGTGTTCCTCGACGAAGTTATTGGGATGAGCCGATTCCCCCGGCGGCTCATCGCTTTCTCGAGCGGGTGTACGGAAGAGAACTGGCAGACCGCGTGGATTTCTGTGAGACCGGTACGGAGGTGAACTCCACCGAGGATGAGGCGCGCGATCTCAGCCACTGCATCCAGGAACACGGCTGGCAAACGGTTGCGATCGTGACTTCGGACTATCACACCCGCCGTGCCGGTATGATCTGGGCAAAGATTCTTTCGATGCAGGCTCCGTCAGTTCACATGTGGATAGATGGAGTGTCTGATCCCGAGTTTCAGCCGCGTGGCTGGTGGCGCCATCGGCTTTTTGCGAAAACCTGGTTCCTGGAGTCCATCAAATTGATCTTGACGGTTCTGACTGAATGATGGCAAATCCGCAGGCTGGGTCTGTCAGGAGCACGTAGCCAGCACTCCTGTGTCGCGTTCAGCGTAGCTTCGGTCAATTGCGGGTTCAGCGCAGGATGGGGATAAGAAATAATTAAGAGATAATATGTACTGCATTCTTCAGGTTCTCCTTCAGCGAGGAAATATCCATCAGCACCCGGCGACGGGCGTGGGCGAAACCGCCGCACCGCGATGATGTTATACTGAGTGTGCGCCTAAGGCTCAGAGGGCAGGGAAGATGCCATAGCGAATTTCTGGGAGATAGCTGAATAGCAATCGAACCATGGAACGGCGAAAGTGTCCTGTCTTCGTGATTGGCTGCCATCGGTCCGGGACCAATCTCCTCTACGATACCTTGATGTCGGCCGGCGGCTTTGCCATCTATCGCGGCTACCTTCCCGTTTACAAGCTCCTCATTCCCCGGGTTGGCCGACTGGACAAACTCGAGAATCGGAAGAAGTTATTGCAGATCTGGCTGCGCAGCAAGGGGTTCCGGAGGTCGGGTCTCGACGCTGGGGAATTGAGCGTCAGAGTGGAGCGCGAATGCCGGAATGGTGGCGATTTTATTCGGATCACTATGGACGAGATCGCGCGCGTTCAGGGCGCCCTTCGCTGGGCAGTTTATGACCCTGATAACGTGCACCACGTCCCAAAGATCAAGGCTGAGATCCCGGAAGCGCTGTTTGTCCATCTAGTTCGAGACGGTCGGGATATTGCGCTTTCACTAAGAAAGATGGGCGGTTTTCGGCCTCTTCCCTGGGACCGAGCCTCCAGAAGTCTGCAGTCGACCGCGATTTACTGGGAGTGGATAGTGCGCACGGGACGACGCTACGGGCGCGTGATTTCGTCGGACTATATCGAGGTTCACTACGAGGAACTTGTCACTCAGCCGCGGGCAGTGCTTAAACAAATCGGACAGTTTTTGGACCACGATCTGGACTATGAAAATATCAGGGCGGCGAACCTGGGCCGCCTCCGGGAGTCGAACTCTTCCTTCCGCGGGGAGGAGCCAGAACTGAGACAGCAAAACCCGGTCGGTCGGTGGAAAAAGAAGCTTTCGCCGGAAGAGGTGGCATCGCTTGAGGCGGTGGTCGGGACGTGCCTCGAAGATCTCGGCTACGAGCTGGTGACAACGGCGGAGAATAGGAAGGTGGGAATCGAAGAAATCTGGATGCGGATGGTATACCTCATCTACCTCAACAGCAAGCTGTGGCTGAAAACCAGGACTCAAGCCGGCCGGCTAGCCAGCTTGGCGGAGCTGGAACTCACCGATGCGCTGCCACAAGCAGCCTCAGTCCATCGCGAAATATCTATGCCATAATTTGGGCGTTCCAGCGGGAACCAAACCCTCAAGACTCCCTCCTCCCATGGTTCGTCGTGATGTGATTGCTCACCTCGCCAAATTGGAGCTATTCCCGGAATCAAAAGGGTTTTGGCATCGCACTTCGTCGAACTTAGTTCCGAGCATAGTCGCAGTGTTGCCGCATAAGTGCAAGCTCAGCCCTCAAATTCTGCAGTCCTCTCTTCAACCTTCTTGGAGCTTACCGTGTCCCAAAACTTATGCTTAACAACGTTGCGGCAATCCAAGAGGTCACTGTGTGAGCTCTTTCCGCCGACAGAGCAGCGAAGAACAATCGCTTTACGCTTATTTGCGCCGGAAGGTTTTGGCAAGTCGCATGAAATTCAGCGCGCGCTCCCGATGAAAGAACATCACGATAGCTGTGTAAGTGAGCGCTCCTGCTGCAACTTCCAGGAACACGCGTGGCAACAAAGCTTGCGAGGCGGGCAAAACCCGCTTCAAACCCAATACTACGGCTGCCATTGCGAGCGAGCCATCGAGTGCAGGCCGTACGGCGCGAAAATACTCGCCGGTTTTCATGCTGATGGTGCGAAACACTTTCCGGTAAAGCGGGATAATCACAACTGGATAGGCGGCCACCCAACCCCACGCAATGCCGATGACTCCCCAATGGCTGCCGGCGTAAAAGGCAATAGGTAGGATGACCAACGCGGCAAGATCATTCCACATTACATAGCGGGGATTTCCGGCCGCGGTCAAGATTTTGGGGAGCAGTGCAACAATCGACCGGAAAGCTGCGTACACCGAAAGAACCTCCAGCGGTCCGATGACACCCTGCCATTTCTGACCAAAAGCGAGCGGAATCAGTTCACGCGCCACCAATCCAAGCCCAACTGTGGCTGGGAAGGCCGCTAACGCAATGGCCTCGGTGAGGGTACGAAGATAGCGGCGCAGAGCACCCGCATCCTCCTGCACGGCTGCCAGATAGCTCGGAATTACTGTTGTCACCAACGAGGTTATTTTTTCCAGCGGAACGTTGGCCAAATTCCAGGCCATCGAGTACACGCCAAGCGCAGGCTGCCCAAGAACCCGGCCGGCCGTGACGTTGTCCAATCGTTGGTAGGAATTTTGAGCGACCATCGAAACTAGAACATGCCAGCCAAAGAGCAGAGCTTTGCGCAGAGAGGCCAAGTGCGGGGTGGCGTACCTGTACGGCCGGGCTCTTATCACGAGAATACTCCGGACCACCACGCCAATCACGTTACCGAGTGCGAGCGCCCAGTATCCGAAATGCAGGAAAGCCAAAACCAAGGTTACGAAGGCGGTGACGATGGCATAACTTGCCTCGATCACGGCGATTGATTGGAAACGCAGATCCTTGGTGAGTAGACCCTCCGGCACCGCGCGAAAGCCCCACGGAATCAGCGCTGAGCAGGTCACCATGACTACAGGGGCGAGGCCCGGAGTTCTGAAGAACAGCGCCACGGGTTTGGCCAGCAGGGCAGAGAGAGCGAATCCGGCAAAGCCCATCAAAGCAGTAAGCGCATTCAACTGCGCCAGTTGCTCTTCCCCAAGATTGCGAAGATTAACGACGGTTCGTTGAATGCCAAAATCGCTTATCCAGCGAAGATAAGAAAGCAGAATCACCGCCATGCCCGCGATCCCGAAGTCGGCAGGTGTCAGCAGACGCATAACAATGAAGAACGAAGCCCAACTAAAGATCTGGCTGGTCCAATCCGCCGCGGCTCGCCAGGCTAGACTGCGGGCGAGGGAGCGATCCATGCTCTTCATTTTGCTGCCGGGGGCGGACAGAGGCGTCTCTGCCATGTTGTGCGGATCTTGGGCTATGGTTTCCGGAGCATCCAAGATCAATTCCTATTACCGCAACTCGACAAGAAAGACATCGTGGCGGTACTGCCTCCCGTTGGGCGCTTTTCCCAATTGATCTTCCCAATCAGAAGTGAACAGAAAGAAGCGGCCATCCTGCGATACGTTCCCCCTCGGAGTTGACCAGAACCCGTTCTTGGCGGTGCTGTAGGTATGGGCGAACCTCCAGATTCTTGATCCCTTGCCGTCCATCTCCAAGCAATCAATCTCGTTTTCCCAGGGACCGACTACTTTCGGGGGCGTCCCCGGCGTATCCGGGTTATCAGGCCGGTAGCTCGAGAAACAAACCGGTTTCGTATCCTGCGGGTCAACGTTATTCCAGGAGAAGTGTTTGTCATACCACCCTTGCGTGGGCTCCAAATCGGGGACCGCATTCGAAATGGCGTTCACTTTGTTCAAGGGACGAACCAGCAGCTCCATCGGATGCCTTGCGCCTGCAGGATTGACCATGTGCGAATAACCGAGCGCATGATGTCCTCCGCAGGCAACGGGTGGCCTTCGTTCGCAAGGAGTGACATTCAGAGTGTCGAGCTCCCAAATGGTTGGTGCCTGCCCGGCGCCCACCATGGCGATGAACTGCCCTGATTTTGAAATTCGAGCATCATGAATCAAGAAGTGATTGCTCTGAGTTATCCCCTTCGGCCCCCATTGTCCTCCGATTTCGCCGGTCTGAGTGTTCAGCCAGCGGCACCCCTTCTGTCGGTCGTAGACATAGACGAGATAATTCTTATCTTGCTGGGGACCGATAACTGCCATGAAACGATTGTCGTCCGCGCTGACTGAGGGATCGAAGCCACGGTCAGAGGAGTCCAGCTTTACGCATCCGGCGGGCTTGTGGAGGATGGTAATTTTGCCGTTGGTAAGGTCGTATTGTTGAAATTCCGGAGATCCGGTGATGATGCCGTAAAGTAGGTTAGGCTTTGAGTAGCTGAATTGAGGCTCGGCTCGCCACTTTAGATCGGGATTACCTCGCAGGCGCGCGGTCATCTTGGCCGGATCGAAATCGTAGATCAAGAAGTTCCCTCCGGCCTCAACCACGTAGAAATTGGTGCTGGCAGTGTTCCAGTTGTTCTGTTGCGCCGACGCAGGGCTCTGAAAATTTTGATTTGGCCTTTTGGCATCGGTGTTAGCATCCGTAACCCGCAAAATTCGCGAGCCAAAGTTGGGATCGATGACAATGGACCCGGCAGCACCTATGGGGAGTGGATCTCTAGGATAGGGCTCAACCCGTCGATCGGTCCGGGCGCAGTAAGGACCCGGGTTGCACGACTTTTCCGCCGGGCTGGATGAATCGTTGCTTGCAGCCCGGGAGATCGCCATACTCAGTAGAGCAAGGGACACCAAAGCACGCCACGCCACGCTCACGAGACGATAGAGCCGGCAGGAACAGCGTCGTTTCCCAAATAACAACTCGGGTTGCGATTTCATATTGCTGCCACCCTGCTCTAAAGCCTTAGCTCGCTCATGAAGCTTCGGAAATGGCTGCTGGTGATTTGAGCAGCAACCACGCCAGTCTGCACGTAGCTACTCTTCGCATAAGAATATCGCTACACGATCGACTATGCCATATCCTTTACGGTTCACTCAGCGCTCCATTGCGGTTGACAGAGATTAGGCCTCGCAAGTCACCGATTCGGGGGCGGCAGAGGTTTTTAGGGGGTGTTCGGCGGATCCCCTCCGCCGATCATGGCTTGCAGCGTCCTGATGTCCACCCCCTAAATCTTTACCATCTGTTCTGGTCGTTTTTTGTATGTGTTAGACGGCAGCAACTCGTAGATGCCGCGATTTCCGTCGTCGCAGTTAACAAAGCCGGCGGCGCTGCCTCCGGTCGGGAAGTAATTCTCCGTCGGCCACATCCAGGGCGGGGGCTGAGAGCGGAATTAGACTCTTGCAGTCTTCCCAGACCGGTGCTCTGGATGAGATCGTAAATTCAGATCATGGTCCAGGAATCGGCTGAGATTTTTCAGCGTCTGGCGCGGTTCGCCGATCAAGTATCGTAACGAACTTCCATCTAGTCGGACGGGATCGCCCGCCCCATGCTGCCGTCCCTGCTGAACCATCCATTCCCAGTTTATCGCGATCGACTGCAGACTTCTGGAGGCTCGGTCCCAGGGAGGAGGCCGAAAACCGCCCATCTTTCTTAGTGAAAGCGCAATATCCCGACCGTCTCGAACTAGAGATGGACAAACAGCGCTTCCGGAATGTCCACTTTGATCCCGGGAACATGAGCTATTATCGGGGTCATAAATCGCCCAGCGGATGGCGCCCTGTTTACGCGCGATTTCAGCCATCATGATCCGCATGAAATCGTCTCCCGCCCTGCATTTCCTCCAATACCATAGAGGTGAGCTGCGCCGCTTCGAGACCCGACTCCGAAGACCCTTGCTGCGAAGCCAGGTCTCCATCATCCGCTTGCGATTCTTGTCCAGGCTGCCGAATCTGGGGAATCAGTATTTTGCAGATCGGCAGATAGCCCCTGTAGACCGCGAAAGCCCCGGCTGAGAGCAGAGTGTCGTACAGACGGTTGGTTCCGTGACCGGTGACAGCCTATCACGAAGATCCGACACTGGCCGCGCTCAACTCGATGCTTGTCGGACTGCATGCCGAGGTTACTGCCTGCTCTACTGCAGCATGTTGGCATCTCCTCACGCGGGGGCGTCCCGTTTCCCTTTCTCGTCATTGAAACGATATGTGGTTCCGATTCGGGCAGCATTATTCTCGTTTGCGAAAGCGGCTCGGACCGTAAACCAGCGTTGTTTCCCGGGGGATCCGCGGGACGTACACCGAGACTAAAAAGAGTCTGTGACTACCTTGCAGTAAATTCGATGAGATAGATGATTGAATGGCGGGAAATACGCCATCTGTTCGAGGGGAACGAATAGGCGGGGGAACCGAGACATCACTCGCCAAGCTATCGGAACCACGGCCCCGAATTTCTTCACGATGCGGCAATTTCCCCCAATCGCGTATCGAATCTCCCAGGGGAAGGAGCCACGCTCGTCTCGAAGCCACCTTTTGTAGGTACCCACCACCAAGCCTTGCAACGCATTATCGAATTCCAGGACGATGATACCGCCCGGCCTGACAACGCGCTTCATCTCAGCAATCATTGCTCGCTGTGTCTCGACCTTGAACAAGTGGAGAAAATTCAGAGCGGTCACCACATCGAATGCAGCATCGGAAAATGGGAGCTGCTGTGAGACCGCCCGTACAAAGGCACAGGTTGAGTTTCCCGCTACCTTCCGCGCCGCGTATGACAGCATATCCAGAGAAAAATCGCTCCCAACCGAAAACGCGGCGCACTGCGCGAACTTAACAACTCCTCTACCGGTGCCGCACCCTACGTCCAAAATGCGTTTGCCCTCGAGAGGCCCGATAAGCGCCGTAATCGCGTTCATCATGACCGTCTGCTTATAACGGCTCGCGGGACCCCCGAACCGCCTCTGGTCATACCCCGCAGCATCCTGGAAGCCCGGCTTTCCCACCGCGTATTCCACGATTTCGAACTCGCCAGTCGAGCTGTTTTGCAGGCTCCGGTTCTTCACTTACGTGACCACCCTTCCGGTACCTGAAACCGCGAATCTTGCCGAAGATCTAGGCGCCGTCCGTGCTCGCGCCCGAGCGTGATGAGCCCCTTCATGTACAATTTGTCGAATCCCAGAAAGTCGAGAATTCGCCTTGTCCCTTGAAGGGCGAATATCCTTACCGCTGCCTTGAGCGCAAACAGGCCAACTAACTCACTGTCAGCCGAGCTGTCATACCCCCTCAGAAAGCACCGGGTGGCAGCGTTCAAGGCCGTCCGAGAATAACCGGGTCGCCCCTTTAGGAGGGCAAGATAAGCCACAAACTTGCTCACGTCCTCGTAAATGGTGTCGCGCTCGGCGAAGTTCTCAAAATCGACGACCCCGATCCGGTCGCCGTCAATCAGAATATTTCGCGCTGTAAAATCACCGTGCCTGGCCGCGGCAGGGATCGGCTGTCCGTCAACAAGTCGACTTCCTCTTGATGCAACTCGGAAGATTTCTTGCGCCGCTGCTGCGTCCAATCCTCTGCACATGCAGTCCTCTAACAGTTGGGTGACCTCACGCTCAAACACCTGTGCATCGTGCACGAGGGCGGGTTGTCGTGTCACCTCGTGAAATCGACTCAGCCAAACTCCAACCCTGCAAGCACTTTCGCACACATTCGGAGTGTGGAACAGAGCCATCAAGCAGTTTGCCTCTCGCCTCAAGACCCAGCTCAGCGGGATACCAGGCAGTTTCTCCGTCACCATCAACCCAGCCTCGGGCAGCACCACTAAGGGCTTCGGCAAGCTCCCTTCAAGGGCTTGACCAGCGAGCCTCCATGCTGTTTCGATCGCCTGAAACTCGCGACTGACCAATTCTGCCGCCTTTCCCGGCGGAGATGACGCAGTAATGCGCTTCATGGCAAGCGGCGCGTCGCCAGCCCGGGAGCGATTCTGGTATTCCAAGATTTCGGAGTGAGTGCCCCGCCTTTTCCCGACAAGTTCCAACGTCCATCCCCCGAATGGCGCTTGACCCTTGAGTAACTGATCCAGCTCTTTGGCTGACGCTAAGGCGGACTGTTTCAGACCCTTTTGGCTTACGTCTCGATTACGTTCTTCGGCTTGCTTCTGCAATGGCTTGGTCATAAAAGGGTTTGCAATTCAGGTAATACCATCGACCGAACCACAGCTCTTCAGCATACCGTAACCGGATGCTCACTATATAGCAAGAAGATAACCGGTCAGGAAACTAGTGAACCTTGGCGTAGCAACGAGACCGTGCAGTTTCGACTCGCCCCGCCGTCATTACGTTTAAACATGTAGAATCAGCAGCTTACAAGCCCAGTCTCCAGCGTCCGTTCCGCCCCGTCACGCGAAGGAGCACCGCGCGGACCCGCCAAAGAGCGGCATTGCGACGAGCGCGGTTCGTCCGGCACCTAGCG
>Ga0209056_10001425_pt1 | contig 26460 bp, 33 predicted proteins | sample GraSoiAngelo_114_FD_185876 | JGI IMG/M metagenome (GOLD analysis project Ga0209056, IMG submission 185876) | Grasslands soil microbial communities from the Angelo Coastal Reserve, California, USA - 14_0903_13_40cm (SPAdes) (version 2) | ecosystem: Environmental > Terrestrial > Soil > Grasslands... | reverse complement strand
ATTTTGAGTCTTACGCTTTTCGAAAAAGTCCCCATTTTACAAGCGCTTGAAGCATCGGACTCCCAAGAGAACTTAGTCACTGATCCGAACCAATTGATTCTGTTCGACTTTTAACCGGACAGCAGTGATCCCAATGTAAAGTGGATGCCGGAGTTGATGGTGACCGAGGACCGCGGCTTCTACTGTGGCGGGGGCGTACACGCCGCACTCGATCTCAGTCTGTATCTTGTGGAGAGATTCTGCGGCCATGATATCGCCGTGCAGACTGCCAAGGCGCTCCTCATCGAGACACGGCGCGCTTGGCAGGCTGGTTTCGCCATCGTCCCCTTGAAGACTGAGCATAGCGATGACAACATCTCCAGCGCGCAGGAGTGGTTGCACCAGAACTTTCACAGCAGCTTCCCCCTCGAGGCCCCAGCCCGGCGCGTGGGCATGAGCCTGCGCAATTTCGTTCGTCGCTTTAAGCAAGCCACCGGAGACAGTCCGTTGCTCTATTTACAGAAGCTGCGAGTCGCCGCCGCCAAGCGGCTGCTCGAAAGCAACCATCGCACCATGCAGGAGATCAGCGGCGCCGTTGGTTATCAAGATGTCGCCTTTTTCCGAGCGCTCTTCCAGCGGCACACCGGCTTCTCCCCTAGCGCATATCGGCAGAGGTTCGGGGCGTAAGAGTGCGCGGTGTTGCCGGACCAGCAATTTCCTAGGTCCGGTGACGCGTTATCGGGACTTAACGGCCAGACTGGAGGCGACTCACTGGCCAGGAACTCCCAGGGCGGCGAAAGCCCTACGCGCCACTAGGCCTTGTCGTCGCGCCGGCTAGTGGACGGAACCTTTTCCAGTATCCGCGGTATTCACTCCTTGTAAGGCCAACTACAGCCGTTTAGGACCATAATTCGGCGATGACTTTGGCTCCCGACGAGGATCTGATGCTCCAAGTGCGCGATGGCGCGGGCGAAACGCTAGGCGTGTTGTTTGATCGCTACCAAACGCCGCTCTTCAATTTCTATTCAAAGCTGACGGGCGACCGAACGCTGAGCGAAGACCTTGTCCAGGAGGTATTCCTCCGTATCCTGAAATACCGCCAGAGCTACCGCCCCGGCACCCCTTTCCGCGCTTGGGTCTACCAGATTGCTCGCAACGCGCGCATCGATCACTTTCGCAAGTTTCCTCGGCAGACCGCTCTCGAGCCGGAAATGCTGCCGCCTGTTCTTCCCACGGATTCTGCGCAGGAGCAGCAGGAAGTCGAACTGTTGCAACGCGCGCTCCAGCAGTTGCCGGAGGAAAAAAGAGAAATCCTGCTTCTGTGCCGCTTTCAAGAACTGAAGTATGAGGAAATTGCCGCTCTTCTCGGCTGCGAACTCAACACCGTCAAAACGCGCATCCACCGGGCCCTGCAGGATTTGCGCAAGGCCTTTCATCAACTCGCGCGCGGCACGATGCTGAAGAAAGCCGAGGCGGCAGCTGCAGAGAGTATTCCTCCCCGAGGAGGTCACCATGAAGTGTGAACACATCGCGGAACTCTTGCCGGACTACCTGCAAGGGCGTTTGAGCGCCGAGCTGCACCACAACGTCGAAGCCCACCTCGAACAGTGCGCGGACTGTAGAGAAGAAGTGGTCATTTGGAGAAAACTCTCGCTTCTGCCCGTCGAACAGCCAGGTCCTGCCTCTCGCGCGCGTTTTGAAGCCATGCTGCAGGCCTACCAAGCGGGTCGTTCGAATCAGCCTGCGGACGACTCGTCGTGGAGAAAACGCGCTTCCGCCTGGAGCTGGAATGTGTTCCATTGGCTTCGCTCACCTCTGGGGGCCGCAGCGTGGAGCGCCGCGCTGCTTGCTATCGGCGTTTACGCGGGTCTTCAGGTGGCTGGTTCCAAATCCCATTCCCAAGACTTCCAAGCAATGCAATCCGAACTCGCGAGCATGAAGCAATTGGTCGTGCTTTCGATGCTGCAGCAGCAATCGGCCAGCGCGCGGCTCGAGGGCGTAACTTGGAGCACGCGCGACCAGCAACTTGATCCGCAGGTGCTTTCCGCTCTCCTTCACACGCTGCGCTACGACGCGAGCGTGGATGTGCGCTTGGCGGCTCTCGATGCTCTCAGCCGCCATGGGCGGCAGCCCCAGGTTCACAAGGGAATTTTGGATTCTCTCCAGCAGCAGCAATCGCCCCTGGTGCAGGTAGCCCTGATCGATCTTTTGCTCGAATGGAGGGATCCCGATGCTGCGCAGCGGCTCCAGGCTCTACAACAAGCCCCGAATCTGAATCCCACGGTGCGACAACGCGTCGAGTGGGCCAAAAGCAAACTGAATTGAGGAGGAGACCATGCGAAACGCGCGCTTTTTCACGGTGTTGACAGTCGGCTGTCTACTTCCCTTTTCCTTGTCCGCCCAGTCCGTGACCATAAAAGTCCCGCAGCCGGCAATAAAAGTCGCCCCGGTTCTTCCCTTGGAGATTCATCTTCCGTCCGTATTCCCAATCACTCTCGACGGCTCTGATCGCGACCTGCCAGTGCAGGAGGAGGAGACCATCCAGAAATCTTTTTCGATGGCGGGCGTCCAGCATAAGTCCCTCGAAATTGACAACGTCTGGGGTTCCATCGAAGTCGTGGGCACAAATTCCGACCAGGCGCAACTCACGGTCAAGAAGTCTGTCCGCGCGGAATCCAAGGAAAAGCTCGAACAGGCTCGCAAGGAAGTCGCCCTCGACATCACCGAGCAAGCAGGCTCCCTGAAGCTCTATGTGAACGGGCCTTTCCGCTGCAATTGCAAAGATGGATGTGGCCGCCGCGAGTTCGAGGGCTACATCGTCAAGATGGATTTTCAACTCCGCGTTCCCCGCGACATGGACATCAAAGTCAAGACTGTGAATGAGGGGCGCGTTTTGGTGCGGGACATCAGCGGGAGTTTCCTTGTGGGCAATGTCAATGGCGACGTCGAAATGGACAACATTGCCGGTTCCGGGACGGCGCGTACTGTGAATGGTCCTGTCAAGGTTTCCTTTCGCCAGAACCCTCGCGAAAATTCCGATTTCCGCACCATAAACGGCGACGTGGATTTGCGTTTCGCGCCAGGCTTGGCCGCGGATTTTCGCTTCAAGACCTTCAACGGCAGCATCTACAGCGATTTTCCCGTCACCGCGTTGCCGGCGCGCGCCATTCAGGAAGAGCATCATGGCGCGAAGGTAGTTTTTCACGCAGATCGCTATACCGGTGTGCGGGTGAATTCCGGCGGGCCGGAGATCAAGGTGGAAAATCTAAATGGAGAGATTCGTATTCTTGAAAATCATGAATAATCAAACCCAGCGTTTCCCATCCCTCGTTGTGTCTGCTGCAATTCTCTGCGTTTCGTTTGCCGCCGCGCCGGCCCCCGGGCAGACGCAAACGCCATCTGGCGCGGATCGCGTTTCCGTGAACCTCAGTGATCCCGCGCGGCCCGCTTTGGTGAAGGCGAGCCTGGTCAACGGCGGAATTACCATCAAGGGCTATGACGGCAAAGAAGTTGTCGTCGAGGCCCGCGCCCGCAACCGCGAATCGGCGCGCTCCGATTCGACCATGAAGCGCATCCCCGTTTCAGGGACGGGCCTTTCCGTGGAAGAAGAAAACAACGAAGTGCGCATCTCCACCGATTCGTTCATGCGCGCCGTCGACCTATCCATTTCCGTTCCCATTCACACTTCCCTAAAGCTGAGTGCCGTGAACTCCGGCGACATCGTGGTCACTGGCGTGGACGGCGAATTGGACGTCAACGACGTGAACGGCTCCGTCACCCTGAACAACGTCTCCGGCAGCGCCGTCGCGCATGCCTTGAACGGGCGCCTTTTGGCTACTTTTTCGCGCGTGAATCCCCAGAAGCCCATGGCCTTCAGTTCTTTGAACGGCGACATTGACGTTACGTTTCCCCCCGATTTGAAGGCCAACCTTAGCCTTAAGTCCGATCGCGGAGAGATTTTCAGTGATTTCGACGTCCAGGTTCAGGCTTCCACGCCGCAGCAAATCGTCGAGGACGGGCGCGGCCACGGCGGCAAATACCTCGTCAAGATCGACAAGGCCGTCCATGCCACAATCAACGGCGGTGGCCCCGAATTGCAATTTACAAACTTCAATGGCGGTATCTACATCCGCAAAGCTGGCGCCGCGCGGTGATGCCCACGCAGCCTCTCTGGCAACAAACCTCTTCGCCGGCCTGACCACGAAGAGAAGCCAAAGGTAAGGGCCGGTTACATCCACATCTGATTAGGCGGTTCTCAGACAAGGATTCTATCAGTCCAGCACCGGCGGCATGGATGTAGGCGACCAGGATGGAATTCGGTTATCCTTCGGTCATGGACCCGATTATCACAGGCGCGATCCCCGTTCTTCCTGCCGCCGACACGACGGAATCCCTGAATTGGCGGACGGAGATCTGTGGCTTCAAGGAAACTTTTCGCGATGCCACGCCCCCGAACTACACCGGAATCAACCGCGGCGAAGCCTACCTGCACATAGCCGGTATGAGGGACAAAGAACTGGCGCGCAAGGTCGGAGACCAGACCATGGTGCGCATCGCCGTTCAAGGCTTGAGGCCATGTATGCGGAATATCAGAAACACGGCGGAAAAGTGCACCCTAATGGTGCGCTGCAAACCAAGCCCTGGGGGACGAAAGAGTTCGGCGCGGTTGACCCCAACGGGGTGTGCGTGACGCTTCAGGAATGAGTGCTTCCCTTGGCCGCCATATCCCCTTCATCGCCCTTGCCCAAGCTCGCTCCTCATCTGCGCGGACGTGCGCTGCTGGAGATGCCGTCCTTGAACAAAGGCACCGCCTTCACCACGCAGGAGCGCCAGGCCCTCGGCCTTGATGGGCTTCTCCCGCCTGTAGTCGAAGCCATTGAAGAACAGTCCGCTCGCGCTTACAAAGCTTATCTGCGCAAGCACGACAATCTCGAGCGTCACATTTATCTCCGCCAACTCCAGGACACCAACGAGGTTCTTTTCTACCGCCTTCTTCTCGATCACATCGAGGAGATGCTGCCCATCGTTTACACGCCCGTGGTTGCAGAGGCGTGCCAGGAATTCAGCCACATCTACCGGCGCCCTCGCGGCCTGATTATTTCTTATCCGCTGCGCGACAACATTCGGCAGTTGCTTCAAAATCGCCCCAACAAAGAAGTCAGCGTCATCGTGGTTACCGATGGCGAGCGCATCCTCGGCATTGGAGATCAAGGCGTCGGCGGCCTCGCCATCCCCATCGGAAAACTTGCCCTTTACTCCCTGATTGGCGGCGTTCCTCCGGTGCTAACGCTGCCCGTTGTTCTCGATGTGGGCACCAACAATGAAGAGCGCCTTGCTGATCCCGAATATCTGGGCTGGCGCCACGAGCGCATCACTGGCGATGCCTATGACGATTTTGTCGATCGTTTCGTTCAAGCCCTGAAACAAGAACTGCCCCATACGTTGCTTCAGTGGGAAGATTTCGCGCAGGCCCATGCTCGTCCCATCCTCAACCGCTACCGCGACCAGCTCCTGACCTTCAATGACGATATTCAAGGCACCGCTGCGGTCGCCTGCGGAGCGATCCTTTCTGCCGTCCGTGTTTCCGGCCGCCGCCTTCGCGATCAACAAATCGTTATGCTCGGCGCCGGTTCCGCAGGCGTTGGTGTAGCCGACTTTCTCCGCGAAGCCATGGTTGCCGACGGTCTGTCGGAGCAGGAAGCGCGCTCTCGTTTCTGGCTCATCGATCGCGACGGCTTGCTTCACTCGCAACGCACGGACCTCTCCGCGGAGCAGCGTGTTTACGCGCAGCCAGCGGAGCGCTTGGCAAATTTTCCGCGAAGCGCCGCGAACCATCACGTCGGCCTTAGCGAAGTCATCCATCAGGTCGATGCGACCATTCTCATCGGCCTCTCGACCCTCCCAGGCGCATTCTCCGAATCCATCGTTCGTGAAATGGCATGCAAATGTCCTCGGCCCATCATCCTGCCGCTGTCCAACCCCACGTCCAAGTCCGAAGCCGTCCCCGAGGATTTGATTCGTTGGACCGACGGCCGCGCTCTCGTCGCCACTGGTTCGCCGTTCCCGGATGTCCACTATCAGGGCCGCACCATTCGTATCGCTCAATGCAATAACGTCTACATATTCCCGGCCATGGGCCTCGCTCTTCTTGCCACTCAGGCGCGCCGCGTCACGGACCGCATGTTTCTTGCCGCGGCTCGCTCGCTTGCCGCGCAGTCTCCTGCCATCGCCGATCCGTCCGCGCCCTTGCTGCCGGCGTTGACCAGCCTTCGTCAGGCGGCAATCGAAATCGCTTTCACTGCAGCCGAACAGGCCCAGCGCGATGGGCTTGCTCCCCAGACAACGCCGGAAGCTCTGCGCAACGCCATAACTTCAGCGCAGTGGGCGCCGCAATACTCTTTGTATCTTTAGGCAACGCTGTCCATTCCCGAAAAATTTTTCATCCCGTGAGTACCGGTGCCGCATCCGATGGTATGTTTTGGAGCCATTCCTTTCCGGAGGTCCGTCCGCATGAAATACGACGCCATCATCATCGGCTCCGGCCAGGCCGGCAATCCTCTCGCCTATCGGCTCGCCGACTTGGGGTGGTCTGTGGCGCTCATCGAGAAAAAGCATCTCGGTGGCACGTGCATCAACGTCGGCTGCACGCCCACCAAAACAATGGTCCACCGCGCGCAAGTCGCTCACTATGCGCGAAACGCCGCGCGCTGGGGCGTCAATGCTTCTAATGTCAGCGTCGATCTCGCCAAAATTGTTGCGCAAAAAGACGAAGTCGTTCTCAGCTTTCGCAGCGGTCGGCAGAAACAGATCGACAAGCGCCCCAACCTTCGCCTCTATCACGGCCATGCTCGTTTTGTTGCCCCGCATCAACTCCAAGTCGGAGATGATTTGCCCGAAAGCGAAAAAATCTTCATCAACACTGGCGGCCGCCCGACCGCTCCTGCGATCCCTGGCCTCGATACTGTCTCTTATCTCACCAACGAGTCCGCTATGCAGCTCATGGCTCTCCCCGAGCATCTCCTCATTCTCGGCGGTGGCTACATCGGCCTGGAATTTGGACAAATGTTTCGCCGCTACGGCAGCCGCGTCACCGTTCTTCACACCGGCAAACAAATTGTTTCTCGCGAAGATTCCGAAATTGCCGCCGAGCTGCAGGGAGCCCTGGAAGCCGAAGGTATTCAATTCCTGCTCAACGCTCGCACGACTCGCGTCGAAAGCAAAAACGGCGCTCTCACGGTGTCATTCGAATCGCCTGCAGGTTCATCGAGCGTCACCGGCTCGCATCTCCTGGTCGCCACTGGCCGCCGTCCAAACACCGACGATCTCGGTCTCGACGAGGCTGGCATCGAAACCGACCAGAGCGGCTATATCAAAGTGAACAGCCGCCTCGAGACAAATGTTTCCGGCGTGTGGGCCCTTGGTGATTGCAAAGGAGGCCCGGCATTTACGCACATTTCTTACAATGATTTTCAGATTGTTTACGGCAATTTGGTGGAAGGCAAGAATCTTTCGATTGAAAACCGGCTCGTCCCGTCCTGCGTTTTCACCGATCCGCAGCTCGGTGGTGTCGGCATGACGGAAAAAGAAGCTCGCGCCAAAGGCTTCAAACTAAAAATCGGCAGATGCCCGATGACCTATGTGGCGCGCGCGATCGAGCGCGGCGAAACCGCCGGCCTCATGAAAATTGTCGTCGATGCTTCGAACGATCGAGTGCTCGGCGCTTCCATCCTTGCCTCCGAAGGAGGCGAACTCGTGCAAATCCTCAGCACGCTCATGCTCGCGAAGCAACCGTACACACTCTTGAAAGGCGCTGTCTATATCCATCCCACGCTCGCCGAAGGCTTCTTCTCCCTAATGGAAGACGTCAAGCTAGTCGACTGATCCCGAGGATTTTCTGGTGGGGCTGGGCGGATTCGAACCGCCGACAAGCAGTTTAGGAAACTGCTGTCAAGCGTTAAAATAACCAGTAACAATGCGTGTTTTATGCATGTTCTGTACCCAATCTGTACCCGCTACGTGGTATACTGGAGTCAGATCGGGAGGCACCATGCAGAGAGGCGCAATCAGGAAACACGGCAAGTTCTGGTGGCTGAAGTATCGAGAGAGCGTGCTGGAGAATGGCGTCAAGGTACGCAAGACCGTCAACAAGAAGCTTGCGCCATTTAGTCGAGAATATCAAACCGAACAGAGCGTGCGTGCCCTGGCCGATGTAATCCTTGCGCCGTTGAACGCCGGAACGCATCAGGCGACCTCCGTTGACTCCGTAAAGTCGTTCCTCGAATCCTTCCTCACAAAGGGCGAAGGCGGACGGGGACACAAGCTGCGCCAAAGCACCATCGACAGCTATGAGGATATGTACAAGCTGGCAAAGCAACATATTCCTGACATGGAATTGCGGAAGGTACGGACCCCGGACATCAACAATATTATGCGTGCTGTCGCTGCGGAGGACGACGCGGAAGATCGTAGGGCGCAGACCGTCTACTACAATCTGAAGAACTTTCTCAGCAGTGCTTTTCGTTATGGGGTCGGCCACGGTCTGATCGATTCCAATCCTGTTCGTGATGCCATCATTCCCGAAGGAAGCGAATCCGATACCTACGCTTATAACTTGGAAGAAATTTACGAGATCATGCAGACAGTTAAGAAGCCCGTGGCAAAAGCAGCGATCATGACTGCAACATTCACTGGCCTGCGGATGTCCGAGATCAAAGGGCTGAGGTGGGAAGATTACGACGGCAACATCCTGAACATCAGACGAGCGGTAGTCAACGGAGTCGTAGACGAGGTTAAGACCAGAACAAGTAGAGCGCTTGTTCCGGTCATCAAAACTTTGAAAAATGTTCTGGCTGACCATCTGAAGCACAACTCCGGTGATGGGTACATCTTCCACGGCGAAACCGGAGAGCCTGTGCGCTTTGAAAACTTGGTACGACGGGATATCCTTCCGGCGCTCGAAAAGAAAAAGATCAAATGGCATGGTATGCATGCATTCCGTCGTGGGCTGTCGTCTGTTCTGTACGACCTGATACCGGAACAGGAACTCACCATCAAACACATCATGCGCCACGCGGTTAAGGACGTGACTGGAAAGCACTACATCAAACCGTCCTTAGAACGGAACCGCGAGGCGCTGGAAATGGTTGAGAAACAATATTTGAAGATACGAAGGCGGTCCTAAGCCGCCTTTCGTTCTTCAATTTTTGTGCTGGCGCTCGGTGCCGTCACACCCGGCTTTATCGCATGCACCGTTTTGGAATCAAGAAATGCATTTACTTCTGAGAAGCGAAGCGATTTGAGTACGCCTCTCTTCAGCAAATTAAGCCAATAGCTCTTGGGGATGCTCGTATAGAGAACCAGTTCTGGTAAAGTAAAATTTGCTTCCGCGAACACGACTGGTTTACTGCCGACTACCTTGCCGCCGATTGCTTTCCATTTGCGTAGATACTCACGGTCCATTTGCTTGCCACGTTTCTCAACGTGTCTCAAATACGCCGCCCATCTCTCGGGATTCGCACGAAGTTCATTCCAGTCTTTCATACTTCCGATTCTTTTCATATTTACCTGCTTTCTTCGGTGTAGCCGAAATTGATTTTATGCTGCACGCTCTGCAAATCCTTCTTCAATCCACTCTTGAATCTTTCCCCAAGTGGAGCGCAGTTCCTTGCCCGATCTGAATACAGGCAGCGGACGAGCAGCACGGGCACGTGTCATTTCGTAGACTTGCTCAACCGTTCTCTTCTGCAAGATGCGCCCGACCTGTTCCAAGGTCAGGGCAGGCAATTGCTTATACAGAGCGATCTCTTCGGATGTAAGCGGCTCTGTGGAAACGAGTGTAATGGATTTCTTTTTCGATTTTGCGGTCGCCGGGGGCATGGCGACGGACAATTGGTGGAGTTTCTTGGTCATACTGCTACCGCCTGAACAGACGGGCTTGTACCGCTGCTAACGAACGGGTCGGCGTGGTTCTTTTTCTTTGATGCCATTGAAACATCCGTTTAGAGACACACTTTGGGTGTCCGAACAGACATTCCAGACTTTTGTCGTGGAAGGTTTTGCGTCTTTAGGCTTGCGCCAGGGGCTTCGACCGCTGTGGCCCCTCAATCAAGGTGTCGTCTGTGGTTGGCGTGGGACGCCCGACATTCTTGACTTCCACCACCTATACCCCGTGGCGAGGGTCGGTTGATACTACTCACGATAGGCGTGAATCACTTCCAACCGTATAAACAGTATACACAGTCCTAGTACCAAAGTCAAGCCCGTTCTTCGGATATCCACCCGAATATCTAAACCGCTCTCTCCCTCAACTCATCCATCCACGCGAGAAGACCGCCCCGTGTTAATTGTGATTTCTTTAGGCGAGATTGTTGCCCTCGAATAAAATGAAGGAAGGGTCACGGCATGTGGGACCGTGCCCTTCCAAGCTGCACCACTAAGTGTTCACGCTTCCCTTGGGAAGTTCGTGTCAGGGCAATGGCGCAGCTAAGTGTGCCCCGAACTTTTACAAAAGGTTCGTGCCGTCGAATGAGACTAGAAGGACAGTCCCGGGGTTGAGCACATAAATGCTCTTGCCGCTGATCGTCCCGCCGTTATCCAACTTCAATTGGCAGGCGGTGCCGCCCGTCGCTAGAAAATAGAACGACCTTCCTAATCCTGTCAGTCCTGATGTTTTTATTGTTACAAGGAATCCACCAACGATGTTCAGGACGTTCAAACCTGTCATGTCGACGATTCCAGAACGAACGACGTTCTGAGTTACTAGAATGTAGACGGGAGCATCAGGCAAAGTACCCGCGTACTTTTTCGTGAGGCTACCGTTTAAAGGTCCTACGTACTCGGTCATAATTTCTCCTGGAAATGAGTAAGGGCCGCCACGATGACGGAGCGGCCCAGGTTAATGGTCTTGTTTACTTCAACTTTTTCGCTATTTTCAACGAGTCTCTGGAGATTCCCCAGGTAGCCTCGTCTCTGACGTGTGGATTCCCGTTCTGTCCGACCTGAGCGTCGACTGCACGCTTGTGAGCGCCTTCTACGGCTTCGGCGTCCACAACTTTCTCGGGCTTTGCACGGCCTTTCAATCGACGGGAATCAAGATTGTTGCTTGAATTCTTTCCGGGATTCGGTGTTGCTCCGGTGCTCGGCGAAGAAGGTGCGTTTATTTCGACCACGATTTGCTTGTTATTTCTGCTTCGTGCGCCGTTTGGGTTTTTGTTTGTCATGATTATCTCTGGCGTTTTTTCTTCGGCTCCGCAAACAAACTTCCGTCTGCGTTCGTAGAACGTCCGTGCGGCCCATTGTTACGTGCCGTTCTAGCCGCTCCCGGAACTTCCTTTGCGTCTCCCGGATGTTGCTTCTTGTTTTTGAATCGTGCTCCGTCCACGGTTTCGTCCGGCTCTGAGGGAGTTCTTGGGCCAACGTGAGCAGGAGCGGGGCGCTTTTTGCTCACTCCACCTTTTGCCTCGTCTGGATTCGTTGATGTTCTCTCGCCAGCGTATTGATGAGCAGGTTCGGGCTTCTGCGAAGCCTTGGAGTGACCGCCCAATGAGTCTTCTTTGTGTGACTTTGATGCTTGTGACATATATGTCTTCCTTCGCCGTGTACACGGCGTTTACTTCTAGCACCGCCTTCGAAGATCGGTGCTTTCCCGGCGATGCCGGAAACTTTTACTGAGAAGGCAATGTGAGATTCATGCTGCCACTCACTTGTGCGAATCTGATTTGAGCCTATTCCAAAACTTCTTTAGCGTTTTGTTGAAAAACGGCTGAGGTGTTGGAGGGCCGAATAATCTGGTGGCTTAATTCCCGAGACCTCTCGCTGTCTCCGCAGGAAGTCCTTGAGTTGAGCCTGACTCCATCCCGCTTGGGGCGTGTCCTTCAAGGATTTCTGAGGAGACCCATCGCTGCATCGCCCCAGAACTTCGGGCGGCTCAATCGGCGGTGGAGGGGGCACAGGTGCTGCTTTCTTCAGTTGGTTGGTGCCACGCTCCCCCAAATTAAGAACGGCAGCATCGACCGCCTCGGCACTCATGTACCCCGTGCAGCGTTTGTTTATGAAATCTACGACCAATGCACGGTTGTGATCGGCGATTTCCGGATGCTGGCGTGGAAAGAACTGCGGATACTCGTCGAATTTGACGTTGGCTGCGGCACGGTGAACTTCGGCTGCGGCGGCCTTGATTGTGGCTTGATCGACTTCCGGTGCGGCTTGGGGTGTTGCAGTCTCGGGTGCTACCGTAGGCTGCTGCTGTTGCTCTTGTTGCTTTCGCTCCAACTCTTCCCAATTATCCGGGACGACGTACTGCCGCATGATTACCCCATCAGGTCCTTTGAACCAGCTCTCGACAAACTCAACGACGAGATCGCCACCTGAACGGTCAGCAGCCCGGCGCAGTATCCAGAAAATCCTCTGCGTTTCACGATCTAGACTCGAAGCCATTTCCCCCAAATGTACCTTCGGCATGGTCTAGCCCTCCCCTCTTAGCCGGGCGTCGATGAGCGTGGACCCGAAGACCGTGTACAGAGTTTTGAAAACTGGAAAGTTAGTTCTTGCTGTACGGAGCAGATTTTCTCTGTCGAGTTTCAGAACTGTTTGCGTTCCGGGAATTAGCCAATCTTGTGGCAGTGTTCTTTCCCAGGACTTCCGCTGCCCTTGGATGGCCGCCTTCAATTCATCGCTCGGGGCTGCTTGCAAACGACGAGTTTCTCGCACCGCCTGGGAGGTTGCCCGGAGGGTCGGCAAATCAAGCTTGTGAAGCAAGTAGCCATCCCGCAGGTGTACACCTTTTAGCTCGGCACGCAGAAACTCGATCTCGTGGGCTTCTTCAACGACCTTGTGCTGTTCGAAAAAGTGGTACATCAAGGCCTCGGACTCTTCAACTTCTGGATTGAGAAGCAAATATTCCGAGTAAGCCGACTCGTAGCTAGGATGAATGGCGAGCGCCGAGCCTAGTCTGTCGGCGGCTTCGCCGAGGGATTCAACGGTCGGCGATGCGCCAGCCGCAGACAAAAGTATCTGCGTATTGGCGTCGACTCGAAGCCACGGTCGTTCTAAATAGAAGTCTTGAATTATATTCATCGCTGCTTCACCTCTGGTCTGATTTCATCCAGCACAATACGCATGGCCTTGAGCGCAAAAGATGGTGTCATCCGGTCTGCCTCTGTCAATGCAGCCAACACCCTGCCTGCTTGGGTCTCGATGCGATTGGCGAATGGGCGAGCGACATCAACTACAATCAGTAGCTTTTGCCATTCTCTTTTCTGTTCATCGAGGGTTTGGATGTTTTGTCTTATCTCAGCTTCTGATGGCAGGGTTCCGGCCAGCTCAGCCAATCTCTTTTTGATCTGGGCTTCGAGCGCTGTGAACTCGATCTTTGGTGGCTCGATTTTAGGTTGGCAGATATCGCAGCCACAATCAGCCAAGAGTCCGGCTGCAATCATGTCTGCCACATACTTTATGTGCTTCTTTTGTGTATCGTTCGACATGGTTTCCTCTGGTCAGTCCGGTAATTTTTGGATTGCCTCTTTCACTGCTGCCAAAGCCTTTGTTGCGTCTTTGTATTGAGCTGCGAGTGATCTCAGGCTTTCACGGCGATTTTCAGTCTGGGCGTGATCTATACGCTGGCCTCGATAAGCAACGTAAGTTGAAATTTCGGACTCGATGGAGCGGCGAATCGTTTTTTCTTTATCTGACAACAGCTTCTCTCTTATCTCTCCGGCTGCCTTGCCTGCGTCAGGGTTTTTTCGTGGGTCCTGCCCCCACGAGGCTGTTTGACCCAGGTCAATTTTTTGCTTCGGGCGGCGAGTCCAGGCTAGTCGGTCTCGGTTGGCGATGATCGCTTCTTCGAGCGACTCCTCCGAGAAAGCTTTCTTGCTCTTCTGGAAATGCGAGAGCAAAATGGCGGTGTTTGCGTCATTGTCCAGTCCTTCTTGCGGAAGCTCCCAGCCCTTTTGCTTCAGGCGCTCCTCTACCTTCTTAATGATTGCAAGCACTGCTTGCTGCGTTTGCTGCTCTGTTGCTGTTGACATTTTCATTCTCCTGCGGTCTTGGCCGCCTTGCCTTTCGGCTGAATTGGTTTCAAATCGTGGACGCTTACGTCCTTGATTTCTTCGAGGCGTTTTTGGTCGTATTGCCATGCACCCAAGCCTGAGCGCCAGCGTGCTTCATTGGGTACGTTGTTTTCTAACACCCGATTCTTGAATCGTTCGACCGTCCACGCCGGAACGCCAGCTACAAATGCGTAGGTTGCGTAAATTTTTGTCGCCTCATTGAGTGAGCAAAGGTGCGTCAGCGATTTTTCGTCACGCCAGAACTGGGTCTGCCACAGATCGCCTTCAACGTCAGGGTGGAACTGAGGATTTGTGTAGAGCAGGCCGTGTTCCTGGATGAAATCGTCCAGGCAATCGAGGCCCGTGACCAGATCGACGAAATCTGGGTCATCCGGTGGGACGAGGTGCCCGTGCTCAAGCCAATGAATCTGATCGAGCGATGCATTTGAAAGTGTCCGCCACTTCTTAAATTGCTGCGGGTCCGTCTTAAACAGCGTCTCTCGATTTTTTGTCCACCACTGGTCATACGTCTCGGTGGACTCAGCGATGGCCTTTCGGGCTTTCTTCTCTCGGGACTTCCGAGTGGCCTCACGGTTGTACTTGCGTTTTTCTTCGAGCGTCTTCACGCTCTTCTTCGGCTGCTGCTGCGGCTGCTGCTGCGGCTGCGCTTCTTTCACTTCTGGTTCTGTCATGATCACTCCTTGCTACTAAAAATGATTGCGACGACGGCACGGGCGAGTGCCCCTAGCCGTTCTGCGGGTGTTCCTTTTGTCCCTCGGCCAGAACAACATGCCCCCTGCCAGTCCCCCGGCCTGTCAAAAAGGTGGTGTCAATCTGGGCTTTTCAAATTTCAGAATGAACGAGGAACACACCACGAAGGCGGCGTCGGCCAGAAAAAGTGACGTACGGGGCGACTACGGCATCCGGACTCCCGGCACCTTGCAATCGGAGTCCCACCTTGCAATGCACTTGCATGCGAGAAAAATTTTGCTTGGAAATTTTTCGGAGATTTCCGGACCACGTCCAACAGATCGGCGAGACAGATGGTTGCGTTCTTTGCGTTTTTATTGCGTTTACTTGCCCGGCTTACGCTTGCCCTTGGCTGCGTCGTGACGTTCGATGAATTCCTTCACTGCCTTGCGCACCACATAGGCAAAATCTCGGTCGTCCAGCTCTGAGACGACACGCTCAACATCCTTGTACTCGTCCGCCGTGAAGCGTACCGACTTCGATACGCTCAAGTTATCCTTGTCTGCCATATAGCTGCCTCTCGACTGATGAGACCACACTTTGACAGACTACGTCAAGCAAAATAGCACAATGACTGCCATTGAGCGTGCCTGTAAGACGTTGACATGCCAGATGTTACAACCACTCGAAACGCTATAGTGAGCAGTACGAATTTCCCCTTGACAACGAAACTAAGTTGAGAGACACTGTCTGACAAGGAGAGACACCGTATGTCAACCATTCCTTACCTGACGATGCTGGAAATGCTCAAGGTGCTGGCTGAAGCCAAGAAGGTCTCTAACCGTAACTGGTGCTTGGCCTTATTCGCCTTCCGGTTTGGACTGCGAGCCACCGAGCTGTCTCTGATGTCACTCGAAGATGTTAAGGACGGCCACTGCGACGTGCGCCGCTTGAAAGGCTCCGAGCACACTCGGGATGAGATCACTAGCGACCCGAATCCCTTGCTTGACGCCAAGAAGGCGCTGGCCGCTTGGTTGCGTGAACGTCAGGACACTGGCAGCGTGTTCCTCTTCACCAGCCGCCTCGGCTCTGGTCTGAAGCGCCGGGCAATCTATGACATCTTCGAAGACGCTGCATTCCACGCTGGCATCGAAGCTGGCCGCCGCAACATTCACATCGCAAAGCATACGCTCGGCGTCACACTCCGCAAGGCTGGCGTCGACCTCGCTACGATTGCCAAAGCCCTCGGTCACCGGGACCCGGCGACCACGATCAAGTTTTACCAGCACGTCGACCGTAACGAAGTGAAGGCCGCCGTCACCTCAGCGTTCGCTCAGCTCGCCACGGCCTAACCCAGCTCACAACTCAAACCCTCAAGGCGCTCCGGGAGATCGGGGCGCTTTTCCTTTGGCGGCGGTCTCGGCCTAGCGAATGCTCGTCTGGGCCGGAAGCCATTTCCCTTGTGAAATCCTCGCCTGGGCCTTCCTGGCTCGACTACGACTCATTTCTGAGGCCGTTTCATCGTTTCGTACCGTGTCACCTTGACACACTTCTCCAAAGTTCGGCGTCGACGAGTGTTTTCTCGACTCGCCTAGTGAGTCTCCTTGCGGCTCTTCGAGGCCATTTTCATTGTGTCAGGAAACTGCCCTATGGATGACAACTCTAACCCTTAAAAAGGCCTTAGGAGGAGTATCCTATTCAATTCTCTCACTCTCTCTCCCCGTCATACTACATGTTCCTGACACATTCAAACTATTGAGCCTACTGGTTTTAAGTCGAAATTTCTTCCTGACACAATGAACTCACGAAGTTTCCTGACACAATGCTTTTGGGCGCTTTCGAACCTTTCCCAAGTCATTGTGTCAGGAGAAAATCTCAGCTCGGGTTTGCAGCCCATCTGCCAGCTTGCGCTCGGGCTGAGGACCCGTCCATCTGACATCCGGCTTGACGGCGCTCATCTCCCAGGATTGACAGGGGGTATCGGCGTCGACCATTTTGACCGAGTCCATACCCCTGATCAGCTCATTCCTTCCAGTTACTCATCCTCTCCATGCTTCACAAGTCCGACCATGCGGGTCGTGCGCTTGCCCAGCGTCTTCGCTTCCGGAAACTCGAAGATCAACCCGGCGTTCGACAGGCCTCGATACGCTTGGTCCCATACCCTCATTCCGTGACGCATGAAGTCCAGGTTGCGACACAGATCACGGTAAGAAAGTTTGCCTCGGTGCTGCTTCAACTCTCGGCGAATTTCCTTCTGCAATCTGCCTTCGGTAGTGTCGGCCTCGATGGGTTCCAAGAAAGCCGACACCTGATTGCGGTATTCGACCATTGCCACGGCACGGTCGACGCAATCCATGTCGATCATTCCTTCCAACCCCAAGTCAACGGCAAAGTACAGCGCCAGCTTCTTCACCATCTCCATCGAACGTGGGTCCATACCACTGACACGGTCCACATACGCTTCATGGTTTTCAAACTGGAATTTCTTTCGCTGCATCGCCGAGTCGATCAGCTTACGTGTCTCGATTGCCCCGATCAAAGGCGGGTCCATGTAAGGTGTCGTCGGCTTCGGCTTCTTGGGTGAAACAACGAAGAACATACGGTCTTCCAACCCGCTGGAAATTCCGGCCAGCTTCGGCCAGTGACGGTTGAAGCCACGGTCAGTCGTGGCCCACAACCAGCCGAAGGTGTACGTGCCGCCATCGAACTGGAAATTGTTCTTGGAGCTGGTGACGGTGTTGCCGAAAGGACGTGCCTCATACCAAGAAAGCAGATCGCTTGAAAACGATGAGCCTTCGATGCCTGCTTTCGAAACGAACTTGCCCAACTCGTCGTTGAACAAGATCGCCCGGTTACAGTTCATTCGCTTCATGGCGAGACCAAAACCTTCTGGACTTCCAGCCTGGGCAATCAATACCTTGCCCTCGGCCATTCTGTCTTTCCCCGTCGTGGTGCACAGACCGATCAAGGCGAAGTAGTCGTGAGCCAGCTTGCACGAAGAAGATTTGAAGAACTCGCCATACGGACTCACCAGTCCGACAAAGAGATTCAGGCTTGTCGGCTGTAGTTCGATGTCGACGTTGCCCGACAGATAGTTCATCATCATCTGCATCGCCGGAACGAAGATGAACTCGGCATGCTTCGATGAACTGACCAAGGCAGGCTTCACCAGATTCTCGTAAATGCTAGTACCTTCGATGGCCCACAGTGGAAACTCCGGACGTACCGCACCTTCGCCCGTATCAAGGTCCGGCAGCTCGGTCGTTGTTTGAGCAACCTGAGCCGCAGCGCCCCGCTCATTTGCACCAACCACGAGATCGCCAGGCTTGACTTCGTATTTGCTGACTGATCTTGCAATCGAATCGACCTCGGACTCAGGCAGCGGAGGGCTGCACTTCTTCTCGTTTTCAAGCAGCAGTTCTTCTTTTAACTTGTCGTACTCCCATCCAAAGTTTTGTCGCATCTTCCCAGCAATGGAAGTCAGATGGTTGTTGCGGCCACCTTCGGAAATCGACACATCGTTCGTAACTGCGGCCTCGTTTTTCTTAGTTGTGCGTCCTTCGATCTCGGTCTTCTTTCTTTGTATGAACTCCAACAAAGAAACAGGAGCCTCGATGAACGAAGCGTTCGGGTCGACAGCCGTGTATTGAGTCAGCGGCCTCGAAGTGTCGTTGTGTGGATATGCCCAGCTTCCGGCAGCGAGAACGTACCGATTATTTATACGAGCGGACAACAGTTCCCGGTTCTCGTCATCTTTAATAATGATGTTGCCCATCGTCCATGACGCAGCATTCTGACGGAAAATAAAATGACGACCACCAGACACTGTGTTTGTCCCGTAAGTCTGGATTGGCCCGTACTGCTTCTCATACTCAGCGAGTAGTCCGGCGTCATCGTCCAATCCCCACAGCCCATCTTGTTTGCCAACGATGCCGACGTTGGCATACAGGTCTTGTTGTGCCCAAGCAATCGCAGCATCGAGATTGTTAGTTGTCTTCTGTTCCCATTCCGGCACAGAGCACTTTTTCGTGCCACGGGGGAAGAAGATCACGTAGCCGCCGTTCTTCACGAATTTTTCGGCAATCGCCACCGCCATAGGAGCAGGTTCAACTGGTCCGGGAGTCGACGGCACAATGCTCTCGGCTGGAATCGTAGGCGTCTTGACTGTCGACTGTTTCAACGCTTCGAACGCAGAAGTGCTCGGCGCTTCCGCAGAATAAACTTCATCGCATACAGCCTGGGCCTCAGCTTCTGAAGCGCCAAATACTTTCATGTCGTAGATCGCTTCGTCCTTACTTAGGCCGCTTTGTTTGCGAATGCGAGCCGCATCGAGGGCGACCTTTTGTGTGGCGGTCAGTGCAATCGTCGCTGTACCCATCATGCACCCACCTTGCCAACAAACCCCTCGGCTACCGTTTCTGTTTTATCGTTCGACAAGATTTCAATGGTATGGGCAATCGGCAATTTCCCCGGCTCAACTCTCCGAGTCGAGACTTCGAACAACGCCGTCGCACCAACCACCGGGTCGGGTCCTGCTATCACGCAATTTCCGAAGAAGAAGTATCTTTGTGGATTGTAAGACGAAATAGTTCCCTGCTTCATTTTGACCGCCTCTACATAAATTGCCATTCCGGGTCGGCTTGACCCTTCTCTCATCTTCGGCCTTAGCGCTCAGCGGCGACCTATGCCTCGTGCTTTGAATGCTTAGAACCCGTCTTCGCCCGGCTTGACCTGTCCGAGCACCAATGCATCCCATCTGCGGTTGATAAAGCGCAATTCTTTGAACAACTCGCCCAGCTCTTCGGCTAACACTGGGTCGGCGGTCTCCTCCACAACTTTCGCAAGTCTGTTGTACTTCGTGTTTTTGCTTTCATCGGTTCGGAACATGGTCCGAAATTCAGTCGCCATCTTTTTCTCACAACTTCTGGAATGCCTTCGCTTTGTCGGGGATTGGCCCTGAGCCGAAGGACTGCCCTGCACAACTATTCTTTGTTACCTTCCGGTGCCAAGAGTGAGAAAAGGACGAACACCTTCCGGTGAATTTCTTCAGCACTGAATCCATAGAACGCATCGAGTACGCCCTGCGCTGCCCTCGGGTCCCTAAAATCAATCGCCAATGGAGAGAGGGCATCACGCAACGCAGCGAGTCGAGTCAACGTCGTGATCAGACGCAGGCCTTCCTCGTTACTCAGCTCACGCATGCCACGAAATGCTTTGCTCAATTGCGATTCTCCAACATCGCAGATCGCAGCGACGAACGACTGTCGCAGCCCCAGGTCCTGCATCAATTTTTTGGCACGCACTTCGGCGCTCAAGCTTGCAAACGGCATGGTGCTATCCTCGCTACAAAAAGATTCTTGTGGATTTTGTCGGCTCAAAAAAGGGGGTGCAGGTTCCACGGAGAAGTTATGGAGACCTGCGTCCTGGTTATAGCAAAAACAAAGGGCGGGACGCCCGAGGAACAGGCCCCGCCCTGGAATGTCAATCGAACCAGCCCGAGAAAGCTGGGAAGGGATTTTTCCCTCCATCTATAACTTGGAAAACCGAAAATAGCCTCGAAATCGTATGCAACCCGTCTATTTTCAACACAATACGTTGCGCTCGACGGTCTGTTACGAAATTCATGTGGCGTTGGCCCGAGAATCACCGTGAAGGGTCCTTTGTAAGGCCAGTGGTTGCCCCCCACGACTTCGTTTTCTGTGTCGTGCCCCAGTTCTCCCGAGCGGCCTGCTCCTCGTTTTTCTGGCGTTCTTCTTCTTTGTCCGCCCCCGCCGCCTTGCGGCCAAGTCGTTTCAACTTCCGACCCATCTTAGTTTCCTGGCCGGGCTTCGGCGCATCGGCGTTGTACAGCCGTCGCATCCTCATCAGAATTTCTGTGTAGTGTGTGTTGTCAGTGATTTTCTTTTGTTCTGCGATCAGTACAAGATCGAAGCTGGGCATAGGTGACTCTTCGTGCAGCTTTTTCAAGTTTCGGACATATTCTTTTTGACGTTCGCCTTCTTGATAGAGCCAACGTAGGTGGCAAATGTCGAGGAGATCACAGATCGAACAGCGGCCCCCCGGTGCAAGCACATCTATCGCAGCATCCTTCAGTTCTTCACGCTCGGCTTCATCTTCCGGCAACGTAACTGAGACAGGAATTTTCTTCGGGAACTGTGTCGAATACGGAGTCCAATAGTCACATTTTTCAAACGAATCGGGAGCTGCGCCCTTCGGCTTATTCGCACCGTAGTTCGCCGCCTGTACATTCTCCGCACGTGACCCTGCCCCCGGTTCTTCACCACCCGAAGATTCTCCTGGCAAACGGCCTTTGCGATCAGCATTGGCGAACAACTTCTCTGCGTAAGTCTCAACCTTTTCCAAGGTCATCACATCAAGATCGGCACGAAGCTTGCGTATGTAGTTTTTATTGGAGATTCGAACACGCTCGACTATCGTGGTGCTCTCGCCTCGCTGATTGAATGGGTCCGACAACATTCCTCGATGGCGTTGGATGATACGTGCGATCAGATTACGGCGTTTTTCCTCTTGCTCGTTCTGTGCTTTGCGTTCTCGATATGCTTCCTGCTTTTCCGCACCGCTGGCGTGTTTCCGGGGACGACCACGTCTTGGTTTCGCAACAACGGGCAGCGGGTCCGCCACTGGCGGGTCTATTGGTGGAGTGGCATCAGCAGGTCTAGGAACTTCAGGCTCAGGTGGAGAAGGTTTAGCTAATGTGCAGTGGCGGCAAGGGAGTGGCATCAGCTGGCCACGCCTGCTGTGTCTCGGGCAGTGACGTAGATGGCTGCTCAAGCAGCCTTCTCTCTCAACTCGTCCATCCAACTATCGAGGTCTTCCCGAAAAACAACATAATGCCGACACCCTTCGGGTTTAACCGCCCGGAGGATTTTGCTTCTGATCGCCTCCTCGATGTACCACGGCGAAAATGCGGAATAGATCGCAGCGTCAACGATTCGAAGACCACGAGGCTGCAAGAAAGTGGGGGACGTACCGGAAGATATCGCCGGGTCGACGTGATTATTTTTCTTTGGTGATGGCATCAGACACAAAGACCTTGTTGGTCTCGTGCCCGTGTTCCGTTTCGGTGGGGCTTGACAGGTAGAGCCGGATAGGCCGCCTGCCGTGATGTCTGAGGTGGGGAACCGCCAACTGTCGCCCGAGTATTCCCAGCGCACCTACGATCAGCTGGGTAGCGACGTGTTGCCCGTGAGAATAAGGTACCAGTACTGTCCCGAAAAGTCAAGTCCTTTCTGATCTTCTGACTAGCCAAACGTTTGCTTATTCTTGGTCGCCATCCTCAATGGAATGACGCGGTTCAGGCTGGTACGGGCTTTCCAGTCATCACGACCAGCTTCACAGCAGCGCCCGGCTTAGTGGAATCGCCGTTGGGGTCCACAACCGCCGTGACTGCTTGCATCAGGTGTCCAACGAATTCGCGGGTCCAGCCCATCTCGGGTATCCAATCGGATTTCAGAGTGAAGTAGCGAAACCCCATGTCCTCATTGCCGGACTCCAAGAGACTGACGATATTTTGAAGACCATATTTGTCTTCCGAATCTATAGTCAGCCCCAAGTCGCTACATTCTTGGAGGAGTTTGCTGAGTCCGTGGCTCCACGGCTCTTTTCCCTGCGCTCGCAGATACGCCTTCAATAGCAGTTCGGTCGCGTGGAAGTAGAGAAAGTACCGTGCATCCGTCACGCGGGATTTACTCCCGGCGAGTTCTTCGGCTGCCTGATGGTATTGGCGAGCAAAGTTCAAATACGCCTTCGGTTCTGCAAAAGTCCTTTTGTTCGGGTTTGCCATTTTCTGCCCTCACCTTTTCTGATTTTACACCCGCAGCACCCGGCACCCAATGGTCGCCCGTCACATCCGGCACGGCGGAACCGCAACAAGTAGGCGGGGTGCGTGCGGTTCGAGAGTGGAATCGAGCGGCCTCTCATGAAATCATCTCGGGATGTTCTGGAAACACTCCCAATTTTATCACTCACGAGACGATTCGTTGTGTTGGCCGTCCTTCTGCCGCCACGCATCGACCATCAGTTGAAGCCTTTCACCCGAAGCCCCGGACAATATGTTCATCACGACCCACAAACCGTGCTGAATTTCGATTTTGGAGTTTCGTTCGTCCGCGTAAAACTTGTTGAGACCTTCGACAAACTTCCCGTACGTCTGCTTCGCCAAGAACTTATCCCAATGAAAATCGAATGACCGTATCGCCCCAGAATGGCAAGTCTCGTTCGACTCAATACCGGGCGCACCCCAAGTAGTGAAACAATGTCCTTGAAACAGCCCTTCAACGAAGCCACAAACGTATGAGTACTTGGCATCTTCATCTATCATCTGCCAGTGAAGGCCATCGGGCTGACCCCCGTCGTCTGGGTGAGGAATTGGAGTGTTCTTCCACATTTTACGTGTCGAGCATCATTCTGTTGGTGCGCCAACAGTAGCGTCCTTCCGCGCTATTCAATTCTTATAACGCAACTCATGCCTCAAGGAGCCAGAGGCTTGTTTCCTTGCAGCATAGGCGACTCCGCAGGCTTGTCGGAGAAATAGACCAGCGCCACAGCGCTGCGAGGAACGAAAACAGCTTTCGATTCCTTCGGGCCGACGATGTAAAAACCTTCGTTAGATTCTTCAATCAGTTGCGCCTGTGCTGCCTTGTTCGGGTTTAGTAATGATTCTCTAGTGAAATAAACAGTGACATCTGTGGGTGTGCCACCGCCCCACGATGTTTTCAGATGCGGATAGAGTTCACGCGAGAATATCAGTAGAAGACCGAACAGAAGGATTAGTGGCTTGGACCACTCGCCATCCTCCGCGAGATTTCTGTCAGACCGTACTTCGAATTCCAGCTTCACTGCCAAAGTGGTCCCGAAAAACCAAAGCGCCAGAGTCGAAAGGCTAAAGCGGTGATCGGTGAAAAAACTTCGGACAGGGAAGCTGACATTATACAGAGTGAGAGAAACCGAGAGAATTGCCACCATCCACTGAGCGACTGTTTTATTCCTCACCAAGACCTGCAGGTATATAACAGCAGCCAACCCGAGGATACTTACGGCCCAACTCCACTTCCCTGGAGGCAGATAATTTGGATTAGGGGGAAATTCAAATAGTAGATTGCCAAGCGGCAGACTCAAACTGTAAAACCCAACCCAGAGAAAGAATGCATCTCGCACAATTTTTGACCACGGCTCGGTTCTGTATCTCAGTGCGACGGAGACAGGTATCGCTGTGAGTAGAAAGAACCAAGCCCCTGCGGCAAGAATTCTTGGACGAAATGGGTTGGTACCAACAAAGCCATATTTGGAGTGATAGATTGAGATTATGAGGAACCCTGAGGCATACAAAGCGACCACGATTGCTGCAACCGCTTTTGAGAGAGTTTCGGCCCACGGGCCTGCTGTAGTTAGAAACTCTCGTTTTGGCTGGCTAGCTTGTTGGTCGGTCTCGGGCATGGATACGCTATTCTATTCAACAACCTGCCTTGAATGCACCAGCGCCGTCTGATCATGCCCGGCGACCAAAGGCATTACGAGTGACGCGAAGACCGAGGCTGCAGCGATAACGGCAAACTTGGCGGAAGGCCAAGAGATAAGAAACCCAGCAAGGCCGCGTTGGCGAAGCGCAAGAGTCGGAAGCGTAAGAAAGCGTGACGCTCGTCCAGCACATTGATGTATACTAAAGGGCAGTAAGAATCTCACCCACGGTTCAGCATTCGCTGAAAAACGGGGCCTTGAAAGCGAGGCTCCGATGGTCAACGATGCATCCCAAGCTTCCGGCAGTTCACCTCAATCCGCACCACCTCTTGACCTAGTCTTCGAGAACCACTTTTCGCTCTTCCTGATTCGTCCTCTCTCCGAAGCCGGTCAGCAGTGGCTCGACGAAAATGTCGGCGGCGAAAACACGCTGATGTTCGCCGGTGCAATTGTCTGCGAACCACGCTACATCGAAAACATATTTCTCGGTGCCACTGCCGACAGGCTGGTGTGCCGATGAAAAACAACGCACGCATGAAAACGACCGGCGACATCATCGTCGACGCGCTCATCAAGATGGGCAAACCGTTGACGGTCAAAAACTGGGTCTCGTTGAATTACTGGGACCGAACGCTCGAAGATTTGGAAGGCGAAGAACTTGCCGCAGTGCCGTTCGATATGCTTGTTGATACTGACTCAGATGAATTCGTGAACTAAACCTCAGTAGGAGATTCGATTGAAGGCCACACGAAAGATATTCGAGACCGCCGTTCGCATCGTCATACGAATCGGGCGGAAAAAGATTCTCGATTTATCGCTACCTGTCGGCAGTTCGGTGTCGTGGGTAGAACAAGACAAGGTGAAGAAATGATTTCACGCCGCTCATTCCTCCAAACAGCAGCCGCAGCGACCGTCGGTTTTGCTTTGCCGTTGTCTGCTCACGTAATTACATCTGAACCAGAAGTGGGTATGGAGGGTTGGAAATTCGGCGTATGGGGAATTCTGCATCAGTATTCGGAAAACTGCGACTGCATTTGCTGCTGTGAATCCCGCTACCAGGGACGTCAACGATTATTTTGGGTTCAATGTACGGAATGTCATGAAGAAAAGGCAATGTGCTTGGAAAGATTATTGGAGGAGGATTCGCAAACGTGTCAACGATTAGGAATCCGCCGCTGGCGATAGTGAAGCGTCGTCTGACCTAAGAAGAGCACGAACGGCACATTTTGATGATGTGGCTGATGTTTCTTCGTGCGCCTGGCAAACAGACTGCCCCAGGCGAGCCCGTCGATCTTGGAGAAATTGGCGCTGTCTGTGAGAAGAAGTGGTCTCGATTGTCGCCTTACTCAATTGCGCAGCCGAAGGGTTTTAAGTGATTTGGTCAAACGAGGATATTCGCTTCCTGCGCGGCGTTGGCATCAAGGCCGACGTAGAGGAGTCACACAAACAGCCGCCACACAAACGCTGCATGCTCGACGGGTGCGAAGTCTGGTCTAAGACGTGTCCGTCGTGCCATGCCGAAGTGCTCACTCTAATTCATGAATTCAAGGCCGGGAAAGTCGTTCGAACATTTTGTCATCTTTGTGCCGAGTCGAAGACAGACGAAGGCATGGGCTTGGTGCGATGACCCCGCAAGTCCGAGAAACAGGACGAGGCGAAACGGCGCGAATCGGCGACAAGCGCGAGTTCGAGGAACTTCTCCATCGCAGTCAGGCGATTCGAGTGTCGTATGATCCCGTGCGCGGAGCTAGGGGGCAGATCACCCCTACGCAGACCGCACCCACCAGTTGCACGGCGGCGAACGCTGTCCATCCTCGCCAGCCCATAAGCTCAATCCCGCCTCACTTACATTGCTTGCGCAGGGCGTCATCCAGTTTGCCTTGGCTCTGCTTCTTCAACAGCTCGTCCAGGGGTTTCCATTTCGCGTCTGGCTTCTGCTGGAGGATGCCACTGTAAACTTTGAGGACACTTTCTACAGCGGCTACGTTCAACGCAGCCACATCGCCAGCTTTGGCTGGATTCTCGATCAGGAACGCGCCGCTGGCGAGCATGTACTGCCGCGTGATCTGATGCCTGTATTTGTACTTCGCGTCGTTAAATTCCCCTAGCAGCGCCGGGCACAACGGCACGTGAATGTCATGCACCTCGCTGAGCCGGTTGAATGCCCATTCGCCGTCCTTGTTCACACTCTCGTCCAGAGGATTGCTCTCAAGCTTGTGCGTGATTTCGACCCATCGCGCTCGCTCCTCCGGTGTCGACGTGCCTTGGG
>Ga0209056_10001423_pt1 | contig 26472 bp, 23 predicted proteins | sample GraSoiAngelo_114_FD_185876 | JGI IMG/M metagenome (GOLD analysis project Ga0209056, IMG submission 185876) | Grasslands soil microbial communities from the Angelo Coastal Reserve, California, USA - 14_0903_13_40cm (SPAdes) (version 2) | ecosystem: Environmental > Terrestrial > Soil > Grasslands... | reverse complement strand
GATTTCACGGATAGCACCGATATCTTTTGGCTGTTTTCCTCAGCTGCAGGTTTCTGTTTATCCGTGCGATTCGCGCCATCCGTGGTTCTCTTTATATTTTTTTTGGTTCCCCCGGGTCTATTAAATGCACAAATGCATGGCAAGCTTTTTTTGAAATTTTTTTACCCGAACCACGGATGGCACGGATTTCACGGGATAGCTCTCCCTCTTCGGCGAGACACGATTTGAAACTCGCTTGCCTCCCGGCTCGCTCGCCGCTTCCCGTCGCGGCTTTGCCTTCTGTGTCGCCGATCCCATCGGCTCGATTCGCGGATAAAACGGACGAATTCAATAACCCAGTGCGTCACGGATACGTTCGTCGCGCTGAGGACTGGCCTTACCAAGGCGAATTGAATGTGCTGGAGTGGCCCGACCGCTAAGCACGCGCGGGCGCTCGCGGAGCTCGCCCCTCCATCTTCGTTTCCTTCGCCTGTTCGCGAAAGCCTTCGAAGTTGCCTCCTGTAAAAATGTCTGAACCCGCCGCCATCCAGGAGAGACCGACGCGGGAACGGCGCCGATCGCCTCGCAAGCCAGAGGCTCGCGCTACTCTGCACGCGTCGCTTTGAACGTGCCGTGCTTTGAGGGTCGATCTCCGACGAGCGGAGAGAATTCCACTTCGCCGGTGATCACGTCCGGTGATTCAAATTTTCCTTTGAAAAGCAACGTTCCCGCATCGCGCCCCACGTTTCCAAGCATGAATTCCATCGGACCCGAGAAGGTCACCGCGTTTCCTTCGCCTCGGCTCCACGTTGCCTCCGAAGGCTTGGCTCCTCCCCAGACTTTCGCTTTAGGATCCAGCAGCAGCAAAGTGCCTTTGCCGCCGCCTTGAGCGTCAACGCGCAACGAATGCCGGATTCCATCCGCAAAAGCGATTTCGACGTTCCATTTTCCGGTCATGTTCAGAGATTGCGCTTCGGCCAAGGCGGAGCAGCATGTGTTCACGATTAGGATCAGAATTAATGGGCCCGTTGCCTTCACATCTTTTTCTAATCGCAATTTGGTCTCCGGGCAAGGTGAGAAGAGTTTCAACCACGAATCACACGGGGCCCGGATTTGCTTCAGGGGCGCCTCCGCCTACGGCCGGGGAGGCGGTGTTGGGCGAGGCCTGCCTATGGGGCTGGGCCTGGCTGTCGGCGTAGATGTAGCCGTCGCGGTTGGAGTCGGCGTCGGGCTGGCTGTAGGCGTGGGAGTTGGCGTGCCGCCACCCATTGGCGCCTGGATTGCAACCATCATGGGCGATCCTGTCTTGAAGAAGCCGACCGTCGCGCTGGCAGGTTGCGGAGGTTGATCGGCATCAAAGCGGAAGTTATACAATGTGCCAAAGCGAATCGCATTTGCGGCCTGATTCTGCGCAAACGTTTCACTGTTCCAGGTTATGGAATCACTCGTCTGAGTGACAGCCCAGGGCATGCTGCTATAGCCCTGGCCACCCGGGATATTGTCATTTGCCCAGCCAGGTTCCTGAGGCGGCGCGTGAAAGTCGATGTTACTGATGTTAACTCCAGCTCCCAAAGGCACACTGAAAGATTGAATCGCTCGATCCAGGTTCTGGTTATAAAGAGCGTACTCGTAGTGCCAAAGGCCGGCAGTCGGGCCGCTAACTTTGTAGCCCATAAACCAGATGCCGTCGTTTCCCGGATCAGGCTCGAGCTGATTTACCGTCGCCCCTGTCCAAGCTTTGATGGCAGGTTCCATTCTCACCGTCTGGCCAACAGGGGAAAATGTGAAGTTCGTTGTGCCGTTAACAAGGAATTGATGGTAGGAAGCGTTGTTATACATGTTGCACTGCCCAGGATGGGTCTGACACCACGTATACTCAAGCGGATCCAGGTATTGCGCTTCCGCGAAATAGGTTGCACCTGGATTGAGTGTTGTGTTCAAATCATCGACGTTAACGCGAATCCGGTGCGATACGTCGTCATGTGCGTGGCCGGTGTGATTGGTCGGCCCGGGATTATTTCCTCCTGGAAACACGCCGGTAAAAGGGTTGGCCCACGCTCGTGAACCAAGCAGGTCCCACCATCCGTTCTCGCCGGCGAGATACGGATCGGCACAGCCCGGACATAGCTGTGAGAACTGAGTGCAATTATTTGTGTTGCAGCCAAGATCGCACTCGTCGAGTTCGTCTGCGCCGAACGTGTGTTTAATCCAGGACTGACCGATTTGTTCGAACTGCACGGTGTTATCTGCGCCGCCGCTCATCCGATAAAGATTCTGCGGAAAAAACGGATGATCTGTCTCTGGTAATGCGTAAAAGTTGACCGGCTGATCGCCATTGTTGCAGGAAGTCGTCGCCACCCCCAAGCCGACCTGTGATCCCGCGCTACCGATTTGCACCATGTCGGGCAGATCCCCAACGATGATATCGGGCCCGGGCACCAGGGTAGGCGCTCCCGGACCACGTTGGCTCAACGGCGGCACGACCACCGACTTAGGCTTGCCGTTCACCAGTTGGGTGATCTCGATCGGCTGCATCGCCGTTTGCACAGAGATTTTTCCGACCACCAAACCGGCGTCCGCTCGCCGCCCCAGCGCAGTGGCAAACTCCTTTGAGATCAGAAGCCGTCCATCATGCATGCTAAACGAGTGCGAACTGGCATCATAGTCGTAGAGATTTCCCTCGATATTAAAAAACACGAAGCCGCTCATCGCATCACGCACCGACATGGCGAAAGGTCCATTCGAGCCAATTTTTTCGATGGCCAGCCTGTTGAGCGACGCACTCAATGCCGCAGGAAGAATCACCTTATTTTGCGGCACCAGCCCCATCGAACCGGACTGCGGTCCGCGTAACACATCGTTAAAAACAAGAACCGGAAAGAAAGAGTTAGGCGCAACAGAAAAATGCAACTCCGAAAGTTTTCGCGAGGGGGCCGTCTCCAACCTTTCTGTCGTGGAGCTGATTCCATTGATCCTGTTCAGATCCAGGTCCATGGTCGCGCTCCCGCTGGCCACAATCATCTTCTGAAGTGTCCCGCTCTCGCCCGGGCTGCTTGGACTTGTGTTTGCAGCCCTCGAAGCGTTCGGGGAGCCCTCGTCGCGCGAGCCGAAAAGCAAGAGCAAAGGGAGCATGAAGGCAGTGAGTATTATTTTTAACATTTTATTCGGTCCTCTGGGTTGTTGGCTAGGTATTGAGGAGAGATCCTCTCATAACCAGGCCTTAGAAGTAAAGAAAATCTTTGAAAAGTTTGGTAACAGTTCTTTGGGAATGCGGCGCTGCTATTTGTATCCCAATCGCCGCGCCCGGGCACGATGAACAACTAGCGTCCGGCGCATTTTGGCGTAGAATTCTGGAAATCGAGTGAAAAGTGGTTGCGTTAGCCGGGAATTGAAAACGACGGGGCCGATCTCCCGGCGAGCCGCGTTTTTCAAAAATTCTCCGCTTACCCCTGCCGGGGTCACCGCCCCCGGCTACAGTAAAACCGGTATTCGCAAATCGAAAACCAGCCGGTGGCGCGCGACGGCGCTGATTCTGCTGAACTTGTTCATGATCGCGCACATCGTCCAGTGGCGAATCGTGGGCAAAACCGTTTCGCCAATCGAGCCTTCCGAGACGATGCAGACGCTGCAAGGCGGCTTCGTCAATGCGGGCTTCATTTTTTTTAGCCTCGCAATTTTAGCGACGCTGATCTTTGGGCGTTTTGTTTGCGGCTGGGGCTGTCACATTCTGGCGTTGCAAGATTTCTGCGGCTGGCTGCTCAAGAAAATGGGGCTTCATCCAAAGCCGTTCCGATCGCGGCTCCTGGTTTATGTCCCGCTGATCGGCGCGCTGTATATGTTTGTCTGGCCAACGGTGTATCGCTTGTTTCATAACCCGGAGCACGCGGCGATTATCCCCAAGTTCACCAATCATCTGGTCACCACGAATTTTTGGCAGACATTCCCGTCAGTCGCGGTGGCCATCCCGTTCCTTTTCGTCTGCGGGTTCGTGACAGTTTATTTCCTGGGGCAAAAAGGCTTTTGCACGTATGCCTGTCCCTACGGCGGATTTTTTGGTCTGGCCGACAAATTGTCGCCTGGAAAAATCCGTGTCACACCCGCGTGCAACCAATGCGGCCATTGCACTGCCACATGCACTTCGAATGTCGTCGTTCATGCCGAAGTGAAACAGTACGGGATGGTGGTCGATCCCGGTTGTATGAAGTGCATGGATTGCGTAAGCGTATGTCCGACCAACGCGCTCTACTTCGGTTTTGGGAAACCGACGATCCTGGTTCCTAAACCGAACGCGATCCGGAAAAGTTATTCTGTTACGTGGCCTGAAGAAATCCTCGGCGCAGTGGTGTTCTTCGGAAGTTTCCTGGCTGTTCGCGGCGTTTACGCGTTGGTCCCCTTCTTGATGGCGCTCGGCTGCGCCGCGGTCACCACATTTCTCGCACTCAAGACGTGGCGATTGTTTCGGGCAAAGGAATTGTCCTTTTACCGGTTCAATTTGAAGTCGTCAGGCAAAATCCAAAAAGCGGGCTGGGCATTTGCAGCGTTCGCCTGCGCGTGGATTGGATTGAACGCGCACACCGGCTGGGTGCGCTATCACGAGTTCCTCGGCAACCGCGCGTTCGGCAAAATCCAGGTGCCCGACGAGCTTGCCCTAGCGCAGGTTAATCCCGCGCGTTGGCTGGGTCCGGCTGATCGCGACAACGTTCTCGCGGGCAAAAAACATTTTCAAACTGCTTCGAAGCTCGGACTGTTTGTGAACAGTGAAGCGCTGCCGAAGCTGGCCTGGTTCGATTATCTCCTGGGCGATGCGGAACAGTCCATCCAATTACTCAGCCGGGCTGCGGCTCATCAAACAGAGAAGAGCAAAGCCTTGAGTCTTTATTATCGCGGCGCGATCCTGAATCGTCTTGGACATCACCAGCAAGCGCTGGCGAGTCTGGATGCAGCGCTGGCGGAAAGAGATGATTTGATTCTCGCGCGCCAGGAGAAAGGCGAATCGCTCTGGCAACTCGGGCGCAGGGAGGAAGCCGTAGCGGTTTGGACTGACGCGGTGCAGCGCAATGCGCGTCTGGCTTTGGTGAATAACGAGCTAGCCGGCGCGGAGCGCTTGTTAGGCAAATCCGAAGAAGCAACTGCCCATGAAAGAGAAGCCGACCAATTCACTCCCAATGATTCACTTTATCACTGGGTGCTCGGCCGCCGGCTTCAAGACCTCGGTATGACCGAGCTGGCAGAAAAACATTTCCAGCAAGCAACTGAACTCGATCGCGACCGCGAATTGCCTGGCCGACGCTGAGGGTAGCGCACGTGTCTCGCGTGTTGGCGATGGCGTCTCGCCATCGCGGACTTTTCTCGTGTGCTCAGATCCACAGCGAAGTGGCGAAGTGTTCAGAAAGATCGTTTCGGCGCGACGCCGAAACCAGCACGCGAGACGCGTGCGCTACCCGATCGTGTGGCGCGAACGGACCTAAGGACGCGGGGGCGGCGTGGGACGCGGCCTTGGTGTGGGTGTTGCGCGGATGTATTCGATGGTCAGCACTGGCGGGCTGGCGCTCTCTCGAGTATCGAACCGCTTCGATGTCGGTACGGCGGACTCATCTCCCAACACCAGCCAGCCGAAGTTGCTGGCAGGGTTATTCACCCACGATTGCACATCGGCAACCATTTGTGCCGAGCTCCACGTGTACTGTCCGATGTCGCCGACCGCCTGGCTCGCGCTTACCGTGGCAGAAAAATCTCCGCCTTGCGTAGTCCAAAAAATCGTGTCGAAGAACCGGTGCCGCCATGTGGCGTCATTGGGGGTGGCCGGTGCTCCTTGACCTTCGTTTGCATTTGCGTTGGACGTTCCTTCGCCCCAGTCGGCGAGCAGCACGTGCAGCTCGACGGTTCGAGTATCCGAAATTGTCCTGGACATATTCATGCTCAGGCTCACGCTGGTAATCGTTGAGCCCGCCGGAATGCTTCCCGCGATGTCGAAGGCAAGCACGCCCCGGCGCAGTTCACCCTCAGCTGTCACACCGGCGAAAAAGTGGTCCCCCAGGGCATTGCTGGTGTCGCCTACAAGCGGGTCGTACTCGTACAGCGTGTTATCTTTGTTCGGCATGATGCTGATCGTGTTTGCGCTTGCTAAACTGGCGGTGATACAGCCAAAGATGGTCGCGAATATTAGAGTGAATAATGCCTTAGAATGTGTCATTGAGCGTTGCGGTTGAATGTTGATCGTTGAGGGCACTGCGAAATTATCCTTTCACCGATAGCCGATAACCGATTACCGGCAAGTGAGAACTGACAACTGATTGCGTCTTCTCACGTTTCACTTCTCAGCAGTCACGACTTCCATCACATCGGCCGCGGCGCCGGACTCGGGTGGATCGGCTTCTCCCTGGCGCGCTGTAGCCTCGGCGTAGGCGGCCGAAGACGATGCTAACTAATTGCCGAAGGCGCAGATACCACGCGGCAAAGCCGTCCGACAGTTGCCGGCTTGGAGCGTTGAGGCGTCGCCGCAGCGACGTTCCGCCTTTGCTCGCTGCTGTGCCTACGGGCGTGGCGGAGGCGTAGGGCGCTGCCTCGGCGTAGCGCTAGGTCTTGGCGTCGGAGTAGGCCGCGGGGTCGAGGTTGGTGTTGGAGTTGGTGTCGCGGTCGCGGTCGGCGTAGGAGTTGGCGTAGGCGTTCCTCCACCTAGAGGTGCCTGGATCGCGACGGTCATAGGCGAGCCTGTCTTGAAGTAGCCGACCGTGGCACTGGCAGCTTGCGGCGGTTGATCGGCGTCGAACCGGAAATTGTACAAGGTGCCAAAGCGGATCGCATTCGCGTTCTGGTTCTGGGCAAATGTTTCGGTGTTCCAAGTTATGGAATCGGTCGCTTGAGTAACAGTCCAGGGCGTGCTGCTGTAACCCTGGTTGTTAAAAGTGCCGTCGTTTGCCCATCCAGGCTCCTGAGGCGGCGCGTGAAAGCCGATGTTACTGATGTTGACTCCGGGGGCTAGAGGCACACTGAAAGATTGGATACTACGGTCGAGGTTCTCATTGTAGAGAGCATACTCATAGTGCCAGACTCCGGTAGTCGGGTTAGTCACTTCGTAGCCCATAAACCAGATGCCATCGTTGCCCGGATCAGGCTCCAGTTGATTCACTGTCGCGCCTGTACCCGCCCAAGCCATGATGGCGGGCTGCATGCGCACCGTCAAACCAACAGCCGTAAATGAGAAGTTGCTCGGGCCGCCGCTGACAGTGAACTGACGGTAGGAGGCATTGTTGTACATGTTGCATTGCCCGGGATTCGACTGGCACCATGTGTATTCAGAGGGGGCGATGTACTGTGCTTCCCCGAAATAGGTGGCACCCGGGTTTTGCGTTGGGTCAAGGTCGCTCATCGCCACTGTGACCCGGTGCGACGTGCCGGTGTGCGCGTGGCCGGTATGATTGTTCGCGCCCGATGGGAAAGAACCGGTGAACGGATTTACCCATGCACGTGAGCCGATGCCGTTTTGGCCTCCATTTAAGCTGGCGTCATAGGTATCGGAGCAGCCGGGGCACAACTGGCTGCCCGTGATGCAACCCGAGGTGTTACAACCAAAGCTGCACTGGTTGTCTTCCAACGCGAAGAACGCGTGTTTCATCCAGGATTGACCGAGTTGTTCGAAACGTTCGTTGTTATTGGCGCCGCCGCTCATGCGATAAAGATTCTGCGGGATAACCGGGTGATCAGTATTCGATAACGCATACCAATCGACTGGATGATCGCCATTGTTGCAAGAGGTCGTCCCTACTGCGAGTCCGACAAAGCTTCCATTGCTTCCGAATTGTTGTACGGCGTCCACGCTTCCGACAATGACATCAGGCCCGGTTACGAGCGTCGGCGCTTCTGCTCCGGCTGCACGTTTCAGCGGAGGCATCACCACCGAGCTGGGCTGGCCGTTCACCAGCTGCGTGATCTCGATCGGTCGCATCACTGCGTTAATCGCGATTTTTCCAACGGTAGCGCCGACACCCGCGGGCCGGCCCAAAGCGCTGGCAAACTCTTTCGATATCAGGACCCGTCCACCATGGATGTTGAGTAACTGCCCTTTGGCATCGTAATCGTATTGGTGTCCCTCGACGTTGAAAAACGTGAAGCCTGTTTTTGCGTCGCGCACAACCAGATCGAACGGCTCGGACGGAGTGAGTTTTTCCACCACCAGTTGATTGATGGAAGCGGCGAGAGCCGAGGGCAGCATGACGGAATATTGCGGGATCAACGCCATTGAGCCCTGCTGAGGGCCGCGCAGCACATCGTTAAATACGAGAATGCTAAAGAAGGAATTGGCCGCCACAGCAAAACGCAGTTGTTCCGTTCTGGCAGCTAATGAGCCATCGTCGCTGAGCCGGTCCACATCGAGATCCAGGGTGACCGTTCCGTTCTCAACGATCATCTTTTGAAGCGTGCCACTCCCGCCTTCGTCAAGACTATGGCGGGCAGGCGGGCCGTGGCTATCGGACGCTTTTCGGGAATCACTCCAGCCAGTCGCAGGCGGGCCGAAAAGCAAAACGAATGGGAGCACGAAAGTAGTGAGTGTTCTCTTTAGCATTGTCTGTTGGTTCCTCCGGTTGTTCCTTGTGCTGGCAAAGACGCAAGTGAATCGCATTATGTCTCATGAGCAGATTGGAAACAAAGTAAATTCTTAGAAAAATTTGGTAACAATTCTTTTGGATATGACAAGAGCCTGCTGGAGACGGTTGCGCTGTAGGGCGGCTTTAGGAAACTCCATGAATCCTGGGGCGTTGCCCCAGGCTGGTGATGAGACCGCACCTTCGGCGCTAAAGATTTACAAGGCTCCTCCGGCGCAAATCACTGTTTGCCTTCCACCAGCGTGGCTGCTTCGCGATCGAGCGCGGCGTAATCGGGCTTGCGCGGTTGCAAATAAAATTCGTCGATCACAATCTGCACCAGCGCCGCGGCGGGGACAGCGAGAAAAACGCCCAGCAAACCGAACATGGCCGCAGTCGCCAGCGTAAAGAACAAAATGTTGACCGGATGCAAGCGCATCTCTTTGCCGAGCACGCCCGGCACAAGAACATTCAGCTCGACTTGATAAACCAACACGATGGCCCCGAGCGTGAGCCAGAATTTTGTGGCGCCCATGCTCAGTGCCACCAGTAAAATGGGAATGGAAACAAGAAACGCCCCGACATTTGGCAGAAACTCGCCGAGAAACGCGAACACGCCAAAGATCAACGCCGGCTGCACGCCGATGAGCGAGAGCGCCACCCCTATCGATAAGCCGGTGATGACGCCGTTAATGGCGACGCCGCGCGCCCAGGCGGTCATTTGTCGCATCAGCCGCGCGAGCGTGCGATGAGCTTGCTCACGATAACGATCGGGCGCCAGCGCCAGATACGCGGCTACGAGCGGGCGCGGCTTGGCCAGCACAAAAACGAGCAACAGAATGGCGAAGATAAAACTGGCCACGCCGCCAACCAAACCAATCGTAGATTTCAGCAAAATGTTCCCGACCGCTCCCGCGGCTGAGCCGACCTTTCCGGCGATCTCCTCCGTTGGCGGCAACGCCGCACGGACTCCCGGATAATTTCGGGTGAGCGATTCGATGCGCAGACGAATCCCATGCCAGATGTTGGGCGCGTTGCGCAACAGTTCCTGGCCTTGCCTGGCCAACGGTGGAATTGCAAAGACGATGATGGTCGTGGCGACAGCGACCAGCGCGAGCATCAGCAAGATCACGCTGACAAAACGCGGAATGTGATGTTTGTGCAGCCAGACCACGATGGGGTTCAGGACCATTGCGATAAGGAACACCAGCGCGAACAGCAAGATCACCGGCTGCAGCGCCCGCAGGATCAACCAGAGGATGATCAGCAAGAAAACCAGCCAGACGATGCGCCAGGCGCCATGATAACTCAGCGGCGCGTACTGATTTTCGGGAACGGGTTCGTTCATGATGAAATTCCTTACAGAAGGCAACGAAGAAAACAAAGACTCAAATAAATTGACGCTAATCCTCTTCGTTGTCTTCGTTTTCTTCTGTTACTAAAGTTTTTTGGCAGGGGCGAGCGAGCCTTTGCGAATGCGGATCCGTGTCTGTTAGGCGTCGCTTCCTGCTGGCGCGTGTGAATCGCAAGAACGCGTGATGACGCTATCTGCGGTAGCGCACCGCCTGCCCGCCTGTGTGCGGGCGTCTCGCGTGCTGGTGAGCGCGTCCTCGCGATCGCGAACTTTCTCTGTGCATTTCCATTCTAATGGCTGCTAACGAAATCCAAAGAAAACGTCGCAAAATCATGACAACGGCGTTCGTTGTGGCAAGGGCTGATTTTGGTGCGTTCGATTCCCGGATCGGCGCCGGATAAATTATCTGGCTACGCCTATGAAGATACGCGCCGCTTGGTGGCGCTTGTGGAGCAAGCAGCAGCATTGATGGAACAAAAGGGCGAGGATGCCGTTCGCGAGTTTGGCCGCAAAGGTTCAAAATGGTTCAGCGGCCCGTACTATCTTTTCATCTACGAACCGGACGGCACCTGCGTGTTTCATCCGCTCCAGCCAGATTGGATCGGCAAAAACATGTCCGAGCTGCGCGACATGAACGGCAAACCGATGGTGCGGTTGGTTGCTCAGGTTGGCAAGACGCCCGAGAACGATGCCAGCGACTGGGTCTTCTATCTTTGGCCGACAAAACGCAATTGATTCCGCAATGGAAAAGCGCCTATGTCCGCAAAGTAATCACGCCTTCCGGCAAAACGTACGTGATCGGCAGCGGCGGTTTCCGCGCTGATTTTGTCCACCGTTCTCGCTGTGGCGCTAAACCTTCTGTTGCGCGTGGGAAACCGTCAAAACGAAACGGTTACAGAGCTATAACAAGCTGGAGGCAATCCGCAGCCTGTTCGTTGTAACTTTGTAACTGTTGTAACTCTTTAAGTGATAGCGAAGTGCCGCGCGGCTAAGGCCGCGGCGGCGGAGTTGGGCGCGGCCTTGGCGTGGGAACAGGCCTTGGTGTAGGGCTGACCGTCGGCGTGGGGCTTGCCGTTGCTGTGGCAGTTGGTGCAGGCGAAGCGGTTGGACTTGGACCTGCTAGCTCGCTGTCGGTGAAGGCATCCTGCTGCTGTGTGCCGCCGATGGCCACGCGCCCGTCCACCCATGAAGAGAGATGCTTGCTGGTTATCGCGGAGCCGTAGTCGTAGTCACCCGCATAGCAGTCTACGACATTCGGATCGGGCTGACCTGGGAGAGGCGAGACCACGTCTGAGTACGCCATGTCAGCCTGCCAGGTCACCCCGTTGTCGCTGGACTTGCGGCCCCACATCCTGTAGCAGGGGGTGTTGACACCCGGCGTGCAACCTGTGCCCTCGCGTCCGTCGTACCACATCGCGAAGAGGCTGCCATTTGAGTTGACTGAGAGGTTAGGTTGCCACTGTGCGGTGGTCGTGGCGTCGGTGTTCAACCTAAGTGGCGAGCTGAAGGTCGCGCCGCTGTCTGTGGATCGGATGTAATACACGTCACCAGGATCGGCGCCGGCGCCATGCTGCGCATAGACGCAGTGAACGACGTGGTTAAGGGCGGCAGGCTCGCCCCAGCCCATATGTCGCCAGTAAGTGCCGAACATACTAGCGAAGTAACTATTGTTACTGCAAAGGCCACTGCCCGGGCCAGCAAAAGGAGGCCCGGTATAGGTGAGTGCCCAAGTGGCCCCGCCGTCGGTGGAGCGATACATCATGTTGGCGCGGTTGCCGAGGCCACCGCCCATTTCATTCATGCCCGCAACGTAAACGTCGCCTGTAAACAGATCGCCAGTGATCTGAACGTCTCGGACGGAGCTGGCCCCGCCAAGCGGGAGGTTCTGCGGTGCACTCCAAGTGGCACCGTTATCGGTCGAAAACGTGACCGAGATGGGAGGCCCAGCAATAGCGAAGTTGTTAAAGGAAACGTACATCCGCCCGTAGAAAGCCGAAGAGGGATTCATGTCGCTCCAGCCAGACTCGCGGTCGTCGTTGCTGCTGTTGTGGACGCAAGCGCCAACAGCCCAGGTGACGCCGCCGTCAGTGGACGTCCAGTCGCCGATTCCGGCATTGAAGCTGCCGCAGCCGCTAGCGAGAAATATGGCGTGCCAGGTGGCGTTCGGGCGGTTATAAAGGACAACGGGGTCACCGAAATTAGTTCCGTGCCCAGTGGCGAAAGGGCTGGGGTTAAGCCGGGTGAAGGTGAGGCCGCCGTCACTGGAGTAGGATGCGCCGGAGTAGTTGCTGGACGCGGTGCGTGAGTCGTTGTAGGCAACGACGATCTGGTTAAGGTTATCCGGGTTAGCCCAGGAGAAGGTCTCAGACTGAGTGACGTGAGGAGAAGTCTCGGCGCCGGTGATCAGGTCAACGTCGGTACCGCCATACACGAATGGCGCGAAGAGCCTTTGCCAAAGCCGCGAGAGCAAGCTGACGTTCGGAGCTGAACCACCCTCTGCTGCATCGCAGGCAATCATGATCAGGCCGGCCCGAAAGTTCTCCTGCCTGTCGATGCCCAGCTCGTGAATCTGGGAACAGTCAAACCCTGGTGGCAGCAGAGTGGGATCGATGACCTTGATCGGTGGTTGATACTTTTGCTGCGCTTTGGCGGAGCTCGAGCCCGATGGCGACGACGCGCCAGACCCCAGCAGCGCCAGACAGACGCCGGCTAGGACCATAAACAGGCCAATTAAAACGCGCGGACTAAAAAACCCGCCTTCGCCGACCAGCTTTCGTCCCAAAGTCGCGGGACTACTCCGGAAGTTTTCGCGAGCAGGCGGCGCGGTTGAGAGGCTACGGCGGGCAGGAGCGGATGAGGAAGTGGATTTCTTTTGCATTTGACGTGGACGGGGTTTGAGGTGCCCTGATTAGCTAATACACCGGTCGCGTGTCAACGTTTTTCATGTTTTTCCGGATTTTTTCTGGGGCTGAGCCTTGCTAACCACGAATGGACACTAATTTTGTGGGGGCCTCTCCTCGAAGCAACCACGAATAGAGCCGAAAGAGCGCGCGTATTTTCGTGCGAAGCGCTTTGGAGTGCGGCGACTTGGTGCCGCTTTTTACCGCCTGCCTAGCCCCGCGGCGTCGGCCGAGGCGCTGGTGTCGGCCGGGATCTCGGTGCGGGACGAACTCTCGGTGTTGGGGTCGGTGTAGCGGTCGGCGTAACTGTAGGTGTAACCATAGGTGTCGCCGTTGGTGTGGCGGTAGCTGTAGGAGTAGGGCTTGATGTCGGCGTCGGAGTTGGCGTTGTGTTAGTTGGGGTGTTATTGACGTAGTCATCTATTCCGCCCTACACGATCATTTCGCTGCCGGTCCAAACTGCCGTGTGATAATAGCGGCCGTCAGGCGCGTTGGTTGTACTAGTGGCTAACCAAGCATCTGTGCCAGGATTGTATCTGCCGCCCGTGTTAAAAAGGTCAAATATGTCCGTTCCTCCCCACACGATCATTTCGCTCCCAGTCCAAATTGCTGTATGGGAGTCTCGGGCATCAGGCGCGTTGGTCGTGCTAGTCGCTGTCCAACTGTTCGTGGCTGGAGTGTATCTGACACCGGTGTTGAAATCGTTAAATGAACCGGCACTTCCGCCCTAGACGATCATTTCATTGCCGGTCCAGACTGCGGTGTGACCAGATCGGGCATCGGATGCATTGGTCGTGCTAGTCGCCGCCCAACTGTTCGTGGCTGGAGTGTATCTGCCGCCGCTGTTCAAATCGTTGCTGCCATCAAAGCCGCCCGAGACGATGATAGCGAAGTGCCGCGCGGCTAAGGCCGCGGCGGCGGAGTTGGGCGCGGCCTCGGCGTGGGAGCCGGCCTTGGTGTAGGGCTAACCGTCGGAGTGGACGTCGCCGTGGGCGTGGCTGTAGGTGTCGGTGTAGGAGTCGGCGCGACTGGGAACATCGCATACGCGTGAGTCTCGCCATTGTGAACACCAGTGCCAACGATGACCCCATCCTCGCTGATGCCGAGGGCGGACGAGGAGGTGTTCATCGACAAGTCCCAGCCTGAATCCGGAGGAATCAGATCGGCAAGGCGATAGGTGGTCGTTCCATCGTAAAGAAACGGTATCGAGAAAGCCGATGAATCATCGCCTACCACCCAGCCGCCCGAGTTCACCGCGCGCCCAGACCCTTGGGTCGTGCCCGAAGCGAGCGGGATGGCGACTATTCCGCCTTTGTCCGACCAGATGAACGGCAGACCTGATCCCTGGTTCAGCATACTCGAGGCAACCACGTAGCCGGTGTTACTCACGCCGAACGCGAGCGCGCCATTCATTCCCGGTAACGCGCCTACCTCAAAGGCCATGCTTTGACCGATGTCATATACGATACCGACGTTGCGCGCGGCATTGTTCGGGTCTATCCCCTGGCCCACAATGCGACCTGAATTGTTGATGCCGAACGCAGTGAGAAAATAGCTTCCGTCCGTCGTCGTTTGTGTGATGATGATCGCGCTGCCGCCGCTGTAGATCACGCCGCGCTGCGAGCTTCCGGCGTCAACAGAGCCGACCGCAACATTGGAAGCATTCACCGAGTTCGCGTCGCCAAGCGTTTCGCCGACCGGCAGCGGCAGTTGCGAAACGACGCCATTCAGCCAGATCAACGGCAGGCGGCTCGAGCCAAACGCAGTAGTGGCGCCCGTTCCCACGACCGTGCCTTTGTCATTCGCGCTGTTGGAAACGGCATAGCTGCGGCTGGGCAGATTCGGCACGCCTACGATGCCGCCTTTGAGGGTCCAGGTAAACGCCTGGCTTCCGCCGGTGCGAAACGAGCGGCCGACCGCAATCCCCGTATGCGATACGCCAAATCCTTGCGAAGCAGTGTCCCCGACTTCCACGACGCCAATGTCATAGATCTGATATTGCGGCGTGCCCGCTGGCGCTGCCGGAACGCTCACAGCCCATAGCAGCGCCGCGGCGATCCCGATGGATCTGACGTTGGATGCGATTCTGATTTTTATTGAGCTCCTATTAACCACGAATGAATCCGCCTTTGCAAGGGGCCTGTGCTCCCCAGAAATTACAAGCGCTCGATGCACAGCCGGGATGACCCATCCCGGCTACAACTAATCACGAACCACCGATCATTTGGCAATCAGGCTACGGTCGCGGATGCGGCGTAGGGCGCGGCCTCGGTGTAGGAGTAGCGCTCTGTACGGGAGTAGGAGTCGGTGTTACCGCAGGAGTCGCCGTCGGGGTAGGCGTCGGCGTAGCTGTAGCAGTAGGTGTCGACGTGGGCGTTGGTGTTGGACCAAATTGAACTTCAAAAGAACCGATATCAATTCGGCCGTTCCTTACACGATCAAAACCCAGACCGCGTTGATCGTAGAAAGGCGGCGGAGTAAAGTTCGGGTTGCCAGCATCAATTGCTGGGCTGCCAGGCAACAGCGCATGCGTGAACGTTGGGCCGCCATTGTTCTGCAACGGCCCGAGTAGCGGATCGGTGTTGATCTGATCCCCGGGGCCGGTTAGATACCCGCCCCCATCATCGCTGCTGATGTTGTAGCCTTGTGATGCGCCGGTACCGGTATTAACGATATTTGTCCCTGAGGAACCGGCCTTGAAGACGCTGTTTCCGATCAATAGGGTCGCAGCGGAGTTGTGAATGCCACCTGCGAGAAATGCCGAGTTGCCGCTAAAGGTGCTGTTACGGACGTTAAGGTTGCCTCGTAGTTGATGATGCCGCCACCAGAGTCGCCCAAAGAAGTACCGGCCGAGTTGCTGCTGATAGTACTGTTCTGCAGAGTAACTGCGAGACTATCGCTGTAGATACCGCCGCCGTACGTTGCAGCGGAGTGCCCATTCATTGTGCAGCTGTTAATCGTAAGCGTCGCGGTTTTGCCTAAACTGTAAACGCCGCCGCCCGCGTCTTGAGATGAGTTGTCGCTAAACGTGCTGTTCGTAGCCGTAACTGCGGCCAGGTTGAGGATACCAACCGCCGGCTGTCGTAGCCGTATTGCCGCTAATAATGCTGTTGTTGATAGTGAGTGTGCCGCCACCGGAGTTGTAGGCGCCACCGCCCTCGGTAGCCGAGTTGCCGCTAAAAGTACTGCCGGCAATAGTCAGCATACCGCTGTTGAAGGCGCTGCCACCCAACCCAGCACTGTTGCTGCTCACAGCGCAATTGGTAATGATGAGCGTTGCGGGGTTCTCATTGTCCACACCGCCACCGGTCGTGCCGGCATGACCGTTCCTGATCGTGAAGCCGGATATCGTGACGGTTTCACCTGAAAACACGATCCGAAAAACGCGGCTCGAGTTGTTGCCGTCGACGGCCAGGACGTCAGCGCCTGCGCCGCTGATTGTCACGCTCTTGGCCACCAGCAATTCACCGCTGGTAAGGGTCACCGTCGTTCGCAATGGCCAGCGCCTGACGCAACGAGCCCAGACCATTGTCATTGGTGTTGGTGACTGGAATGATTGTGGCGTCCGCGGCGATTGTGAGAGCACAGGCCAAGATTAAGCAAATTGCTACGAACTTAATATTAGTCACCGCCTTTGTACCGCAGAATTCCATGAAAACCGCAACTATTTTAAAGTAACGTAGTCGTTACTTTCACAAACCGTCGAAGCGGGTGACGAGCCTTGGAAAGGCGTCGGTGTCAGATTGTGAAGGACTACAACTAATCACTCATCACTAATCACCAATCACCCGCCTGCGTCCCCCGAAAGCTTTCGGGGCCGGACTACGTCGAGCAGCATGGAAACGAGGCCCTACGGTCGAGGAGGTGGAGTCGGGCGTGGCCTCGGGGTAGGAGTGGCTCTCTCTGTAGGTGTAGCTGTAGGAGTCGGCGTCGGTGTCGGACCGCCTTGCGCGCAGTATCTGCCGCCGGTGTTCAAAGCTCCCGGCTGACCATCTCCACCCCACACGATCATTTGGCTGCCAGTCCACACTGCCGTGTGGAGAGATCGGGAATCAGGCACATTGGTCATGCTTGTGCTTGTCCAACTATCCACGCCAGGGTTGTATCTCCCGCCAGTGTTCAAAAAGCCGCCGATGAAACCGTTGAATCCTGCCCAGACAATCATTTCACTGCCGGTCCAGACTGCCGTATGTGCAGTTCGGGCATCAGGCACGTTAGTGTTGCCGGTAGCTGTCCAGCTATCTGTGCTGGGATTGTATCTCCCACCGGTGTTGGAAAAGAACCCGTTGAAATCTATCCCACCCCATACGATCATCTCACTGCCAGTCCATACTGCCTTGTGCCCATCTCTACCATCAGGCGCGTTGGTGGTGCTTGTAGCTGTCCAACTGTCCGCGCCGGGATTATATCGTCCGCCGGTGTTCACACCTGTGTTGCCATCGTTTCCGCCCCAAATGATCATTTCACCGCCAGTCCATACCGCCGTGTGAGCGAATCGGGCAGCGGGCGCGTTAGTGATGCTCGTCGCTGTCCAACTGTCGGTGTTGGGATTGTATTTCCCGCCGGTGTTGAAAAGAGAGAAAATGGTGGCTGACCCGCCCCACACAATCATCTCACTGCCAGCCCACACTGCGGTGTGACTGGATCGCCCCTCGGGCGCGTTATTGATGCTGGTAGCTGTCCAGCTGTCGGTGCCAGGATTGTATCGGCCGCCGGTGTTAAAATAGGTGTCCATGTTATCAGTGCCTCCCCAAACGATCATTTCGGTGCCTGACCATACTGCGGTGTGACCGGCCCTGGCAGCAGGTGCATTGGTGGTGCTGGTAGCTGTCCAGCTGTCTGTGGCAGGATTGTATCGTCCGCCACTGTCCAACACCCCGCCGGTATTACTCCCACCCCAGACGATCATCTCACTGCCTGTCCACACGGCGGTGTGGGAATCTCGTGCGTCAGGCGCGTTGGTTGTGCTGGTGGCTGTCCAGGTATCGTCAGTGCATGCTGTCCCATCCGGTATCTTCGGAAGCGTATAACTACTATTCGCAGGTGCCATTACCTGAGGCATCATCTCACTATGGTTTCTACCGGCCGCTGCCGGAAGCGCTCGTAGATCAGCATCCTCCCGCTGCCCCAACTCGTCGTGAATTCTTTGTTCGTAGGAATAGGAGCTTGCCACCAAACGTTCCGCTAACAGGGGGCGGGCCAGACATTCCGCGATAATAAACGGATCGCTCCCGAGCGCTTCAAATAGTTCGCGCAACACCTCCGGCTGTCTGGTGTGCTGCGTCATGCGGTCCATTCCGGCCTGTAACTGCTCAGCGGTAATCGGTCGTTGCCAGTAATCCTCCAGCGCCTGTGACTTGCGCAGATAATCTGCGACTTTCTTCTCAAGCTGCGCCTGAGACATCACTGCATCCAGCGATGGCTTGCGATCAGGGCGCTCTTTCGGCCAGATCCGGTGGCGCCAATAGACTTCTTCAATGGCTCGTTGATAGGACACACGCTCCGCAAATGTGAGCGTTCTTTGGGAAACTTTCGCCGGCGTCTCGGAATGCAGGAAAGCTAGCAATGTCCCAGTCACGATGGAAGATACGGCTCCGCAAAGAAGCAGGGCGATTGAAGCGCGGGCAGATTGAGAGGTTGATTTTTTTAGCATAGGGGGCTGCGTCGGAATCGTTTGGTGGTGAATGTGAGGAATCAGGACGCGCGTTGTAGCACAAACCCCTCGCGTGCGCGATATTTTTTCTGCTGAAATTCGAAATTCGAATTTCGCGATCTTCGCGCTGATACTCCGAAAGAAAGCGTTGAAGCCGGGTGAGAGTGACCAGTCAGGGTTTCCCGCGAAGTTCTCGCACCGTCAGCGCCGGGCGACCATTCACGGGTGCGTATGTTGCTTCAGCCTTGCCGTCGCTGCGAGTGAAGCGGCGCTGCCCGGCCGTACTACTCGGCATCCACGTCGCGCCGGCGCGATTAGCCTTTAAGAATTTCGCGATCTCTTTCTCGGAAAGATCAGTGCCTTTCACGTGGAAATAACTCTCCGAAACGCTCCGGCCATTAGCAAAGGTCACCTGGTAAAGATACCGATCTTTTTTGTAAAGGACGCTTACCGTCCCATCGTCGCGCAGGTGTCTCTCCATTATCGCACCATACGCATCATCGACTTGATCGTAGCCGTCGCCCAAGCTTCCGGAGACCAGGCTCGCGGCTGCGAAGACGCTGAAGGAAAGAACGAGAAACTTTTTCATGATTGTCATTGCGACAGGGTCGGCCAATCGGCAAGCTCGGAATTCCATCTGAATGGAGCCGCCACCGCTGCCTACTAAGAAACGTTTTCCGTGGATTTTTTATTGGATCGTTCTCGCTCTCATCATTCTTTTTGCGTTAGCTCCGGTGGGATCCGTGGTCGCGTGCGGTGTAATCGCTAACGCGTACGGCTGTCATGTTGACGAAGGCTCCGTTCATCCCTGCATCATCAACGGAAAGGATTATGGCCACCTTCTTTATACGCTCGGCGTAGCCGGTTGGTTGATGCTTGTTACTCTTCCTGCTGGAGTATTTGCATTCATGATTTGGTTGATCGTTCTGCTTTTCCATCGTGCAAGCTGGCGAAGGCGATTCCCGGCTGATTTCGCGTAATCGCTAACCCCGCACGCCGATACCCGGCCTGCGTGCAGTGGTTTCGGCGTGGCGACAGCGCTGCCCAAACAGTGGGTTCGTTCAATCCTCGACGGCGGCTTCGGACGCGCGCTATAGATTATTTGTGAAGCACAATCGCGCGTTCGCGGCGCTCAGCCGGCACCTTCGACAACATCCGGAATTGTTTCGGCCGTGGAAAGGCACCATGTACCGCGTCACGACATTGAAGTATCGCGATCCGGCGGAGATTCTTTTAGGCGAAGGAAGTTATCTTAATGGCGGACGCTGGAATGCGATCGGATCTTTTCGGGCCGTTTACGGCAGCACGGATGATGTCGTTGCGTTGGCTGAATCGAAAGCAAACGCGTTGTATGCCAACCTGCCGTATCCCTTTCGAGACCCGCGTCTCGTGGTTGCGGCCGAGGTCTCGCTCTCTCGCGTTATCGATCTTACGGCGCCGGAAACTTTAAAGGCACTGGCGCTGACCGAGGAAGAATTGGCTCGAGAAGACTGGCGCAAAGTGCAGGAACAAGGCGCTGAAAGCTTCACCCAAGCATTGGGCCGAGCTGCGTTTATCGCCAAAGCAGAAGGGTTGCTGGCGCGCTCGGCGCGCGTGAAGGGCGGGATCAATATCGTTTATTTCCCGCAGAACAAAGCGCGAGGAAGCGATGTTCGGTTGTGGCAGCCACGGCAACTTGCTCCTGATGAGAGCTAATTTGCGCAAATACTCGTGCAGATTTGCATGTTAAAGCGCTTGCAAATATCAGTCGCCAGATAAACATTAACGTCATGAAAACAAAGCATCGAGGAACACACCCGTCCGCTAAAGCGCGCATGAGCGCGACGCATTTTGCGCTCCAGGACGAGAACCGCGCTCCAGTGCGCGATATCACCAACCGCTTCGGTGTGCGCCAGGACATGCTCAGCCGCATGACCGGATTTTCCCCGCGCGCAGTGGCAGAGTGGGCGCGTGGCAAAGAACCGTCCGCCCCGGCAAAACGAGCTTTCGCCGAGCTAGACCGATTGCTCGACGCGCTGGCGAGGTTGATGAAGCCAAAAGAAGTGGGGCAATGGTTGAAGCAACCGAATCCTGCGTTCGAAGGTTCGACTCCGGTGCAAGTGATCGAGCGCGGTCAAAGCGATCGGATCTGGCGGATGCTCTACTACGCCGAATCAGGCGAGCCAGGCTAATTCAGCGCCCTCCGTAGGTTATCTTGCCTCCCATAATCGTGGTTGCCACTTTTACATTGCGAATCGCTTCCGGTTTGAGGTCGAAGATGTTGTCGCTCAGGATGACCAGGTCAGCTAGTTTACCGGGCGTGATGGATCCTTTTTCGCGCTCCTGAAATTCGGCGAATGCCGCGCCCATGGTGTAGGCTTCCACAGCTTCCGGCAGCGTGATCTTTTCCTCCGGGAACCAGCCGTTGGGATTCTTGCCATCCAGAGTGGCACGGGTAACTGCAGCGTAAAGTCCCAGCATGGGATTGAGCGGCGCGACAGGCCAATCGGTCCCAAAGGCAAGGGTCACTCCATGATCGAGGAAACTGCGCCACGCGTAACTGTATCGCGCGCGGTCGTGGCCCAGAGGTTTTTCCGCCCAGCGACCATCATCGATGGCGTGATACGGCTGCATCGAAGCGATCACGTGCAGCTTCGCAAACCGCGCAAAATCTTTCTGCGCCATGTGCTGCGCGTGCTCGATGGTAAAACGCTGGTCGTGATAACCGTGTTCCTTTTCGATATCGCCGAAGATATCGAGCATCATGGAAATGGCGCGGTCGCCGATAGCGTGGACGCGCACCTGCAACCCTGCAGCGTCGGCTTGCATTAAGCGGTCGCGCATCGCGCCGGGCGGATGCATCTCATCGCTCAACAGGCCGCGGTTCCCCGGATCATCGGCAAACGGCTCAAACATGTATGCGGTTCTTGAGCCTAACGAGCCGTCGGCGTAACCCTTTACTGCGCCGAGCCGCAAGTAAGTCGAACCCCACGCGTGACGAATGCCGACTTTTGCCTGGTCTTGCCACTGGGTCTCCATCGGCACCGCGTAAATGCGACTAGTAAGCTCGCCGTTTTCCGCGAGCTCTGAATACGCCGCCACCTCGGCAAACTCCGGATTCATGTGCTGCACACTGGTGACGCCCAGCGATGCCGCGTGTTCCAGCGCCCGGCGGGCAGCGCGCACTCGTTTCTCGTGCGGCATCGGTGGAATCGCCTTTTGGATCAGGTCCTGCGCCGCGTCCTTGAAAATGCCGGTGGGATTTCCGCTCGCGTCGCGGATGATCACTCCGCCGGGAACATCGGGGGTTTTTGCATTGACGCCTGCCAGCTTCATCGCAGCCGAGTTGGCCAGCGACTCGTGTCCGTCGTAGCGATTTACGAAGACGGGGGTGTCGCCGGCCACTGGATCAACCAGCTCTTTGGTTGGAAGCTGCGGCTTAGGCCACTTGGTTTCGTCCCAGCGGCCGCCCAGGACCCACTCGCCTTTCGGCGTCTTTTTTACCTGCTCCGCGATCTGCCTGGCGAACTCCTCTGGGCTTGCCGCGTCTGTCAGGTTAACTTCATCCAGTTGCGCCCCACCGTCGATGAAATGCACATGCGCATCATTGAACCCGGGCAGCACGAGTTTGCCGCCGGCATCGATCGCTTTGGTTTGCGGGCCGCGCCACAAGTCAATTTCCGCGCGCGAGCCCACGGCCACGATGCGATCGCCGATCACCGCTACCGCTTCCGCCTTGGGATGCTGTTTATCTACTGTGTAAATCGCGGCGTTGGTTACGATCAAAGTTGCCGCTGGCTTTGGCTGACTGTTCGCCCAAACGTTCGTCATAAGTACCAAAAAATAAACCGCAAGGTTCCGTTTCATAATGATGTCACGAACCCGGAACATTTGTTTCGCTTGCAGCCTGCTCGGTCAAGCGCGCATTGGTAGGGCGGGCAGTCCTCTGCACGCCGCGGCACAAAAGCTTGGGCCGAGCAGTCACCTGCGCGCCGGTAGTTCGCAGCCCAAAGCGCGGTGCGTACAAGAGCGACGCTTCTACCAGTTCGGCGGCGGCCGGTCATTCGGACCATAAACCCACACCCAATCCTCTGTTCGCTCGCACAATCCTTTGCGAACCGGATTCATCAGGATGTAGCTGGTCTTCTCTTCCAGTTCGTGATGGTCGCGCAAGCGGTGATCGAAAAAATCGCGTTGCCAATCCACGCCATGCTTTTCCAGCGATGAACTTCTTCCAGTTCTTGATGACCGTTTCCATTCCCGGCTCGCGCGGGAACGCAATAATGGCGTGCAGATGATCAGGCATGAGGAGGCACAGACGGCAATGCCAGACGAATTTCTCGTGATTGAATTTCATAGCGGCGAGCACGGCGTCGCCCGTGTCTGCGCGGCACAGCTGATTTTTGCCCGGTGGCACGCAATTGATGGTGATAAAGAACCAACTGCCCTCGGCCACCCATTGTGGAATTGTGTGAGGCAATTTTTTGCGGACGGGCAAATCCATGCGCGCAGCGTAGCGAGACGCTCGCGCAGCGGCAAACGCAAAAGACAGCGCGGTCCCGAGGGATCAGGACACGCCCCGGCGCGCACAGGAGTGACGCGCCCTACCATGACGCGGCCTACCAACGAAATGCAGGCGTTTTTTACAAAGCAGATTGGTATTAGAGTGTTGGAGCCATTGGCCCAGATGAGTGATAACATCGCAACCCGGGAATTCTCGGTTAACGACTACGAAGCGGCGCTTCGGGTGTGGCAGCGAGTGGACGGTATCGAAATCGCCGAGGGCGATGACCAGCAAGGCATCGCTCAATTTCTCGCGCGCAACCCAGGACTGAGCCGTGTGGCCACGATTGGATCCGCCGTAATCGGCGTTGCGCTTTGTGGTCATGATGGGCGCCGCGGACACATTTATCATCTGGCGGTTGATCCCCATTACCAGGGACGCGGACTCGGCAGGCGTTTACTCCACGAGTGCCTGGACGGTCTGCGCCGGGCCGGGCTCGAGCGAGCGATTATTCTGGTAGCGAATGACAATCCGCGCGGGCGGGGGTTTTGGCTTCGCTATGGCTGGGAGGAAATTCCTGGCGCTGTCCCGATGGGAATTGATTTGTAGCGAGTCGATCCATTGCCAAGCTATGAAAGTAAGCGGTCAACATTTTCGAACGATCTGGCTTAAGCCGGATGATGAACGCGTGGTAGAGCTGATCGATCAGCGATTTTTGCCGCATCGCTTTGTGATTGAAGATGTCCGTACCGTCGAGCAGATGGCAACGGCAATCCGCGATATGCATGTTCGCGGAGCGGGGCTGATCGGTGCCAGCGCAGGGTACGGGATGTATCTGGCGGCAATCGAGGCTGCGTTACGCCGCTCATTCGATGAGCACATGGCCCGCGCAGCGGCACAGCTCAAGGCAACGCGACCGACGGCGGTGAATCTTTCGTGGGCAATCAAGCGCCAGCTAAAGAGCGTCGCCGACGGAAAGACCGCCGGTGAGAAAGTGGCTCTGGCTTTGCGCGCAGCTAAACTGATTGCTGATGAAGACGCGGAGCATTGCCGGATGATTGGGCAACACGGATTGAAGCTCATTCAACAAATCGTTCACAAGAAAGCGGGAAAGTTCGCCACGGCGAATCCGCCCTGTGGCGGATCGGTGAACGTGCTGACGCATTGCAACGCAGGATGGCTCGCATTTGTGGATTACGGTTCGGCCACCTCGCCCATTTATGCCGCGCACGATAGCGGATTGCCGGTGCACGTGTGGGTGGCCGAGACGCGCCCCAGAAACCAGGGTTCAAAGCTTACTGCCTGGGAACTGGGCGAGCACGGCGTACCGCATACTGTGATCGCGGACAGCGCGGCAGGACACTTGATGCAACGTGGCGAAGTCGATCTGGTGCTCGTTGGAACCGATCGCACCACTTACACCGGAGACGTTGCGAATAAGATTGGCACCTATCTAAAGGCGCTGGCGGCGAAGGCGAACAACGTTCCTTTCTACGTGGCACTGCCGTCGTCTTCGATTGATTGGAGCATGCGCGACGGCATGAAAGAAATTCCAATCGAACAGCGCAGCGAGGAAGAGCTAAAACGAGCCGACGGCTGGCTCGAAGGACAGCAAGTAGAAGTGCGCGTCGCACCGGAGCGAAGTCCGGCTGCCAATTACGGGTTCGACGTTACGCCCAGACATCTTGTGACTGGCCTGATTACCGAGCGCGGCGTGTGTGAAGCAAACGAGAAAAGCATTTTCTCGTTTTTTCCCGAGCACGCGCCGTGAGCGATTACGTAAAATTCACGTGCGAGCGCGCGACTGCGGAGATTGCTCCAATCAGCCAGCTTGCCGAGTTGAACGCATGCAGGCGCAAACTTCTTGAGCTCCGACTGATCGGTGTGGACTCAAGCGGCATCAGTTTCGGCAACGTGAGCATACGAGACGGCGCCACGAATAATTTTTATATCACCGGTTCGGCGACCAGCGGTGTGCCGGAGCTAACGGCGACGGATTGCGCAAGGGTGGTGGCTTACGATTTCGAAAGGAACTGGCTTCAGTATGAAGGAACCGCACTTCCTTCGTCCGAGTCGTTGACGCATGCTGCGATTTATGAATCCGATCCAATGGCCGGCGCAGTTATACATTGCCATGACTCAAAATTGTGGGCGACCTTTCTCAATCAAGCTCCCACAACTTCAAAGAAAGCCGAGTACGGCACGCCAGAAATGGCGTACGAAATAGTGCGGTTGTTTCAAGTTCGCGATGTGCAAAGAAGGAAGATTTTTATCATGGCCGGGCACGAAGGAGGCATCGTCGCGTTCGGCAGAGATCTCCAAGAGGCATTTGCTGTGCTCATGCGCGAGCGCACCAGTTGTCATGTTGAGCGAAGCGAAACATCTCTGGATTTTCCATCGTCCCGCCACGAAATCAGAGATTCTTCGCGAAGCATGTCCTGAGCGAAGTCGAAGGGCTCAGAATGACAGATCGGCGAATCCGCCGCGACACGTTCGTTGACAGCGATTTGCGTGGTCGTACGCTGCGAACGCCATGCATGACAAATCAGCAAATCAGGAGAGGATCGACAGTGGGCTTACCCGGCGAGCATTTATTGGCAGAACCTTGCTAAGTGGAGGGGCGCTTCTCGTCGGAGGTACCAATGTAATCCTGGCAGCTGACGCATCCACATCGCCGAACATGGCTTCAAATCCGACCTTTACGTTGGGCGGCGATCTGACGGTCAATCGGCTTGGCTTTGGCGCAATGCGCATCACTGGACAGGGGATTTGGGGTTGGCCGCCCGACCGGCAGAACGCGCTCAAAGTTCTCAGGCGCGCGGTTGATCTCGGCGTGAACCTGATCGATACCGCTGACGCATACGGCCCGGATACGAGCGAACTGCTCATTGCCGAAGCACTTTATCCTTATCCAAAAGGACTTGTTATCGCGACCAAAGGCGGCCTTACCCGGCCGGGACCCGGCGACTGGGTACCGAACGGGCGTCCCGAACATCTTAAGCAAGCCGTAGAGGGCAGTCTCAAGCGGCTGCGTCTTGAGCGAATAGATTTGTATCAGCTGCACCGGCCTGATCCGAAGGTGCCATTGGAGGAATCGGTGGGCGCGCTCAAGGAAATAAAAGACGCCGGGAAAATTCGGCACGTCGGATTATCGAATGTGAATCCGGACGAAATCGCGCGGGCGCGCAAGATCGTTCCCATCGTAAGCGTGCAGAACCGCTATAACATCGAGGACCGCAAATCGGAAAACGTTCTGGCTTACTGCGAGAAGGAAAGTATTGGCTTTCTGCCGTGGTTCCCCGTCGGCGGAACAGGCGGTTTAAAACCTGAGAATCCATTGAACGCAGCGGCCAAGGCGCATGGCGCGAGCGTTTACCAGGTCGCGCTGGCCTGGCTTCTGGAGCGATCGCCGGTGATGCTACCGATCCCCGGGACGTCGTCGCCGGCGCACCTGGAAGAGAACGTGGCTGCCGCAAAGCTCGAGCTAACTCCGCAAGAGTGGAAAGCGATTAACGCCATTG
>Ga0209056_10001421_pt1 | contig 26492 bp, 26 predicted proteins | sample GraSoiAngelo_114_FD_185876 | JGI IMG/M metagenome (GOLD analysis project Ga0209056, IMG submission 185876) | Grasslands soil microbial communities from the Angelo Coastal Reserve, California, USA - 14_0903_13_40cm (SPAdes) (version 2) | ecosystem: Environmental > Terrestrial > Soil > Grasslands... | reverse complement strand
GGGAGCGTTCTCGTCGGGCATCCTGCTGTATGGTATGTCGCTGCTATACGGGCTATCGGGGTCCACTCGATTCAGCGATATCGCGGCGGCACTCGCACAACGGTCTGTAAACGATCCGATCGCGCTGTTGGCGATGATCACGCTGTCCGCCGGTCTGTTCTTCAAGATCGCCGCCGTCCCATTTCACCAGTGGACCCCGGATGCATATGAGGGCGCTCCGACCTCGATTACGGCCTTCATGTCGGTTGCAGTGAAAGCCGCGTCATTTGCGATGATGTTGCGCATTTTCATGGTGGCCGTTTACCCGCTGCGCCCGCATTGGGTCGCGATCATGACGGCCGTTTCCGTTCTCACGATGACGATCGGCAACATCGCCGCCATTACTCAGTCCAACGTCAAGCGTCTGCTGGCGTATTCTTCGATCTCCCATGCCGGTTACATCCTGATCGGCTTCATCGCGGGCAACGAGACTGGCTTGACCGCCGTGCCGCTATATTTGCTGATTTACACGTTCACGAATATTGGCGTCTGGGCAGTTGTCGTCGCGTTAAGAAGAAAAGATGTTATCGGCGAGCACATCGATGAGATGGGTGGTCTCTACTTCAGGCATCCTGCAGCCGCGATATTGATGCTGATCTTTCTGCTTTCCCTCGCCGGCATTCCTCCGACTGCAGGATTCATCGCGAAGTACTATCTCTTCGCCGCCGCCATCCAGACCGGTCACAATCTTCTGGCCGTCATCGCGGTGTTGAACGCCGCGATATCGATTTACTTTTACTTCCGCATTGTGGTCGCCATGTTTATGAGAGAAGCAACCGAAAAGACCGGTCTCACCTATTCTCCCGGCCTCGTAACGGCGCTCGGGGTTGCCCTCGTTTTCACGATGTGGATCGGAATTTATCCGGATCCTTTCATCGACATGGCCCGGCGAGCTGCGCTGATGGCCTTCTGATGCTTGGCATCCTTCTTTTCCTGGCATTAAGCAACGTGGTGTCTCCTCAAGACACCAACAAGGAAAAGATGATGAAGGACGCGGCTGACTCGTGGCTCGTGTTGGTGGACGCGGGAGACTACGGAAAGGCCTACGACGAATTGGCAGGAACTGTAAAGAAGGAGATCACACGGGAGGACTTTGTTCAATCGACGGAGTCGTTGCGCAAATTCCTTGGCAAACTGCAAACGCGCAAACTTAAATCCGTGGAATTCGTCACCAACCCTCCTGGACCCCCCGAAGGCGAGTATTCCGCAGTTCAATATAACGCTTCCTTTGAGAACCGGACTGTGATTGAGGCGATCGCTTTCCGGCTTGAAGAGGGGAAGTGGGGCGTGATCGGCTACTTTGTGCAATGAGGGGGACCGAACGCGGGTTAAAGCCCGCGACTACAGGTTGAGTCGTCACGTTTAGTCATGCATGTAGTCGCGGGCTTTAGCCCGCGTTCACACCTTACGTGGTAGATTTCTTCATTTCCATAAGACGCAAGGCATTGAGCGTCTTGCCTCCGGCTTTGAATTTCACGAAGCGAAAGCCGCGGCTATCGTAGGAGTATTCGGTGGCGTTGTCTTCAGTATTCTCGGTGACGCCTTCTTCCATCCCGAATAGTTCACGCATGTACTTGAGATCGCCGGTGGACAAAAGCCTTTTCAGTTTCTCGTCGGCAATCTTCTTGGCAAAAGTCTCGTAGACCTCAAACTTCCGGGCTTTGCCGGTTAGCTTGAATGTGTAGACGAAGAGGCCGTTGCCCTGGTAAACCGTCAAGTAGTCTTCAGGAAACGTGCGTGCGTTTTCGACGTTACCGAAGTTCTTTTCGATTTCGCGCGTCTTGTCGCCCAGCTTCGCGCCGAGGATGGAGATGTTGCGGCTGGTCCAGTCTTTGTGGCTGGTAATGTTGTCCTTGGTGAGTTCGTAAACCTCGACTGGTTGTTCTGGGGCTTTGGCCGGTGGCGGCGGCGCTGCGGCGGGCTGCGATGCCTGCTGCGTTTGCTCCTCGCCACCGCATCCAGCAACGGACAGGACCAGCATGCCGGTTAGGGCGACGAGCAGTACCCTCTTGAACATTGAAGTCCTCCTTAAAAATTTCCGTCGATGATTAGGTAGTTGTGCGTGAAAACCGCAGCGGTTATGGGTTTTCCGGCGACCGATTATATACCATCGAAAACTGGCATGCACGAATTTTGGGGACAGACGGACAGACTCCAATTTCTGCAACCCAAGAAATTGGAGTCTGTCCTATAGTCTGTCCCCAAAATTCCTCTAAGCTGGTGAACTTTTTCACGAGATACGGTAGACTCTGGGCGGCGTCGGGTAATAGCATGGTGGTATGCCGGAATCAGGTGACCATGCGAATGACCGCGCGCATAAGGCCGAAGATGCTGGACTTTTCCTGGGGCGAGCAGCGAAGTCGTTTCAGGAGAATGTCACCAGGGCCGGCCCGGTGGCCCTAGCCAGTTATACGTTGATCGGGGCGATTCTTGTGCTTGGCGGAATTGGATACGTGATGGACCGCTGGCTAGGCACATCTCCCTGGTTCCTGCTTGGTGGGCTCCTGGTTGGGCTGGTCGTCGGGTTCTACGAGTTAGCGAAGGCTGTCTGGCGGCTATGAGACCGATTGCGTGGATGGTCACAACCAGTGTGACCTCATGGCTGGCCGCCGCGGTTGTCGTCGAACGGCGAACGAGCGTCGAGGTTTTGTGGGGAATGCTGGGTCCGCTCGCGGTGGCAATCGGAACATGGTTGGCGGTGGAACGGGCTAAGAGGCAAAAACGTGAGAGCCTCATACCGTTGATGGTGGCGGCTTTCGCAGGCAAGATGGTGTTCTTCGGAGCGTATGTCGCCGTCATGCTGCGCGTTTTGCGGCTTCGTCCGGCGCCCTTCGTCATCAGTTTCACAGGTTTCTTTATCATATTGTACTTAATGGAGGCGCTGTATCTGCGCCGCCTCTTCTCAGGTCGGATGCACGCATCCCAATAGTCGCTTGCTACTAAGTTCGATTCTTGTTCAGGAATTCGCCCAGGAACCCGCAGCCGAAGCGCACCGAGGCTTCAACGCTGGCGAGACCATCATCGAGCACGTTTCGAACAGCGGACACGATCATCCGTTGATCCACCTGCCGAGCGCGTTCGGGATCGATTTCTCGGTGACCAAGCACGTATTCATGCTCTGGCTGGTCGCCGCGATTGTCTTCATCATAGTCACCTGGTACGTACGCCGGTACTTGAGACAGGACCGGCTCATTCCGTCGGGTTTTATGAACGGGCTCGAGGCCGTCGTCGAGTTCGTGCGCGACACCGTCGTGCAGCCGAACGTGGGGCACAAGTGGGTGAATACCTGGGCGCCGCTGATCCTCACGTTCTTCACCTTCATTCTGTGCTCTAACGCAATTGGTTTGATCCCGCTCTTCGACACTTTGGCGTTGCTGGATCGCTTCCTGTTTCACACGAGTCCGGATTCGTTCCTCAACCGGGTGATCCATGGTGGGACGACAGCTACCGCGAACTTCAACGTGACGGCTGCCCTGGCGACCATCACGTTCGTGTCCATCATCGTGGCCGGTTCGAAGGCGCATGGATTTGTAAAGCACTGGAAGAACATCGCACCGCATGGCTTGAACCCGCTCATTTACGTCATCCTGATTCCGATCGAGGTGATAGGCATGTTCGTGCGGCCCTTCGCGTTGACGATGCGGCTTGCCGCCAACATGACGGGTGGTCACATTGCGATCCTCGCGATCCTTTCATTCGTGTTTCTATTCACGGAAATGTTCGGGCGTGCGATCGCCGGAATCGGCGTCGGCATGGTGGTGTCCGTGCCGCTTGCCGTCGGCATTTCCGCGCTCGAGCTCATTGTGGTCCTGGTTCAGGCGTACGTATTCACGCTGCTGTCGGCCGTGTTCATCGGCATGGCCATTCACGTTCATCACTAACGAGGAGAGAAACCATGCAATTTCTGCACTATTTTGGTGCTGCGCTGGGCCTGGGCATGATCGTTATCGGCGCTGGCCTAGGGATTGGAAAGTTCGCCGCCGCGGCAGCGGAGGGCATCGCGCGCCAGCCTGGCGCCGCGGACAGGATCACCGGCGCGGTCAACCTGCCGCTCTTCCTGCTCGAAGGCGTGGCAATTTTGGCGGAAGTGTTCGTGCTTTTGATCGTGCTGTTGAAGTAAACACCCGAATCTGAAAGGTAGCTCCCTATGAATAATCCGCTGGTTCAGCCGGATCCAGGGCTGTTTATCTGGACCATCGTGACCTTCCTGGTGTTGCTCGCGCTTCTGTCGAAGTTCGCGTGGCGGCCGCTCCTGAAGGCTCTGGAGAGTCGCCAGGCAGCCATCAAGAAATCCCTGGATGATGCGCAGCTGGCGAGGCAGGAATTGGAACGGCTGCACCAGGAGTCCGCCAAGATCATCCGGCAGGCGCGCCTCGATGGGGAGTCGATCATTGCCCAGAGCCGCTCGGATGCCGAAAGGCTCAGGGGAGAGTTGGCGCAGAAGGCAAAAGAGGAAGCGGACGGCATCATACGCAGAGCCCAGCAACAGATTCAGTTGGAGACGCGACTGGCGCTGCAACAGATCCGTCACGAGGTTGTAGATCTGTCGGTGATGATCGCATCGAAGCTGCTCGAACGGAATGTCTCGAAGGCAGACGATCAACGATTGATTGATGAGACCCTCAAACAGATCGAGACCAGCAGACAGTAGAAAAATCTGGGGACAGACCGGCTTTGCACAAAATTATCGGAAGTTGAACGAACCACCCCGAAAGTGTGAATTAATTGTGATAAGGCGTTATTCCCCTCCTTGCACCACCGCCCTCTCGCGGCTGCCCTCCTTAACCAAGGAGGGCAGTTGGCTCCTTTCCACTTTTTCCCCAACCCCTCAGCGGAACGCGTTCATTGCGGCGGCAGCGGTCCAGTCCAGAATGCGAGTGGGCCACACGCCGAGATAGATGGTCCCGATCGCCGAGACAGCCAGAGCGACTCTCAAGCTTCCTGCCATTCGAACATCCGAAAATTCCTCATTCGGTTCCTGCATGTACATTTGCACGATGACGCTCAGGTAGTAGTAGAAAGAGACTACGGTCGTTAACACCCCAATTAGGGCAAGCCACACCAGCCGCGACTCAACGGCCGCGCGGAAGATGAAAAACTTTCCCGCAAAGCCGGCCGTGCCGGGCACTCCGGCCAACGACAGCAGGAACAGCGACAAGACTGCGGCTAATCCTGGCCGTTTCGCGCCCAGACCGGCATAGGCCGTAACATTGACCGTCTTGTCTTCGGAGCGGCTGAGAATCGTCACAATCGCAAACGCTCCCAGGTTCATCAGGCTGTAGGCCAGCAGATAAAACAGCGCGGCCGAACTGCCCCTCTGCGAAGCCGATGCAAAGGCAACTGCCACATAGCCGGCATGCGCAATGGACGAATACGCCAGCATACGTTTGATGTTTGGCTGAACGAGGGCGATCACATTCCCGAGCACCATCGTTAGGGCCGCCACCAACCAAATCGCGGACGTCCATCGGTCTTCAATCGTCGGAAATGCCGTGAGAAAAACTCGGAACAACACGGCGAATCCGGCAGCCTTTGGTCCAACGGACATGAAGCCGGTGACCGGTGTCGGTGCGCCTTCGTAGACGTCGGGTGTCCAGATGTGGAAAGGAGCCACAGCAACCTTAAAGCACATCGCGATGAGCATCAAAGCGGCGGATAGGTAAACCAGGCTCATCTGAATTTCAGCAGACCGCAGCGACTCAGCGATCGCCGGAAGCTTAGTACTCCCGGTGGCGCCAAAGATCAAAGCAACTCCATAAAGAAAAAATGCGGAGGAGAACGATCCGACCAAAAAATATTTCAGGGCGGATTCGTTCGACTTGAGATCCGTCCGGCGGAATCCAGCCAGCACATATGTGGCGATTGAAAGGATCTCGAGGCCCAGGAAGACCATCACCAGCTCGTTTGAGGAGGACATCATGAGCATTCCTGCTGTCGCGAACAGCAGGAGCGCGTGGAACTCGGAGTAATTTATGCCTTCGCGCCGCAGGAAATCCAGTGAGGTCAGGATGGTGACCGCCGCGATCAACAGGAACACAAAAGTAAAGAAGACGCTGTAGTCGTCGACGATCCAGATACTCGAGTACCACTGACCGCGGCTTTCGGCCATCGGAATGAGCGCAAGCATCGCCGCCAGCGTTCCCGCAAAGGCCAACCAGCCTAGCCGAGACTTGTTCCGGTCCCTCACGAACGGTTCGGCTACCATGACGGCAATGCCGAAGACGGAGAGAACTACGGCTGGGAGGATGGCGGACAGGTTGATCGTGGCGAGGTTCATCGAGAATCAGCCCTCACCCGGCCTTCGGCCACCCTCTCCCGGGGGGAGAGGGCGCGTGATCCAAGCGGTGTTCCAAATCCGAAATCCGAAATCCGCAATCCGAAATCTCCCCACGCATATTCTACTTTTCGATTCTCCGTCTGGCTTAACAGCCTCATGACCGCCGCATTCATCGGGCGCAGAAAATGACTAGAGTAGACGCCCATCCACACCATGAGGATCACAAGCGGAAGCAGCATCGCACGTTCGCGCCGGACAAGATCCACCAGGTTCTTGTTACTTTCGTTTGTGATTTCTCCCCAGGCGACGCGTTGATACATCCACAGCATATAAACTGAGGAGAGGATCACGCCTGTTGCAGCGAACGCGGCTCGCGCCGGATTCACGCCAAATGTGCCCAGCAACACCAGGAACTCGCCGACAAATCCGTTCAAGCCGGGTAACCCGATCGAGGATAGTGTGACGATCAGGAGTATCGCCGAGTAGACTGGCATCCGATGAGCTAATCCTCCGAATTCTTCAATCAGCCGCGTATGGCGGCGCTCGTAAATAATGCCGACCAGCAGGAAGAGAGCCCCTGTGGAGATTCCGTGATTGAGCATCTGGTAAATAGCTCCCTCCATTCCCTGAGTCGTGAAGCTGAAAATGCCCAGCACAACAAACCCCAGATGGCTTATGGACGAGTACGCCACCAGCTTTTTGATATCCGGCTGAACCATCGCGACCAGCGCGCCGTAAATGATGCCTACAATTGCCAGCAATGAAATGAGAGGTGCGAACAAATGGCTGATGTGCCCGAACAACGGCAGGCTGAAACGGACCATGCCGTACGTGCCCATCTTCAGGAGAACGCCGGCCAGAAGCACCGATCCCGCGGTGGGCGCCTCGACGTGGGCATCGGGAAGCCACGTGTGGAACGGGAAGAGCGGAACCTTAACTGCAAACGCCAGAAAGAATGCGACGAACAGCCAAAGCTCGGCCCAGGGGGCAAGCGCGAAACGCCCCGACGCGAGCGCGGATTGGATCTGCGGGTAGCTGAACGAGAAGGTCCCGGTCGCTTTACCATGCAGAAAATAGAGCACGAGGATAGCTACGAGCATCAGAACCGATCCAATCATGGTGTACAAGACGAACTTCATGGCGGCGTAGATACGGCGCTCACCGCCCCAGACCCCGATCAAAAAGTACATCGGCACCAGCATCACTTCCCAAAAGACATAGAATAGAAAAAGATCCAACGATACGAAAACGCCGATCATTCCTGTCTCGAGCAGCATCATGAAAATGAAATATTCCTTCACGCGATCCGAAATCGACCACGATGCCAGGATTGCCAGAGGACTCAGAAGCGTTGTGAGAAGAATGAGAAAAAGGCTGATGCCGTCGACGCCCATCGAGTATCCGATTCCCAGCGACGCGATCCAGGGGACATTCACGCCAAACTGAAAATCAGGATTTCCGGATTCGAAGTGCGCCAACAGATGCAGCCCAAACGCAAAGGTCAGGAGTGCGATGATCAGCCCGAATAATCGAATCGAGCGAGCATGCGCGCGCTTGTAGAACAGGATCAACAGCGCTCCTGCCGCCGGCGTGAAGGTGATGATCGTTAGGATGTTGGAGGTAATCACCGCAGGAACCACGCCATCACCAGGACCCCCCCAAAGAGAATCCAGCCGATGTATGCCCGAACATAACCGCTTTGCATGTGCCGCAGCCCACGCGCGCTCCCGCGAATGACGCGCCCGATGCCGTTGACGGCGCCATCGATCATCAACACATCAACAAACTTCCAGAGGAACTCCCGTGAAGTTTGCACCAACGGCGATACGATAATCGTGTCGTATAACTCATCCACGTAGTACTTGTTCACCATGATGGAGTACATCGCATGGGTCCTGGCGGCCATCTTCTCCGGCAATTCCGGCCGGGCGACATAGAACAAGTACGCAAGACCCAATCCGAGCAGAGACACGCTGGTCGAAGCGAGCATCAGAACGAATTCAGTTGTGCTCGCTCCAAGCGACTCGCTCTCGGTTTCGTGGGTGGCCGGAGTAAGGAACTGTTGAATCGGATTGCTTCCGCCAAGGACCGGCGGAATCCCAAGCCAACCCGCGACGATCGAACCGATCGCCAGAACAACGAGCGGGAGCAGCATGGACCTCGCCGGCTCGTGAACATGGTGAACGTCGTTATCTGAATATTGGGCCCTTCCGTAAAACGTCAGAATGAGCAGCCGGAACATGTAAAACGAAGTAAATCCTGCCGCGGCCACGCCTACAAACCAGAGCAGCCTCCCATAATTCGCATAGTTCCATGTGCCCCAAAGGATGGCGTCTTTACTGAAGAAGCCGGCCAGTGGAGGAACGCCCGCGATCGTGAGGGTGCCAACGAGAAAAGTTGCATGTGTCCAGGGCATATGCCGCCGCAATCCACCCATTTTGCGAATGTCTTGCACGCCACCCATTCCATGGATGACGCTGCCCGCTGCGAGGAACAGCAAGGCTTTGAAGAAGGCGTGCGTCATGAGATGAAATATGCCGGCGGCGTATGCGCCGGCTCCGCATGCAAGAAACATGTATCCAAGCTGGCTGATGGTGGAATACGCCAGAATCTTTTTGATATCGGTCTGAACCAGACCAATCGAAGCCGCATAGACGGCGGTGAACAGGCCCACAACCGCGACCACCAGCAGCGCTCCCGGCGCGTGGTTGTACAGTGAGGCGGATCGGGCCACCATGTAGACGCCCGCGGTGACCATGGTCGCGGCATGAATGAGAGCACTGACCGGAGCCGGACCTTCCATCGCGTCAGGCAGCCAGACATAGAGGGGGAACTGTGCCGACTTGCCGGCTGCACCCACAAAGAGAAGAAGGCAGATCGTCGTCAAGACGCCAACGGAGCCGAGCGGCTCCACCGGAAAAAGTGCGGCATTTTCTAGTCTAGAAAACACGCTCGCGAAATCGACCCGGTCAAACGTCCAGTAAATGAGCATGATCGCGAGGATGAAACCGAAGTCACCGACACGATTTACAATGAAAGCCTTTTTACCGGCATCCACGGCTGACTTTCGCGAGAACCAGAATCCAATCAGAAGGTAGGAACACAGGCCGACGCCTTCCCATCCAACGAACATCAACAGGTAGTTGTTGGCCAGGACCAAAGTGAGCATGAAGAAGACAAAAAGATTCAGATATGCGAAGTATCGGTAGAACCCGTCCTCGTGGCTCATGTATCCGACCGAGTAAATATGAATCAGAAAGCCAATCCCGCTGACGATCAGGATCATCACACCGGAGAGGTGATCGAGCATCAAGCCAAATTGCGCCTGAAACGGGCCCGCCTGGATCCACGTGAAATAGTCTTTCAGAATCGGCAGTTCCGATTGCGGTTGGCCGAGCATGGCGAGAAAAAGCCTGAGCGAAATCAGAAAAGAAACACCTACCGATCCCGCTGCGACGAGGCTGATGACATTCTTGGGCAATCTCTTGCCCAGGACGCCATTGGTCGTGGCGCCAATGAGGGGCAAAACTGGTATGAGCCACAGCAGGTCCATAAGTTATCTGCATCCTGAAAGCGTGCAACCGCTGGCAAAGCCCGAGTGTGCCGTTCCGCGGCTTCACCACTTCAGCAAGTTACTCCGATCCACATTGAGCGATTCCCGATTCCGGAATATTGCGATGACCAATGCCAGGCCCACTGCGGCCTCCGAAGCAGCCACAACCAGTACAAAGAATACGAAGACCTGTCCACTGATCTGAGCATGCTGGGCGGAGAACGCAACAAACGTGAGGTTGACCGCATTCAACATGATTTCTATCGACAGCAGCAACGCGATCATGTTGCGCTTTATGAAGAAACCCAGCGCGCCTATCAGAAAGAGAACCGCGCCGAGGATCAAATACCATCCGACCGGGATCATAAATCCTTCTTGGCGAAAACCACCGCGCCCATGAGAGCAATCAATATCAGCAGCGAAGTCGCCTCAAACGGCAGTAGAAAATCAGTAAACAGACTATGACCGATCGCCCCGGCGCTTCCGCTGATCCCCGCTCGTGTGTCCACGCTCGATTCCACGTTCCACAATGTGGCGATCACCAAAAAAAGAAAAAACAAACCCAGTGGAATTCCGAGGAACTTCAGCCACCACAACCGGTCCGCTCCGTCTTCGTCCTGGGGTAAATTCAAGAGCATGATCACAAAGACGAACAGCACCATGATTGCGCCGGCATAGATAATTACCTGGATGACCGCCAGGAAATCAGCCCTAAGCAAAATGAACAGGACTGAAACTGCGGTCAGCATCAGGATCAGCGACAATGCGCTGTACATAACATGTTTCTGGACGAGCACGTTAATGGCTGCTCCAACGGCAACCGCTGCAAAGACGAAAAAGATAGTCTGCATCATGAAGCCGCTATCGCCACGATAAGGCTGGTAAGGACGATGTTTGCGAGCGAAAGCGGAAGCAAGAACTTCCACCCGAATTTCATCAACTGATCGTACCGGAGCCGCGGGACCGTCGCGCGCATGAGAACGTAGAAGAAAATGAACACGCCAACCTTCAGCACGAACCAGACGGTCGGCAGTGCCGTCTGCAGCAAGGCGGGACCGAACATCGGGCCGGCCCAGCCGCCCAGGAACATGATCGTGGCGAGGGCCGAAACGGTGACCATATTCGCATACTCGGCCAGCATGAACATGGCAAACTTCAGCGAGCTGTACTCGGTATGCCAGCCTGCTACAAGTTCCTGCTCGGATTCGGCGAAATCGAAGGGCAGGCGGTTTGTCTCAGCAACGGCGCTGATCACATAAACCAGAAATGCCACGGGCTGCAGAAAAATATTCCAGCGCGGAATAAAGCCAAGCAATGTTCTCTGTTGCGAAACGACAATTTGCGCCAGGCTGAGTGTGTTCGCAATTAGAAGGACACCCACGACCGATAAGGTCAGGCTTAGTTCATAGCTGATCATTTGCGCCGAGGAACGCATGGCGCCCATAAGCGGGTACTTCGAATTCGATGACCAGCCTCCAAGCACGATGCCATAAACGCCCAGGGACGTGATCGCAAAGATGAACAGCAGCCCTACGCCGAGATCCGTGATCTGTAGTGATGGACCGAAGGGGATTACTGAGAATGAAAGCAACGCCGGGATCAGAGACACAACCGGGGCCGCCACATATAGAAAGGTGTTCGCATTCGTCGGAATGACGTCTTCTTTAAAAAGGAATTTCAGCCCATCCGCAATGGGCTGCAGAAGACCAAACGGTCCGACGCGCGTTGGTCCGGGGCGCATCTGGACGCGGGCGATCACTTTGCGTTCGAGCCAGGTCAGATAGGCGAGCGCGCCCATGACGCCTCCAAAGATCACAATGATCTTCAGCAGCAGGAGAAGGAATTCGGAATCCATGAGGTATTCGATCATCCACGCTTTCGCAACTCGTCGAGGATCGCTTCAGTTTTGTGGACGTCCAGGTTTTCGTAGAATTCGCCGTTGATTTGCATAACGGGTGCGGTGGTGCAAGACCCAAGACATTCGAATTCTATGGCGGAAAAGAGCCCATCCGGAGTGATCTCGCCCAAACCCACGCCCAGCTTGCGCCTGACGCACGCTTCGATATCGTCGGAGCCCTGCAGCATGCACGCGAGATTGGTGCAGATCATGATGTGATACTTGCCTGCGGGATGGCGGCGGAGCAGCGTGTAGAACGACATGATGGAATCGACTTCGGAGGGATTCAGGTCGAGATACTTTCCGACATAATCGATCGTCTCCGGTTTGATGTAACTGTGCTCCCTCTGCGCCAGTAAAAGCATGGGAATCAGTGCCGACCGCTTTCTCGGATATATGGAGGCCAGATGCTTGAATTTGGCTTCTGTCTCTGCTGAAAACATTATGAATTGGGATTCACCTTTCCCATTCCAACGCGCCCTTCTTCCAGACGTAGATGTACCCGGCAAGGATGGCTAGGATAAAAAGCAGCATCTCGAAAAACCCAAAGAGTTTGAGCTCCCGGTAAACAACGGCCCATGGAAACAGGAAAACGGCTTCAATATCGAACAGGAGAAACAGCATCGCGACCAGATAGAATTTCACGGAACAGCGTTCTCTGGCGGTACCGATCGGGTGCACGCCGCACTCGTAAGGCGAGAGTTTTCGGGGGTCCGGCTTCCTCACCCCGAACAGGTACGACATGATCAGTGAAACCAACCCAAATCCTGCGGCAAGAATGAAGAAAATCAGGATAGGCGCCCAGTTTTCCAGCATGCTCTCTGTCTCACAAAACCGGTGGAGCTATGTCGATCAGGTTCGCACTAGTGCAAAAGGATCACTATAGTCAGCCGTTTGATGGACTGTCAATGGTGGGATCGGGGTCCAGCCGCTTCGTGGTAACATCCATTTGCTATGAGAATTGAAATTCGGCTGAATGGTGAGGCGCGCGAGATTCCGGAATCGCTGAATATCGCGCAGATGCTCGAGCATTTTGAATTCCCGAAGGACCGTGTGGCGGTGGAACGCAATCGGGCGATTGTGCCGAAGCCGCAATGGGAGAGTGTTTCGCTCGGTCAGGGCGATGAAGTCGAAGTGGTCCATTTCGTCGGTGGTGGCTCCGGCGCCGATGCTCCGTTCGTGATCGCTGGCAGGACGTTCAAATCGCGGTTGATCGTCGGGACAGGGAAATATTCAAGCAATCAGGTGATGGCTGAAGCGCACCGTCGGTCGGGAACCGAGATGGTGACAGTAGCGGTCCGGAGGATCGATTTGAAAGCGCCGAAGGGGGAGTCGCTTCTGGACTATATCGACCGAGAGAGGATCATGATCCTGCCCAACACAGCAGCCTGCTACAACGTCGAGGATGCGGTACGGACCGCCCGGCTTGGGCGCGAGGCAGGGCTTTCGAACTGGGTCAAGCTGGAGGTCATTGGCGACGAGAGAACGCTTTTCCCGGATACGGGCGCTTTGATTGAAGCGACAAAGATTCTGGTTAAAGACGGATTCGTGGTGCTGCCGTATACCAACGACGATCTCATCGTCGCCCGGAGGCTCATCGACGCTGGGGCTGCAGCGATCATGCCTTTGGGCGCGCCAATCGGGTCCGGAATGGGAATTCAGAACATTGCGAGTATACGGATCTTGCGAGAGTTGATCACAGAGGTGCCTCTCATCGTTGATGCCGGTGTTGGGACGGCGTCGGATGCCACAATTGCCATGGAATTGGGCGCAGACGGCGTCTTGATGAACACTGCAATCGCCGGTGCCACAGATCCTGGCGCCATGGCCGAGGCTATGAATCATGCGGTTAGGGCCGGAAGACTGGCCTATACGGCCGGTAGGATTCAGCGAAAGCTGTACGCGACAGCTTCCTCACCCATCGAAGGAAAAATCTAGCCGCGGATTTCGCCGATTACGCGGATTCGAACCTGCGTAACTCGCGGAGTCCGCGGCTCAGAAATGACATTACAACGCCGCTCGTTCCGGTAATCAGGCAACCTACCATTCCCACCAGCCAGATTCCCCGATATTCCTCGAGCGCATTTCCAGGAGAGGAGTTCAACGCGATTCCGAGGTAGCCGCTCACCAGCAGAGCCGTTGCCCCCGAGAGCTGCGCAAATGTATTCAGGAGTCCCATCACGGATGAAGTTTTCGTTGGACCGAACGTTTCCGACACGGCCGTGGTGACGAGTGGATACATGTTGATGGAGATCCCCATCAGAAAGGCGATCACGCCAAGAATGCTCGTCGAGCGGATACCCATCGGCATGAGCTGGAAGAGAATGGCAGTGAAGAACAAGAAGCCGATAGCGAGTGACCTTCGAGAAATTCCACGGCTAATGAGGCGGTCTGAAATGAAACCCGCAAGCGGTACGCCTCCGAGTCGCCCCGCCAGGTAAAACGTGCTCAGCACACCGGCAGCTAGCACCGCTCGTTCCAGAGGCACTCCTTGGCTAATGTAAATGTCCGCGGCATAAATCGGGAGCCATATCGGGAGAATTCGAATCGCAATGATGGATCCGGAGTACACCAGAGTGAAGCACCAGAGGCGCAGGTCTCTCACTGTCGACCATTCGAGAGGCTTACGCTCGGCCACCGGTTGGCCCGGCGGAGCAGATCGCAAGAAGAGCACACACGCCACTCCAATCCCGCCGATTATTCCCGCCAGAATTTCTGTCGATTGCCGCCAGCCTGAGGCGATGTTGATTGCAAGATACGGGAGAACCAGGTTCGCGGTTCCTTCGCCAATGGTTGCTCCGACGGCTGCGAATATGCCTTGGCAAAATCCTCGCTCTTTGGGTGCGAACCATCGCGAGAGCGCGCCCGCCATCGCGACGTAAACGGCCGCTGCGGCGATACCATTGGTGGCGCGCCAGAATAGCAGTTCGTTATAACTGCCACTGATGGCGAATCCCCACAGCGTAATTGCCGTCAAGAAAACTCCCAGGCCAATCGCCTTTCGGCTTCCCCACCGGTCGGCTGCGAAACCCCATGGCATTTGCGCCAGGGCATAGGCGTAGAGAAACACGGATCCCATCACGCCCAGCGAAGCCTTATCGAGACCAAGATCCGCCGACACAAATTTCGCGATACCGGTGTAATTTGTCCGTGCAAAGTAGCTGGTCGTGTAAGCCAGCATTCCAAAAATAAGGATGATCCAACGATAGGCCATGCAAGTGGGTGCATGCTATCAGACTTTCAGCCGCGGATTACGTGAATTACGCGAATGGCGTCATTCGCCGCTGTCTTCACCTGCCTCTTGATTCAAAGTCCTCAGCGCCAGGTGGATGTAAGGTCAGATCGATGGCGAGCCAAATTGCCTTGGAGTACCGGATGAACCAGATGCCGAACAGAAGAGCCACCGCGATCATAATGCCAAGCGTCAAAGCTGGGGACCGGATTCCGAAGACATAGCGCAGCACGGGCCATGATCCAAGTGCAACGAGGACGGTTGCAACGTAGCCAATGGCGACGTGTGGAAGAAAGTATCCGGTCTCGCGCATGAAGTAGTATCCGCAGGCAGGACAGCGCTCCGGATTGTCGAAATAACCGCGGAAAAGCGGGCCCTTACCGCAAATGGGGCAGCACAGGCGAAGAAGACTTGCGAGCCTCATGAAACCATTTTAGCGCTTCGCAGCTATACTAGCCTTATGCCAGACAATAGCTTCGATGTCGTCTCCATAGTCGATCTACCAGAGGTATTAAACGCGGTACAGCAGGCACGCAAAGAAGTTCAGACGCGATTCGATCTCAAAGATTCCAAATCCCAGATCGACCTGAACGAGAAAGAAAAAAAGCTGATTGTCCAAAGCGTCGATGACTTCAAGTTGAAGGCCGTTGTCGACATCCTTCAGCAGAAACTCGCCAAACGTAAAGTTCCTCTCAAGAATTTCTCTTACGGGCCCATGACGCCCGCGGCAGGCTCAACCGTGCGTCAGGAGATTACGATCCAATCGGGAATACCCGTGGAAAAATGCAAAGAAATCGTCAAAACGATCAAGGACAGCAAGATCAGAGTCCAGGCTTCGATTCAAGGCGATTTCGTCAGGGTCAGCGGCAAGAGCCGGGACTTGCTTCAGGAGACCATTCAATCGCTGCGGGCCGCAGACTTCGGGCTGGAATTGCAGTTCACCAATTACCGTACTTTCTAAGTACACCCATTGAGGATCTGACCAATGTTCAATTCGCAATTCTCAATTCTCATCCGAAAGGAGACTAATGATCCTTGCTGCGAATTCTGTGCGATCTTGTCTTGCATTGGTGGAACATTTCGCAATCCGACATCCACTTCGGATGAGAATTGAGCATTGGGAATTGAGCATTGGTCAGATCCCCGGTCGATTCAGGGCAGCGGATTCTGCCAAGCTATTTTTGTGCGGGTCCTAAGGCACATCACTATTTCTCGATGCCGTAGGTTTTCATCTTTCGATAAAGATAGCTGCGTTCGAGACCCAAAAGCCGGGCTGTTTGGGAAACGTTCCAGTTGTTTTCTTTGAGCTTCGAAATGATGAACTCGCGCTCGTATTGGGCTCTTGCTTCATGGAGGGTTGAAGCGCGCGCGGCGTGGGTTCCATTCGGTAGCGAAAGGTCTCTTGCCTGGATGGCGCCATCTTGGACCATGATGACGAGGCGTTCGATTTCGTTTCGGAGTTCCCGGACGTTGCCGGGCCAGGAGTAATCCACGAGCAGGTCCAGCGCCTCGGAGCTGAACTCTTTGGGGCCGCGTCCATGTTCGGCTGAAAATACGCGCATGAAATACCGCGCGAGCACCGGTATGTCTTCGCGGCGCTCGCGCAGTGGCGGGACGACAAACGGAATCACGTTCAGGCGATAGAAGAGGTCCTCGCGGAACCGGCCGGCCGCGATTTCGTTCTGCAGGTTCTTGTTCGTCGCGGTGATCACGCGGACATCGACGCGAACGGCTGACGGCGCACCGATCGGTTGAAAGCTGTGTTCTTCGACAGCACGCAAGACTTTGGCCTGGGTTTTGAGCGACATGTCGCCGATCTCGTCCAGGAAGAGTGTCCCACAGTCGGCCAGCTCAAACTTTCCTTTCTTCGCATCGCTTGCACCGGTGAACGATCCTTTCGTGTGGCCGAACAGTTCGCTCTCGATCAGCTCTTCGGGGATTGCGGCGCAGTTCACTTCAACAAAGGGCGAGTTTGCCCGGCTACTCATGAAATGAATATTCCGGCTGACCAACTCTTTCCCAGTACCGCTTTCGCCATAGATGAGGACGCGGCTGTTAGTCGGAGCGACGATAGCGATCTGCTTGCGCAGCGCCTTAACGGGGATACTTTCGCCAACTATATTGAATCGCTCTTCCAATTGATGCCGAAGCAGATCATTCGCTTGTTCCAAACGCCGGTGCGACAGCGCGTTGCGCGCGATCAGCAGTATGTGCTCGAGTGAGAGCGGCTTCTCGATGAAATCGTAAGCGCCAAGCTTTGTAGCGGTGACCGCTGTGGCGATAGTCGCATGACCGGAGATCATGATGATGTGGGTCGCCGGCGATTTCTGCCGTAGCTTGCGGAGTGTTTCCAGGCCGTCGGCACCGGGCAGCCAAATGTCCAGCAGGACGAGGTCGTAAGTATCTTCGGCAAATTTTTCGAGACACTCTTCGCCGGTGGCCACAGCTTCGGTCGTGAAACCTTCGTCTTCGAAGACGCCTTTCAGCGACTGCCGGATGCCGGGCTCGTCATCGACAATGAGGATTCTTGGCATACAGGTAGCTCAACCACAAATCGTGTGCCTTTAGGTGAATTTGGCTCTGCGGCAATATACCCGCCGTGATCGGAAACGATCCGGCTGGAGATGGCCAGGCCGAGACCCGTACCGTTTCCACGTGTCGAGAAGTATGGCGTGAAAAGACGATCGCGATCTTCAGGAGCAATCCCGCGGCCGGTGTCTTCAATTATCAGCCGCGCCATGGTGTCGTGACGGGCCAGCTCACAACGAATCTTCAGCTCTCGGACGGAATCTTCCGACAAGGCTTCCAGGGCATTGTCCAGCAAGTTCACCAACACACGCTTCATCTGAAGTGAGTCCATGAGGATGGGTGGCAGATCGTCAGGCACATCTACAAGAACCGTCACTCCATGCAAGCGATCTTCATAAAGCGACATGGTTTTCCCGACCAGGTCCCTCATACTGTTCGGAACGCGTGACACCGCCGGCAACCGCGCGAAGCGCACGAACTCGTCGACCAGGTTCTTCAGGCTGGAGACCTCTTCCACGATCGCCTGGACACATTCCTCGATCACATTCGTCACACGAGGCGGCGCTGCGGGAAGCCTTGCGATATTTCGCGAAATGCGCTCCGCCGAAAGCTGAATCGGCGTCAGAGGATTCTTGATTTCGTGAGCCAGGCGCCGCGCCACTTCGCGCCAGGCACTCGCCTTTTGCGCCCGGACAACTTCAGTAAGGTCTTCGATGACCAGAACGAAGCCACCAGTCGTGAGCCGAGTCGCCGTGACAGCGCTGTGAATCGGGCGGCCCTGCGTGTTGAATTCGATCTCGCGCCTGGCCGAGCTGGTTTGGGCATCGCGGAGCAGTTCGTGAATGGACGTCAAATCCTCCCCGGAGAAGATCTGGTCAAGCGTGGCCGCACTGACGGGAAACATGGTGCGCGCAGCGCGATTGATCTTGTTAACACCGAGGTCAGGATCCACCGAAATGACACCGGTCGGGATGCTTTCCAGAATGATTTCCATGTACCGCCGCCGCGCTTCCAGTTCACGCGTGGTGGCTTGAAGTTGCTCCGCCATGTCATTAAACAATGTGACGAGCAATCCCAGCTCATCCTGGGCTTCGATCTCGACACGATGGCCGAGGTTACCCGCCGAGATTTCACGCGTGGCCTCCGAAAGAGCCTCGATCGGAATCGTTATTCGTTTCGAAAGAAAAAGGCCGGTCCAAACTGCTGCGAAGAGAACCAGCACAGTCATGATCAAAAGTATGGCGACGTAAATGTCGCGATAAAACTTCTGGTTCTGAACGAGGGCACTGTAGTTGGCCCGCTCGTCAGCGATCTTTGATGTCAGCTCGATAATTCTCTGCGGCGTGGGGAACACCGCAGCGAGAATTTGCCTGCCCTGTGGGCCCTGGATACTCCGGACGCCAATCCAGTAAGGGGCAATTTGCATGAACGCCTCGGCACGATCACCCAGAGCCGAAATGATTTGTTCCGGAAGGCGCGACCGGAGAACGCCCGGCTCACCGGAAGAACGGAGCAGATGGCCGTCTTCGTCCAGCACCATGAAAGCCTTCAACTGGAAGGTCTGGCGTAGGCGTCCGAGGTCTTCCCGGGGTTCCTGTCCGAGATCCAGAATACTGCGGGCGATCGACTCGTGCTCGTCTCTCCATTCCCCGCTCAGATCGGCCGTGGCCTCGAAAATCTGGTCGACCGGAACGCTGAACCACTTCACGATGCTCCGATTCACCAGTCCGAAAGCGAACAGGAAGAGGCACGTGGCCGGAATCAGTGTCAGCAGGATCAGCGAAACCACTAGCTTTGTTTTGAACTTCGAGCCAGGTTTCTGTTGCTTTCGCTCCGCCCAGACCTTGATTAAGGTGCGAAGAAGTACAAACCCAAAAATGAGAAGTACAAGGAATATGAACGTCGAGAGCGTGTACAGAAGGACAATCTGATCCGGCTCGGACGGACTCAGGAATGGATCCAGGTTGAATGCGGCTTGCACAAACACCAACAGGGCTAACATGAGGAGGAAGAACCCCGCGACATAGAGCTTCGTTGTTTGTGGCGGCACCTTCATAGAGTTTTTGGGCCTTCGATACGTTTTGGCTCACCAATTGTACATTTGTCGGGCCTCAGACAAACTATTGATCTAACTTTTTGTTTCTATTCTGGATGACCTATTCATAAAATTCGAAGGCGACTCGAGGTAACTATGCCAAATTTCTCATTTAAAGGACGAAATCGGCAAGGCCAGGCTATAGCGGGGGAGCGCGCCGCCGACAGCAGACAAGCTCTTGCACTGGCGCTGAGGCGTGAACAGGTCTTCCTCCTGGACGCTCAAGAGAAGAAGGCGAGCAGGTTCAATCTGGAGTTCGGCGGAAATCCGACACCCAAGGACATCGCCGTTTTCACACGCCAGTTTTCGGTTATGATCGATTCCGGGGTGCCGCTGGTGCAATGTCTGCAGATCCTGGCAGAGACCCAGGAGAACAAGAAGTTCCGTGCTGCCATTCAAAATGTGACCAGGGAAGTCGAATCCGGCAATAACCTGGCGGCTTCGATGAAAATGTCTCCGAAGATATTCGACGAGCTGTACACGAACATGGTGGCGGCTGGCGAAACGGGCGGTATTCTCGATACGATCTTTCAGCGCCTTTCCGTATACATCGAAAAAGCCGTCAAACTGAAGCGGGCCGTGCAATCGGCCATGGTTTACCCAGTTGCCGTCGTGCTCATCGCGGCCTCCGTTATCACTTTGATCTTGTGGAAAGTGGTGCCGGCCTTTACCGAACTGTTCAACAGCATGAATGTGGATTTGCCGCTACCCACACGTATTGTGATTGGCGCGAGCCAGTTCGTGGGCAGCTACGGTATCTTCGTATTCATTGGACTGGGCATTCTCATCTTCATGTTCAAGTCTTACTATGCAACACCGAAGGGCCGTTACACCGTGGACGGACTTTTGCTGAAAGCTCCTATTTTCGGTCCATTGTTGCGAAAAATTGCGGTGGCCCGGTTTACCCGAACCATGGCGACGCTTATCGCCAGCGGAGTGCCGATTCTAGACTGCCTGGACATTACAGCAAGAACGTCTGGTAATGCGATCATCGAAGAGGCTATCCTAAACGTGAAGAACGCTATTGAGGAAGGCCGCACCATTGTGGATCCTCTGAGGGCTTCCGGCGTCTTTCCTTCGATGGTCGTTTCCATGATCGGAGTCGGCGAACAGGCAGGCGCTCTCGAGTCCATGCTCACCAAGATCGCCGATTTCTACGAAGAAGAAGTGGATGCCGCAGTCGGGGACCTGATGACAGCGCTGGAACCGGCGATGATCGTGGTCCTGGGCGTGATCGTCGGCGGTATCGTGATTTCGATGTATTTGCCCATCTTTACGCTGGTTGGACAATTGAGTAAATAAGACGATGGCTGAGATCGCCGTCATGGATCGGCGAAAGTGGCTCCTGCGCCTCATCTATGTCCGCCTGGCGGTCTTTTCGATATTTGTCGCCGGCGAAGGCACGCGCAAGATCGTACAGCCGGATATTTTTATCCTGCTGGCGGTTGTTTACGGACTATCGGCCTGCTGGTTCGTCCTTCTCCGGCTGAACAAGTCATACGTTTGGCAAGCCTACGCTCAAATTGCCCTCGATCTTTTCCTGATTACGTGGACCGTCAACCGCACGGGCGGCGTTGACAGCCTTTTCTCCTCCCTGTACTTCCTGGAAATTGTGATGTCGAGCATCCTCCTGGAGCGGCGTGGCGCTTTCATGTCTGCAACGGCCAGCTCCGTGATCCATCTGGCACACATGGACCTTGGCTGGTTCGGCTACATCCCGTCGACGACCAACGTGTGGCCGGACCTGCCATCGCTGCAATACATCGTCAGTTTGAATATCTTCGGATTCTGTTCGGTGGCTTTTCTTTCGAACTTTCTGGCCGAGAGCTGGCGAAGGACGGGCGCACAACTGGAGAAGTCGACTGGCCAGATCGCTTTCCTAAAAGCATTCAGCGACCGGATTGTGGACAGCCTTGCCAGCGGCATCGTCACGACCGATCTCGAAGGCCGCATTTATCTCTTCAATCATGCGGCCGAAGAGATTACGAGATATCGCTTGGAGCAGGCGTTGCGTCTGACGATCTGGGAAGTCTTTCCGGGCATGCTGCCGAAAATCAGTTCGGCGCGTTTCGAGATTCCTACCACTCGACGCGACGGACAAAGCATCCACCTGCGGTTCTCCGTCTCGCCGGTCATGATCGACGAGAAGAACACGGCGGGTTATGTCTGGTGTTTTGACGACGTGACGGAGTTGCGCGCACTCGAGCAGCAGGTGCGGCAAAAGGAGCAAATGGCCGCGATCGGCGCAATGTCTGCCGGGATCGCCCACGAAATCCGAAACCCACTCGCGTCGATTGCCGGATCATTCGATCTGCTCAAAACCGACCTTAGCTTGGGCCCCGACCAACGCCAACTGGTAGATATCATCACTCGAGAAACAGAACGATTGAACCGGACCATTACGGAATTCCTTTCTTATGCCCGGCCGGCGTCGCCGAAACGCCGCAGCGTGGATCTATCCGAACTCATTTCGGAAACGGTGCAATTGATGCGAAACAGTCCGGAGCTGAAGCCTTCACACAAGATCGAAACACGCCTGCGTGCCGTTAAATCTGAAGTGGACGAGAGCATGATGCGTCAGGTGTTCTATAATCTCGCCTCGAACGCCTTCAAGGCCATGCCCGAGGGCGGAACGCTGACCATCAGTCTTGAAGCGCGTAATGGAAATGCTCGTATTCGTTTCGAGGACACGGGGATCGGGCTCGGTGAAGAGGACGTCAAAAGGTTATTTGTCCCTTTCAACTCCTCATTTCGGAACGGAACGGGGCTCGGGCTGCCGATTGTTTATCAGATTGTTAATGCGCACAACGGCTCCATAGCCGTTAAATCCCGCAAGGGGATGGGGACGACTTTTGTCATTGATCTGTAATGCCTAAACGCGCCAAGATTCTCATCGTCGACGACGAGCGATCTATCCGGGAACTGCTTGAAATCTTCCTGAAGAAGGAAGGATTTCAGGTCACCAGTGCGTCCAATGCCGAGGAAGGTTTGGCGCTAGCGAAGGGAACGGACATCGATTTGGTAATATCGGACATCAAAATGGCCGATATGTCGGGCATCGATTTCCTTCGCGAGCTTCGGGCCACCAATTACAGCGGACAATTCATCCTGCTCACCGCCTATGCTACCACCGAGACCGCAATCCAAGCGCTCAAAATGGGTGCGTTCGATTACATCCTCAAGACCGAGAATTTTATCGAAGAACTGAAGTTCGTTGTCTACAGCGCGCTGGAAAATCGCCGCTTGCGTGAAGAAAACACGTACCTGCGGCGCGAGTTCCGCAAAGTACATGGAATGGGAAATCTCATCGGGAAGAGCAAGAAGATGCAGGAACTCTTCAAGATGATCGAAGTGGTCAGCGCGACAAACAGCACCGTGATGATCACCGGAGAAAGCGGTACGGGGAAAGAACTCGTCGCCAAGGCCATCCACCTGAACAGCCCGCGCGCCGAGGAATCATTCATTTCCGTGAACTGTGGCGCGTTCACCGAAACGCTGCTGGAAAGCGAACTGTTCGGGTATGTGAGGGGAGCATTTACTGGGGCAGCGGGCAACAAGAAGGGCCTATTCGAAGTCGCGGATAAGGGGACGATTTTCTTGGATGAGGTCGGAGACACGAGCCAGGCGATGCAAGTGAAGCTGCTTCGGGTGTTGCAGGAAAGGACATTCCGCCGGGTTGGAGGGACGGAAGAAATATCCGTGGACGTTCGAATCATCTCCGCAACGAATCGCGATCTCTCGGAGATGGTCGCGGAGAATCAATTCCGTGAAGACCTTTTTTACCGGATCAGTGTCATCCCGCTCGATCTTCCGCCATTGCGCCAGCGCCGGGACGACATACCCCTGTTGGCGGACCATTTTTTGGCGCGGCTGAATTCCTCGATGTCCAAGCGAATCGAACGGATCTCCGATGAAGCACTGAAGAAAATGGAGAGTTACGATTGGCCAGGCAATGTCCGAGAGCTGGAGAATGCGATGGAGCGCGCGTTCATTTTGGAAACTTCCGACGAGCTCTCCGCGCAGCATCTTCCCGAAAGCGTCTCGACCACTCCTCGGATGCGCGCGATGACGAATTTCCCCGACCAAGGGTTCGATCTCGAATCCTTCGTGGAAGATCTCCAAAAAGGATTCCTCGAAGAAGCTCTTCGCCGCACAAACGGGGTTCAGGTCAAAGCCGCCGAACTCCTCCGTATGTCCTATCGCTCCTTCCGGCATTACATGCAGAAGTACAATATTCCCTCGTAGCGTCCAGAAACACATCACAGCTGGCAGTCGAGAAGTCTCTGGTCCATGCGCACACGATCTGGGAACTCGTCCACCATATTGCCGCATGGGCGGATATCGCACGCCGAAGGGTTGAAGGGGAAAAAGTGAAAGTAACGCCGGAACTGGATTGGCCGCCGGTTAACGATACGACCGAAGGTGGATGGAAGGAATCGTTAAAACGACTGGAGCGCGCAGAGTCGGAGTTAAGAAAAACCACACTCCAGATCCCGGACTCCCGGCTGGAGGAACCCGCCGTGGACGGCGGTTCGCTGGTTTACGTCCTGCTCCACGGCGTCGTTCAGCACGCGTTGTATCATGCAGGCCAGATTGTCCTTCTGAAGAAAGTCCTTCTCAAGACCTAAATCCCGCGACCGGGACCGAACAACAAGGAACACCACTCTGTCTACGAAGTTGATTATAGCCAGCGACATAGAGACTGCTAAACCATTGAAATCGAAAGGCGACAAACATGGCTCAATGATTGCAACTGCCGGGGCAGAAGAAAAGGAGGACCGCGATGAAGATGAGATTTTGTGATTTGATCGTTATCGCTCCCGAGAGTCCGAGCATTAACAAGATTCGCATCAGCAGTCAGGCGATGCTGATTTTATTCGGGGCCTTCGTGCTCTCCTTCTCCCTGGCCGTGGCGCTCGCGTACTGTTTTCCAGCCGAAAAACTCAATGAGCTCAACCGATCTCGGCTTCAGGCAGAGAACCAGGCACTTGAGATCGAAAACAAGAACCTGGAGCTTCGAACCGAGAAATTGAACTTTCAGCTATCGACGTTAGAACAAACGTCCAAACGAATTACGGATTTGCTTGAAACCGACTAAGCACTCGATTTCGTAATTAGGCCACATACACGAAGGCAGCCGCGGCTACACGACAGCCCTCAACGAGAACTCCCCATTTTCGCTTGCACGCGCTCGGCGGCGGCCTTTCCGCTGAGGATAGAATCCTCCATCGAATAGTAGTCCCAGCGGCCATAGCGGCCCGCAGTGAAGATATCGCGGGACTCGAGGTACTCGATGAGGTCTTGAATGCGTCTTTGACGATGTTCGTCAAAGACAACATAACCAAACTTGATGTCGATCACGTGCCGGGTCACGATGCGATCGCCTTTCCGCAGGATTCCACATTTTTCAAGGTCGGCGATCGACCGCACGAAAGCCTTTTCGATATCGAGCTTTTCTTCGGGCCGATGCGTAATTTCGATATACATCGAACTGGTTCCTTCGGGCGCGGCGGCCTTTGAGAAATTCTTCGGGAACCCAACGCGCGAGAAGATGAACTCTTCCTCCGGAAAATAGATCCAGTGCTGATCGCTGACCTGTGGCCTGTCGACGCCGATATTGATATTCAACACGGATACCGCGTTCAGCTTTTGAGCATCAGATGTCAGGACGTCCGGCGTGTCCTTCAAGATCCGGTAGGCGAGTGGAACCGGCAACGTGGAAATCAAATAGTCATACCGTTCCTCGCGGCCGCTTTTCAGCCGGACATATTTCTGCTTTGGATCGATGTGTTCCACAGTCTCGTTCGTGTGCACCCACTTGATCGGTTTTGCCAGGGCCTGGGGAAGACAATCGATGCCGCCACTCTTCGGGTAAATGAATCGAGGGTTGTAACCCATGCCCTTGTTCGTCAAGCCCAGTGCGCCGTTGACAACCTCTTCCAATGAGGGTTTCGGAATCGACCAACTGACCCAATCCGCCGTGATTGCGCGCAGATCCTGCTTCCAAAACTTATCGTTGTAGGGAAGCATGAAATGCTTCGCAATGCCGCTGCCGAACGTGCGGAGAACCCAATCGTGAAAGTTCTGAGGTACGCCGTTTCCATTGACGTGCATGCTCTCGACGAAGCCCACAACGCATTCCTTGATGACTTGCGGCGGCAACCCGTAGGTGTTCGCCTGGAAGGGATACGGTGTGGTGGTGGATTTCGAGTAGATAGCGGCTAGCCGTTCATGCGAATGGAATGCATCCGGCAGAATGCGGGCGATGAGTTCTTTGGTATAAGCATTCTTGAGGTGGATCAGGTGGCCAGTGCAATCGAAAGTGAAACCGTCCTGCGTGAACGACCGGCAAAGCCCGCCGATGGCGCTTTCCCGTTCGATGACGGCGGGTTCGTGCTCAGCGAGATGATGTCCGGCGCTCAGGCCGGCGAGGCCACCTCCGAGGATCACGACCTTCTTCATGACTTCATGTCCACCTTCATCAGGAGGTAAGCGGAAAGACATGCGAGCGACAGCATGCCGCTCATCGTGGCGATTGCCCACTCCAATGGGATTTGACTGATGAGGAGGGCGCCGCCGGCCAGCAGCGTGCCAATAATGTAAGCTGTGACGGCAGTCTCTCGCACGGAGAGCTTGCACCGGAGCAACCGGAGAGCAAAATGGTCGGGGCTGCCTTTCGTGACAGGTATGCCGTTGCGCCAGCGAATGTACACCACAAGCGAAAGATCAAACAAAGGAATGCCCAGAATCAGCACTGGACTGATCACGGCGAGAAGATTCACGCGCGTGTACCCGGCGTTCATCGAGAGCGCCGCGAGCATGAAGCCGATAAACAGGCTTCCGGCATCGCCCAGGTAAATCGTGGCGGGG
>Ga0209056_10001418_pt1:0-25000 | contig 26499 bp, 11 predicted proteins | sample GraSoiAngelo_114_FD_185876 | JGI IMG/M metagenome (GOLD analysis project Ga0209056, IMG submission 185876) | Grasslands soil microbial communities from the Angelo Coastal Reserve, California, USA - 14_0903_13_40cm (SPAdes) (version 2) | ecosystem: Environmental > Terrestrial > Soil >... | reverse complement strand
ACATCTAGCTTAGAAATAATAGTCTCTAGGTTATATAGGATAAAGCCTACCCCTTTAAATCCTACTTAGATGTTTACCTTAGTTATAGTAATATTATAGGCGACCTTAAAGGCGATAAAGAACTCGACCTTAGTGATATAGGTAATATAAGACTTAATAAAGTCCTTAAGTTAGCAATCGTACGCCTACTTTAAGACACTAAAATACCTAACGTCAAGTGGCTAAAGGAGGTAGGATATATAGGGAGGTAGGTAGATAGTAATAATATTCTTCTCTTTATAGAAGGCCTTAAACTTGGCCGACTAGTGGCTCTTATACCTATTAATTACTAACATTTAATATACGCCTTTTATACGTAATATAGTATGTTTGTTAAAATACTTAATTTATTTAAGGCTAGTCTTATCGTCTGTCTATCTATTAGAAGTAGTTTTAATAACCTAATCGAGTAGGAGGCTATATTCTATATACCAATTGGTAAGCTAGTAGATACCTTATACGATAAGGAACAATAGGAGATACTACCCTTTAGTATTAATATACTTAACTACTATTGCCTATTCCCAATTGCTAGACTATACGAATTTACTTCGTCTATATCGATTAGTATGTATAACTACTATAGAGGTATAGATAATACCTATTATAAAGCCTATCTTGTTAAAGTTATAGAAGTCGTAATTAAGAATACTATATTTAGCCTATATATTTTATATAAGGGTAAACTACTTACTAATGAGTTTAGGGTCTTTATAGAGGGCTCGTTAAAAGTTATAGACACGATTAAATATGTCTTAAGCTCTAGTTGTCACTTAATAAAGTCTTCTACCTAGTGCTTCCTAATATGTCTATTAATACGTTTAGAAAATAATAAATTGGTTATATCTTTTATATTAGCCAACTAGGGTAAAAACCCTTAGGTATCTAGATCTAGTATATATTATATGATTACCTCCTCTTCTAAATCTATTAATTTCTTTAAGGTAGGTTAATAGTCGTATTAGGAGGTTTAGCTAGTCATTCTAGCTTTAAGGGTAGCTTAAGATATGTTATAGATCTTAGTAGCTTGTTAGACACTAAGCTTTTCAAACGATTAGATCACTTAAATAGTAAGGAGGATTTAGCTTTCTTAAGAGAGTAATACTATTATATAATATAAAATGGTTATATAATTAAGCTAAAAGGTTAGGTGATTAGTATAAAGTGGCTTATATACTTGTATAGCTTATACGCTTATAGACTATATTATATGTTATATATTATTATTATTCCTATGCCGTTATACTGCCCTAGAGGCGTATGCTGGTGCTTCTAGCCTAACGATATAGGAAAAACTATACCGTAGCTAGATGAAAACCCATATCTCTAATAAAGGAAAAGTATACTAATAAAAGCACTCTTGGAGACCCTAGGTTAGCTCTCTAGCTAGTAGCTATCTCTACCGCTAGCCTATACTCTAGGAGTCTACCTATAAGCTATTAAAGGATAGGTCGTACCCTATCTTCCTCTTAAAGCCGTCTGATAAGTAAAACTATAAGGCCCTTTTTTCTTTATAGCTCGTACGCTCTTAGGTTTATCGTATACCCTTCTAGTACGTGTTATACTATCTCCTCCTCCTCTCTATATTTATAGTATAAGGTGGCTATACTAGGGACTCGTCTTAGGAATAAGAACTTTCGTAGTCTTATATAGCCTATCCTCGCTTATATTAGTAGGAAACTCTCTTCTTTTTATAGTTTCTTGTATTATATGTTATATACTTAAAGGGGGTAAGATAAACGTCTAATAACTAAAAAGTACTCTATTAGGTATTATTAACTTAATATAGCTCTTTTTGATCTAATACTATTTTACTTTTGTTAGTTAAACTAGTTTTAACGTACCTTATTAGGGTTATATAGGTATAATTTATAAACCTTATATAGTGGTATTAATAATAATAATAATATTATTCCTATACCGTTTTACTACCTAGTAGAGGTATATACTAGAGCTTCTAACCTAACGATATAGGAAAACCGTTCCTTAGTATAGCTAGAGCTAGATAAAAAAACCTATATCTAATAAAAGAGATCTATCTTATCTTAAAAGGGCGGCCTATACTATATAGGGGATAGGGTTAAACCCTATAGCTATAGTGACATCTATAGTAGTAAACCCTAAGGTGGTAGTAGTAAGAGTAAATATAGGCCTATAAACGTCTCCTAGCTAACTAGGGGTAGTTATAAGTAAGGCTAGTGTTTAAGCTATAGCTAAGGTTACTATAGTTACTACTACTATAGTCGCTACTTTACTACTTTTGTATACGTATGGGTTTACCGTCTAGGTGTAGATTGCTATTATTGTAAGGGCTAGGGCTTCTAAGGCTAAGGCTTTTATAGGCGTACTAGGCACCTTAGTGCCTAGGCTTAATGGCTTCCTTAGCAGTTAATATAGCTTAGCGACTATATCTTCTACTATTATACTTTATAGGTGCTTCCTATATGTTTCTCTACCTTATAGTAGCTATAGACTTATAGCCTCTTATAGGTACTTATAATATGGTTAAATCTAAAGCATTAGTAGTATTAGATAACTTCTTTCTTTAGCTTCCCTTTGGGTAAAGGTAAGGCTAATGTTAGTAGGGCTATATAAGGGCCGCTAGATATATTTTGGTATTTTGGAGCATTAGTTAGAGGATAAGCCTTAGTATAGGTGGCTTAACCTTTAGTGTAAGCTAAATCTATACGTATATATAGGTACTCTACCCTATTCTTAAGGAGAGCTAAAGATTAGTTCCTATATAATATACACCCTACCCTTTACTATAGTAATACTATACTCTTTCACTCTATTCTATAACCCACTATAATAGTTTTAATCTCTCTACCTCTTAAAGGGAGAATAGACCGTTAGAGGTAGTATTATTACCCCTAAAAGCTCTATCTAGAAGCTATCTAGAGCTAATCTATCCTAATAAGAAGGTATACCTATAGTGAAACGAAGAAGCTAACGACGAAGCGAAAAAGCTAGCGATAAAGTAAAGAAGCTAGCGGCCAAGAAGGAAGTTAGCGATAAAGGAAAGAAGAAAAGGAGACCTAAGAAGTCTAGAGGGTAGAAGACCACCCTTTTATACCTAACGATAAGTCTATATAAGCCTTTACATAAGTCTCTATATAAGCCTTTATATAAGTCTCTAGACAAGCCTTTACATAAGTCTCTATATAAGCCTTCATATAAGTCTCTATATAAGCCTTTATATAAGTCTCTATATAAGCCTATACATAAGTCTTTATACGAGTCTATATATAAGCCTTACACAAAGGTATAAGTAGAGGTATACTAGACGAGCGTATAAAGGTATATATAGAGGAATAAAAGAAGCTATCCTTACTTAAAATCCTATATAATAAGCTAGGAGTACCCTATTAAGTCCTACCCTCTATTATTACCCTCTATCACTATTTCCAAAAGAAAGCAACTATTGCTAAAGAAGGAAGTAGTTATTCTAAATCGCCAACCAACTAATCTTAATACTACTATTTGTGACGACCTTTAGCTTTTAGCTAACGCTCTAATTAGACTCCTAGGTTATAAATTACCCTACTTATCTACATTTAGAAGAAGAAAGCATTTGTCAATCTAATACCTATCTAGAAGTAATTTAGTACCTATTTAAGTTAACATTATAGATATATAAGTGCCTCTTTAGTTAGGATTAATAGAATATAAAAGCTAGAATTACCTAAATTATTACCAATTTGACTACTATTTGCCCTTAGAGAACCCAACTTATCTATAAGTTATCCCTTATTAAGTCTTTATCTAAGGCTTATCTAAAGAGTATCTAATACCTATCTAACCTTTCTCCCCTCTCTTTACTAACTAAGCTTCTACGTATATTCTTATGTGGTTAAACGCCTCGTATATAAGAGGGAGTAAGTCTAGTATCATTATACTAATGGATGGTAGTAGTAATATACGTTTTTTTAGACCTTTCGGCTAGACGGTAGGTCTAAAGGACTATATCCCTTATTAAGTAGGGTAGTTTCCCTAGTTTATAAACATTATCTATATAAAGGGGCAATAGATAGCTTCCTTACCTTTATTACTAAGTAATTCTATATCGTTATACTAAGGATAGTATTAGTGACGTATTCTCTAATCCTACTAGTTAACCTTACGTTAGGTAGATGGTAGGGATAAAGGAATGTTTCCCTTATAAAGAAGGAAGGACTTTTCCCTACGTATTTATTGGATTTAATAGGGAGAGCCTCCTTTTGTAGGAGTATCTCCTTTTTCTTTCCCTATGTATTTTAAAGACCCTAAATAGACTAGTACTCCTATCTATAGGGATAGATAGAGTAGGGAAATATTCCTCCCTATTATAACGGTACTAAAAGGTTACGTTATAGTAGGTTTTTACTAGCGTTAAGAGATATAGATACGAATAGATTCCTTTACTACTATACCTATAAAGGGGCGAATAAGAAGACCGCTAAGGAGAAGGAAAGAAAAAAATCCTCCTTAGATAGGGAAATAATAGGTTTATATATACGTAGTAGCCTTTAGGATCTATTCGCCCTTCCTTTATATAAGTCTCTTATATAAGTCACCTAATAGTATAACTCGTATAGACTTATAGCTTAATTAATCTTGTGATTTAATTAAGGGTATAGTTATCTATACCTATATAGTACTCTATATATTATGTTATAATACTATCTCGTTATACTATTATTATTCATTCTATATAGTATTTCTTAAGGGTCTTTATATTATAAGCCTATATAGTGCCCTATTGTGTTACTTTATAACATTATCCCCCTCTTATAGCTTTTGCTTACGAATGCCTATATCATTTGCCTTTAACTCTAAAGTCTATTTAGACTCTCTAGTGGTATATTATGACTATATTATTCCCTTTTTACCTTAGAGTTCCTAAGGATCCTTTAGATCCCCTTTAGATATATATACTTTTTATAACTAACTTAGGTAAAGACGTTTAGGATCTCCTATATACTCGACTAGGTTATTGGTCTAGTTAAACGTATAGTAAAGTCTTTAATAACCCTCTAGTATATATATTATATAACTAACTTAGGTCTTTAAAGGCCTAGTTTTAGATTGTTCTATTATACTCTTAAGTTTAAAGGCCCTCTTTAGATCTCTTAAAGGCCTTTATTAGGTCTTTAGTTATATATACCTTATAACTCTAGTATACTTTTAACTAGGTCATTAGTCTAGTTAAACGTATAATATATAATACCTATATACTCCTTAGTAAGATCCTTCCCTTCTTTTAGATCTTTAGTAAGGTCTTTTCCCTCTTTTAGACCTCTAATATACCTAAAAAAGGTATAGTATATAACGTATACTCCTTATAGGACTTACTTATGTTTAGGTAATAACTACTAAAGATATATATATAGTTTATACCTAAAGGCTAAGTAAGTCTTTTTAACTTAAGGTAGAGTCTCTCTTAACTTAAAGTAGAGTCTCTCTAGGAGGAAAAACCTATCGTATATCTTAACGGTTGGCTTTTCGCCTTAGTTAGCTCTTACTAATCTCGCTATAGTCGGCTTTTCGATATAGTTGGCTTTTTACCTTAGGTTACCTTTAACCCTTAATTCCACTAGCCATTATTAGCCTAAGAGTAGGTAGACTATCGGTAAGCTATTACCTCTATTGTAACTATTATATCGTCTCTTTAGATCCTTATAGCCGTTATAGCCTTTTATAGGAAGACTACTAATAAGTTATCTATTACTTATTATCACTAGAGTGTATTATCACTTAAGAGAATACTATTTATATTAATATAGTTAACGAACAAAAGTAGTCTTAATATTATAGTAGTACTAAAAGGTTACGTTATAGTAGGTTTCTACTAGTGTTAAGAGATATAGATATAAATAGATTTTTTTACTACTATATATATAAAGGGGCGAATAAGAAGACTACTAAAGAGAAGGAAAGAAAAGAATCCTCCTTAGATAGGGAAATAATAGGTTTATATATATACGATAGCCTTTAGAATCTATTTGCCCTTCCTTTATATAAGTCCCCTATATAAGTCACCTAATAGTATGACTTATATAGACTTATAGCTTAATTAATCTTATGATTTAATTAAGGGTATAGTTATCTATACCTATATAGTACTCTATATACTATACTATAGTGTTATCTTGTTATACTATTGTTATCTATCCTATATAGTATTTCTTAGGGGTCTTTATACTATAAGCCTATATAGTACCCTATTGTGTCACTTTGTGACACTCCCTTATTTGACTCTAGATAGGGTAAAGTCCTTACTAGAGGAAGAGAGTAAAGTACTACCTATTAGAGAGGTATTAGCTAGGCTTAAAAACCTAACAATATAAAGGGTTATAATTTCTCTACCCACTAGGTTAAAGTAGAAGAGCTATCTATCGCTAAGATATTAGTAAATTATATACGTGTCGTATATCTTATAGAGGGTAAAAGGGGCTACCTTTCTAAACTAGTATATAATTTACTCTTGCCTCCTATAATAAATCACCTACTAAGCTTATAGTAGGGGGACGCCTTTATTACTTTAGAATAGTAGCGTTAAAGGAGATCTATAAGGAACTTAGCTAAAGAGTACCTATTTACTATAGGCCCTAATAGTCTACTTTAATTTAATAGAAGGGTTTATGTTTTAGTAGACTTAACAGTCTATTATAAACTAATAACACTATTCTATAATAACGTAATCTATAAGTGAGTGTATTATATAAGTAAGTATACCACTTTTTAACACCCTACTATAATTATCGTCAATTAAAATACTACTATATTAAGAATCAATATTAATTACATTAGAAGTAGATAGATTAGACGCTTCTATAGCCCCTTTATAAGTGTGTGTATTATAGTTAAGTTTCTTATAGACGTTATAGTATAATGCTTACGTCTAAGCCCCCTTTATATGACCTTTACCCTACTGACTTTCCTATATTAATTGCTTCTCTATAGCCTACTAATCTTCTTAATCTTGTTTTTCTTATGTAGTAAGTAATCCTTTATACTATATATGAGTTTTTTTAGCTCTTTAGCACTTACTTAGTACCTTATTAGTATCCTATAGTACCTAGTTCTCTATATGAAGAAGGGCTATCTAATGTATTATAGCTATTATACCCTTTGTGAATTAGTTAATAGTAGCTATTGTTAGGGAGCTATTAGGGTTTTTAGAGACATAAGCCATTATAAGCTCTACCTATAGGTTGGCTTCTTAAGGGTTTTATAGTGTCTAAGAAAACTAAGAGCTAGCCGCTAAGGGCCTAGGTGGCATAAGGGTCTATAGCTATACATCTAGCTTTAAGAGAACCCTCTCTAGATTATACGGTATAAGGTTAACTCCTATAAAGCCCCTTTATATATTTTTTTCGGTTATAAAAGTAGGAAAAACCTTATGGAGGGTATAAAGGAACTTAAGCTTAGTGATATAGGTAATACGTATATAGACTAAGTGCTTAATCTAGCGACTATATACCTACTTTAATAGGCTATAATAGCTAACGTTAAGTGGCTAAAGGTAGTAAGAGGAATATATAGGTATATAGAGTGTGATAATATTATATTCTTAGTAGTAGACCTTAAATAGGGTAGAGTGATAACTCTTATGGCTGTTAACGATTAGTAGCTAACGCCCTCCCTTTATATAAGATACTATATAGTGGTTAAAGTACTTAATCCAATCTAGGCCTACCTTATTGTTAGTCTATCTATTATAGGTTGTATAGATAGGCTAGTCGACTAGGATGCTAGTCTTTTTATACTAGTTAGCTTAATGGTATTTTACGGCAAGTATAATATATAGTGGTAAAGCCTAGCCTTAGGTATTAATGGCTCTAATAACTATAGCCTACTTACGATTACTAGGCTAAGCTAGCTTAGCTTTACGGCTATTAGAGCTTATAACAACTATACCTATATAGATAATGCTTATTATAAAGCTAGTCTTGTTAAAGTTATAGGTATTGTTATCTAAAATCCTATGTTTAGCCTTTATATTCTATATAAGGTTAAACTACTCCTTAATAGCCTTCTAATCTTTACATTTAGCTTACTAGTAGTTATATTTATAGGAATAACATATATAAAGCTTTAGCTAGCGTTTAACAAAATTAGAGGACTAGTTTACCCTAATGGGTGATACATTATATATATATAGTAGTATAACCTTAAAACGCCTAATATAGGTAATAATATAGTACGTATATATACCTAAAGAGGGGCTTATACTTTAGGATTTAAACCTAAAACCTAATAGATATTTACATAAGAGGTAGAAATACTCTTAAGACACTAGGAGAGGCTAAAGGAAGGGAGGGTTATTATATATCCCTTTAATATATATTATATTATCTCTTTTTCCTCTCTATACTTATAGTATAAGGTAGCTATACTAAAGACTTATCTTAAGAATAAGAACTTTTATAGTCTTATATAGTTTATTCTCGTTTGTATTAATAGGGAACTCTTTTCTTTTTATAGTTTCTTATGTTAGCGAAGGTATTTTCGTAAGGCCTTTTAGACTTCCTTTGGTTCTTTAGCCTCTAATAGTGTTTAGCCTTAGATATCCGTTAGGCTCCTTCCCTTCTATAAGGTAAGGAAGTGGTTTTTCTACTCTTAAATTACCACTTCGTCTAGTGTATCCCTTTAAGCTTACTAGGCTCTAATAGTCTTTTATACTAGGTTTAAGTCTATAGGCCTAAAGGCCTTAGTCGTCATATTAAGTAATATCCTTTAGTATCCCTAGTGTCCTCTTTTTCTAAACCATTATAGTATCTTTAGCTATATATTATCTATCACCATCTAAAGGCTAGACTAAGCTAGCTAGCCTTTAGATTTTATTAACTTAATAAGCTTATTTAAATAGGTATTTCTTTAGCTTAACCTAACCTAAACTTAAGTTTAACCTAAATTTAACCTAAGCTTAAGTTTAACCTAAGCTTAACTTTAACTTAAACTTAAGTTTAACTTAAACCTAACTTTAACTTAAACCTACCTTTAACCTAAGCTTAACTTTAACCTAAGCCTAACTTTAACTTAAACTTAAGTTTAACTTAAACCTAACTTTAACCTAAACTTAACTTTAACCTAAACTTAAGTTTAACCTAAACCTAACTTCAACTTAAGCTTAACTTTAACCTAAGCCTAACTTTAATGTTTAACTTTAACTTAAACCTAACTTTAATGCCTAACTTTAACCTAAACCTAACTTTAACCTAAACCTAAGTTTAACTTTAACCTAACTTTAACCTAAACTTAACTTTAACCTAAACCTAAGTTTAACTTAACTCTAACTTTAACCTAAACTTAACTTTAACCTAAACCTAAGTTTAACTTAAACCTAACTTTAACCTAAACTTAACTTAAGTTTAACCTAAACTTAACTTATAGAATATTATAATAGCTAAACTATAGGTCTTTTTGATTATTAGCATAATAGTGACTTATTATTACTATTATAATTATATAAATACCTAGGGTAAGAGTTTAATCCTTACTTATGTTAAATAAGTGTATTTTTTAAAGGGTTGCCTATTTATAAGGTAGATATACGTTAGTACTTATTAGACGTAGTATATTATAGTGTATAATAGCGTAATAATATAGCTTTATAAGTATATACTATAGCGATTATATTAAGTGGTTTATATATTAAGCCTTAAGGGTTTAATTAGCTTATCCCTAGTTTGCTAACTATTAAAGCTTACGTTATTTAGATAAGTGCCTTTAACTTTAGATTTAAGTTTATAGACAAACTCATTAAAGGGAGGATAGTTATAATAGGTAAGACTATATAAGGTTAATTCAATAGGTATATAAGTAGTACTTATATAAGGATCTTTTTAGTTGTTAACATAGTGGTTACCTATTATCACTATTATAATAATAACTATAATAGTTATAATAACTACCTTATAGTTAGCCTATATTTAATAATCCTATTATATAGCTAATAGATACCCTCTACTATAATTCACTTTCTATTCTTAAGGCTTTACACACTTAAGACTTATCCCTTATAATATTATCTTATCTTTATAGGGATATAAACAACCTTAACCTATTTATAACACGCTTAAACTAGGTATACTATATATTACTTAAATCGCCTTATTAAACTTAACAAACTAACTAAAGTATACTCGTGTATAGTTTATATTATAGCCGTTATAACTATCTATTTAACGGCTAGCTACTTATTTTACAACCTTAAAATTTTTAAGAGGGCCATATAGGCCCTACTATATATACCCTATATATAAGCCTTATGTGGTTTTTATACATACGTTAGCTATATAACTTAACACTATATAGACCCTATATAAGCTATAACTAACGAAATAACAGTAGATAAACCTAGTTTAACCACGCCTTAAGCTATAGGTTAAGCTTTAACCTTAGCCCTATATGGTATAACCACTATAGCTACCGCTAATAGCCTAAGCCTCTAAGCCTCTACTTATAACTATAGAAACACTAACGTTATATTAGCTAATGTAAAAGCTTAAGCTATTAAAGCCGTTTATAAGCTAGCCGTCTTAGCTACTAAGGCTAACCCTAAAGCGGTATATAACGCTTTTAGCGACTTAGTTATATCACTAGCGTATTAGATCCTATTAGAAAATACGGCTAGCCTAATAACTAAGGTAGTTAAAGAGGGCTTATAGGTAGCTCTACTATAGAGCCTTAGAAATAGCATAAGATATAGCCTTAATAAGGATACTCCTAGAAATAGACTAGCTTACTTAGGCCTATTATATACTATAGTACTTAAAAACGGTCAAACGAGCTTTAGCCTTTAGTAAGCCCCTAATAAGATAGCCTTACTCTAGCTTAGTAAGGAACTACTAATTAAGCCTAAAGACCTTCCGTTAGCCCTCTAAAACTATACCCTAACCCAAATAATATAAGCTTTCCAAATAGCCACTAAGAATGCTTACACAAAGGGTATATAAAGGCTCTTAAGCGGAAGAATAGTCCTAACGCTAGATAGCCCTAAAGCTAAAAAAGCATATAAGGCTTAAGATGGCTAGGTTTAAGAGGCATTTAGGCCTTAAGCTTATCTCTCTAAAACTACTCACCTAATAGCTATAAAAGGGCTATAAGTTAAAGATCTATAAGGAGTTATAGAGGCTAGCTTAATGGAAGACCTTAAGAACTAGCTTATAACTATCGATAGGGTTAAGATCTAGCGCCCTAAAGACTCTACCTATATAAGAGTATAGGTCTTAATAGTGGTCTATAGTATTAAGGAGGCTAGTAGAGTATATAAGGAGGGTATTATCTAGAAGTATTAGTAGCTATTTTATAAGCCCTTTTTAGAAGAAGCTAGGCCTATATAGTGCTTTAAGTGCTAAAGATAAGGCTATACTTAAACACACTATAGAACTAGGTCTACTTATGGTAACTATAGTATAACGGCTTATCTATAGGTAGGTAAAACGTATAGAAGAGACCTTAGGTGCTTAAACTATAAAGGAAGGCATTTAGTAAGGTTAAGAGACTACTTAATAGGGAAGTAAGCCTAGTAGTACGCCAAGTTAATATATGAAAATAAGCTAAGAGTATATAAGCCTTTAGCTTAACAAGACTTAGCCTTAACCCTATTATCTTTCCTTTTCATAATGCTTTCGTAAAGCCTAGCCTCTATAATGGCTTAAGCTATAGCCTTTAGATTAACGCTTACGTTTAATATAGAGAGCGTAAAAGGAAACAGTAGGAAGTAGTAAAAGGGGCGGCCTATAGACCTTACGATAGTAGGTAGAACGTAAGGATAACAAACGCTATCCTTTAGCTAGCTTACTAGTGTATTTAGTAGTTAGCCTATAGGTAAACCCACTAGCGTGCCTACTAGCTAGCTTAATGACTAACCTATGGCTCTACCTAACCTTATAGATAGCCACCAAGTAGAAAAGCTCCTTAGTCGGCTAGCTATAGAAGACAATAGTTAGGAATAATAATAATTCTCCTTTAGAACACTAAGGTTATAAAAGAGAACCTAATAGTTCTCTTAAAAACCACTATAGTAGACATACTAACGATATAAGAGCCTTAGATAAATATATAAGCTAGACTATTAATATACTACCTAAGGTCTTCTAACTACTACCTAATCTATTAACTAGAAGGTAGGATAGCTCTATATATACATAAGAGGTAGAATATAGAGGTCACCTTTTTAAGGAATTAGCCCTTATTGGTCTAGTCTATCTATAACTATCCCTTACCTTTGACTTTTAGCCCTCTATAGGCAGAAAGCCTTATTCGCTAGAAAGTTACAACTAGAAGTTATATTCTTACTAGTGACTTTAACCTATACTACCCTCTATAGGATTAACATAAAAGAGAGTTAGATAGATTAGAAGACCTATTAGTAATCGTTAGGCTAGGAGGCTTAATACTATATACCCTATATAGAATAGTAATATAGGCACTTTAAAGAAACCAATAGGGTTAAACTTCTATAATTGATCACTTTTAGGCATTATAAGACCTAGATACTACGTATAAAGGTTTAAAGGACCGTTAAAAGTCTAACTACTACCCTTAAATCCTTTATATATCTTAAGCGAGTAAAATAGATATCCCTTAGGTTAGACCTATATAATAAGAGGGCTAGTCTTAGAAGAGGATAGACAAAATAAGGGTGGTAAATAAAGTAGAGCTAATCCTAAAGGCTTTTAGAGGGTATTAAGCCCTATAGGCTATAAGTATAAAAGATAACTTAGAAGTAGCCTTTGTTACTCTCTCTTAGAGGCTTAGCTTTATAGTAGACGCCTCTACCCTAAGGAAACTAGCCTTAGGCTAAATAGGTTAGGGGATATAGGCCTTATGGTAGAATAACAAAGTATAAGAAGCTATATAAGCGTTTAAACAAGCTAAAAGAGCCTATAGAAGAAATCTAACTTAAGAAACAACCTAGTAGCGCTCTTAAGCCTTACACAAGCGTATAAAGGCCTTTAAAAGGGCTTAAAATACAAACTAGCGAGCCTTTATATAGGAAGCTATAAACGATTTAAGGAAGCTCTAGCGAGTCAAAAAGTAGGCGAGGTAATAAAGCTTTCTCCTAGTATCTCTACTAAAACTACTAGACTTACTAGGGTTAGACGGCCTACTAGCGGCCAGCCACTAGGAGAAGGCCGCCTTACTATAATAGCGCTTCTTCCCTACCCTAGAAGCTAGCCCTCCTCCTAAGGATGCCTTAGCCCCAAACGTAAGTATTAGAATCAGCCAAGAGGTAGTTCTAGAGGACGTATAAGCTACACTTAGCCGTATGACGCCCTAGAAGGCCTTAGGCCTAGACGGCCTACCGGCTGGCTTCCTAAAAGCGTATGGCGAGCCATTAGCTAGGGTACTAGCGATACTAGCCACTAAGTGCTTCTAGCTAGAGTGGTTCCCTAGGGGACTAAGATAGGCAAAGGTTATTATACTACAAAAGTTAGGAAAGAAGCCAGCAGCCTATAAAACAACTAGAGGCTATAGACCTATAGCCCTACTGCCGAGCGTTAGAAAGGTTATAGAGGTAATACTTGCCGTTAGGATTTTAAAGGCGGTAGAGGAAAACGGCCTACTTCTAGAGGAATAGATAGGAAATAAGTAAGGTAGGTCAACTAATTTAGTGGTATACCTCCTAGTTACACAAGTATAAGAAGTATGGCGACATAAAGCGGCTGGCTTATTACTACAACTAGATATTAAGGGCTATTTCGACTATATTTCGTACGATTAGCTAGCTTACGTCCTATAGGTGAAAGGCTTACTAGTCTAGACAATAGCCTTTATATCGACCTAACTATAAGATAGACGAGCTATACTCTTCTTTGATAGAGCTTATAGTAAGCTAATAATAATAAAAGTAGGAGTTCCTTAAGGTTTACCTTTATCCCTTATCCTTATAATCCTTTATCTCGCTCCCTTATATAAAACCCTAGCGGTTAAACACCTATATTTAAGCCTACTAGGGTTTATAGACGACATAAATATACTAGCCTTTAGCCTATCTAAGGATAGTATGTACTATTAGCTAGAAGAGGCTTAGAGTATATATAAACAGTAGGCATACGTTAGAGGCCTAATGTTTACCCCTAAAAAGAGCAAACTAATACGCTTTACCTAGGCTAGAAAGCCTTAGTAGAAGGGCCTCTAGCTAAGGGCTACTTGAGTAGCCCCTAAGGAGGACAGGCGCTTTTTAGGCGTATAGCTAGACCAAAAGCTTTATTAGAGGGCCCACTTTTGAGGTTTAAAGGAAGCTAAACACCCAAAGGTTCGCCTTAACTAGGCTTACCGTAAAAGCCTAGGGCCCTAGCCTTATATAGGCTTAAGAACTATACACTAAGGTTATAAGGAGTACTATATATAGCCTTTAGAGCGCCGGCATACCATCAACCCACTCTAATAAGGGGCGCTCCACACGGCCTAACCGTACGGCTTAAAAGGGAGCAAAACACGTACCTAAGAGTAGTCGTAAGAGCCTATAAGGCCACACTAATACGAAACCTAGAGGTTAAAACGCTAGTCCTACCGTTAGACTTTTACCTTAATAAGCAGCTAGCCGAATTTAAAAATCGACTAGCTTAGCCGACCCTACGAGTACTAGTCGATAGCTTAAGATTCTTTAATGGTTTAGAAAATAGGGGCGATAAAGATACTAAAGGATATCCCTAGGTATAGCGAATAAGACCTTTAAGCCTATAGAGTTAGATTGAACATAAGAAACTATTAGGGCCTAACAAACGTTAGGTAGTATAATAGACGAAGCAATAATATAAGAGTAGAAAGGCTGGTTTTTGGCTTAGTAGAAGGGTAAGAGCCTAACGGATAACCTAGTGGATAACTAAGGTTGAGCCCTACTAGAGGCTAACGAGCCAAAGGAAGTATAAAAAGCCCCTTAAAGACACCTTCGCTAGTATAAGAAACTACGAAAAGAGGAGAGCTCTCTACTAATATAAGTGAGGACGAGCCGAATAGGCCTACGAAAGTTCCTATTTTAGCGAAGAGTACTAGGTATAGTCACTCTATACTATAAGTATAGAGAGGAGGAAGAAACAGTCTATCACGTGTTAGACGAATGTATAATTAACCTAGGGGCGTACGAACTATAACGAAAGGAAGGACCTATAGACTGACTAATGAAGAGACTATAAGAGGGAGATAGGCTATAGCCTATCCTCTAATGGCTTATGAGTAAACTCCTAGAATATAGGCTGGCACTAGAGCTAGCTAACGTTTAGGAATAAGCTTAGGGGCGACCGAGAGAGCACTATACTAAGGTTTCCTTATTTTGTTTGGGATATAGGTTTTCATCTAGCTAAAGTACGGTTTTTCCTATATCACTAGAGTAGAAGCACCGGTATACGCCTCGAAGGCAGTGTATTAGAGTAGGATCAATAATAATAATAATAATAATCCTATTATAATTTCGAGGCGTATAGTAGGCTATAAGTACTTAAGCCCTTAAAGCTATAATGAGATATAACGCCTAAGGCCCTTAGAGCTATAATAGGCTAATAACGCCTAAAGCCTAATACCTCCTATTAACATACTTATCTCTATATAAGATCGCGTTCCTTTATTAACAAAGTATAAAGGCCTCTTATTATTAACATATACTTAAGGCTGTTAAACTCTACTATTAATCCTAACACATACGTTTATTTCTCTAAGAGTACGTCTGATACGAATTCTAATAAGAGGTATATAGACCGCCTAAGTTAGGATTAGCCCCTCCCTAAGGATTATATAACCTATAAGGGTAGCAACTGTATTAAGGATTACCATCTCTATATAAGGATTAATGTAGTTTTATAAGCCTAACTATAACACGTGTTTCCCTACTAAGGTAGGTGAGTATAGAGTTAAACTAATTATACCCTAATCAAGAACCCTAAGCACCTTATTCAAGTACCCTAATCACCTTAATCAAGTACCCTAACCGAGTACCCTAACCGAGTACCCTAATCACCCTATTCGAGTACCCTAACCGAGTACCCTAATCACCCTAACCGAGTACCCTAACCGAGTACCCTAACCACCCTATTCGAGTACCCTAACCGAGTACCCTAACCACCCTAATCGAGTACCCTAACCGAGTACCCTAACCACCATATTCGAGTACCCTAACCGAGTACCCTAACCGAGTACCCTAATCACCCTAATCGAGTATCCTATTCACCATCTTATTCACGTACCCCATTCACGTACCCTATGGTGGCCGCGTGCCCTGAGGGCCAGCGCGCCTAGCGGCCGCGCGCCCTGAGGGCCAGCGTACTTACAGTGGCCTCCGGGGGCGCCTAGGGGGGGCCGCGGGCCGCCTGAGGCCTGTGTGCGGGCGGCGGGCGGGGTCGCGCGGGAGCGGGTCGATTTTTTCGGGACCCCCGCAAAAAGAATTTCTCGGGACCCGAGAAATCGGCGGCGGGCGGGGCGCTGCGCACCTGGGCCGGGCCGCGGGTCGGGGACCCCACGAGAGGGGACCCCCCACGGCGCACGCTACACGGCGCCCGGGGCCCCCGTAGGCGCGCTGCGCTCCAGCGCTCCGGCCGCCCCCAGGGCGCGCCGCCACCGTCCCATATCTCAACAGACCGCTATCGGGTGGCCCCTTGGACGGCGTCGCAGGCCTAAGTAGTCTCCGCGGCGGGGGGTCATGGTAGCGGTCATCTGGCCCTGCGGGTCGCTGGCCGCTGGCTAGCCGACCACAGGAGCCTCAGGGGATACCCCCCGCCGCCGCAGTAGGCGCCCGCGCGGCGCCGCCCCGCGGCGGCGGGAGAGGTCCTCTCCTTGGGCGCCCAGGCTCCCGCCCCCCCGCCGGCCAGCCGCTGGGGGGCCCGGCGGCCGACGGCGCCCTGGGGAACCTAGAGGCGGAACGCGCGGCGCGGCGCCCCCGGCACTGGCCGGGCGCCGCGGCGCGCGCCACCTCGGTAATTATTTTACGCTACGGCCTACCTCTTCTTCGCTCGGCTTTCGCTAGTCGTACGCCCGCTTAACGCCCTACTTAATAGGAGCCTTATACTTTCGCTCACGCTTACGCTCGTACTATCACACTCAAGCTCCACGACGTCGATAACGATAAGGCTAAATACAGACGATATTAATGACACGCTTAATAATCCGATTACGACGAATACTCCTCGTCTACCGCGCATACTATATCGTGAAGGCATGGCATACTAAGGCTAGGAAGGCGGTTAGGAAGGCCGGGAGGAAGGCCGGAGCTGGGAGGAAGGCCGGGAGGAAGGCCGGGGCTTGGAGGAAGGCCAGGAGGAAGGCCGGGGCTTGGAGGAAGGCCGGGAGGAAGGCCGGGAAGGACGCAACACGCGGTATCGCTAGGAAATAAATCGCCAGGCTATCGCTCTATTATTATCCCGCCGGATATACCGGTACGTAGTCCCTCTGTAGTTACACCTTTCGTACAGTAAAAAACCTCGTAGGTGACAAAACCCGTACGCTATGACTCTCGCGCCTTCGGCGCGCGCTCAACGATCCTGCGTTACTGACTCCGGTTCTCGCCTACCGGGTCGGTCACCCTCGACTCCTTTCCTCCGCCCTACCCCCCATCTCCCCTTGGCTCTCCGCGATTTGTTCCGCTAGGTCGAACTGCGGTAGCCGGCCGGTCCCTAGCAGCCACCTCACTAAAGCCTTCGCTATACCCGGCTTCGTCGAAGCTTCGGCGAGGTCTCGGCGGGTCTGTAACGGCTGCCCCTCCTGGATGAGGCGTTGGCGGAGGGTTCCTCGTTCATCGCTATGCTCTGGAGAATAACGTGGTCCACGGTTTCTTGCTCCTCGCCGCACCGGAAGATCGGTGTAGGTACGCTGGGCACCCTTCGTCAGTGTAGGAACTCACGAAGGCCAATCATGCCTGTACGTATCTGCGTAAGCACAGAGCTCTCGTGCTTACGTAGTCCCCTATCTGGTGACTGGCCTGCCGTCCAGTTGGCCGTCCATTGGCTGTGGCCCGCTAGGGCCTGGGTCTGGCGCCTGGCTCTCGCTCGCCGAAGCCTCGTCGAGATCGCCGTACAGGCATTGCGGATGCGCTCCGCCTGGCCCGACTGCTTCAATCGAGCCTCGAATTCGGCGAGCCTTCGGTCTAGGTATAGGTCGAGCGGCGAACACCGCCGCCTCTGTCTTCAGGCTTCGGATAGGTGTGGCTTTGTAAGCCCCGAGAACCAGCCGAAGGCGCGTGCTCTAGATACGGGCCCAGGTCCCTCGCCACCCCCCTGGGCTTCCCTTCCCCCATGGTCGGGGTGTGCCACGCGGCCCCCGCCCCGTAGGCGATCGCACTGCGAATTACCTACGTGTATACCGTTCGACAGCGGTGAATTCTGCATCCCCACGCCGAGGCGCCGATCTTGGCGAGCGCCAGACTCTACGTCAGGACTTTTTGCCGAACCTTCTTAATATGTGCATGCCAGCGTAGCCTCCTATCCAGCCAGACGCCTAAGAACCGCGCTGACTCCTGAGGTTCGATAGTAGCCTCCCCTAGGCGAACGCTCGCCGAGGGTGGCTTACGTGTTTTGCTGAGGTGGATTAGCTCGCTCTTTGAGGGTTCGAACTGAAGTCCCTAAGTCGTCGCCTAGCGCTCGCACGTGGCCCACGCCTCCTCTAGGCGTTTGCTGTTGAATTCCGCCGATCGGCTAAAGGCCATAATATTCGTGTCGTCAGAGACGCCGATAAGAAGGAGCCCAGCAGGCTATCGCTCTAAGTTTTATAGTTATAACCACCATATAATTAATTTCTTTTCAATTAAATACTAGTGCCTTATTAGGTATTACTCGTTCTACTTTTTATATTACTTAGTACGGCTATAGTATACTTTTAATATCTATAGAGTGTTTGTTAGCTACTTTACGAGCTTCTAAGTATTATACTTGATAGACTATTCCGTCCACTTGACTAAGTAAAATCACTTGTCCCTATCGTTCTCGTAGGCGATAATATCCTCTACTTCTTATTCCTCCTCGTTCTCCATAAGGTATAAGAGTACGCTCGTTAATTCCTTAGTAACATAATTAAGCTATAGCTTAATTAAGAACACTAGGAATACATTATATTGTTACGAAGTAACACTATAAGGGACTCTATACGACTACCACTTAAGCACTAGGTGTATACGGTAGTATACTTACGACTTTTAGACGCTAAGCCTATAAGCTATACGCTAAGTGTATACGAGGAATATAATTAGCCCCTACTAGAGAGTCTAGTGGAAATCGATAGGAGGTTATATAGTACGTTAGCAGCCGACAAAGGGTATGTCGGCCACTAAGGAGTAAAGTCTATATATACGGAATTTCCTATCTTTAACTATGAAGCTAGTTCTTTAGTAGTTAACCTAAGTCCTACTCTTATAAGTATAATTACCTTTAGAATTAGTCCTTTAGTTATTTCTCTCTACTTAGTTAATTAGTTAGTTAGGCTTTATTTATCCTTAGTTAATCTAAGTGATATCTAACTACTATCTAGTATCAATCTATCTATTACCTACGAGAGTATTATACTCTATAATATATCGAAGAGTCACTAATAAGTCTATAGTAACTTACTATTAAGTCTATAGTGACTTGCTATTGAATTTAGGTCGAGTCTAGTGACCTATAAGTCGTCTAATAATAGTAAACTCAATATATACGATATATAAAAGTTCTCTATAGTAGAAGATTAAAGGTACTATTATAACATTTTAACTACTCTTATTTAGCGACTTATTAGTTACTACTCACGAATAATATATTAACTACCATATCGTTAAAGAAGTCGATAAAGATATAATAGCCACCTATAGAGGGACTTAAGTGTTACAATAGTACCTTTAGTCTTCTACTGATAGGGAACCTTACGTATTGTATACGTTAGGTTTACTATTATTAGACGACTTATAGGTTATTATACTCGACCTTAATTTAATAGTAAGTTACTAGAGACTTGATTATAACTTATATATAACTCACTAGTATGTTATAGAATATATTCTTTCGTAAGTAGTAATAGATTAACACTAGATGGCAATTAGATAACGTTTAGATAGACTAAGGTAGGGCCTAACTGATTGATTAATAGACTAAGTAGAGGGAATAACTAAGAACTAATGCTAAAGGTAACTATACTCGTGAAAGTAAGACTTAGGTTGACTACTAAAGATCTAGCTTTATAGTTAAGAATAAGAAACTCATCCGTATATATAGATTTCTACCCTTAGTACCTAGTACCCTTTAGCTAGCGTCTAACAATTTATAACTAGCGCCTATCAATTTATAACTAACGACTATCATCCTATAGGTAGCGCCTAGTAGACCCCTACTAAGCCTAATTAGCGACTCGTATACAACCTATATACGCTCCGTATATAACTTATATAATTGGCGGTTACGAGAGTTATATGCCCTTTACGTACTTAATGTATGGCTTATACAATTGACAATTAGGGAAACTCGTATACTACCACTATATACACCTAGTGCCTTAGTAATAACCATATAGAGCCCCCCTATAGTGTCACTTCGTGACACTAAGGAAGGGGATCCTAAGGTTAAGAAGGAACCTAATACTACTAACGACGATAATGGCGATATTAATAAACTTAAGAGGGTTTAAGAAAAGTATACGACTAAGATTACTACTATTAAGGAAGACTATAATAAGCGTATTAATACTATAAGGAAGGATTATACTAATGTTACGATCGTAGCTTCTTTAGTACCTAAGTACTTTAGTCACTATTACCGTATGGTTTCTGTTAGGGGTATTAGTCGAACGTAATGTAACTTAAGGAAGACTTTATTATAGTAGATACTATACTCGTGCTATAAAGCTAGGAAACTATCCCAAGTGATAAGAGACCTAAACGATAGTGACAACTAAAGACCTTCTCCTTTCTAGGAGACTTTAGTTGTTTATATATATGATAGCTCTACCAAGAGCCTTATATTTCCTAGACCTTCTATAGGCTATTCCTTAGAGTATTAGGAGTTCGTATACTAAGACTAACATTCCTAATACTCCTAATACTCTAATAGTGTACACTTAAAAACGCGAAGTTCGTAAGTCACGTAGGAACGTATGTGATGTATAACGGAAGATGAATGCGGGATAGAGAAGCTCTTTTATTGATGAAGAAGATCTAGAGTGTCTAATGATTTCTATCTAACAGTAGAAATACTAGACGACTTATATAGATATTTTCACTAGCTATGGCCTAAGGCAACTAGGCTCTTATTAGAGCGTTATCTCTATAAGGCTTACTAGTTAGAGACTGCATGAGGCTGTGTGAGAATTCTAAAGTGCTCGTGATTAAGGCTGTGTCTAGTAAGGCTGTGCCTAGTAAGGCTATGCCTAGTGAGGCTGTGCGTTAGCCTCACCACTTGAAGTGATTTTGAGAGCTCATTTATAACTAATAGTCATCCATCTAAATTATCCCGTGCATGCATAATTATGTAATTATGTAATTATGTAATTAACCATAGCACTATGCTTCGCACTGTTCCTTACACAGTGCCTGGGTCGAGTCCCACAGTGTCGTTTCCCACAGTATTCACACTGTGATCATACTATGTTCTAAACCGTAACAATATGCCTCCCTTCTTAAAGCCTTGTCCCTAAGGCTTGGATACCAGACCCTTTACCAGTGTTAGACTCTTTTTCATTATGCCAAGACTCGCTTCTTATTCGGCCAATCGTTCTATATTCGAGTACCCTAACCGAGCACCCTAATCACCCTAATCAAGTACCCTAACCGAGTACCCTAACCGAGTACCCTAATCACCCTAATCAAGTACCCTATTCGAGTACCCTATTCGAGTACCCTATTCGAGTACCCTAATCAAGTACCCTAACCGAGTACCCTAACCGAGTACCCTAACCACCCTAATCAAGTACCCCATTCACGTACCCTATGGTGGCCGCGTGCCCTGAGGGCTAGCGCGCCTAGCGGCCGCGCGCCCTGAGGGCTAGCGTACTTACAGTGGCCTCCGGGGGCGCCTAGGGGGGCCGTGGGCCGCCTGAGGCCTGTGTGCGGGCGGCGGGCGAGGTCGCGCGGGAGCGGGTCGATTTTTTCGGGACCCCCGCAAAAAAGAATTTCTCGGGACCCGAGAAATCGGCGGCGGGCGGGGCGCTGCGCACCTGGGCCGGGCCGCGGGTCGGGGACCCCACGAGAGGGGGCCCCCCCCCCAACGGCGCACGCTACACGGCGCCCGGGGCCCCCGTAGGTGCGCTGCGCTCCAGCGTTTCGGCCGTCCCTAGGGCGCGCCGCCACCGTCTCGTATCTTGATAGACCGCTATCGGGTGGCCCCTTGAACGGCGTCGCAGGCCTAAGTAGTCTCCGCGGCGGGGGGTTATGGTAGCGGTCATCTGGCCCCCTCCAGGGGGGCCGCCCGGCGACGCGCCGCGGGCCTAGGCCCGCTAGCGCCGTCGGATGGGCCCTGCGAGTCGCTGGCCGCTGGCTAGCCGACCACCGGAGCCTCGGGGGATACCCCCCGCCGCCGCAGCAGGCGCCCGCGCGGCGCCGCCCCGCGGCGGCGGGGGAGGTCCCCTCCTTGGGCGCCCAGGCCCCCGCCCCCCCGCCGGCCAGGCGCTGGGGGGCCCGGCGGCCGACGGCGCCCTGGGGAACCTAGAGGGGGGAGGCGGAACGCGCGGCGCGGCGCCCCCGGCACTGGCCGGGCGCCGCGGCGCGCGCCACCTCGGTAGCTCTCGAGCCCCTCCCGCTGCCCCCCGCGGCGCGGGCGGCCGGACCCCCGGCCCACGGTAGCTACCTGGTTGATTCTGCCAGTAGTCATATGCTTGTCTCAAAGATTAAGCCATGCAAGTCTTAGTATAAGCAATTATACCGCGAAACTGCGAATGGCTCATTAAATCAGTTATCGTTTATTTGATAGTACCTTACTACTCGGATAACCGTGGTAATTCTAGAGCTAATACGTGCTAAAAGGCCCGACTCCGGGAGGGCCGTATTTATTAGATTAAAAACTAACGCCCTTCGGGGCTCTCTGGTGACTCATGATAACTCCTCGAATCGCACGGCCCCGCGCCGGCGATGGTTCATTCAAATTTCTGCCCTATCAACTTTCGACTTTAGTGTAGTGGACTAAAGTGGTTACAACGGGTAACGGAGGGTTAGGGCTCGACCCCGGAGAAGGAGCCTGAGAAACGGCTACTACATCCAAGGAAGGCAGCAGGCGCGCAAATTACCCAATCCCGACGCGGGGAGGTAGTGACAATAAATACTGGTACAGGGCTCTTTTGGGTCTTGTGACTGGAATGAGTACAATCTAAACCCCTTAACGAGGAACAATTGGAGGGCAAGTCTGGTGGAACCCAGTCCCAGCGCTGGCGCCAGCAAGAGCGGGGGGCGGGCGCCGCGCCCGCCCTCTGACCCGCTAGTCGAGCACCCGCGCGAGGGCGGGAGGGTGCCGGCGAGACAACCTGGATCGGGGGAGGCTAAGGGGCGCGGCCGCGCGCCCTACGCCGATCCCGAGCGGAGCGGCGGGGGGGCGACCCCCCGCGCGCCCGTGTAGAGCGCGCCAAGGTGTCGGTCGCCCCGCGCAGGCGCGCGGGCGGCTTGAGGGACGTGCCGGCCCCCGCGAAAGCGGGCCCGCATCTCGAGCGCCCGCCACGCGAAGGATGCGGGGCCGCGGGCCCGAGCCCCCCCCGGGGGCCGCGACCCGCGGCGGAGATCGTACAGACGACGCAACGGCCAGCAGCCGCGGTAATTCCAGCTCCAATAGCGTATATTAAAGTTGTTGTGGTTAAAAAGCTCGTAGTTGAACCTCGGGCCTGGCTGGCCGGTCCGCCTCACCGCGTGCACTGGTCCGGCCGGGCCCTTCGCGCCGGGGAGCCGCATGCCCTTCACTGGGCGTGCGGGGAACCGGGACTTTTACTTTGAAAAAATTAGAGTGTTCAAAGCAGGCCTATGCTCGGATACATTAGCATGGAATAATGGAATAGGACGCGCGGCCCTATTTTGTTGGTTTCTAGGACCGCCGTAATGATTAATAGGGACAGTCGGGGGCATCAGTATTCAGCTGTCAGAGGTGAAATTCTTGGATTTGCTGAAGACTAACTACTGCGAAAGCATTTGCCAAGGTGAGCCGCTCCCTCTTATCTTTTTTTCTTTTCTACATCGCTAGTCTGTCGATAACAGGACCCCCTGCTAACTGCCGGCCAAGGATGTTTTCATTAATCAGGAACGAAAGTTAGGGGATCGAAGACGATCAGATACCGTCGTAGTCTTAACCATAAACTATGCCGACTAGGGATCGGACGGTGTTATCTTTTGACCCGTTCGGCACCTTACGAGAAATCAAAGTCTTTGGGTTCCAGGGGGAGTATGGTCGCAAGGCTGAAACTTAAAGAAATTGACGGAAGGGCACCACCAGGGGTGGAGCCTGCGGCTTAATTTGACTCAACACGGGGAAACTCACCAGGTCAGTCCTTCTCTACTCGGGTTACTACTTTCATTTTTGGGGCCGGCGGTGGGAGTATCGAAAGGTCAGGTCAGGTCAGGTCAGGTCGGGCCGGGCCGGGACTGGGGGGAGCTTGTAGGGTTTTCTGACCCTACACACTTTTCTTTTCTGCTCTACTTGACAAAGTGATTGATGCTAACGTTACTGCCGGTATAGGTCCAGACGCAGCGAGGATTGACAGATTGAGAGCTCTTTCTTGATTCTGCGGGTGGTGGTAAGCCCCCGTCCCCTCCCCCTCCCAACAACCTCTGCCAACCCGTGGCGGAGTTCGTACTAACGTCTATACTTTTTAGGTGCATGGCCGTTCTTAGTTGGTGGAGTGAGTGTGACCCCCCTCCCCGCCGGGCGGACTCGATGCTAACGCGCCGCGCTCCCTAGGTGATTTGTCTGCCTAATCGCGATAACGAACGAGACCTTAACCTGCTAAATAGCCCGCACTGCTCAGGCAGTACGCCGGCTTCTTAGAGGGACTATCGGCTCAAGCCGATGGAAGTTTGAGGCAATAACAGGTACGGCCCCCCCCCCCC
>Ga0209056_10001417_pt1 | contig 26511 bp, 22 predicted proteins | sample GraSoiAngelo_114_FD_185876 | JGI IMG/M metagenome (GOLD analysis project Ga0209056, IMG submission 185876) | Grasslands soil microbial communities from the Angelo Coastal Reserve, California, USA - 14_0903_13_40cm (SPAdes) (version 2) | ecosystem: Environmental > Terrestrial > Soil > Grasslands... | reverse complement strand
TATTTAATTCCTTCTCTTGCATCCTGGCGTCGCTGAGTCTTCGTGAAAGCTGCATACGGGAAAACCGTACGTGCAGTTTGGGCGGCGGACGGAGGCCAGCGCGCAAGCGCGCCTCCTCCGACCCGACAATTCCGTTCTTTCCGGCGGCGTAGGCTTCACGGCTCGTACAGTAGCATCAAGTTGCTAAGAAGCGAACTCCGTATTTGAAAGGTACTGAATTGTCCTCAGAAAATGTGCTACGCTCCATCGCTTGCTTCCAACAATCCGCAAGACCGCATGTTCATTGATTACAGCGAGGTATAGCACCATGTCATTGCTCTCTGGCGAGCGATGAGCATGATATTGCCGAAGCTCTATGTTGTGCGCCGGACTATGTGAACACGGTTCACGACAGTCCGGCTATGATCAGCCGCCGAGGAGTTTTTCGAATCACCAGTGGAGAACAACCCAATCGGTTTCGGGGCTCACCCGGAGGCACAGCACTTTTTGAATTTCTTGCCACTGCCGCAGGGGCAGGGCTCGTTGCGACCGACCTTGGGTGCGGTGCGACGAATGGGCGTGGTCGAGTATCGGTCTGACATCACCTCCTGCAAATCTTCCTCAGGATCCTCTTCGTACTTTCTTCTCTTTTTTCGAAAGCACTGCATCCAACCCATGTCCCTGGCGAGGTCAGTAATCAATGGGTCACGGTAGCGTGCCCGTTGCATCGCAACTTGCTGACCGAGCGCCAAGGCCTGTTCGATGTCCTGCCAGTCGATGCTGCCAGTGTCCACCAAGCCATTGGCGTATGCTCGACCAAGTTCTTCGATCGCCTCTTTCGGCCACAGGTCGGTGCAGACATGAGCCAAGCCGTCCCACTGTGCTCCCGCTTTCCGCTCCAGTTTGTGGAACAACTGTAAAAAGTACGTCATCACTTCATCGCGGGTGCGCTGGCCGTTAGTGACCAGCGACACCATGCCGTTCATGGCGACCGAGCGGACATATTCGTTGGCCTGCTCGTTCTCGATCAAAGCGGCCATGCCACGGATTTCTCCGCCGGAAACTGATGCCAGAATCCGGCCCAGGTCCTGCGTCGTCACGTCACCTGCCAACTCGAATGGAAACTCGCCGGGGCGGGAGAAGATGCGGACTATCAGCGGATAGGCGCGGGTTTCACGGAAGAGAGCCAGCAGATACAGGGCGTAGATATGGATCATCCGGTCGTTAGCTGCCAGCCACGGTTCCGGGTTCCGGTCGATGTCCTCCAGCATAGCGAGGAATCGGGGCGTCGCTTCCTCACGACGCGCGATGACTTCCGCAATAAGATCTTTGGGAAAGGAACCCTGGTGCTGGTCCAGACGTGCAAAAAGTTCTTCGATCTCCATGACGAGTGTCAGAGTAACATCCGGAAAATCCACAAGCTGCCTCCCGTTTCCTCCTCGCGAACGCAGCACGCGTGCCTTGTAGCGCTTAACATAGTGCGGGCACACTTCTCCGCACCGGCAACGAGCCGGCAGGAGAAGATATGCACACGCAAGCCGTCGGGGGAATCTCCCTCGCAGAGTTCCAGTCGCAGTATGATTCGTATCTGCTCAAGCGCGGTCTGTCACGCCAAACCCTCAAACTCCATCAGCAAGTGCTCCGCAGTTTTTTCTTGTGGCGTTTTCCTACAACCCGTATCCAGCTTCGTGACCTCCAGTTTAATGATTTCGTGCGATTCCTGACGCTGGAGTTTGAAAGGCTTCACCATCGGGAGAGCCAGAGAGTGTGGCTGATGGTTCTCCGCAGTCTTTTGCGTTTCCTGGCACAGGAAGCTCACATTCCGGAAGGCTGGGATCATGCGCTGCCTGCGATCGGCAACTATCAACATGCTCAACTGCCTCGACGCCTGTCTCCAGAACAAGTCCGCTCTTTATTTAAAGGCACTGCGGGCGACAAGCCACGCAATCTGCGAGATCGAGCACTGTTGCTGTTGTTTCTGAGGCTCGGTTTGCGGCTCGGAGAAGTGGCCAATCTCAGCCCTCGCGACATTGACTGGAGAAGCGGGACGCTCACCATCCGGGCTACGAAGAGCCGCCGCGATCGTGTGCTTCCGTTACCTCGCGACGTAGGGACTGTCCTTGTCGCCTACCTGCGCGTACAACGCGAGAGACCCGAACACATTTTTCAGCCAAGGCGACCACCATTCACCGAGGAGCGCCGCCGTACTCATGTCTTAAACAGCCAGCGATACCTGTTCCACTCTGTTGGCATTGCCAATCTCGGATCGCACTCTTTCCCGCACACGCTAGCAACTCGACTGGTGAGCAAAGGAGCCTCCTTCAAGGCCATTGCGGATGTGCTGGGACACAAGTCCGTCATGACGACCATGATTTACGCCAAGCTGGACCTGCAGGCGCTTAAACAAGTCGCATTGCCCTGGCTCGGAGGTGCGCGATGACTTACTTGGATCTATCAGCTCACGCCGAGGAGTTCCTGGCTATGCGCCGAGCGATTTTTCGAGCCAATCCACGACGAGGTGGCCAGGATCGAAGGCGTCTCAGGTATAACGAGAAACTAGTCAGAGGGTTCATCACGTATTGGCAAGAGCAGGGTTGCCCTTGGCCGATCCCCGCGGCATTGGTTTTGGACTGGGTTACTCTCGGATCGGGTCGGCATCATTATTATCGTGATCTCCACCGGTTCTACGCTGTGCGAGCTTTTCTTCAGCAGGTGCGAGTGTTCGAACCCGGCACGCAGATCCCAGAGAACATTTTCAGACCCTTACACCGGCGCCGCACACCGCACTTGTACTCGGAGTCTGACATCGTGCTTTTGATGGAGGCCGCATGGAAACTTCGCGCCGTCTGTCGCTTCCGTCGGGAGACCGTCCACACGCTGATCGGGCTTCTCGCGAGTACGGGAATGCGCATCGGTGAAGCATTAGGTCTCACTCTGGACGATGTGAACTTAGACGTGGACCCGCCGCATGTGGTAGTCCGCGACACCAAGTTCGGAAAGTCGCGCAACGTTGTTCTTCATCCGTCGACCGCCAAGCGATTGCGGCAGTATCTGCATTGGAGGGCTGTGGCCCTGCGCAGTCAAGAGGCAGATGCGCTGTTTGTCAATCGATTCGGAAAGCATCTCGGGTACATCTCCCAGTTTTCAACACTCCGTCGCTTGCTCAAACATGCCGGGATCAAGGCTGTTCCCGGCCAACGGCGGCCCTCGTTCCATTCCTTCCGGCACACATTTGCCGTGCGCAGACTCACGCTTTGGCATCGGGAGAAGCGGAACGTTCAGGAACTCCTGCCCCACCTGGCTGTGTATCTGGGCCACTTGGGGCCCGAGAACACGTATTGGTACATCACTGACACCCCAGAACTGCTCGAAACAGCTTCGACGCTCTTTGAAAAGCAACATCGCAAGGGAGGGCCGAACCTGTGACCTCTTCTGGCTGTGTTGGACCTCTTCTGCAGATTTTCTTCACGGATTATCTGGTAGCACAGAAGCGTGCAAGCCAGGAAACGCTCGCCAGCTATCGCGATACGTTCCGACTGTTGCTCCGTTTCGTGCACCGGGAAACTGGCGTCGAACCTGCGGACCTCACGATTCCCGAACTACACGCGGAGATCATTCTGCGGTTCCTCGACTGTCTTGAACGGGAGCGCAGCAACAGCATCGCATCCCGTAACCTTCGCCTCACGGCGATCCGCTCGTTTTACCGCATGGTAGCCTTGCGCGATCCTGCCAACGTCGGTGTCGCCATGCGGGTGTTGGCGATCCCCATGAAGCGAACCAACATCAGGCTCCGGCATCACCTCACGAGAGACGAAATGGAGGCCATCTTGGCGGCGATTGAGCGCCGAACTTGGTGTGGGCGACGCGATTATGCCCTGCTTCTAACCCTGTACAACTCGGGCGCTCGCGTCTCCGAAATCTCCACGCTACGGCAGGCACAGGTGACCATGGGGCGTAAGACTTACATTCAATTGCACGGTAAAGGGCGAAAAGACCGCATGGTTCCTCTTTGGCCCAGAACTGCAGCCGTTCTCAAAGAATGGTTCCGTGAACTCGGGCAGCAGGAGCAGGCGATGGTCTTCCCCAGCATCCGAGGAGAACCGATCACCCGTTTTGCCATCCATCTGCTACTGCGAAAGGCCGTCAGAAAAGCTGTGTTGCACTGCGCGAGTCTTGCCAAGAAACGGGTCTCGCCTCATGTGATTCGCCACAGTACCGCGATGGCTCTGCTTCAATCCGGTGTCGATATCGCTGTGATCGCTCTGTGGTTGGGACACGAGAGCATCGAAACCACCAACGCATACTTGCACGCCAGCCTGGCGATGAAGGAAAAGGCTCTGGCGAAGATGGAACCAATAGGCACGAAGCTTCGACGGTTCCATGCCAGCGATAAGCTTCTCGCCTTTCTGGAAGCCATCTAACTATGTTAACTGCAGGGCGCAGAACCCCGCGCCCTGCGCCGTTCCCGCGGCGGCGAGTGACATACTTCACCGCATCACATAGTCGTTCCTATGTTGAGAGCAACATAGGAAGCTGTAGGTGTGAAACCGGGCCATAGCGTTCAAATACTGCGTCAACACTTCACTTTCGCCTGACTCCAGAGCCGCCACTAGATAGCTGAATGCCTCATTGGTTTTGTTGTTGATTTCCTCTAATTTCATTGTTTTTTTCCTTCTGCCGGTGTCGGCTTGTTTTTTCTTTCACTTGAGCGGCAGCGAGAAAAAACAAGCCGACACGGGCGAAGGGACGAAACGGAGCGCGAAGGAGGGTGGCAGGGCGCGAGGAGCGGCGCGGTGTGTGCCAAACGCTTTGCGGCACTTGGTTTTTGTTTGGCGCAACACCGGCGCATGAGCCCGAGCGACCGAGCGAGCCCTAGCCGAAGGGCGTACACCCGAGTGAGGCAGAGTGGAGGAAGACGCGAAGCTACCTAGAAGTACGGTCTGGCCGCGAGTGTGGGTTGCTGAAGGATCTGTAGCAGAGTGACAGAACAGAAAAGAGACCCGCGGCGATCAGCAAAAATCCGTTACGCCTTCTAGCGTAACGCCAACTGGCGTAAGAGAAACTACACGGCTTTAGTCCGAATCCAGCAGGAGAGGAGGGGGTCGAGGAAGAAGTACTCTCCGCGATAACGGTCCAGGATGTCCTGCGAATCGAGCGACTGGAGCGCCTTTTGAACGCTCGATGCGGGGCCGAGCCGAAACTCTTCGCGGACGGTTTGGGAATAGATTTCCGCAGCTCCGCGATGGGCTAGAGCCTGCAAAGCCGCCCGTTGCCGAGCTGGAAGTTGCTCCCAAAGTAGTTCGTAATATGTGGATTGTCCGATGACCAACTTGTCGATAACAGTCTTCACGTCAGTGTCGTTGAGTGTGCGCTTGTCTTTGAGTTCCGCATAATCCCAAAGCTCGTGGGCGATGCGCTGCACATCGTAGGGAATCAAATCGGCAGTGTGGAGCAGGGTAGTCAGGGCTGCGTCATCGAGTGTCCTACTACGCTTGCGAAACTGGGCGGTGATGAATTCTTTCCACGCTTCGGCGGGGATTTTGTCGAGGAATACCTGAGGGCCGGCTTTGTGAAAGGGGCGCTTGGCCGAAAGCATCTCCTGCATGAGAGAAGGCTGTGACCCCGCAAAAACGTATCCCACCTCCCGCTGTTCCTGCACCTGATTGCGGATGGCGTTTTCGACCGAGCCGCCGTTGAATTGCGAGATCTGTTGAAATTCATCCAGGCAGATGGCCATGCGAAATCCGGCTTTCTTGCTCAGTTCACCTGGAAGCGCAAAAACATCCGGAGCAATTGGAGTGGGATCGAAGCCTGCGCCTTTGCCCAGCGAGACATTCACCTCCCCAGAGCTGAGGTTGTAATTGATGTCAGGCTTCACCTGTCTGCCGAACTTAGTGATCCAGTCCTTGACGCGGTCCCAGGGACCGGCCGCACGCAATACTTTCTCAGCAAATTTCTCAAGAAACTGGGCGTAGCTCGAATAGCTACTGACGGTGAGATTTACGGTATGAATGTGCCGCTTCTTTAATTTGAAGAGGGCGACAGCAACCAGAGAACTCTTGCCAAAGCGCCGGGGAGAAAGCAGGAAAACCTTTTGTCCGTCCGCCAGATCCCGAACGAGATTGTTTAGTTCGTCCGTGCGGTCAACGAAATTGGCGTCATCGATGATTTCGCCAAAAACGAAGGGATTTTCCGAACCAGCCATTACGCCTTATAGCGTAACGCCAATTGGCGTAATATGCAAGACAGGCCAAAACGGCGCACCCTATGCACACAGATTGCGCTATTAGGTCCGGGCCGCGCACGGTGCTACCGTCCGAGAGTCAGTGCGACCGGTGGATTCGGAATAGCTTGGGTGTCGCCTCTGATCTTATATGTTTACCGCTTTCTGACCGATACACGCCGCAATTGCCGGCCAGGCGTAGTCTATCGCGCTTTCCGCGCCGACGATCAATATCGCAAAGAAGTGGCGCTGAAAGTGATGCGGGCCGGCCACGACTCCGGCTCAGTCATTGCGCGCTTCAGGAAAGAGCGGCAGATCCTCGCAAGTCTCGAACACCCAAACATCGCAAGGCTCCTCGATGGAGGCACGACAGAATCGGGCGCCCCTTACCTCGTCATGGAACTGATCGAAGGTCGGGCCATTGGAGAATATTGTGATGAGCACAAGCTGTCGGTGGCGGACCGGTTGCAGCTGTTTGTTCAGGTGTGCGCGGCCGTTCAATATGCGCATCAGCGCCTCATCATTCATCGGGATATTAAACGCGGAAATATTTTAGTCACCGGGGATGGTGTTCCGAAGCTACTGGATTTCGGCATTGCGAAAATCTTGGATTTGGACGGCGGGCTCGGCCAACCGGAAGCTACGCTCACTATATTTCGGCTCTTGACGCCACAATACGCTAGTCCGGAGCAGGTCAGGGGCGAACCCATAACTACCGCGAGTGATGTCTATTCGCTCGGCGTGGTCTTGTACGAATTGATAACGGGACAAAGCCCCTATCCCAAGACCAAGGATGGTCCCCAGGAGACGGCTCATGCCGTTTGTGAATTCGAGCCATTAAAGCCAAGCACGGCTGTGCGATTGAGGAAGAGTTCGGCCCGCAGTTCCACGCTCGCCCATAACTCTGAAAGTCAGACTCGCGTCCGAACACCAGAAAGGCTGGCAAAGCAGTTGAGGGGAGATGTAGACAATATTGTCCTAATGGCGCTGCGAAAAGAGTCGGTCCGGCGTTATGCCTCGGCTGAACAATTCGCCTCAGATATCCGGCGCTATCTCGAGCGAGTCCCGGTGTTGGCCCACAAGGACAGCTGGGGGTATCGGACATCGAAGTTTGTGGTGCGGCACAAGGCAGGGGTGCTTGGTGCGACGCTAGTCGCTCTTATCCTGATCGCGGGAATCATCATTACCATGCGCGAGGCGCGTATCGCACAGCGGCGGTTCAATGATGTCCGCACGCTGGCCAATTCCCTTATTTTCGATGTCCACGACTCCATCAGGGACCTGCCGGGTTCAACGCCTGCCAGGAAAATCATCGTGGAGCGTGCGCTTCAATATCTCAATGGACTTGCTCATGAATCTGCCGGGGATGTGGGCCTGCAGCGGGAGTTGGCTGCCGCCTACGAGAGAGTCGGGTCGGTACAGCGAGACTACCTTGAGAATAATCTTGGCGACGCTGAGGGTTCGCTTGCCAGCTGCAAGAAAGCACTGGATCTTCGCACGCAGATTAGCGCAGCTTCCAAGGATTGGAACGACCGCCTGACGCTGGCCCAGGATTACAGGCTTGTGGCCCATCAGCTATGGGCCAACGGCGACCCGCGTGGCGCGCGCGATCCCATCGCTCGCGCGATTGCAATTTCCGAAGCCCTCAACAGCGAGCAGCCTGACAACTCGAAGATCTAGTATGAATTGGGTTTCGACCACGAAGTCTCGGGAAGGATCGGCTTTCCGGGGGACAGGTCGGCGAATCAGAAGATCATCGAGGACTATCGGCGCGCACTGGTCGTGGACGAAAACGCGCTGAAACTCAAACCAGAAGACGTTCGTACCCTCCACGGGTACTCAATGGATTTGAATGATGTTGCCAATATGTTTGAGGCAACGGATCCGGAAGAAGCACTCAAAAGCTACCAAAAAGCGCTCGAAAGAGATCGTAAGCTGACACAGCTCTCCACCGATCTGAAATATAAGCGCAGCGTTGCGATCGCCTACGGCAACATCGCCAGCATCTATGACGACGTGGGCGACTATTCGCGCGCGGTGGAAAACAACTTGAAAGACCTCGCGATTTATGAGGACATGGTTCGTGCCGACGCCAAGAATGCGCTGTTAAGGCAAGGACTTGCCATCACTTATATGAATACCGCTAGCTCCTATACGAGAGCAGGCAAAATTGAGTTGGCCCTGGACTACTCCAACCGTGGTCTCGAGATGATGCGGGGGCTGATGTCGTCCGCTCCGGCGAATGCTTTCCAACAAGGAATCTTTGCGGCAATGCTGGTCGTGCGTGGAACAATTCTGACCGCTGCAAACAAGTCAGAGACCGCCATACCAGAAATCGAGCACGGTCGTTCCATCTACGAATCTCTTTACACGGCAGGTACAACGAACCACGTGAATGCCGCTGCAGCCTATGTCAAGTTAGGAGAGGCATCTGCGAAGGCGCGGCACCAGCAGAAAGCTGCAGAATACTTTCATCATGCTTTAGCCATAGTGGAGCCTCTGATCTCTTCCGAACCAGCTGATCTCGATGCATTGTATGCCGCCGCCTACGCGTACTCAGGTCTCGGCGCGCTCAGCATGCGGCAGGCGCAGCAATCGGGTCTGACATTACAGCGACGGAAATCGGACTGGACGGAAGCACGATCGTGGTATGTGCAGAGTTTGAATACTTGGCGACGCATTGAGCATCCCAATCACACAGCGCCCAACAGTTTCCAGGCTGGCGACCGTGCAACTGTCGCCAAGGAGCTGAAGTTGAGCGAGGCAGCGCTCGCTTCTTTGCATGAGACACTCTCGCCAACCCAATTTGAACCCGAAAGTGAACCTGAACCTTTGTCTTCTTCCCGTCAGCGGAGCACGTCCTTTATCAGACGGAGTTCGTCGCGAATTAATCTCGGCAGCAGAAACTCCGCGCGAATCTTTTCTTGACCGGCGCGTCCGAAGCGTTCGGCCAGTTCTCGGTTTTCCAACAAGCGGAGCGTTTTGGCCGCACAATCTTCGACGCTTTCTACCAGGTAGTCGTCGTATCCGGCCGGAAATTGCATGGGTATTCCGCCCGCGTGACCTGCGACAACCGGTCGCGACTTCCAAAATGCCTCGGCGACCACAAGTCCAAATCCTTCACGGAGAGATTTCTGGAGCACCACATCGGCGGCGCGCTGGAAGGCGTTGACCTCCATGCTGCCGATGCCGGTGAGATTAGTGAATACGTAAAGGTCGGGATCGTCGGCGGCCTCAGCATTGATTTGGTCCAGGATTCCCCATGCTTCGGGATCGTCTCCAGCCATTGCGCCAAGCATAGCCAACTGAATTTCTGGCCGCGATTCCTTGACGATGCGATAGGCGCGGATGACACCGAGAGGATCTTTCCAGGGATCAAAACGCGAAATCTGCGCCAGCAGTGGACGATGCAGATCTACGCCCATTTCCCCAATCGCGCGGTGACAAACTTCTGCCGGCAACTCCATGTTCTTGGTTGAGACGGGATCAATGGCAGGAGGAATAAAGACGATTCTCTCCAGATCGAGGTCCCCTGGTTGAAAGGCTTTCATGGTGAAAACCGCAGCATCATATTCCTGCACATAAGGTCGCAAGAATTCCCAGACTTCGGAATTCGGCGCTGAACTATCGATGTGGCATCTCCAGATCCACTTTCGGTTCGAGGAGTTCTTGAAGTGCCGGATGGCTGCCGGTTGTGGATCGTGCACGACGAACACGTCGTAGTCATCCGGCAGCATCTCCGCGCTTTGACGATTGTGTTCAAGATATGTCCTCTTTGTCTCCTCCGTCAGGTGCAGCTTTGCACCTTGCAATGCATTGTGAAAACTTTTGGTTATGGTGAAGAAGTCCTTATCTCCGTAGATCAGACGCCAGTCGGTGGCAATTCCCAACGCGAGATGCACGGGAACCATCCGGCTCAACAGCTCGGCCACTCCACCACCGGTGGCGGTGGCATTTACATTGCAGATCCTCACCCCCTGCAGTTCTTTGCTAAGTTCGCGAATCTCGCCTGTTAGAGTGTCGCCAACCCACGAGCGGTAGTTTTCCAAGTTCACGGACTCTGAACTCAAATGGCGTCCAACCGCGACCTTAGGTAACGGATGAATTGCGCTCACGGGCATGGGATCTTCTCGCTCCGATTGGAGGATTGCAAACTGACGCTAGACTTGGATGTGTGTTGCTTGTCGGAAGTTGTGGACCGGAGGGGCAATCGCCTGGGATGAAACGCGCGAAGGCAGTCAACCCCATCGTGCAACTGGGATGCCACTGACTTTGCCCTGAGGTTGATGTAACTTGGAGACAACACACTTATGGCGACTGTTTTCGTTGTGGGCGCAGGACCCGCAGGTCTGTTCGCCGCGCAGAAGCTGGCGTTGGCCGAACACGAGGTGATCATTTTTAATCGCGATGTCAAACCTGGCGGCTTGGCGGAGTATGGAATTTATCCCGTCAAAGACAAGATGAAGGTGGGCTTGCGAAAACAGTTTGCCAAAGTGCTCGCCTTGCCCAATGTTCATTATTTCGGCCATGTGCCAGTGGGTGCGAATTCCGCAGTATCTATCGACAGTCTTCGCGAGTTCAAACCGGCCGCGATGCTGTTTGCGGTCGGCGCGCAAGGCACAAAGAAATTAGGTTTACCCGGTGAGGGTGCCCTAGGCGTTTATTCCGCGAAGGACTTTGTTTATTACTACAACCAGCTTCCACCATTCGCCAGCCAGGATTTTTCGACCGGGAAACGCGTGGCTATCATTGGAATGGGCAACGTTATGGTCGATATTGCCCGATGGCTCTTACTCGACGATCCTGCTCACAACGCCGAAGAGATAATCGTGGTGGCACGCCGTGGGCCGCTGGAAGCGAAGTTCGACGATAAGGAATTTGAGCACATCCACATGTACCTTGATCGAAAGGCGTTTCAGGATGAACTGCTCAGAGTTCAAGACCGAATGACCGCGGTTGGACAGGACATCGCGAAAGTTCCGGAAGAGACATTTCTGTGCCTGGCAAAACACCCGGAGCAGCAGAGCATTGGTCCGCGTCTGACATTTCGGTTTATGAACTCGCCGGTCGCGATCACGCCCGGTCCAGATGGCCGGATTGCGCGCCTCACAGTCGCGGAAAATATTTTGGTCAATCGCAACGACAGCATCGCAGCCAAGGTAACTGAGCAGACCATCGATCTCGAAGTGGACACGATGATCTTTGCCATTGGCGACATGCACGACGCTTCGGTGGGCCTGCCGTTTGGGAAAGAAGGATACGTGACAAATCCTGAGCCGGCCGATCCGAAAGCAAGCTACGAAGTTTTCGACCCGGCATTTCGGAAAGTGTCGGAAGGAATATTTGTGGTTGGCTGGGCGCGTAAGCCAAGCGAAGGGCTGGTGGGAATTGCTCGGCACGATGGGGAAGTTGGAGCTGCCCACGTTGCTCAATATTTGAGCGGCATACAGCCTCCGCAATCGGCTTCTGCTGACGACATTGCGAGGGCGCTGAAGGCTAAAGGCATCCAGTCTGTTTCCAAGTCTGATTTGTCGTTGCTGGCGAGAGCTGAGGAGCGCGAGGCCCACTCACGCGGAGTTGCGTACTGCAAGTTCTCCGACGACGCGGTCATGCTCTCGGCGATTAAGCAGGAGAAGTCGACATCCACAGAGCCTGTAAGCGAAACGGTGAGCTAAGTCGGCTAATTCCTCAGAGTTTTTCCTGTCTTTAACGTGTACTGAATGCGTTCCTGTGTTTTCCGTTCGCCGCAGAGCGATTTGAACGCTTGCCGTTCCAGATCCAGCACATACTGCTCAGTCATCGCAGTACCGGTAGTGACGCTTCCGCCGCAGAGAACTTCGGCGATTTTATGGCCGAGTTTCACTTCGTAGTCAGTGATGTACTCGCCCTGACGCATCAGATGGATGCCCATTTTTAGGGTGGCAAGAATGTTCTCTCCGGGCGCAGGAATGTTGTCGCGCGGCACCGGCGGTTCATAGCCGCCGCGCAGCAAATCGAGCGCACGAGCCTTAGCATCGGCAAGTACACGGTCGCGATTCATAGTAATGCGGTCAGAATCAGACAGGAATCCGAGTCCACGTGCCTCGTGTGCTGACGTCGCGACCTTGGCTGTCGCAATCGTCTCGAATGCTTTTTTCATCGATTCCAGCATCTCGACCGATTCGGCGAGCCCAGCGGAAGAGGTTCGAGTGCCTTGCCGAAGATCACCCGCCGTATCAACGGCATGCAGCAGCATCTCTTTGCAACCACCGCCGCCAGGAAGCAATCCGACTCCGACTTCGACCAGGCCGATGTACAGTTCCGCATGCGGCTGGCGTGCGGGCGCATGCAGCGTGATTTCGGCGCCGCCACCGAGTGTCATGCCGAATGGCGCTATTACTACCGGCTTTGGCGAAAACTTGATCGCCTGTGTCATTCCCTGAAACTGGCGAACTGCCAAATCAACTTCGTCCCACTCTTCTTCTTGGGCGGACATGAGCAGGAGCATCAAATTCGCGCCCACCGAGAAATTCGCGGCATCATTTGTTATAACGAAGGCGTCAAAATTGTCGCCGGGGCCGCTTGGCTTCAGCGTTTGGTTGATCAGAGAAACAATGTCGGCGCCTAGCGAGTTCATCTTGGAGTGAAATTCGATGCAGCCGACTCCCTCGCCCAAATCAACCAACGACGCTCCGGAATTCTTTTTTACGAGACCGTTGGACTTCTTTGCGGCTGTGACCGACCATACGCCGACGGGGAGCTCTACGGGAGCATACTGATCGCGGCCCACTTGCCAAAAAGCGCGTCCCGAGGAGGTTTCGGTGTCATCCGTGTACCAGGACTTGTGGCCCGTAGCGAGCAACTGTTCGGCGTTCAGGGCGACAGGTCGTCCTTCCTTCTTCATGCGCGCAACCGTTGCCTCAACCCCTGCTGCATCCCAGAGTTCAAACGGACCGAGTTCCCAGTTGAAGCCGAGCCGCATGGCGCGATCGACGCCAACGATGGAGTCTGCAATTTCCGGAATGCGGTCGGCTGAATAATTCCAGAGATCGCAAAGAGCAGACCAAAAGAATGCACCGGCTTTGTCTTCCTTTTGTGGTTTGCTGCTGTCGAGGCCGAGCAGCATTCGCAACCGCGGTCCGACCTCCTCGACGTTCTTCGCCATCTCAAGGGCCGCGAGTCTCGGCTTTTGTTGAGGGCGGTATTCAAGAGTCTTCCAATCGAGCGCGAGACGTTCTTCTTGCTGCCCAGGGTTGGCGGACGAGGGCGCCCGCCCTACATTCTTCTTGTAGAAGCCGCCCTTGGTTTTATCACCAAGCCACTTGCGATCGAGCATCTGCTTGAAGAAATCGGGAAGCGTGATGATTGGCTCATCGCTGCCGAGTTTGCTCATATTGGTAACTACGTGCCCGAGAATATCCAGCCCCACGAGATCAATGGTGCGAAACGTTGCGGATTTCGGCCACCCAACGGCTTGTCCGGTTAGGGCGTCCACTTCTTCGATTGTGAGGTCCATTTGCTGCATCAAGCGCATTACGTTCAAGACCGAAAATGTGCCGATGCGGTTGGCAATAAAGTTGGGAGTGTCCTTGGCGAAGACAACACCCTTTCCGAGGCGAACGTCGGCGAACCATGCAACTGCTTCCAGCAGCGAGCGGTCAGTTTCGGCGGTGGGAATAATCTCCAGCAGCCGCATGTAGCGAGGAGGATTGAAGAAGTGGGTTCCGAACCAGCAGCGGCGAAAGTCGTCAGAGAAGCCCTCAGCGATCTTGGCGACCGGCAGGCCGCTGGTATTCGTAGTGATGATCGCTCCCGGCCGGCGTAGCGTTTCGACTCGCTTAAGCAACTCTCGCTTGATGCTTAGGTCTTCGACTACGGCTTCGATAATCCAATCGACTTCGGCCAGCTTCTTCAGATCGTCTTCGAAATTGCCGATTGTGATCAGACTCGCTAAGGCCGGCTCGAAGAACGCCGCCGGTTTAGATTTCAGTGCGGCGTCCAGTCCTGCCGCGACGAACTTGTTTCGCATGGATGCGTCGGCATTGGGAGGAACTATATCCAATAGGTGAGTGGGGATTCCCGCATTCGCAAAGTGGGCGGCGATACGCGCGCCCATCGTACCGGCGCCGAGGACTGCGACCTTATGAATGCGCTTCATCTGCGAATTTCCTTATCAGGTTCATAATAGTAATTGGTTGGAGGCTCCAATGCGTGAAGTCGTTCTGGTCTCTTCCGTCCGCACACCTGTTGGCCGTGCCTACAAAGGCACGCTGCGAGCGACGCGCCCGGATGAACTTGCCGCAGTTGCCATCAGAGGTGCACTAGATCGCGTGCCTCAGCTCGATCCGAAAGAAATTGAAGATGTGATACTGGGATGCGCAATGCCTGAGGCGGAGCAAGGGATGAACGTGGCCCGAATCGCCGCACTACGCGCGGGGCTACCGGTGGAAACGGCGGCAATGACCGTCAATCGCTTCTGTTCTTCAGGGTTGCAGTCCATCGCGATGGCGGCGGAACGGATTGCAGCCGGTGGCGCGGAGGTAATTGTGGCGGGTGGGACTGAGTCTATGTCGCTTGTGCCTATGGGCGGACATAAGATCTCGCCAAATCCCTGGCTGGTAGAGCACTATCCCGACTCGTATCTGTCCATGGGATTGACGGCGGAGCGATTGGCGCAGCGCTTTGGTATTAGCCGCGAATCAGCGGATGAATTTTCTTTGCACAGTCACGAAAAGGCGTTGGCGGCAATCCAGGCAGGAAAATTCGAAGATGAAACCGTCTCGGTTCCGGTGAGCTTTGTGACGCCGAATGGCTCGAAACCCAAGAGGCAAGAAATTGTTTTCAAGACTGACGAAGGCCCACGCGCTGACACTTCGCTTGAGGCATTGCTCGCATTGAAGCCGGCATTTCACGCAAAGGGGACAGTGACGGCAGGGAATTCGTCGCAAATGTCAGACGGGGCCGCGGCGGCGGTGGTCATGTCGGCTGAACGCGCAACGCAGCTCGGAATTAAGCCGCTGGTGCGATATGTATCGTTTGCAACCGATGGATATAAACCGGAAGAAATGGGATTAGGACCGGTGTTTGCGATTCCTAAGGCGCTGAAACTGGCTGGATTGAAATTGTCAGACATTGACGTGATCGAATTAAACGAAGCTTTTGCCGCGCAGTCTCTTGCGGTGATCAAAGAGGCAGGAGTCGATCCTGCGCGAGTAAACCCGAATGGCGGTGCAATAGCGCTTGGACATCCGCTCGGATGCACGGGGGCAAAACTGACTGCAACTGTCATTCGCGAACTGAAACGCCGCAACGGGCGCTACGGCATGGTGACGATGTGTGTCGGCGGAGGCATGGGCGCAGCCGGCATTTTTGAAAACTTGAATTAGGCTCTTGAGCTAAGTGGCTACCGACGTCCAAATCGCGGCACGCAAACTGGTTTCGGTCAATCCGGCAACAGGTGAAGTCCTGCGCGAACTTGATTGTGCTGGTGAATCGGAAGTCCGCGACGCCGTCGCACGCGCCCGATCCGCGCAACCGGCCTGGTTCGAAGTCGGAATTGGGCATCGCATCAAGGTCTTGAAAAACTTTCAACACCTCGTACAAGAGCGGAAATCCGAAGTCGCACGGCTAATCACCCGCGAGGCCGGCAAACCTTACGTGGAGGCGCTCACCACTGAAGTCCTGCCCGTTCTGGATGGAGCGCGATTTTACATTGAGAACGCATATTCGCTGCTGCGCGATGAACCCGTCCGGCACGGTAACTTGGCGATGAAGCAAAAGGCCGGTCGTATAGTGCGCGAGCCGCATGGCGTCATCGGCATCATTTCGCCGTGGAACTATCCATTTTCAATTCCTGCGAGCGAAAGTCTGGCGGCGCTGGTTGCAGGCAATGCTGTGATCGTGAAGCCTTCGGAGTTTACCTCGCAGGTCGCGCTTGCTCTGGCTGGTTTGCTTCACGATGCGGGAGTTCCCGAAGCTGTGTTTCAAGTGGTCCTCGGAGACGGCACAACCGGCGCGGCGCTGGTCAACTCAACAATGGACAAGCTTGTTTTCACCGGCAGTGTTTCGACCGGCAAGAGCATCGCACAATCGGCAGGCGTGCGCTTGCTTCCAGTTGATTTGGAATTGGGTGGAAAAGATCCGATGCTGGTGCTCGAAGACGCGGACATTGATATCGCGTCGAGCGGCGCTGTCTGGGGCTCCTTTGTGAATGCAGGTCAGGCATGCCTCTCGGTGGAGCGGTGCTATGTGGATCGCAGAATTTATGAGCCGTTTCTCGATGCTTGCGTGAGGAAGGCGAAGCGACTGCGCGTAGGCAATGGAACGGATCCGGATACAGACATCGGCCCCATGATCCACGAACGCCAGCTTCGGATAGTAGAACAACAAGTGGACGATGCGAAGAATCGTGGCGCGCGCATCATGATCGGTGGCACACGATTGCCGGAGCTTGGCCCAAACTTTTATGCTCCGACCGTCCTCGCCGATGTGAATCATGAAATGCGAATCATGCGTGACGAAACATTCGGCCCGGTGCTGCCGGTGATGCCATTCGACAACGAAGATGATGCAGTCCGGCTGGCGAATGACTCCGAGTACGGCCTTGCTGCCAGCATTTGGACGCTCGACCGCGCACGCGGGGAGGCTTTGGCCCGGCGCATCAATGCCGGGACAGTAATGGTGAACGATGCAGTGTCTTGCTATGGCATTAGCGAAGCGCCGCATGGGGGCGTAAAGTCGAGCGGCATTGGACGCACCCATGGGCGTTTTGGGCTGGACGAGATGGTTCGCGTGAAATACTTGGCATCAGACCGCTTGCCGCGGATGAAAAAATTTTGGTGGTACGGTTACGGTGAAGCCTTCACTCGGCAGATGGAAGGCATGCTGGACGCGCAATTCGCGGGAAGTGCCGCGAGTCGCTTGCGCGGCGCGCTTCGTTCTTTGGGACTATTACGAACCAAGCGGCTCTGAAAAAGTTGCAGTTCGTCGAGAATCACCTCATCCGACTTATAATCACGCGATGCACTGCGTTTATTTTCTTGCCAAGTATTGCCGCGTGGCCACGTCCAGCACAATCATTGCAGTAGCAGGTTTCGTCCTGTTTCAACCTTGCTTCGCGCTTGCGTCGGACGCGCCAGCCAATTACACCTCGCCACTATCAACCGGCGTGCGTCTTGATCCGGTGGGCGAGGTATTTGATCTCGGCAGCGTGCCGCTCGGCATGGCTGTAGCGCCGGAGGGAGACAAAGTTGCGGTGGTTCTGAGCGGCTGGCGCGAGCAGGGGCTGCAGATTGTTGATCTGAAATCTCGGCAGGTGACGCAGACGCTCGAACAGCCCGCTGCTTTTCTGGGTGTCGTATTTGCACGCGATGGCAAACACCTCTATGTATCGGGCGGAAACGACGACTCCGTGTTCGTTTATTTCTGGGAGAACGAAACGGCGAAGTTCGAGCGCAAGCTTGTGCTGGGCCAACAGAAAGCGGACAAGACTGGGATACGATATCCGGCGGGATTAGCGGTTTCATTGCACGGCGACTTTCTCTACGTTGCCGAAAACGTTGGCGATAGTCTCGCCGTTGTCGATCTGCAAAGTGCGCAAGTTGTGCAGAGACTCCCCACCGACCATTATCCATACGGCATTGAAGTCGCAGGCGATGGGAAGGTCTATGTGTCAGCTTGGGGTGCGGACACGGTTGCAATCTTTAAAATGCGGAAGGACGGGAAGTTGAAGGGCTCCGGAAAAGTAACGGTTGGAAGGCATCCATCGGCGATGGCGTCGAACAAATCCGGGTCACGGTTGTTTGTTGCATTGGCGGGATCGGATGAGATCGCGGTGGTGGATACAAGAAAGAAAAGAGTCCTGCAGCGCCTTAGTGATGCAGCCCCGGCAGGACCTTCGGAAGGGAGCACGCCAAATGCGATGACGTTGTCAGGCGACGGATCGAGGCTGTTCGTCGCTGAGGCAGACAACAATGCGATCGCGGTCTTCGGCCTGTCAGAGGGCGCCGGCGCTGTCGCAAAGGCCACGCCTGCTGGCCGCATACCGACCGACTGGTATCCCACTGCAATTCTCGATAACGCTAACCAGCTTCTGGTGCTTAGCGGCAAAGGACACGGAAGTCATGCAAATCCGGATGGTCCCATTCCGGCGGAACCTCTCACGAGGCGCACTGGATATGACCTTGGACAACTCAATGGTACTTTGCGAGTGCTACCGAGTGAAATTAACTACGTCGCTTTAGAGCAGTATTCGCGGCGAGTGTCGGAGGCGAACGGCTGGGGAGAGCAGCGAAAAGCAAAATCCTATCCTGCGTTCAAGCACGTTGTTTATATCATCAAGGAAAACCGGACCTACGACCAGGTGTTCGGTGACTTGAAAGAAGGCGATGGGGATCCGAGCTTGGTATTTTTTGGCGCGGCGATATCACCCAATCATCACGCTCTGGCCTTGCGTTTTGGATTGCTGGACCGGTTCTTCACCAATTCCGAGGTCAGCTCACAAGGTCACATCTGGTCTACCGCTGCGTATGTGACCGACTACGACGAAAAGACCGTGCATTCCGCGTACTCTGATCGGCGCGGCGACATCGACAACGAAGAGATTGACGAGCCAGGTAACGGCTTCTTATGGAACCTTGCACAGAAGAAAGGGATCACTTTCCGCGATTACGGAGAGATGGTTAATGATCCGAAGTCTCCGGAATGGGCGACAACCAGACGCCGCGGGCTCGCGGACCACATCAACATGGCGTATCCGCCATTCAACCTTGCGATTTCCGATCAAGTCAGGGCGGATGCCTGGATCGCGGAGTTCAAGCAATTTGTTGTGAAAAACGACATGCCGCAGCTCGAGATCCTGCACTTGCCGAATGACCACACTGCAGGTGGCAGCGAGGGTTTTCGAACGCCTAAGGCCCTGATGGCTGATAACGATCTCGCTCTTGGCCGGATCGTCGAAACACTTTCTAATTCTCCTTTCTGGAAAGACACTGTGGTTTTTGTTCTCGAAGACGATTCCCAGTCAGGGCCGGACCACGTGGATTCGCACCGTTCACCCGCGCTAATTATTTCTGCGTATAATCACGCGGGAACGATCCACCGCTTTGCCAACACTACGGACGTCATCGCGGCAATCGAGGACATCCTCAATTTGGACCGCATGTCGAAGTTCGATTATTTCAGCAGGTCGCTCGCCGATGTTTTTTCTGATGCTCCCGACCTGACGCCGTACACCGCGACTGTGCCGCAAGCGGACATGAACGAGATGAACCCGAAGCACAGCGCAGCCGAGCAAATGTCAGAGGGGCTCGATTTCAGCAAGCCGGACCGGATCGATGACTCAGTGTTTAACCGGATTCTTTGGCGAATTATGAAGGGTGAGGAAGCATTTCCGGTGGTTGGCGCCAAGTCGCCCGTGCATGCGCTGCAGATGAGCCGGTAGCTACAAAAGCATTTAACCGCAAAGCTCGCAAAGTTCGCAGAGAAAAACTCAGAACGATTTCTGTGCGCTCCGCGAAGCTTTTGCCGTGAAGCCTTCCTTGTTTCACAGCCTGCAGATCAGCAGCTCTCGCTCATAAATCATCTCAGGCGGAAGATGCGCGTGCAGAAGAATAAATAGTTCTTCGTGGCTAATGACTTCTTTTTTCCAAGCCGGGCGATCAATCTTCTGTAGTTCATCAAATGTTTCTTTCGGAAAATTGATACCGGTCCAGTCCACATCCTCGTAAAAGGGCGTCCAGCCTATCGGAGTTTCCTTCGTGCGCGTTCGGCCATGGACGCGGTCCACAATCCACTTAAGCATTCGGAAATTGTCCCGGAAGCCCGGCCATAGAAATTCACCGTTGGCGTCTTTGCGGAACCAGTTCACGTGAAAAATGCGTGGGGTTACTGTCAGCGACCGCTGCATCTTGATCCAGTGGCGGAAGTAATCGCCCATGTGATAGCCGCAAAAGGGGAGCATCGCCATGGGATCGCGGCGGACCTTCCCGACCTCGCCGGCCGCGGCTGCCGTCATCTCGGAACCCATGGTTGCGCCAACGTAAACGCCCGAGCTCCAATTGAAAGCCTGGTAGATGAGCGGAATGGTATGAGCGCGGCGGCCACCAAACACGATTGCGCTGATGGGGACTCCGGTCGGATCCTCCCAAGCGGAATCTATTGTCGGGCACTGTCTTGCCGGCGCGGTAAAACGAGAATTCGGATGCGCGGCTTTGGCGCCTGTTTTCTTGGCAATTTCTGGTGTCCAGGTATTGCCCTGCCAATCAATGCACTCTGCCGGTGGCTGGTCGGTCATGCCTTCCCACCAGATGCCTCCTTCGGGAGTGAGCGCCACGTTGGTAAAGATTGTGTTTCTTGAAAGAGCCGTCATTGCATTGGGATTGGTCTTGACTGATGTGCCTGGCGCAACCCCGAAGAACCCGGCCTCGGGATTTATGGCGCGAAGACGGCCCTCGGAATCAGGAGTGATCCAGGCAATGTCATCGCCGACGGTCCAGATTTTCCAGCCTTTCGATCTGAATTCGTCGGGCGGTACCATCATTGCGAAATTGGTTTTGCCGCACGCGCTTGGAAAGGCCGCCGCAACGTACGTCTTTTGGCTGTTAGGATCTTCGATCCCGACGATGAGCATGTGCTCGGCCATCCAACCTTCGTCCCGCGCCATGTTCGAGGCGATGCGGAGGGCAAAACATTTCTTGCCGAGCAATGCATTGCCTCCATAACCGGAACCGTAAGACCAAATTTCGCGGCTCTCAGGAAAGTGGACGATATACTTTTCGTCATTACAAGGCCAGGGGAAATCTCTTTGTCCGGCCTTCAGGGGCGCGCCGAGACTGTGCAAGCAAGGGACTACGCGCTTGTAGTCTTTATCGATTTCCTTGAACACGGGCATGCCAATGCGGGCCATGATGCGCATGCTGGCCACCACGTACGGCGAGTCCGTAAGCTGTACCCCAATCTGCGACATAGCTGACGCGACCGGGCCCATGCTGAACGGCAGCACATACATCGTCCTGCCATTCATTGAGTTGCGGAACAGGCCGCGCAGTTTGCGGCGCATTTCGTAGGGATTCTCCCAATTATTGGTTGGGCCCGCACTGTCCTTCGAGAGGGAACAAATAAAAGTTCGGTCTTCGACGCGGGCAACGTCGCTTTTATGCGAACGCGCCAGGAAACAACCGGGCCAGAGCTTTTGATTGAGCCGGACTAGCGTGCCGGTCGCGACCATCTCATCGCAAAGCTGGTCATATTCTTCCTGAGAGCCGTCCACCCAGTGAATGCGCGCCGGCCGCGTGAGTTCGGCCATTTTCTCGACCCAGCGCAGCAGGTGCTCGTTCTTCGTCAGGGGAAGGGCAGGATTGGTAGTAGTAACGGTCGCCATAGTTTGGGCTCCTGGTGCGGCATGAGACGGCGAGTGCTACGCCGCCTGCAAGTGACCGTTCTCCATGGTATCGCAGGAAAGTTGCTTGTTCCAAGCTGTTGGAATCAGTTCGGAAAGCCGGCAATTTCAAAGCACGGCCGCGCCAAATATATCGTGTTACGATATAATATCTTTGATGCTCAGGCAGGTCTCGACGGCAGAGTTCCGTGCGTTGGCAGCGTTGCGTTACCGCATACGTTTCTTCTTGCATGAGGGCGATGCCGCTGCCCGCTGCTTGGGCCTCGAGCCTCAGCAGTATGTGTTATTGCTTACGCTGCGCGGCCTTCCGAGTGGAGTGCAACCGACCATCCACACCCTTGCGGAGCGGCTTGGGTTGAAGCACAACACTACCGTAGAACTGATCGACCGGATGGCAAAACGCGGGTACGTGGCACGAAACCGAAGCCGAGATGACCGAAGATACGTAATCGTCTCGCCGCTACCACGAGGGGAGAAGTTGCTCGAACAAGTGGCCCGGCAACGGCTTACGGAATTGCGCGCGGGAGGGGAAGCACTGGTGGATGCGCTACACGCGCTTCTCGGGCAAAAATGGAAATCACGAAGCAAAGGATCACGCCGTTAAGGCAACCAAATGAAGGAGTGATGAAAGGCCATCGTGAGCAGAACTAATGCAGCAACGGAACCATGGAGCGAAACGCCGCACTGCAATAAGCCAAGTCGCAACGACGATTTAGGCGATTTCACCGCAAACTGGCGGCTCTGCCCTATTACGTTTCTGGCAATGATCATCGGCGTGGTCTGTGCTTTTGTCGCGTTGGCATTGCTCCGTTTGATTGGACTTTTTACCAATCTTTTTTACTTTGGGCGATGGGACGGACGTCTGGTTTCACCTGTCGGCAATCATCTTGGCATTTACAGCGTCTTAGTTCCCGTTGCCGGGGCGCTGATCATTGGTGTCATGGCCAAGTACGGCTCCGAACGCATTCGAGGCCATGGAATTCCGGAAGCCATCGAATCTATTTTGCTGAACGGTAGTCGGTCGGATTGAGCCAAAGGTCGCGATTCTTAAACCTATTTCCTCAGCAATCTCGATTGGGTCTGGTGGTCCATTCGGAGCTGAGGGACCGATCATTATGACCGGGGGAGCAGTCGGTTCGATGATCGCGCAACTGTTTCACCTGACCAGCGCGGAGCGCAAGACGCTGCTCGTGGCCGGTGCTGCGGGTGGGATGTCGGCAACGTTTGCTTCGCCGGTCGCGGCCGTGCTGCTCGCGGTTGAACTTTTGCTGTTCGAATGGAAGCCCCGCAGCTTGATCCCGGTCGCGATGGCAAGCGCCGTTGCGGCGGTAGTGAGACGTTACATTCTCGGCTTCGGACCTCTGTTTCCGGCCCCAGCCCACCCGTTGTTCATCGGACCGGAGGGGCTCTTAGGATGCGCGTTGATCGGAATACTAGCTGGGGCACTATCGGCGCTTCTGACTATATCGGTGTACGCAGCCGAAGACGGATTTCAACGGCTGAAGATCCACTGGATGTGGTGGCCTGCGATAGGTGGGTTGGCGATCGGCTTAGGAGGGCTGATTTTCCCTCAGGCGCTCGGAGTCGGGTACGACACCATCGGGGCGTTGATCCGCGGAGATGTGACTACCAAAATTATTCTCGGAGTTCTCCTCGTTAAATGGTTTATCTGGGCAGTGTCCTTGGGGTCGGGCACATCTGGTGGTGTGCTGGCGCCGTTGTTGATGATGGGTGGCGCGCTCGGCGGTCTCGGAGCAATGTTTCTGCCTTACGAGGGTGCGGGGTTTTGGCAGCTGATCAGCATGGGCGCCATTCTTGGCGGCACCATGCGTTCTCCTTTTACAAGTGTTGTTTTTGCCTTCGAGCTCACGCATGACGCGAGTGTTTTTTTGCCATTGCTTGTCGCCAGCGTAGTTGCGCATGCGTTTACCCTACTGACGCTGAAACGTTCCATCCTGACAGAGAAAGTTGCCCGTCGCGGTTACCACTTGAGCCGCGAGTATGCCGTGGATCCTCTCGAAATTCTTTTTGTGCGGGAGGTCATGCGGACCAAAGTCGCGGTGCTGCCCGCAAACGCGAAATTGGCCGAGATTTGGCAATCCTGGCGAGCAGATCATCGCCAGGAACAACGCTTGCTGCCCGTTGTGGGGACGGAAGGAGAGCTGGGTGGGAGTAGTGACTCGCCACGAAATCAATGAACGGATCGAGCAGGACCGGGACTCAGCGCTGGAATGCTCTCTCGGAGAATTAGCGCAAAAGGAAACGATTGAGGCCTATCCTGGTGAACCACTCCGTGTGGTCGTGTACCGAATGGCGGAAAAGGACGGTGACGCGAATGCCGGTCGTGGATCGTAAAACCCGAACTTTTCTGGGCTTGGTGTCGCTAAACGATCTGTTGAAAGCCCGAGCGCGGCACCTGGAGGAAGAACGCCGCCGGGAACAGCCGCTGAAATTCCGCTTCTTTTTCCCAGGAAGAGGTGCTGGTGCGGAACTCTCGGAAGGTCGCTAACGTTCGAGCGGCGGACTGCGAGCTATGCCGTGACCGGTGCCTCAGCTTTGCTGGTGTAATGAGAGTCAACGTAGTCGTCGAGAATGCGCATGAACTCTGTCACAATTTTTTCGCCGCGCAGAGTCGTAAGCAATCGGCCGTCCACGTAAACCGGCGCTTTCGGCTCTTCGAAAGTGCCGGGAAGCGAAATGCCGAGGTTGGCGTGCTTCGATTCGCCAGGGCCATTGACCACGCATCCCATGACCGCGACCTTCATTTCTTCGACGCCAGAATAGCGCTCTTTCCAGGCCGGCATTTGCTCGCGCAGGTACGACTGGATCTGCTCGGCCATTTCTTGGAAGAAGGTGCTGGTGGTGCGCCCGCAACCAGGACAAGCCGTGACCTGCGGAGTAAAGCTGCGGATCCCAAGAGACTGAAGAATCTGCTGTGCGACTCGGACCTCTTCGGCGCGATCGCCGCCTGGAGCTGGTGTAAGCGAAACGCGAATGGTGTCGCCGATGCCTTCCTGCAACAGAATTGACAGACCCGCGCTTGAAGCGACAATTCCTTTCGCGCCCATGCCAGCCTCAGTCAAGCCGAGATGCAGGGGATAGCTGCAACGAGAAGCGAGTGAACGATACACATCCACCAAATCTTGTACGCCGCTGACTTTAGCGCTGAGAATAATTTGGTCGCGACGCAAGCCGTATTTTTCGGCGATGGCGGCAGAGTTTAGCGCACTCACAACCATTGCTTCCATCGTTACTTCGCGAGCATCTTTGGGGTCAGCCGATCGCGAGTTTTCATCCATCATGCGAGTTAGCAATGCCTGATCAAGGGAGCCCCAATTGACGCCAATACGTACGGGCTTTTGATTCTCTACCGCCACTTGAACCATGGTGCCGAAGTTGGAGTCATCTTTTCGCCCTACACTGACGTTGCCGGGATTGATGCGATACTTTGCCAGCGCCCTAGCGCAGGCAGGGTACTTCTTCAGCAGAATATGCCCGTTGTAATGAAAGTCTCCGATGATCGGAACATGAATTCCGCGATCATCGAGTTGCTCCACAATGCGGGGCACTGCGGCGGCGGCATCCTCATTGTTTACGGTAACGCGCACCAATTCCGAACCAGCGCGGGCAAGAGATGCGACCTGCTCGACGGTCGAAGCTACGTCGGCGGTGTCGGTATTGGTCATGGATTGCACCACAACTGGTGCATCCGACCCGACCCGGACGTTGCCAATCATGCATGTGACAGACTTACGGCGTTGGATTGAGGCCATGTGGAAAGTTCAGTTTAACAGGTTGAACTAAGGCCGTCAGCCGCTATGAAATCTGGGCGGAACTGTGCGGATTCAGGTCCTTTTTGACTTATTAAATCCATAGCACGTAGAATAGTGCTCTACGTGCTGCATGTAACGGTGTGCTATGAAGGCTAACATTACATTGAAGCTGGATCGCGACCTTTTGCGTAAGGCTAAAATCCTGGCCGCTGAAAAGGATACGTCAGTCAGCGCCCTGGTAACCGAGCAACTGGAGAAGGCAGTTCGTGACCGCGAAGGTTACGAGCAAGCGAAGAAGCGTGCGCTGGCCCGCTTGGAGCGAGGATATAACCTCGGCTACAAGCCCCCGTCCTCACGTGACGAGTTCTATGAACGGTAGGGTCTTTGTTGATACAAACATTCTGGTTTACGCCCACGATCACACAGCAGGGCGAAAGCATGACGAAGCACGCTCCTTGACGCAGAGACTATGGAATTCCGAGAAGGGTGTAATAAGTACCCAAGTCTTGCAGGAGCTATATGCTGCTTTGCGTCGGAAATCGACAGTTCCCTTGTCCGTGCAGGAGGCGGAACGGATTTTGAAGGACTATTTTACGTGGGAAATTGTCGTTAACACTCGGGAATCCGTCCTGCGAGCTATCTCGCTAGAGACCCGATACAAGATTTCCTTCTGGGACGGTCTGATTTTGCAAGCGGCGGAGCGTGCTGGAGCCGATCTCATGTACAGCGAAGATCTATCACACGGCCAGATATACGGAAATGTAAAGCTGCTAAATCCATTTACGGATTCTTAGCCGCCGTTTACGGCAGCCTAGGCCCAATCGTCTTCGCAATGTCGTTATAGATCACCACAGCCGCAAACAGTATCAAGAAGACAAATGCTGCTTGGTAGATGCGCTCCTTGACAGGCAGGCTGATGTCGCGGCGCATCAACCCTTCGATAAACAGCAGAAGGATGACACCACCATCCATGATTGGAATGGGCAGCAGATTGAAAATTCCAAGATTCAGACTGATTAATATGCAGAACATGAGAAACGGAATCCAGCCCTTTTCTTCTGCCGCTTCACCCGCCTTCTGCGCGATTCCAATTGGCCCCGAGAAGCTCTTGATTGACGCCTTGTGTTGTACCAGCTTGCCTAGTAATTCCAGCAGCAAAC
>Ga0209056_10001416_pt1 | contig 26526 bp, 23 predicted proteins | sample GraSoiAngelo_114_FD_185876 | JGI IMG/M metagenome (GOLD analysis project Ga0209056, IMG submission 185876) | Grasslands soil microbial communities from the Angelo Coastal Reserve, California, USA - 14_0903_13_40cm (SPAdes) (version 2) | ecosystem: Environmental > Terrestrial > Soil > Grasslands... | reverse complement strand
GAGCGCGCGGTCTTGCTGTCGGAAGCGGGCGCGATCCGCGCGCGCGATTTCGGTCTCGGTGGTAGCAGCGATGGTGCCGGTGCGCTCGATCAAATGAGCCTGGAGGAAGTCGAGCGCGTCTTGATCCAGAAAGCGCTCGCGCGCGCCGGCGGCAATGTCAGTGAGGCGGCCAACGCTCTCGGTCTCTCACGCAGCGCGCTGTACCGCCGGCTCAAACGGCATGGTCTCTAAGGCCACTCCACGTCACGAGCGGCGCGTCTTTTGGCTCGCGCTGCTCGGCGGCTTCCCGGCGGTCGCGCTCGCCTTGGGCCTTCTCTGGTTCGGCGACTTCACGCCCCGGACACAATGGACGCTCACGCTGTTGGTCGCGGGCGTCTGGCTCGCGTGCGCAGCCATCGTCAAGGAGCACGTCGTGCGGCCACTGCAGACCGTATCGAACGTGCTCGCGGCGCTGCGTGAGCGCGACTATACGCTCCGCGCCCGGGGGTCGAATCCCGAAGACGCCCTCGGGTTGCTGCTCCTCGAGCTGAACAGTCTGGGCGACGATCTGCGCGCGCAGCGGCTCGGCGCGCTGGAAGCAACCGCGCTGCTGCGCCGCGTGATGGAGGAGATCGACGTCGCCATCTTCGCGTTCGACGCTGCGCACGCGCTCCGGCTCGTGAATCGCGCCGGCGCGGCCCTGCTCGGTCGTGCGCCCGAGCAGCTGCTCGGCCGCGACGCGGCGAGCCTCGGTCTCGCCAGCTCCCTCGCGGGCGATACACCGCGCGTCGATACCCTCGCCTTTCCCGGCCGCGCCGGACGCTGGGAAGTGCGGCGCGGCACGTTTCGGCAGGGCGGCCTGCCGCACCAGCTGCTGGTACTCACCGATGTGAGCCGCGCGCTCAGCGATGAGGAGCGACAGGCGTGGAAGCGGCTGATTCGCGTCTTGAGTCACGAGCTCAACAACTCATTGGCACCCATCAAATCCATCGCCGACAGCCTGCTTGCCCTGATAACCCGCGAGCCGGCGGCGCGCGACCAACGCGAGGACCTCCGCAAAGGACTCGGCGTGATCGCGAGCCGGTCGGAGTCGCTCAGCCGGCTGATGGCCGCCTACGCCAGGCTCGCGCGGCTGCCCGCGCCCCGGCTCGAGCGCGTCGCGATTCAGGACTGGGTCCGCCGCGTCGTCGCGCTGGAGACGCGCCGGCCGGTCGCGATCCGCGACGGTCCGAACGTGACGATCCAGGCGGATGGCGGACAGCTCGATCAGTTGCTGATCAACCTCGTGCGCAACGCGGTTGACGCGACGCTCGAGGCGAACGGAGCGGTGGAGGTTGGCTGGGAGACGCGCAACGGCCAGCTCGATGTCTGGGTCCGCGACGAGGGCGCCGGTCTCGCCGACACGGCCAATCTGTTCGTGCCGTTCTACACGACCAAGCCCGATGGCTCGGGGATTGGCCTCGCGCTCTCACGGCAGATCGCCGAGGCGCACGGTGGAACGCTGACACTGTCGAATCGCGCCGGACAACGGGGCTGCGAAGCGCGGGTGTCGCTCGCACTGAAGTTCGATAATGAGACCAGAATGAGAAGCCTCTCATAAGTCAAAAAGGGTACTCCGCTTTGTCGGTCGAGCGTGTTCATTCTCCCGAGCAACAAATCACCATCCACTTCACGGGAGGATTCGATGAACAGGCTCATGGTTCTTGGCACGCTGGCGCTCGGCGCATTCGCCGCGTGCTCGCCGGACAGCAACAGCGTTACGGGACTCGCCGCGGACCGCGCGGTACAAATCGAAGCCGACGCACCGGGCGCTGTCTACGCACTCACCAATCAGGCGACGGACAATGCCGTTGCGGTCCTCGCACGTTCTGCCGATGGGGCACTGACGTGGCAGGCGAGCGTTCCTACCGGCGGCAGCGGTGCAGGCAGCAGTCTTGGCTCACAGGGCGCGCTCGCGTTGAGCGACGACGGCCGCTGGCTGTTCGCGGTCAACGCGGGCTCGAATGACATCAGCGCGTTTCAGGTAAGGCCATCTGGATTGTCACTCACGAGCCGCGTCGCATCAGGCGGAAGCCAGCCGATCAGTCTCACCGTTCGCGGCGGGCTCGTGTACGTGTTGAATGCCGGTGGGGACGGCAACATCAGCGGCTTCACGATCGGGTCCGATGGCGCGCTCGCGCCGATCGCGGGATCCGCGCGGTCACTCTCGGCAAGCGGCGTGGGCCCCGCTCAGGTCTCCTTCAGCCCGAACGGCGACTGGCTCGTGGTCACCGAGAAGGCGACCAGCAAGATCGATCTCTATGCCGTGGGTCCCGACGGCCTCGCGTCTGCTCCAGTCACCAGCGCGTCCGCCGGGGGCACGCCATTCGGCTTCGCGTTCGGTCATCGCGCTGAGCTGTTCGTCTCCGAGGCCGCGGGCAGCGCCTCGTCGTACGTGATCGACGGGACGGGCGCCCTACAGGCGGCGAGTGGCGCAGTGTTGACGCACCAGGGCGCGCCGTGCTGGGCGGTGGTCACGAAGAACGGAAAGTTTGGCTACACCGCGAACGCGCAGGGCGGCTCGATTTCAGGTTTCTCCATCGACAACGATGGAGCGATTGGGCTCATCGACGGCGATGGCCGGACCGCTGTCGTGGGCGGCGGGAATATCGACCTGGCTGTAAGCGGGAACAGCCGCTATCTGTATGAGCTGAACGGCAACCGCAGCATCACTGGCTTCCGCATCGAAGCCGACGGACACCTGACGGCGGTCGGGAATGTCGCTGGATTGCCGGCGAGTACGGTCGGACTGGTGGCTCGGTAGCAACTGCAGCGTGCCATGTTCGGTAGGGGCGCAGCATGCTGCGCCCCTACATCACTCATTCCGCGACCCGCCCCCACCCGGCAACCACAGCGTAAATGTGCTCCCCCGGCCTGGTGCGCTGTTCACTTCAATGCGCCCTCCCTGCAGTTCCGCCAGCAGCCGCGCGATCGCGAGGCCCAGGCCGGTTCCCCCCAACTCGCGGCTCCGTGACTGATCGATTCGGAAGAAACGGTCGAAGATCCGATCAAGATGCTCCGGTGCGATGCCGGATCCGGTGTCCTGCACACTCACACTGACTTCCTTGCCATGGGGGATGATCGCGAATGTCACGCTGCCGCTCGGCGTGTAGCGCACCGCGTTGGACGCGAGATTCAACAGGATGTGCCGGGTCCGATCGGGGTCCCCAATGACATCAATCCGCGGTGAAGGCTCAGCGTGCACGACCAGCGACTTGTCCGTGGCCATTGCTTCCGTGATCTCTCGGACCTCGTCGACGACCGCGGCCAGGTCAAACGGGCCATGGGCCAAGGCCAGCTGGCGATTCTCGCCGCGGGCGATCAGGAGCAGTTCCTCGACGAGTTTCGTCGTGCGGTCGAGTCCTCGCTCCATCGCGGCGAGGGCATCGCGGATCTCGGCCTCTGTCCGGCCGTCCGCGGAAGCCCACTGCACCTGCGCGCGCAGGTGCGTCAGGGGCGTGCGCAGCTCGTGGCTTGCGTCCGCCGTGAAGGATTGCAGCGCGCGGTGCGCGCGATCCACCCGCTCGAGCATCCGGTTGATGCTGTCCGCCAGATCGGTGACCTCCGCCTGCCCGGTGGGACTGGTGAGCCGAGTGCCGAGCTCCGACGGCCCTATCGCACGGGTCTCGCTGGTCACGCGATCGAGGGGCTGCAACGTTTGGTCGACTGCCTGCCGCGCGCCGCGTGCCGACGCGAACGCCGCGAGCGGCAGGAGCAGGGCGGCCGCGATGACGAGGACACCTAACGGAACGACATAGGACTGGCGACTCGCGACGACGTAGATGTCGAACTCGCCCATGGCGCGATGGAGCACGCGGTAACGCCAGCGCGCCCGCTCGGTGATCGCCGCGACCAGCGCCGCGCGCGCCTGTTCCGGGGATGCGTCGGGGAGGCCTTCGAGCCGGCGCGCCGGCATGCCTGGAGACAGATAGTAGACCTGCGGCATGCCGCCGGCATTGGTGGTGGTGCGCGTGATGACCACCTGGCCGCCCATGCCGACGAGCTGGTCGGCCAGCGCGGACGGCATGACTGCGCCGGGAGCACTCGTCGAATCGCGGTACGCGCCGAGCAACGATTGGATGAAATCCGCGGAATGCTCGAGGGAGCGGCGCAGCGCCATTTCCGCTGCCAGGGCAAACAGCAGCACGACCACGAGCGCGTAGCCGGCAAGCGCCGTCCATGCAACGCGGCTGAAGCGCCGCGTGAGCACCTGACTGAGACGGCGTTCACTCATCGCCTGCGGCGTCCAGCCGGTATCCGATGCCCCGAACCGTCTTGATCGGCGCCGTCCGTCCGCCAAAGCTCAGCTTCTTGCGCAGGTAGTTCACGTACACATCCACGACGTTCGTTTCCGGGTCGAACTTGTAGTTCCAGACCGCCTCGGCGATCCGCGAGCGCGACACCGTGCGGCCGGCGTTGCGCATCAGAAACTCGAGCAGCGTGAACTCGCGCGTCGAGAGATCCACGACGCGGTCTCCCTGCGTGACGCGTCGGCTCAACGGATCGAGCGACACGTCGCCGACTTGCAGCGTCGCGTCTTTATGACGTAACTCTGCACGCCGGATCAGCGCATGGACGCGGGCAAGCAGTTCGGGGAGGTCGAACGGCTTCGTGACATAGTCGTCGGCGCCGCCCTCGAGGCCGCGCACACGCGACTCCAATTCATCCTTTGCCGTGAGCAGCAGGACGGGTGTGGACACCCCGCGACTGCGCAGCTCGGCGACGACACTGAAACCATCGCGCCCCGGTAACATCACGTCGAGCACCACGCAGCTGAAGCTGCCCTCGAGGGCGCGTTCGAGGGCGCGATCACCGGAATCCGTCTCGGTGACTCCGTAGCCTTCCTCGCGAAACGCCTTGGCCAGGAAGCGCCGCAGATCGCGATCGTCTTCGACCAGAAGAATCTGCACGTCGCTAACGTACCGTGACCGCGAGGCGCGGGGCAATGTGAACAAGATGAGAAAGCTCTAAGAAAGGCGTGCGGCACTTCCACGTGCCGGCCCGTCAGGCGAAATTGATCCCATGAACATCGCACTCTTATTGGCCCTCAGTCTCACGACGCCGCTCGATACCGCCACGTTTGCCGGTGGCTGCTTCTGGACGATGGAGCACGCCTATGACGATCTGCCGGGCGTCATCTCGGCGACGTCCGGATTCATGGGCGGCACGCTCAAGAATCCGACCTACATACAGGTCGTGGAGGGGAATACGGGCCACCTCGAGGCGGTGCAGGTGGTCTACGATCCCGCGAAGGTCAGCTACGAGACGCTGCTCTGGACGTTCTGGCACAACATCGATCCGTTCCAAACGGACGGGCAGGCCTGCGACACCGGGCCGAACTACCACACCGCGGTGTTCGTGCGTGGCGCCGAGCAGCGCCGGGCCGCCAGCGCGACGCGGCAGCAGATCCAGGGCCGCTTCCATCGCGACGTCGCCACGCAGATTCTGACCGCCGGCGCGTTCTACGCGGCGGAGGAGTACCACCAGGACTACGCCAAGAAGAATCCGGTGCGCTATGGGATGTATCGCACCGGGTGCGGTCGCGACCGGCGGCTGAGTGCGATCTGGGGCGATGAAGCAGGGAAGGCCAGTGTATCAGCGCGAACAGCAACGACTGAGGTGAGACACGCCATGTATACCGTAAAGCCAAAGCCAAGCGAGGCCGATCTGCGGCGGACGCTGACACCCTTGCAGTACGAAGTGACGCAGCACGAGGCGACCGAGCGTCCCTTCCAGAACGAGTTCTGGGACAGTCATAAGGAAGGGATCTACGTGGACGTCGTGTCTGGCGAGCCGCTGTTCAGCTCGCTCGACAAGTTCGATTCCCGCACCGGCTGGCCGAGCTTCACGAAGCCGCTCGAGCCGAGCAACGTTCAGGAAAAGACCGACCGCTCGCTGTTCATGGAGCGCACCGAAGTGCGATCGTCGCACGCGGACTCGCATTTGGGGCACGTGTTCGACGACGGCCCGAAGCCGACCGGCCTGCGCTACTGCATCAATTCAGCGTCGCTGCGATTTATTCCGATGGACAGTCTGGAAGCAGAGGGCTACGGACAGTACTTGGCATTGTTTAGAAAATAGCCCTATCGTTTTTGCCGCTCGAGCAGACCGACGGCGCGGTGCAGGCGTTCGATCGCCGCGTCGAGGTCTTCGCTCGGCCCCGCCGACAACTCTCCGACTAACGCGACTTCGCGCAACAGCTGCAGGGCGTTGCGCACGTGCTCGACGGGCCGCTCGGCGTTCGGGGCGCGCGAGGCGCGGCCGCGGCGATCGAGCGTGCTGCGCCGTTCCGAGCCGCGGCGCCGGTCCACGACCTGGCGCCGCTCTTCCGCCACGCCCATCACCGCCTGCCGGCGGGGCTGGGCGCGCCGGTCGGTGCCGGTGCGGCGGTCGGCCCACAACCTGCTGAACGTCATGACGGCAGCCATAAACCTTGACCTTGTCCTGACAGCACAGCGGGGACTCCGCACGCGAACGTGAGGATCACGAAACGATGGAGTCTGGGCACGGAAATACCTATGGTTGGCGGCCCGGCAAACTATCACGAAACCAACCATTTGGCGAATCGTACCATCAAAGGATCATGATACCTCTCACGCCCGTCGCCGCCATCGTGCTGGCTCTGCAGACACAAGTCTCACCCCCGCCCACGGCGCCGAATGCCACGACCGCCGTGGCGCGCCGCGCGACGACACCGCCCGTGATCGATGGAAAGGACAACGACGAAGTCTGGCGCTCGGCGCCCGTCATCAAGGACTTCCGTCAGTTCCAGCCAACCGAAGACGCTGACCCGAGCTTCCCGACCGAGGCCAAGGTCGCCTACGACGACCACAATTTCTACGTGTTCGTGCGAGCCTTCGACTCCCATCCCGACAGTATCAAGAAGCTCCTGGCCCGCCGCGACATCCGCATCTGTTGTGACCAAATCAAGATCGTCATCGATTCCTATCACGACCGCCGTACCGGCTTCGAGTTCGCGGTCAACCCCGCGGGGGTGAAGCGCGACTACGCGATGTACGGTGACGATCAGCAGGAAGACGACGCGTGGGATGGCGTCTGGGAGGTCGCGACCCAGGTTGACTCGCTCGGGTGGACCGCCGAATTCCGCATTCCGCTGTCGCAGCTGCGCTACGCGCACGCGCCGAGCAATCTCTTCGGCTTTGCGATCTGGCGCGATATCGATCGCCATGGACTCGAGCGTGTGGGTTGGCCGCTGTTTCGCACGTCGCGCCGCGGCTTCGTCTCCCAGCTCGGCGACATCGTGGGGCTCGAGGGTCTCGCTGCGCCGCGGCGGCTCGAGCTGGCGCCCTACGCCGTGGTGAAGAACGTGCCGGTGCCGGGATTTGAGCGGGACCAGCAGTACACTGCCGGCGCCGATATCAAGTACGGAATCACGTCCAACATCACGGTCGACGCGACTGTGAATCCCGATTTCGGCCAGGTCGAAGCCGATCCATCCGTCGTCAACCTGACGTCCTTCGAGACGTTCTTCCAGGAACGCCGTCCATTCTTCGTCGAAGGCACCGGCATTTTCAACTTCAGCGTGAACTGCAACATCGTGAACTGCAGCGGGGAAGGGCTGTTCTATTCCCGGCGCGTCGGCCGGGACCCGCAGCTCCGCGGAGTGTACGGCGACGCCACGTCACCGAACGCGAGTCGGATTCTTGGCGCCGCCAAGATCACGGGTCGGCTTCCCGGTGGCCTCACGATCGGCGCCGTCGAAGGTGTCACGCAGCGCGCGACTGGACCGGGTGACCGCACCATCGAGCCGTTCACGAACTACGGTGTCCTCCGCCTGCAGCAGGACTACCGCAACGGCAAGAGCGGCATCGGCTTCATGGCGACCGCGGTCAATCGCAATCTGGACCAATGGACCGAGGACTACCTGCGGAGCAGCGCCTACGTGGGAGCGGTCGATTTCCGCCATCGGTTCCACAACGACAACTACGAACTCGCCGGATCGTTCGACCTCAGCACGGTAAGCGGCAGTCCGGCCGCCATTGCCCGCACGCAGCGAAACTCGACACACAATTACCAGCGGCCGGACGACCCCGTCACGTTCGACAGCACGCGCACGTCACTCGGGGGGAGTGCCCAGGAGCTGCTCCTTACCAAGCAAAGCGGGTTCATCCGTTTTCAAACGAGCTACATGCGCCGTACGCCGGGCTTCGAGATCAACGATCTGGGCATCCTGTTCCGGTCCGATCAGCAGGGGTGGAATACCTGGGGCTCGTTCAATTGGCAGAAGCCGAACAAGCTGTTCCAGCGGGCATTTTGGAATTTCAACTGGTGGCAATTCTGGACCACGGGCGACGGGCTTCCGACGGATCGAGCGGCGAACACCAACTTTCACGGTCAGTTCAAGAACCAGTGGTGGGTCCACGTGGGCGGCACCGTCGGCAATCTGGGCGATGTGTATTGCGATCGGTGCGCGCGCGGCGGGCCCGCAGCGCGCGTCGATCAGTACATTGCGCCGTGGATCGGTCTCCAGTACGACCAGCGCGCAGCGGTTGTCCCGCAGGTGTTCGTGAACTACTTCAAGGGCGACCGCGGTCATTCGCAATCGTTCAACATCAATCCACGAGTTGACGTGCGCGTGTCGTCGCAGTTCCGGGGCTCCCTGAGCTTCAACGCGACGCACAACATCAACGGCACGCAGGACTTGAACTCAGTCACGGACGCGACCGGGACGCATTACTTGTTCGCGCACCTCGATCAATTGACCACATCGATGTCGTTCAGGATCGACTTCACTGCGACACCGACCCTGACGGTGCAGGTGTACGCCTCCCCATTCGTGAGCAAAGGACGCTGGTCCAACCTACGCGAGCTTTCAAGCACGCCACGGGCCGCCGGCTACGACAGTCGCTTCCAAGCCTTTGCCGGGACACCGCCCAGCGATTTCAACATCAAGTTCTTCAACTCGAATTTCGTGGTGCGGTGGGAGTATCGCCCGGGCTCGACGTTGTTCCTGGTCTGGAATCAGGGACGGGACGACTTTGAGCCGACGAAGGGAACCCGGGATGTGACGGGGGACTTCAAGAAGCTGTTCAACGCGTATCCGAGAAACACGTTCCTGATCAAGGCCTCGTACTGGCTCAATCGCTAGTCGGCGCGAATCCCTAGTTCATCGATATGCAGCAGGAGGTCTGCCGGGTCTTCATAGACCCGGTAGGCTCCTGCGCGCTCCAGCTCGTCCTGGCCGTATCCACCGGACAGCAGCCCGACGCCGAGGGCGCGGGCGCGCCGCGCGGCAAGCAAATCCCAGACACTATCGCCCACCGCAATTGCGGCTTCAGGTGCCACGCCGAGGCGGGCAGCCGCCGCGAGCCAGAGATCCGGATTGGGCTTGGCGTGGGTCACATCGTCGCGCGTGATCACCGGGACGCCAGATGGCAGGTTTATCAGCTTCAGCAAGGGCTGCGCACTCGCGAGCGCACCGCTCGTCGCGACGGCCCAGGCCACGCCCATCCTGGTGAGATGACGCACCAGGTCTTCTGCGCCGGGTAGCGGCCGCACGTCGCGCAGCTGGGCGGCGAACAGTCGGGCGTGCGCTTTCTTGAGCTTCGCCGCGTCCTTCTCGCTCAGCTCGTGTCCCGTCTCGCGTGCCAGACTATCCGCCAGCAAGCCACCGCTCATCCCGATGCGCCGGTGGATGCGCCACACGGACAGCTTGATGCCGCCCAGCTCCAGCGCTTTGTGCCAGGCGAGGGCGTGCTGATAGACGCTGTCAACGAGCGTGCCGTCCAGGTCGAGGAGGAGGGCCGGGCGGTCGGTCATCCTGGAAAGCTACGCGACGTTCACAATAAAGCGCGGACATGCAACTAGTGGCAGGTCCGCGCTTTTATTTCTTAACCTTCATCACAGCGGCATATGCGTCCACAAATCCGGCTCCCACCTCCCAGGTCGCGTAACCGGGAAGCGGTTTGGCAGTCGATGTCAGCGCGTTGAGTACCTGATCCGGTGTGAGCGTCCCACCCGCGGCCTCCTGCATCAGCGCGACGACACCCGCGATGTGCGGCGACGCCATCGATGTCCCCGACGCGCACGTGTAGAACGGCAGGTTCGTCGCATTGATCTGGCAAATCCGAACGTCATGGTTGGCGTCATCGCCATTGAGCACGGTCCCGGTAGACGCGCGGGTCGAGACGATGTGGACCCCGGGCGCCGTGATATCGGGATGGTACAGCGGATCATCCGGGATGCCGCGCGACGAGAAGTCGGCGAGCACGTGCGCGCGCGGCTCGTTGTTCGTCGGCACGAGGGGGTTCGAGCCGTCGTCCAGCATGCAGTGGGCTTCCGAGTTTGTTGGATCAGTGACGCCGACCTTGCAACCGGCCGCGACGCCGATCACCCACGGTGCCACACTATACGGATTCAGGGTGTTCTGGCCGGGACCATCATTCCCGGCCGCGAACACGACGGTGATGCCGCGGCTCGCGACTTTCTTGGTCGCTTCGTTGATCGGGTCCTTCGGGTCGAACGCCCCGCTCGTGCCCCAGGAGTTGTTGACGACCTTGATGTTGTACTGCTGTTGGTGATCGAGGATGTAGTCGAAGCCGGCGAGCGCGAAGAAAATGAACAGCACGTCACCGGTGCCGAGGCCGATCAGGTTGGCGCCCGGCGCGACGCCGCTGTAGTAGCCGTTCGATGCCGTGCCCAGCGCCGCGACGATCCCGGCGACGTGCGTGCCGTGGCCGACCGACGTCTCCGAGTTCGGCAGGTTCTCCACGAACAATGTCGCCCCCTTGCGAATGGGCTTGGGGGCGTCTTTGCCGAAGGTGAACAGGTCGTTCACGTTCAGCAGGACTTTGATGTTTTGAACGGTATGTGTGGGATACGTGAGATCGGGGTTGTAGAGGCCGTCGATGCCCGAGTCGAGGATCGCGACGCCGATGCCCTTCCCGGTGATTCCGGCGACATGCACCGCATCGGCGCGAATCGCCGGCACGCTCTCGTGCAGCATGTAGTACTCGAGCTGCTTGTTGGCGTAGATCCCTTCGAGGCCGGGTAGCGCGCCGATCGTGAGCAGCTGCCCCGGAGTTGCGAGGGCGGCGACCATCGAGAAGTTGTCGAACTGCACGACGCCGGCGCCCGCGTTCAGAATCCCGTTCGTCACCGCATCCAGCGTGGTCCGCGTCTCGTCGAAATTCACGATGTAGATCGCGGCGTCGCTTGGAACTGTGGATGTTGCCGGGGTGGGATGATCCGATACCGCGACTGGGCGAGTCTGGTCGCACGCCGCCAACGCGAGCAACGTGCCCGCCGCGATGAGCCACCTGTGCATGGGGTCCTCGGGTGTAGGGATACGCCCGAGAATCAGCAAGCGATATGCCGATTGCTAATCGCTGAAAACACACCGGCTGCCCATGGAGGCCGCCGGTGCTGTGGCGCCGGCCCTGTGGCGCTGGCGCCACGGCTACTTGACGTTTGCCTGACGGCGGGATCGCAGAGTACCGGCGTCCCCACTGGAGCCTCACATGGATCGCCGGGTTGCGCTGCCGCTGGTGCTGTTGGTCTCGGCCTGCATTCACGTCTACCAGAGCATCCGGCCCCGCCCGCTGGATCGACACACGCCTGTCGTGGTGACGACGCCTGTGAAGGCGCATCTCGTCGACGGCAGCACCGTGGTCTTTCTCGCGGGCCTCACCGTCGACTCGGCGGAGGTGCGGGGCGAGGGGAACCGCTACAGCCTCACGCTGCGAGACTCCGCCGCAGTCAGCAGCATTCCGCTCGACAGCATCGTGGGCATGGAAGCCTTCGAGCAGTCGGTCAACGGCGCCTCGAGCTTCGCCGTCTCCGTGCTCGCGACGGGCGGAACGGCGTTGGTCGTGGGGGCGCTCGCCGTTGCCATTTTCGGCTCCTGCCCAACCGTCTACGCCGACAGCGCCGGCACGGCGCTGCTGCAGGCGGAGGGATTCTCCTACAGCATCGCGCCGATATTCGAGAGCCGGGACGTCGATCGGCTCCGCCTCGTACAAGCGGCCGACGGGTCGGTGCGCCTCGAAATCCGCAACGAAGCGCTCGAGACGCATTATGTGAATCAGCTCGAGCTGCTGGAGGTGGTGCACAGGAACGCGGAAACCGCCCTCGTGGACGAGCGCAACGGGCTCCTCGTCGTGGCCGATCAACACGCGCTCACGCGCGCAACCGATCGGCGGGGGCACGATGTCACCGGCGCCTTCGCGGCGGAAGACGGCAACGTGTATCGCACAGCCGCCCACACGATGGAACAGGCGCAGCTCTCCGACCTCGATGACTGGATCGACCTGACCGCGCCCGCACCCCCTGGTGCGGACAGCGTGGCCATCGTGTTACGCCTGCGGAACTCACTGCTCAACACCACGCTCCTCTACGACGTGATGCTCGGCGACCCCGGCGCGCGCTCGCTCGATTGGGTGGGCAAAGACCTGAAGCAGGTGGGACCCGCCCTCGCGGTGGCCCAGTGGTACCAGCAGCGGATGGGGATGAACGTGGCAGTGAACGACGGTCGCCAGTATCGCGTCGTCGCTCACCTCCGGGACACGGGTCCGATCGCGTGGAAGGACGTCGCCATTGTCGTGCCGGTCGTGACCCCCGGCAGCGTCCGCGTGCGGCTCACCTTCCCGATGGACAATTGGCGTATCGATCGCATCGCGGTGGCGCATCGCTTCCGCCGCGTCAGCCCGACCGTGATCCGGCTGGCGGAGGTCAGGGAAGGGGAGACGTCAAACCCCACCGCACTGGCAAGCATGCACGACGCCGACGGCCGGTATCTGCAGACCTCACCCGGCCAGCGATTCACCGCCGTCTTTCATCCACGGAGCTCGGCCGAGTCGCGCACGTTTTTCCTGGCGGCTCAGGGCTACTACACGGAGTGGGTCCGGGCGAGTTGGCTCCGGAGCCCGCGCGCCGAGCATGGCTTCGTGCCGTCCGATTCGGCGCTGGCGCGGGCGTTGGACCGCTGGCGGATGTCGCAGGATTCGCTCGAGGCGCTGTTTACCGCCACCCGCATCCCCACGCGCTGAGGTGCCTATGCGTGCATACATCGCTGTTGCCGGCGCCCTCTTGTTGGCGGCGTGCTATCACGGACCGAGCATCTACACGTTCGACCCTGTACGCCGGCCGACTGGTGTCGACGCCGATCTCAGGCTCGAGAAGCAGCGCGTGAGTGGTGAGCTCCTCGAGGTGCAGGACAGCGCCCTTATCGTACTGACGGATTCGAAGCGGGTCGTGTCGGTGCCCCTGCGTGCTATTCGAGCGGGACTGTTCGCCAAACTTGGCACGCTGCTTATCGAGGGGTGGGAGCCTCACTCTGCCTTGGCGAAGTTGCGGTCCTTCAGCCGCTTCCCATTCGGTCTCACACCCGAGTTGCGGGCCCGGTTGCTCGCGGCGTACGGGCAGACCGAGCTGGAGGTCGTGCGATGATCCTCCTCCTGGCCGCGCTTGCGATCCTCCAGGCGCCTGGCGACACCGCGCTCGCGAGCTTCGTCGCCCGCGCTCGCGCCGGCACCGAAGCGCTCCGCCATCCGGATGGGGCGCGGCTCGCCGGGTACCATCCCGTTGGCCCTGATTTCCCCGGGATGGGCCGGCACTGGATTCACACGTCGCTGATTTTGCGGACTGCGCCCGATCCGTCACAGCCGCCGGTGCTGGAGTACGCCGAGCTCAACGGCACGACGACGCTGGTCGGCGTCGCGTACGCGGTCCTCGTGAACAGTGACACCGCGCCGACGTCGCTGCCCGTGCCCGCCGCGGCGTGGCATTTCCATCAGGGGACGGTCGACGAAGAGAGTTTTCTGCGCAGTCACGCCGGCGTGACGCACATGATGCCTGGACCTCCCGGTCCGCGACTCGCGGTCGTCCATGCCTGGATATGGCTCGACAATCCTGACGGCCTGTTCGCGACGGACAACTGGGCGCTGCCGTACGCACGGCTCGGTCTACATGTCCCGGCGCACGGATCGCGGGCGGCGGCCCGAGCGCTCGCCCTCGCGGCGGGCGACGGTGGCCGGATGTATCTGGAAGCGTTGATTCATGCAGTGGGGCAGCCCAGCGACAGCGAGACGGCGGCAGTGGCGAGCGTTGTGCGGCGTCACCAGGCACAGGCGCGCGCCCGAGCGTCAGAGACCGCAGCGCTCGAGGAGTGTTGGCGCGCGTTGTGGATTGACGTACAGGTCGTGGTGCGGCCGGAGGTCTGGCAACGGCTCGAGGCCGTTCGGTAGCGACCGTCCGACTGTCCGACCGTCCTACTCCAGCTCCATGCGCTCCAGCGCGTAGCGCAGCCGCAGCATGGCGGTGTCCAGCAGCCGCCGCGAGTCGTCGCGCAACGCGTCGTGATCCGCAAGCAGTGTCAGCAGCTCGAGGACCGCGTGGATCTGCGCCGTCGCCGATTCCACGATCAGCCGGCGATCGAGGCCACTGCGGCGCTCCATTTCGACCGGGTCGTTCTTGACCCGCCGCTCCGCGCCCCGCCTGCGATTCGCAACGCTCATCATGGGACCACCTCCCAGGTGCGCTCGCTGTTCAGCAGTGCGTCCAGGTCACTGTTGCCTTTCGGCACGGCCTGCTGCGCGTACACGTCGCGCTCGTAGGACGCAGCCGGGCTGCAATACAACACGCCCATCGCCGCCGGGAACGGCGGCTCCAGCGCCGCGAGCAGCTGCGCCAGCGGGCGATTCGTCTCATCGTGGACCAGCACATCGCCGGCCGTGGCTGCGACAATCTCGAGTGCGAGCGTTCCCGGCTTGAGCCGCAGCCCCTTTTCCTTGTTCTTCCCGAACAGCAGCGGTTTCCCATGCTCTGCGAGCACCTGGGCGTCCGGCGCCACTTCTTTCCCGGTGATGTGCTCGAATACCGCATCGTTGAAGACCACACAATTCTGCAGGATTTCGACGAATGATGCACCGCGATGCGTGTGCGCCCGTTTCAAGGTGGCGATGAGATGCGCCTGCAGGGTGTCGATGGAGCGAGCGACGAACCGCGCACCCGCGCCGAGGGCGAAGGCGCACGCCGAGACGGGATTCTCGATCGAGCCGAGGGGCGTGGAGGGTGAGCGCGTGCCGCGGCGTGACGTGGGCGAGTACTGGCCCTTGGTGAGGCCGTAGATCTCGTTGTTGAACAGGATGATGTTGAGATCGACGTTGCGGCGCAGCACGTGCAGCATGTGGTTGCCGCCGATCGACAAGCCGTCGCCGTCGCCCGTCAACACCCAGACGTCCAGCTCCGGATTGGCGAGCTTGATCCCCGTCGCAATCGCCGGCGCGCGTCCATGGACGGTGTGAAAGCCGTAGGTGGACATATAGTAAGGAAAGCGCGCCGCACAGCCGATCCCGCTCACGAACACGGTGCGCTCGCGCACGAGCCCCAGGTCGGCGCAGGCCTTCTGCACGGCCTTGAGGATCGCGTAGTCGCCGCAGCCCGGACACCAGCGGACCTCCTGGTCCGAAGCGTAATCCTTGGGCGCGAGCTGCGCGTCGGTGATCGTGGTGACGGTCATCCGGCTTCGCCTCCTAACCCGCTTCCCTCGGAGGGCGGCGGAGCGCCACCGCGAATTCGTTGCACGATATCTGTCACCCGGAACGGCTTTCCGGTGACCTTGCTGAATCCCTCCGCGTCGACCAAGTACTCGGCCCGGAGCAGCTTCACGAGCTGTCCATTGTTCATCTCTGGCACCAGCACCCGATCGTAGCGCTTGAGCAGCTCACCCAGGTTGCGCGGGAACGGACTGAGATAGCGCACGTGAATGTGCGCGACGTCGTTGCCCTCGTCGCGCGCGATCTTCACCGCCTGATGAATCGCACCGAACGTCGAGCCCCAGCCCACGACCGCCAGCTTGCCGCGGTCGTCGCCCAGCGAGACGTGCTGCAGCGGAATGTCGTTCGCAATCCCGGCGATCTTGTCCGCGCGCGCCTTCGTCATCCGAGCGTGGTTGTCGGGATCGTACGAGATGTGGCCCGAGTCATAGTCGCGCTCGAGCCCCCCGATGCGATGCTCGAGCTGGGGCGTGCCGGGCCTCACCCACGGCCGCGCCAGCGTCTCTGCATCGCGGAGGAAAGGATGGAATCCTTCGGGGTCGGTGCGATATGTCACCGGGAAGCGCGGCAGATCGGCCTCGCGCGGGATGCGCCACGGCTCGGCCGCGTGCGCCAAATAGCCGTCGCTCAACACGATCACCGGCGTCATGTACTTGGTGGCCAGGCGCACCGCTTCGATCGCGATGTCGAAGCAGTCGGCTGTGGACGCGGGGGCGAGCACCGCGAGGGGCGCGTCGGCGTTGCGGCCGTGCACCGCCTGAAACAGGTCCGACTGCTCGGCCTTCGTCGGCATGCCGGTGGATGGCCCGGCGCGCTGCGAGTCGATGACGATGAGCGGCAGCTCAGTCGCGATCGCGAGGCCCAGCATTTCCGTCTTGAGCGCGATCCCGGGACCGGAGCTCGACGTCACCCCGAGCGCGCCGGCGTAGGAGGCGCCCAACGCCGCGCCGCTCGCCGCGATCTCATCCTCCGCCTGGAAGGTGATGACCCCGTACGCCCGCAGATTGGCGAGGGTGTGCAGCAGCGCCGATGCCGGCGTGATCGGATAGCCCGCGAACACCATCTTCTCGATCCCCGCGGCGCGCAGCCCCGCGACGAGGCCCCAGGCGAGCCCCTCCGTGCCGCTGACGGTGCGATACCGTCCCGCCTGCACGGTCGCCTTCGGGACGACGTAGCCGACCATGTGCTCCGTCATCTCCGCCGTCTCGCCGAACGCATGCCCGGCGTTCAGCGCCGCGATGTTCGCGGCCGCGATGACCGGCTTCTTCGCGAACTTGCGGTTGAGCCACTCGACAGTCGCCGTCCGCTCGTGGCCGTACATCCACAGCAGCAGCCCCAGCGCCCACATGTTGCGGCAGAGATGCGCTTCGCGTGAGGAGAGCCCGTGCGGCTTCACGGCATCGGCGGTGAGCTTCGTGATGTCGAACTTGAGAACCTGATAGCGCGCCAGCGAGTCGTCCTCGAGCGGATTCTTCGCATAGCCGGCTTTGCTGAGGTTGCGCTCGTTGAACGCGGCGGTATCGACAATGACGGTTCCGCCCACCTTCAAGTCGCTCACCTCGACTGTCAGCGCTGCGGGATTCATCGCGACGAGCACGTCCACCGCATCGCCCGGCGTCATCACGTCGGTGCCGCCAAAATGGATCTGGAACGCCGACACGCCAAACGTCGTGCCGGTCGGGGCACGGATTTCCGCCGGGAAATCGGGGAACGTGGAGAAGTCGCTGCCGGCGAGTGCGGTCTCGAGCGTGAACTGGCTGCCGGTCACCTGCATCCCGTCGCCGGAATCGCCGGCGAATCGGATCACAACCGAGTCGCGGGTTTCCCTTCCGGAGCGAGAGACAGCCGACGTGGCCATGCCGTAATCTACACGACGTTTCGCAGCACGAACCAGACGTTCGCGGGGCGTTCGGCAAGGCGTCGCATGTACCAGGCGAACCAGGCGCTGCCGTAACTGATCAGGACACGCACTTTCGCAGCCATGGACACGAGTTTCCGCTGCTCCGCGGCGCGGATCCCGTAGAGCATGTGGAACTCGTACGCCGACGGATCGAGGCGCTGGGCCACGGCCGCCTTGCGGATCGTCTCGATCAGCGCGAGGTCGTGGGTCCCGAAGACCGGCTTCGCCCGCTGCCGGGCCGCCTCGCCGAGCAGCCGTTGGGCGAGCTGGCGGTAGTTCTCGTCCACATCACGCTTTTTTGGGAATGCCACGTCCGGGGGTTCGTTGTATGCCCCTTTGACGAGGCGGATCGCCGGGGCAACCGTGAGCAGGCCCTCCAGATCCTTGACGGTGCGCCGCAGGTACGCCTGCAGGCACACGCCGACGCTCGGCCACTCGGCCTTGGCGCGCCGGTACACCTCGAGCGTGGCGTCGACGTACCGGGACTCCTCCATGTCGATCCACAGGAAGGAGCGCGCCTGCTCGGCACGCGCCGCGAGCTTCAGCACATCCTGCACGCAGCCTTCTTTGCTCGCGTCGAGCCCAAGGTGGGTCAGCTTGACCGAAACGTGTGCGGGCAACTTGCGCCGCTGAATCTTTTCGAACACTCCGAGGTAATGATCGCGGACCGCGGCTGCTTCCGCGCGGTTCGTGACCTGCTCACCCAACTCGGTGAGCACGGTGCCGAGGCTGGCCTTCGCGAATTGGCCCGCCGCGTCGAGTGCATCGTCGAGTGTCTCGCCGGGCATGAAGCGCTTGACGGCGCGCTGGAAGAAGCGGCGCTCGCGCAGCTGGCGGGCCAGCCATTGACTGCGGGATGCCTTGAGGAGGAGACTGCGTGCGAATCCCATGGGGAGATAGTGTAGTGTATCGTTATTTCATGCCAGCGCAGCGTGCAACGCTCATAATCGTCACGGCGTTCGTCGCGGCCTGCGCCCACCCGCGCAGCGGCGCGATTGCCGCAGGCGGCGCAGGCGCGCAGCCGGCGCCCGAAGAGAGCTGTCTCCTCTCGACGGGTTCGGTCTCCGCTCGCGCTCCCACGATTACCATCGGGCTGAGCGAGGCCGTAGAGCCGCGCCACGCCCCGTTCGCGCGCAACGACGCTGAACGCATCGTCTTCCGCCACCTGTACGAGACGCCGGTGCGCATTGATTGCGACGGACATGTCCGTCCCGAGCTCGCCGAGCAGTGGGAAAAGGCTGACGGCGGCCGCCGCTGGACGTTCCGCTTGCGGGACGGCGCGCAGTTCTGGGACGGCGCGCCGGTCACCGCCCAGGACATCGTGTTCGGCCACGGGGGTGCGGGATACACGCTCAGCGCGCCCGAGAAGAGCGTCGTGACGGTCACGTTCGCGAAGGAGCAGGACGACGTGCCGCCGGTGCTGGGCGACCCGGGTCTCGCGGTCACGAAGCCCGCTCCCGATTCGAGTTGGCCGATCGGGACGGGATCATACTGGGCAACCAGCGCGACGACCACGCCGCAGGAGATCCGCGCGCACACGCCACGCGGCGACACGCTCGTGTTCAAGTTCGCCGCCAGCGGCGACGCGCGCGACCTGCTCGATGCGGGCGTCGATCTTCTCGTCACGCGCGACCGCGCGCTGCGCGACTACGCCGCGACGCTACAGAATCACGAAGTGGCCGCGTTGCCGTGGGACCGCACCTACGTCTACGTCACGGCTGAGGCGGGCGGAGGGAGCACGCGTTTCGACGGGCTCGAGCAGGCGGTGCGCGCGGAAGCGCGGCGCGCCGAGGGTGACTTCTGGTGGCGCGATCTCCGCGCCTGCGGCATCGCGCGGGACAGCGCACCGCCCGCTCCCACCGGTCAGCGGCGCATTCTGTACCCACGCGGCGATCCCACCGCGCGTGAGCTGGCGGGCCGCCTGGCCGCGCTGACGCACGCCGTGGCGACGGGGCGCGCGCCTGACGACTTCAGCGCTGCACTCGCCGGCGGCAAGGACTGGGGGTACGTCGTTGCCCTGCCGCGTGTGACTGCCAACGTCTGCCGCTCCGCGAAGGATCTGTTGCCGACCTGGCCCGCCACCTTCACCGCGCTGGTGGACACGCGTCCCACGGCGATCGTGCGGCGCGGCGTCGCCCGCTGGACCGTGGATCAAGACGGGTCGGTGCATCTCGCGCCATGAAATTCCGCACCCGCCTCCTCGTCGCGTTTGGGGTGGTGGTGATGGTTCCGCTGCTCGTCTTTGGTCTCGGCATCCGGAGGGCGATGTCGGGGCGGGTGTCGGCTGAGTACCAGGGACGAGTCGATGCGCTGGTAGCGGTCATCGGTGCCGACCTCGCGCGCGAACAGGAGCGCATCGGTGCGCGGCTCAACGCGGTCAAGCGAAACATGGCCGCCGATAATCGCCTCCGTGCTGCTATCGTGCGCGGCGATGATCGCGGATATATCCTCGATTACGCCGGCGACGCCATGCCGCTGGCGGGTCTGGATTTCCTGCAGATTCAAGACGCCGAGCGACGCGTGGTGTCGTCCGGCCATTTCCGCAACGAGTTCGACCGCACCGGCGCTTTTGCCTCGCCGGGCGGCGTGACCGTGGTTCGTGCCGCAGCGGCCGAGGGTCCCTTCCTCGTGCTCGCGAGGCCCGACACGGTGCATATCGCCGGCCAGGCGTTCAATTTGGTCGGCGGAGTCGCCGTCGACTCGGGCTACTTGGCTCGGCTCGCGCCCGACCCCGAGTTCGGCCTCGCCATTCACGTGCACTCAGACAGCGTCGTGGCTTCGAGCTCTGATTCGGCCGCAACAGAGGTCGCCAGGATCCCGTTGCCGTACGTCGATGCGGTGGACGAACCAAACAGGATCGGGCTCGCCAACATCGTCGTCACGCATAACTCGAGCCTCCTGGCCACGCTGCTACATACGATCAACCTCTGGTTCGCGGTGGCCGTCCTCACCGCCGCACTGGCGGCGCTCCTGCTCGCCGGCTGGCTCTCGACGCGCATCAGTGAGCCCGTCGAGGCAGGCTTCCGCGATATGGAGCGACGCATTGCCATCGGCGAGCTTGCGCGACAGGTGAATCACGATGTGAAGAACGGCCTCGCGCCCCTGCGCAACGTATTTCGCCATCTTATCCAGGTGGCGCGGGACAAGCCGGCGGAGTTGCCGCAGGTCTTCGCAGAGCGCCAGGGGACGGTAGAATCGAGCATCAGCTACCTCGAGACGCTCGCCGCGAACTATGCCAAGCTGTCCCCGCAATCGGAGCGGAAGGCCACGGACGTGAACGCGGTGGTACGGGAGACGATTGGGGGCTCCAGCTCTGTCCGAGCCAAGCTAGCCGACGGCCTGCCGCCGGTGTCGGCGGACGCGCTCGTGCTGCGGCGCGTGATCGAGAATCTCGTGAGCAACGCGGTCGATAGTCTCGACGGGAAAACCGGTACGGTGACCGTATCGACGGAACGTGCTAAAGGCACCGTGCGCGTTGCCGTCAGCGACACTGGGCGCGGCATGAGCAAGGCCGAGCTGGACCGCGCGTTCGACGATTTCTATACGACCAAACCCGGCGGGACGGGGCTCGGTCTCTCGATTGTGAGGCGGCTCGTGCTCGATTCGAGCGGGACATTGAAGGTGGAAACAGAGCCAGGGAAGGGGTCCAAGTTCATCGTGGAGATTCCAATACTCTCATGACCCTGGTCTTGATCGTCGATGATGTCCCGGCCATGGCCGAGCAGTACGCGTACGATCTCAAGCGACTGCGCGGCTACGAAACGCTGATCGCCAAAAGCGGCCGCACGGCGCTCGAGAGCCTGACGCGCGACTCGGTGGACTGCGTCATCCTCGACCTCGAGATGCCGGGGATGGATGGGTTCGAAGTCCTGCGCTCGGTCGAGGGGCTCGGCCTGCGCGTGCCCATCATCGTCTATACCGGCACGGGCGACTACGACCGCTGTGCGCAGGCCATCCGCCTCGGTGCATACAGCTTCATCGACAAGGCGGAGCCGATGGAGCGCGTCGCGCAGGAAGTCGAGAACGCGATCGAGCGGCGCCGGCTGACCGCCGAAGTCACCCTGTTGCGGCACGGGTTCGGGCTCGAATCTCCGCTCGTCGGCACGAGTCCCGCGCTCGCGAAGCTCAAAGAGGCGATCGTACGCGTCGCGCCGGTGCCCAGTCCCGTACTCGTCGTGGGAGAGAGCGGCACCGGGAAGGAGTTGGTCGCCCGCGAACTTCATCGCCTAGGCCCCAATCCCAAAGGCCCATTCATCGCGCTCAACAGCGCAGCGCTGCCGCATGAGCTTGTCGAGAGCGAGCTGTTCGGCCACGAGCGCGGCGCGTTCACCGGCGCCAACGCGACGCGCAAGGGCGCGTTCGAGGCGGCGAGCGGGGGGACGCTGTTCCTGGATGAGATCGGCGATCTGCCGGCCGCGGCGCAGGCCAAGCTGCTGCGTGTGCTCGAAGAGCGGAAAGTCACGCGCCTGGGCGGCAACAAGACGATCGACGTGAACACGCGCGTCGTGGCCGCGACGCATCGCGATCTCGAAAAGGAAGTCGCCGAAGGGCGATTCCGTGAGGATTTGTTCTATCGCCTCAACGTGCACGTGCTGCGCGTGCCGCCGCTGCGCGATCGGTTGTCGGACGTTCCCGCGCTGGTCGAGCACCTCGTCGCGGCGACGTGCGCGCGGTTCGGTATGAAGACGAAGACCGTGGCCTCGGACGCCGTCGAGGCGTTGATGGCCTACGACTGGCGCCGTAACAACATTCGCGAGTTGCGCAACGTCGTCGAGCGCATGCTCATCGCGACGGACGGCGAAGAGCTAACGCGGTCGGCGGTGCCGGCCGAGATCCGGGATGGTCGCGGTGCAGTCCGGCGCACGGCGCACGGCGCACAGCTCACGTTTGAAGAGCAGAAGCAGGAAGCCGAGCGCCAGATCATCATCCAGGCTCTCGAGCGGAACGAATGGCACGTCACCAAGACCGCGAAGGAGCTCGGGCTTTCAGATCATGCGAGTCTGTTGAAGATCATGCGGAGACTTGGTGTTCAGCGGGACACATAGCCATCCGGAATCTGAGTACGTCCAAACACAGTCGTCATAATACGACGTTGTAGCACAAGCATTTACAGTTTGGTCCGGCACGTGCCTTTCCTCCGGGCGAACCCCTGCTCCCGGAGGAGCCATGTCGTATCAATTCGAGCTGAATCAGTCCAATCGTTCGCTGCGATTCCCGGTCATTCTGATGGCGGGGATCGTGAGCGCCGTGATCGCCGCGTACAGCTTCGCCGCCTGCAGCGATCGCAATCCCGACCAGGCGCGCGCCAGTGAGCCGGTGGGATCGACGTCGTCCACCACGACCCCCACCCCCGTCAGCACCGAAAAACCGGCGCTCGTTATCAGCGGCCCCGTGACCTTCGAGATGGCGGACTCGGCCTATCGCGAGCGCCGTTACGATGACGCCAAGGTCCTCTTCAAGACCTATACCGACAGCCGGCCCAGCAATGCGTGGGGCTTCTACATGCTCGGCCTGTCGGCGTGGAAGTCGGGTAACCGCGAGCAGGCGGAGAGCGCGTTCGTGCAGGCACTGACGATCGACTCGACGCACGTGAAGAGTCATCTCAATCTGAGCCGTGTGTTGCTCGAGTCTGGTCAGCCCGATAGCGCGCTGGGGCACATCGAAGCCGCCATCGCGCTCGACTCGACGTCGAGCGAGCCGCTGCGGCTGCAGGGACGGGCATTCGAAGCACAGGGCAAGACCGATGACGCGATCGTTGCCTACCAGCGCGCCATCGTGAAGAACGACAGCGACACCTGGGCGATGAACAACCTGGGCGCGCTCTACATCCGGCTCGAGCGGTACGAGGATGCGATCGGTCCGTTGGCTCGCGCCAACGAAATCCAAGACAAGGTTGCGACGTTCCACAACAACCTCGGCATGGCGCTCGAGCTGACCGGCCGCTTCGAGCAGTCCGTCGAGCAGTATCGCGTGGCGCTGGCGATCGAAGGGACCTATGGCAAGGCTGTGTCGAACCTGCAGCGTGTCGAGGTGGTGAAGCAGGATCCGTCGATTACGCCGGTTGATCTAACGGAGCGGTCGAAGCAGTTCCAGGATCAGATTTCGAAATGGTAAACGTGTAGGGGCGCAGCATGCTGCGCCCCTACTCACATCCTGGCCTAATTATTATCCGCGAGCCGCCTCAAGAATCGATTGAGGCGGCTTTCGCTGCTGTGGGGATCGTCGCCGATGTAGTCCACTCGAGCTTCGATGAGCGCGGCGTGCAGCTCGGTGCGCGCCTCGGCGGCGCGCGAGAAGAGCGACGCTTCTTCCGGGGCCTTGGCCTCGAGCAGATCGGCGGCGAGTGCGAGCATGCGGCCGGCGAATGTGACATACGCGCGGACCATGCCTGGGCCTGCGCCGCCACGCTCCACCCATTCGGGGAAGCAACCGGCCCACCAGAGCGCGACCGCCGCCGTGTCCGCCGCGGCCTCGGCTTGCGCGACCGTGCCTTGCGGCAGCGCCGCCACGTACCGCCACCACTCCGACATGCCGTTTTCACCTTTGGCGATTGCCTGCTGCGACCGCGACGTCGCAAACACGACGGGGAGTGTGGCGGCGTAGTCGGCAAGCAGAATGTCTGTCACGCCGTGGGTTCGCAGCTGGGCGCGTATCGGGATGTACCAGAGCAGCGTGAGGGGCAGCGGAGCTGGCGCACCGCCACGGCCGAGGACCACTTCGAGGGCCGCGGGCGAATCGAGCACGATGTCGACGGCGCCCGCTTGCAGGGCCTCGTCGGCTTCGCGTCCTTCCGAGACATCCATCCGCGCGATCTCGTCCACCAGGCAGGCGAGATCGCCGCGGGTCAGTTGGCGATGGATCATGGGCCTGATCATGCTTCCCTCCTTACGGCCTTGAGAGAGGCAAAGATGATGCCGGTCATCTATCTGACTATTATGCAATGCGTTAGCCAAAAAGCCCTCTCCCATACTGCGGACACTGCGCTGCGGAAAGCTGCAATCAGACACGCGTAACGGGCGTGAGGCTGCTCACTAAGCACTCGGGGCCTTGGAGTGCTAAGGCTGCCGGTTTAAGTTCCCGCTCCCATGAAAGCCACAGACATTCGCAAAGGTCACGTCCTCATGATCGACGGCCAGCCGTGCCGGGTCATGGACTTCACGCACCGCACGCCCGGCAACCTTCGCGCGTTCGTGCAGGTGCGTTTTCGCAGTCTTGTTTCGGGGAACACGTTCGATCAGCGCCTCGCCGCGACCGACTTTCTCCAGGAAGCGCGTCTCGACACGAAAGAGATGCAAGTCCTCTATCAGGATCAGGGCGGCGTGCACGTGATGGATCAGCAGACCTACGAGCAGTTCACGCTCGACGAACGCGCCGTCGGTGAAGACACGCCGTGGCTGCAGCCGGAGATGGTGGTGCAGGTGGAGTGGCTGGATGGACGGCCCATCGCCATCGAGCTGCCGTCGGTGATCGAGCTGCAGGTGGTGGAGACATCGCCGGTGATGAAGACGGCGACGAAGACGGCGAGCACCAAGCCCGCCAAGTTGTCGAACGGTGTGACGGTGCAGGTGCCGGAGTTTATCTCACCGGGCGAGAAGGTTCGCGTTGATCCGCGGTCGGGCCAGTACCTGGAACGGGCGAAATGAATCGATTGTAGGGGCGCAGCATGCTGCGCCCCTACATTATTTCGTCAACTCACGATACCTGTAACACGTCACCAAATGGTCATTGACCATCCCCACCGCCTGCATGAACGCGTAGACGATCGTCGGCCCCACGAAACGAAAGCCTCGCTCGATGAGCGCCTTGCTCATCGCGGTCGACTCTTTGGTCTCGGCCGGCAACCCGCGCAGCGTCTTCCAGGCGTTGATCTTCGGCTTGCCACCCACGAACTGCCACAGAAACTGATCGAATGACTCGCCCGCGTCTTTCATCTTCAGGAAGGCGCGCGCGTTGCCGATCGCGGATTTCACCTTCTGCTTGTTGCGTATGATGCCCGGATCTCGGAGGATCTTGGCGACGCGCCTGGCATCGTAGCGCGCCATCTTGTCCGGGTTGAAACCGTCGAAGGCTTTGAGAAACCCATCGCGCTTGCGCAGGATGATCGCCCACGATAGTCCCGCCTGAAATCCATCGAGCACGAGCTTGCCGAACAGTTGCCGGTCATTGTGCACCGGCACACCCCATTCGGTGTCGTGATAGGCGATCATCTGCTCATTCGAGGTTGACCAGCCGCAGCGGTTGTCCACGCGTGGAAACTAGTACGAAATGCAAGAGGCCGAGAGAAAGTAGGGGCGCAGCATGCTGCGCCCCTACCATATCGCCCGGAAACTTGGCCGCTGCGCAACTCGTCTAGCGGACCACTGCTTGAGATTCGGAGCTGACCTGCTGATTCGCCACCCGCGTGCCAGATCCTTCACGAATGATGATCAGGAACTTCGAGCTCCGCCAAAAATCGATCGGCGACGTAATCGTGAGGCTCGGCACGCCGGAGAACTTGTTGTTGTTGCGCTCTTCGGCGACGTACTCCAGATCCTGCAGCGACGCCACCCGATACTCGGCGCTGGCGCTCGGCAGCGGAATCTGCGTCACCTGGCGCGTGTCGATCGCCGTGAACAGGCTGGGATCGAGATTGCGCGCCGGCTGCAGCGTCTTGCCCGTGCGCCACAGGATGAACAGCACCCGGCCGCCGCCCTGCTCGGTCAAGATGCCCTTCTTCTTGAGCTCGTCCCGCGTGCCGATGATGTAGTAGCCGGTCGCGAGGCTGTCCTTCAGCGCGACGTTCTCTTCGGTCAGCGCGTTCACGCGGTCGGTCAGCAGGTCGATCGTCGTCTTCTGCGACGCGATCACGGATTGCAGGTTGCCCACCGTCGAATCGAGTGTCGCGCGCAGGCTGTCCGACAGCGTCGTCAGGCTCTTGATGCGCTCGCGGCTCTCGTTCAGCGCGGTCTCGGTTTCCCGGACGCGCGTTACGACGTACCGCAACCTGGCGAGCAAGGTGTCGTTCGACGCGGTGATCGGGCTTTCACTCGAGACGTGCAGGCGATTGTTGCGGATCTTCGCCTTGGCGAGCTCGGTGTTGACGTCGCTGATGAG
>Ga0209056_10001414_pt1 | contig 26580 bp, 25 predicted proteins | sample GraSoiAngelo_114_FD_185876 | JGI IMG/M metagenome (GOLD analysis project Ga0209056, IMG submission 185876) | Grasslands soil microbial communities from the Angelo Coastal Reserve, California, USA - 14_0903_13_40cm (SPAdes) (version 2) | ecosystem: Environmental > Terrestrial > Soil > Grasslands... | reverse complement strand
CAGCGCTGCCGCCACGAGCTTGACCAACAGATCCGTGTAGGTGATGTGGGCGCCGGTCTGCCGGCGCGCCGTTTCCAGCCAGGAGACCAGGCGGCTCACGTTGACCTCGCGGACGAGATAGAAGTGGGGCGCGGTGGTCCAGCTCGTTGTCATGCGCTCGGCCATGATTCGCCAGACGGTGCCGACGCTGGGGGCTCCCACTCGAGGCGTGCTCGCAGGAGCCGCCGCGACCGCGGGGCGTACTGCCGCAGGAACATCCACTGCCAGGACGGCGCCGCCCGGGCCGGAGCCGTGGAGCGCGCTGATGTCGAGACCACGCTCGGCTGCGAGTCGCCGCGCCTTCGGCGACGCCGCCACCAACCGCCCCGCCCTTCCGTTGCCGGCCGACGACGCCTTCTGGCTCTCGACGTAGGCGAGGACGTCGGCCTTCTCGATGCGTCCGCTGGCCGTCGTCACCCGTCCGAGGTCGACGCCGTGCTGCTCGGCGATCTTCCGGGCCAGCGGCGACACCTTCACCGTTCCAACCGACGTTCCAGCCGCCGCGTTGAGCGCCACGGGCGGCGTCGGCACGGCACCCGTCGCGGCCGCGCTCGCCGCGGGCATGACCGCGGGTGCTGCAGCGCCTGCCCCCGCCTCACCGGCGGCGAAGATGGTCGCGATCGTCCGCCCGACCGGTATCACGTCCCCCGTCCGCGCGGTCACGTCGCGCAGCACTCCGGAGGCCGGCGCCTCGATCTCGACGGTGACCTTGTCGGTCTCGATCTCGACGATCGGCTCGCCCTTCTGCACCGAGTCGCCGGGCGACTTGAGCCAGCGCAGGACCTTGCCGGTCTCCTGCGCCAGCTCGAGCGCGGGCATGATGATGTTGGTCGGCATCAGAGAATCAGGACCTCAGCCCCTGAAGACCTCGCGGGCGGCGGCCAGCGCCCGCTCGATCCCGGCGGCATCGACGTCCAGGTGGGTGACGGCGCGAATCAGGCGGGCGCCGGACGCGCCCATGCGCACGCCGCGCGCGAGCAGGCGCTCGACGGCGAGGGGCGCGGTGAGCGCGCCCGTCAGCTCGAAGAACACGATGTTGGTCTCGATCGTCGCGGGATCGAGCTTCACACCGGGCAGGCCGGCCAGACCCTCGGCGAGGCGCCGAGCGTTGGCGTGGTCCTCGGCCAGGCGCTTCACGTGGTGGCGCAGCGCGTACACGCCGCCGGCGGCGATGATGCCGGCCTGGCGCATGGCGCCGCCCATCTGCTGCTTGGATCGCCACGCCTCGTCGATGAACGCGCGCGAGCCCGCCAGCGCGGCCCCGACCGGCGCGCCCAGGCCCTTCGTGAAGTCGATCCACACCGAGTCGAAGAACGCCGAGTAGTCCCGAGCCGACACGCCGCTGGCGACGACCGCGTTCATGAGGCGCGCGCCGTCCATGTGGGTGGCGACACTGTGGCGACGCGCTACTGCGGTCACCGCCTCGATGCGGGCCAGAGGCCAGATCGAGCCGCCGCCGTGATTGCTCGTCTGTTCCACCCAGACGAGCCGGGTCCGGGGCGCATACCGAGAGAGAGGGCGGATGGCCGCTTCGACCGCGGCGACGTCAAACTGACCGCGCGGGCCGTCGATCGAACGCACGTTGACGCCGGCCAGGGCCGCGGGCCCGCCCGCCTCGGAGTTGATGGGGTGAGCCGTGCGGTGGGCGATCACCTCTTCGCCGTGCCGTGCGTGCACGCGCAGCGCGATCTCGTTGCACATGGTGCCCGAGGGCAGAAACACCGCGGCTTCCTTGCCCAGAAGCTCGGCCACCATCTCGCAGAGCTGGTTGACGGTCGGATCCTCGAACTTCTGCTCGTCGCCCACCGGCGCCTCGCACATGAACCGGCGCATGTCCGCGGTGGGCTGGCTGACGGTGTCGCTGTAGAGGTCGACGTCGATACGTACTGAAGCGCTCATGGCGGTCACGCCTTCCGGCAGAGTGTTTTCGCCGCGTCGAACACCGACCTCTCCGTGGGCACCGTGAGATCCTCGAGCACCGGCGAGAACGGCACCGGCACGTCCATGGCGCCGATGCGCTTGACCGGCGCGTCCAGGTGATAGAAGGCACCCTCCGCGATCACCGACGCGATCTCGGCGGTGGTGCCGTAGCGCTCGTAGCCCTCGTCCACCACGATGGCGCGCGAGGTCTTCTTGGCCGAGTCGATCATCGCCTGCTTGTCGAGCGGCCACGTCGTGCGCGGATCGATCACCTCGGCGCTGATGCCGATTTCCTCGAGCATCTTGGCGGCGCCCAGGGCGACCGTCACCATGCTGCTGGTGGCCACGATGGTGACGTCCGTGCCCGCGCGCTTCACGTCCGCCACGCCGAAGGGGATCGTGTAGTCGTCGGCCGGCACCGGGCCCTTGACCCGGTACATCATCTTGTCCTCGAAGATGACCACGGGGCTGTCGTCGCGGATGGCCGTCTTCATCAGCCCCTTGGCCTCGTAGGGGCCCGAGGGCAGCGCCACCTTGAGGCCGGGAACGTGGCTCACCCAGGCGTGGAGCGACTGCGAGTGCTGGGCGGCCGACCGACGTGTCGCGCCGAGAGTCGTCCGGAAGACGATGGGCACCTTGATCTTGCCACCCGACATGTAATGCGCCTTGGCGGCCTGGTTCACCATCTGGTCCATGGTCAGCGTGATGAAGTCACCGAACATCACGTCGACGATGGGGCGCATGCCCGTCATCGCCGCGCCGACGCCGATGCCGGCGTAGCCGGGCTCGGAGATGGGCGTGTCGATGATCCGCTGCGTGCCGAACTCCTGCACGAGCCCGACCAGCGTCTTGAAGGGGTGGCCCGCCTCCGCGACGTCTTCCCCGATGAGGAACACGCGCGGGTCGCGCCGCATCTCCTCCGCGATCGCTTCCTTGACCGCCTCTCCGTACGTCAGCTCTCGCTCGCTCATGACGGCCCCCTGGATCGGCGCGATATCGTCACCCACGCGAGGCTGCTCCGATCGGGGCGCAGAGTCAAGCGGCGACATGGTCTAGAATCCAGTTCGATGGCGCAGGAGCTCGGGATCGCGGACGCCATGGCGCTCGCCGTGGAGCTGCAGAAGCAAGATCGCCTGGAGGCCGCCGCCGAGCTCTACCAGCGCATCCTGGCGGTGGCCCCCGACTATCCCGACGCCTGGCACTTCCGTGGCCTGGTCGTGTTCAAGCTCGGGCGTCTGGACGAGGCCGAGACGCTGATCCGACGGGCGATCGACCTGGCACCCGACTACGCGGACGCGCACAACAACCTCGGCAACATGCTCCAGCATCAGAAGCGCTACGAGGAGGCCATCGGCTTCCACGCGCGGGCCATCGCGCTGCGGCCCGACTATGCCGAGGCCCACAATAACCTCGGTAACGTGCTCCGCCGGCAGAAGCGTTACCAGGAGGCCGTCGGGTGCCACGAGCGGGCCATCGCGCTGCAGCCCGATTTGGCCGAGGCACACCACAATCTGGGCCAGGCCTACGAGGCGCTGGACCAGCTGGACGGAGCGCTGACCGCCTACCGGAAGGCGTCGTTGTTGAGGCCGTACAACTTCGAGTCCTACCGCCAGCTGGGGTCGGCGCTCTACGGGACGGGACGAATCGACGACGCGGCAGACGTGTACAGGAAGTGGCTTTCCTTGGACCCTGAGAGCGGTCTGGCGCGGCACCTGCTGTCGGCGTGCACGGGGCAGGCTGTGCCGGAGCGCACGTCGGACGCTGCCGTGCGGAGCATCTTCGAGCCTTTCGCCGACACCTTCGACGACATCCTCAAAAAGCTGCAGTACCGCGCGCCGGAGCTGGTGAGCCAGGCCGCCGCCGGCGTGATGGGGGCGCCGGCGGGCCGACTCGACATCCTCGACGCCGGGTGCGGTACGGGGCTCTGCGGCGAACATTTCAAGCCGTTCGCCCGGCGGCTGGTCGGCGTGGACCTGTCGCTCGAGATGCTCAAGCAGGCGTGGATGCGAAAGCTCTACGACGAGCTGATCCTCGGGGAGCTGACCGCCTTCGTGGGCGCGCAGGCAGCGGCCTGGGATCTGGTCGTCTCGGCTGACACCCTGGTCTATTTCGGGGATCTCGCACCCGTGATGGCGGCGGCGGCGCGAGGTTTGCGGCCCGGGGGCCACCTGGTCATCACCCTGGAGCGCGCGAGCGAGACGGAGATGCCCCAGGGGTTCCGCATCAATCCTCACGGGCGGTACAGTCACACCGAGGCCTACGTGCGCGAGGCGCTGACCGCCGCGCACCTGGAGCCCCGCAGTGTGACTCCGGTGCACCTTCGCCTCGAGCTCAAGAAGCCCGTCGAAGGGCTGCTCGTGGTAGCGGCGCGCTGAGTTTTTCTAGCGCATCTCCTCGATGGGCAGGAGGCCAGCACCGGACAGCGCGTCAACCTGGGCGCGGACGGCGCCAGTGGGACAGGCGGCCGCTACGGCAGCAGGTCGGCCACGGCGATGCGGCTGGACGTGAACTCGAGAGGAACGACGACGTCGGGCGGCCGCAGCGAGACGGCTGATCGATACCGCCAGGCGTAGGCCGCGGACGGGTCCGCCCCCGGATCGCGGTAGACCTCGAGGATGCGGTCGACGAGATTCACGATCCAGTAGTCCCCAACCCCCGCCCGCGCGTAGAGGCTGCCCTTGTGCTGCCGGTCGAGCTCGAGGCTCGATTCCGCGACCTCGACGATCAGCGCCGGGTGCGCGGGGTGCGAGTCGTGATAGTCGCCGGGTCGCCCCGGGACCACGACAAGATCGGGCTCGGGTTCAGAGTCGTCGTCGAGAGATACGGGCGCCTGGATTCTGACGATCCATTCTCCGGGAAGGACCGCTCTCAGGGCGTAGTCGACACGGGTGACGGCAGAGGCGTGATAGGCGCCCTGAGGCTCGGCGACGACGAGCTGTCCACCGATGAGCTCGATGGGATCTCCCTGAAACACCCCCAGGTCCACGAGTTGCTCGTACTCGGCCCGCTTCCAGCGTCGGAGCGTGAGCGGTGGTTGGGTCATCGCTCTCCCCACCCACGAGCCTATAACCAATCCCTGCTGGCGCGAAACGTCCCTGAAAGGATACACGCCGGGCGCTTCGCCTAGCGCGCCGATCGCTGGGTGGTGTCTCCGAGCTGATACGCGGCCACTCGCATCCGCTCGTGCTACCGTCGAGGCGAGGAGGATCGCGATGGGCACATTCTTTGTGGAGGTCCAGGTGGCATCGCCGGCGCGGCCCGATCGGCGGCAGCTGGTCAAGCTGCTGGTCGACAGCGGTTCGGTGTATACCTGGGTGTCCGGCGCGTTGCTCCGTGAGCTTGGCTTGCAACCTTCCGAGCGTCGGCGCGTTCTCACCATCGAGGGGCGAACGACCGAACGCGGTGCGGCCGAGATCATGATTACGCTCGAAGGCCGAACGCTCCACACGCTCTGCCTGTTCGGCGAGCCGGGCGATCTCGAGGTGCTCGGTGCGTATACCCTGGAAGGGTTCGGACTGGCGATCGACCCCGTTCAGCGGCGTCTCATCCCCGCGATTCTCTACGGCGCCGTCGCAGTCGTCTAGCGCTTCACCGTCAGCTTCTCGTAGAGCGCGCTGAGGATCTCGTCGATCGCGGCCGACGCCCACACGTCGAAGAACGGCGACCCCAGCATGGCGACGAACTCGCGCTGGGCGCGCTCTTTCGTCTGCGCCTCCGTCTCGCCGGGCCGGGCGGACTGCTGATAGCCGCGGACGTGGTCCTTGTGATAGATGGCCGGGTATTCGATATACCGGTGCAGCTCCTGGAAGTCCGTCGTGTAGATGGCCACGATCGGCACCGACGCCCATTCGCCGCCGTTCTTCACGTTCATGAACTCGAGCACGATGTCGTGGTTGCCGTCGGGATAGGCCGCGGGATCGGGACGCCGCGTGCCGAGGATCTTCTTGCCGTCGCGGTTGAAGATGCGCAGCTCCAGCCCCCCGGCCTCGGCCAGCCGCGCCAGCGCCGGGACGTCGCGCCGGCAGTCGGACGACCAGTCCTCGGAGACGACCAGAATCTTGGCCGGCCCATGAGGCTGGGCGGCGAGCCACTTGATGGCGGCGACCTGCTGGTCGCTGAGCCGCGTCTTGGTGTAGCGCTCGCGGAGCACCGCGCTGTTGTCCCGGCGGGCCGTGCCGCTCGACCCGCCGTCGGGGAAATAGGAGCCAAAGGCCTCGCGCGCGAGGTTCCCGGGGCTGCCGGCGTACTTCACGTACTCGTCGAACGTCATACCCTTGGCGAACCGCTCGGGGGTGACAACACTCTTGGCCACGCTATCCTCCTTGCGCCTCAGCTCACGCGAGCTTCGGCATGACCTCGTCGGCGAATCGGCGCATCGTTCGCTCGACCTCGGCCCGCGGCAGCATCGAGCCCTGATCGAACCATCTGTCCGGTGGCGTCCGGCGCCTGGAAGAACAGGCCGAAGCGCATCGCCGTGGCCCCGCTCAGATCACCGGCGCCGGCGCGCGCGGCGTCGTTTCCCACTGCGCCGGGTCGTGTCCGTAGAACATCATCGCGCCGGCCTGGTCGCGTAGCTTGCGGAGCCCCGCCAGCGACTCGCGCATGACGGACGGGTTCCAGAGCACGTTCGGCAGCACGTCGCGGTCCATGTTCTCTCGCGTGTAGCACGCATCGGACGCGCAAACGACCTGCGCGCGCTTGCCATCGCGGATCAGCAGCGACTGGTGGCCCGGCGTGTGCCCGTACGTCGGCAGCAGGACGACCGATCCGTCGCCGAAGACGTCGTGCTCGCCGTCGATCATCCGGTAGTCGAGCGGGTGGTCGAAGTCGATGGGGCTCGGGCTGTACCTCGGGACGAACCCCGGGCGCCGCGCCGCTTCCAGCTCCGGACGCTGCACGAAGAACGTGGCGCGCGGAAAGAACTCGTTGCCTCCGCAGTGATCGAAGTGCAGATGCGAGTTGGCCACGTAGCGCACGTCGTCGGGGGTGAGACCGAGCCGGGCGAGCTGCGGCACGACGTCGTCACCCACCTGCGACTTGACGGTCAGGCGCTTGATCCGCTCGGAGCCGAGGCGGGTCAACGGGTCGATTCGCGCCTGGCAGTGGACGCCGGTGTCGAACAGGAGCCGCCCGCGCGGATGATCCACGAGGAAGCTCGTGACCGGCACGGTCCAGGGCTGGCCTGGCTTCAGGTCGGACACCATGCTGGCGCGATCGAGCTCGATGTAGCCGGTGCAGAGGACGTAGACGTGCATCATGTCACCTCGCCTGAGGAGGCATCATACGCGATGTGGTTGGTGCTATGATCCCGCGACGATGACGGTGCCCGCGGTGAGCCAGTACGACCAGCCGACCCGTTATGGAAGGATCCGTTCGCCGGTCGAGGCGTGGTTGGCGAAGCAGCCGCCCGAGCCGATTCTCGACCCCGAGCTGCCGATCATCGACACCCACCATCACCTGTGGGATCGGCGGGATCATCGCTACCTGCTGCACGAGCTCCTGGCCGATCTCCGCACGGGTCACAACGTGGTCGCCACCGTGTTCGTGGAATGCCGCGCGATGTACCGCGCGGCCGGCCCCCTCGAGATGCGGCCGGTGGGCGAGACCGAGTTCGTCGCCGGCATCGCGGCGATGAGCGACAGCGGTCTCTACGGGCCTACGCGCGTCGCCGCGGGCATCGTCGGCTTCGCCGATCTCACGCTCGGCGACCAGGTCGAGCCCGTGCTGCAGACGCAGCTCCGCGCCGGCGGCGGGCGATTCCGCGGCGTGCGCCACTCCGCGGCGTGGGACGCGAGCGAGGTGATCGGCAACAGTGCCGTCGCCACGGGACCGCACCTGATGAAGCGGCCGGACTTCCGGGCCGGCCTGGCGCGTCTGACCGCGCTCGGCCTGTCCCTCGACGCGTGGGTGTTCCACCCGCAGCTCGCCGACGTCATCGATCTGGCCCGGGCCTTCCCCGCGGCGAATATCATCGTGGGCCACGTGGGCGGACCGCTGGGTTACGGCCCCTATGCGGGCCGACGCGCCGAGGTGTTCGCGTCGTGGAAGGCCGGGATCAACGAGCTCGCCACGTGCCAGAACGTGGTCATGAAGCTCGGGGGCATGATGATGCGCCTGGCCGCCTACGACTATGGGGCACAGCCGGCGCCACCGTCGTCGGCCGAGCTCGCGGCGCACTGGCGGCCGTACATCGAGCTCTGCATCGAGCGCTTCGGGCCGGCCCGCTGCATGTTCGAGAGCAATTTCCCCGTCGAGAAGATGGGTATCGGATATGCCGCGTTGTGGAACGCGTTCAAGCGCATTGCCGCGGGCGCCTCGGCCGACGAGAAGCTGGCGTTGTTCAGCGGCACGGCGCGGCGCGCTTATCGACTGGATTGAGCGCAGTGCCGGAAGCACCGATCCCCCCCGCGCAGAAGTGGGCGATTACCTTCACGGTCATGGTGGTCGCCTTCATGCAGATCCTCGACACCAGCGTCACCAACGTCATTCTCCCGCACCTGCAGGGCTCGCTGTCGGCGGGGCTGGACGAGGTGTCGTGGGTGATCACCTCCTATCTCGCCGCCAATGCCGTGATCATCCCGGCCTCGGGGTGGCTGGCCGGTCTCTTCGGACGCAAGCGGTTCTTCCTGATCTGCGCCACCTTGTTCGTGGTCAGCTCGTTCCTCTCCGGCGCCGCCCCCGACCTGACCACGCTGATCGTGGCGCGCATCTTCCAGGGCCTCGGCGGCGGTCCGATCATTCCGCTCTCACAGGCCATCCTCTGGGAGATCTTCCCGTTCCACCAGCGCGGCCTCGCGATGGCGGTATGGGGCGTCGGGTTCATCCTCGGCCCGATCCTCGGGCCGACCGTCGGCGGCTACCTGGCCGACCAGTGGTCGTGGCGCTGGATCTTCTACATGAACCTGCCCGTCGGGATCGCCGGCTTCTTCATGGCCAGCGTCTTCCTCTTCGATCCGCCGTACTTGCGCCGCGCCGCGCGGATCGACTGGTGGGGCCTGGCGCTCATGATCGCGGGCTTCGGGTGTCTTCAGCTCTTCCTCGACCGAGGCGAGCGGGAGGACTGGTTCGACTCGTCGACGATCGTCGTGGTCGCCATCGTCGCCGTCGGCTCCCTGGTCGGCTTTCTGATCCGTGAGCTGACGACCAGCGACGCCATCCTCGATCTCACCGTGTTCACCGACCGCAACTTCGCTACCGGCGCCACGCTGAGCGCGGTCATCGGGTTCGGCACGTTCTCGGGCATGCTGCTGATCGCGGTCTTCACGCAAAAGCTTCTCGGCTACGACGCGTGGACCTCGGGCCTGGTGCTGGCGCCCGGCGGGCTGGGCAACGTGTTCTCGCTGTTCGCCTCGGGCATCGTGACGCGCATCGACCAGCGAGTGATGCTGGCGTTCGGGTGCCTGCTCAACGCCGGCAGCCTCTACATGATGACCTCGCTGACGCTCGGGATGGACTACTGGGCGCTGGCGTTGCCGCGCTTCATCCAGGGGTTCGCCGTGGGCTTCATCTTCGTGCCGCTCTCCACGCTGACGCTGGCCACCGTGCGGCGCGACAAGCTCGTCAACGCCACCGCCATCTACGGCATGCTGCGCAACGTCGGCGGCAGCGTGGGGATCGCGGTGATCACCACGCTGCTCGCGCAGCGGAGCCAGCTCCACCAGACCACGCTCGTGAGCCACATCACCGCGTGGGACCCGGCGACGCGCGAGCGCCTCGCGCGGTGGACAGGCCACTTCGTGACCGCCGGAAGCGACATGTTCACGGCCGAGCGCCAGGCGGTGGCGATGCTCTATCGCGAAACGGTGGCCCAGGCCCAGCTGCTGGCCTACGCGGACGACTTCTGGCTCCTGGCGGTGACGTTCACGGCGGTCCCGTTGATCCTTCCGCTCATGCGCCGCGTCCGGCTGGACTCGTCGGTGCGGGCGGGTGGCGAGGCCCCCGAGCGTTCGCCCGCAGTGGAGGAAAACGCGGTGTGACGAGCGTCGGAACTCCGCGTTCTCGCATAGATTTCTTGCGGCTGTCCGAGCACTCTGTTAGTGTCTCGCCGTTGCTGTTCCTCGGGTGCCCACCGGGGCCTAGGGGCATGAAACCGGCCATCGTCGCCTCATGATCGCGCTGCCGCGAAGCGTCAGTTCCCGCCGGGCGGCGGGGATCCTCCGGAGGGTCTTCGACCACGTCGGGACCGGGTTCGCGTTTCGTCTCTGGGACGGCACGCTGGTCGAGCTTGGTCACAGCGCGCCCGTGTGCACCCTCGTCGTGCACGGTCCCGAGACGTTCATCCGCCTCGTGCGCGATCCGACCCCGCTCAATTTCGCGGAGGCGTACGTGGAGGGCGCCCTCGACGTCGAGGGCGATCTCTTCGCTGCGATGAAGGTCGCCGACGAGATGGAGGAGATCCGGTTGCCGTTGAGCGAGCGGCTGCGACTCTTCGTGGTGCTCTGGCGGAGCTGACGTGGCCGGTTACGATGTCATCGTCGTCGGCGGGGGACCGGGTGGGAGCACAGCGGCGTGGCAGCTCGCCCGGGCTGGCCTCCGGCCGCTCCTTCTCGACGCCGCCGTGTTCCCGCGCATCAAGGTCTGCGCGGGCTGGGTGACGCCGGAGGCGCTGGCCGACGTCGAGGTCGACCCCGAGAAGTATCCGCTCACGATCCAGCCTTTTACCGCCTGTGGGTTCGCGTTCGGCGGCGCGCACCACGAGACGCGCTGGCGACGGCCCGCCAGCTACGGCATCGTCCGGAGCGAGTTCGATCACCATCTTCTGAACCGGGCTCGCGACGCCGGCGCCGACGCGCGCGAGGGCGCGCGGGTCACCGCCGTCACCCGCGAGCGAGATGGGATCCGCGTCGTGAGTGAGCGTGGAGTCTTCACGGCCCCAGTCGTCATCGGCGCGGGGGGGCACCACTGCCCCGTGGCGAAGGCCTTTGGACAGGTATCCGGGCAGGAACAGGTCGTGATCGCCCAGGAGAGCGAGACGCGACTGCCGCCCGACCGTGCCGACGCCGTCCGCGACGCGGCGCCGGAGCTCTACGTGGAGCCGGATCTCAAGGGCTACGGCTGGTACTTTCCCAAGGAGGACGTGATCAACGTCGGGATCGGGGTCGTTTCCGGGCCGGGGGTGGACCTGCCACAACGACGGGAGGCGCTGCTCCAGTCGCTGCGGACCTCGGGACGCTTGCCCGAAGGCGTAAGGCTCGAGCCGTTCCGCGGCCACGCGTACGTGGTGCGGCGCCGGGCCCCGCGACGGCTCGCGGGCGACGACTTCTGTCTCATCGGCGACGCTGCCGGGCTGGCGCGCGATCTCAGCGGGGAGGGCATCGGACCGGCCATCCGGAGCGGGATCCTCGCGGCCGAAGCGGTCGTGGCGCACGGGCGGCGCGGGACCCCGATCGAGTCGTACGCGCACGAGATCGTGCGCCGCTATGGACGGGGCGAGACCGGCTGGCTGGGCCGCCAGCTCGCCCACCTGCCCGACGCCTGCGCACGCGCGCTGGTGCGGGTGATGCTGGCCACGGGCGCCGCGCGGCGTCACGTGGTCCTCGGACGGATCTTCGGGATGCGGGAGGTGTCGTCATGAAGCGCGGCAAGGCCGAGGACGCCCGGGCCATCGCTCACCACTACGACGTGTCGAACGAGTTCTACGCCCTCTTCCTCGACCCGCTCATGGTCTACACGTGCGCGTACTACCGGGACCCGGACGGGAAGCTCGAGCAGGCCCAACAGGACAAGCTCGACCACGTCTGTCGCAAGCTCGAGCTGCGCGCGGGGGAGACGCTGCTCGACATCGGGTGCGGCTGGGGCAGTCTGGCGATGTGGGCGGCCCGGCACTACGGCGTGCGCGCCCACGGCGTGACCCTCTCACGCGCGCAGGCCGACTGGGCCACGGAATGCATCCGCAGGGACAGGCTAGGAGATCGGTGCCGCGTCGAGTACCTGGACTACCGGGACCTGCCCGCCGACGTCGTCTACGACAAGATCGCCGCCGTCGGCGTGATCGAGCACGTCGGGATCGCGAACTACCCGGCGTTCTTCGCCGGTGTGCGCGCCCGCTTGAAAGATGGCGGACTCTACCTCAACCACGGGATCGTCCACGACTTCCACTGGAGGCGCACGAGCCAGACCGAGTTCCTCTACCGCCACGTCTTCCCGAATGGCGACCTGGCCGGCCTCAGCGAGACGCTCACCGAGATGGAGCGTGCGGGCTGGGAGATCATGGACGTCGAGGGGCTGCGCCTGCACTACGCCCGCACGTGCCGGCAGTGGGTCGAGCGGCTCTGCGCGCGGGCGGACGAGGCCCGCGCCCTGGCCGGTGAACGCACCTACCGGACCTGGCGCCTGTACATGACCTGCTCGGCGGTCGCGTTCGAGGGCGGCTCGCTCGGCCTCTATCAAGTCCTGATGCGCAAACACCGTGACCCTCGGGCCGGACATGCGCCGCGAACGCGCGAGCCTCTCTACGAACGAGGACCGGCGTGACCACCGGTTCGGACAAGGAGCAGACGTGGGCCGCCAGATCCTGATCATCGCGATCACCTCGCTGGTCCTGACGCAGATCACCGTGTTCGCGACGTCGATCTACCTTCATCGCGCGCTCGCGCACCGGTCGCTGTCGCTGCGGCCGATCGTCGAGCTTCTGTTCAGGACGGCTCTGTGGCTGCTGACCGGCGGGATCCGCCAGCAATGGGTCGCGGTCCACCGCAAGCACCACACGTACACCGATCGCGAAGGCGATCCGCACAGCCCGTTGCTGCTGGGCTTCTGGAGGGTGCAGCTCGGCAACGTGTACTACTACGTCCAGGAGGCGCGCAACCCGCGGACCGTCTGGACGTTCGCGCCCGACCTGGCCCCGGATCGGTGGGAGAGAGCCGTGTTCTCCTGGGGATGGAGCGGGCTCGGGCTCGGCGTGGCGCTGGTGGCGCTGGTCATCGGCTGGTGGCAAGCGGTGGTCGCGATGGTCGGGCACGGCATCCTGTTCGTCGGTGTGATCGGCCCACTGATCAACGGGCTGGGACACTGGACCGGCGCCCAGAACTTCCGGAACACGGCCTACAACTCACGGGTCCTCGCCTGGCTGACCGGCGGCGAGAGCCTGCACAACAACCATCACGCCTTCCCGCGCTCGCCGAAGTTCGGCCTGCGCCGCTCGGAGCTGGATCCCTCGTGGCTCGCCATCCGACTGCTCGCGGCCGTGCGCCTCGTCGCGATCTCGAGCGCACCGCTCCGGGCGGCGCGCGATCAGTAGAGGCGATGGCTGAAGGTCCGATCGACCTGACGCTCGAGCTCGCGCCCCGCGCGCGCTTCGACGTCGTCGAGCTGCGGTCGCGCCTGCCGATCGAGTATCGCGACGCCCTCGCGCCCTACCCTTTCTGTCTCTACTGGTCGGCGCACACCACGGCCGGCTTCCTGGATCGCAGCCTCATCGCCCGTCTCGGCCCGGCGCGGGTGCCCACGTACGTCGACGCCCTGCGCCGCATCTTCCCGGAGGGCGCGGGCTACGAGCACGACCGGCTGGAGCGCCGCCTGGACCTCGACGCCGCCCAGCGCGCCGTCGAGCCGCGCAATGCGGATTCCCATCTCGTCTTCATCGCGGGCGGGCTCCGGCCCTGCGTCACGCATCCGAACCGTCCTGGCGAGACCGTGTGCTTCGTCGACCTGGATGGGGTCAACGAGGGGCGGCCGCGGCGGCGGCTCACGCGCGTGATCGGCTTCCGTCACGAGGCGATCGTCGCGCATACGCGCATCGACGTCCCGGTGTCTCGCCATCCCATCGAGTCCGTCAACCTGAAAGACCCGAAGCTCGGCATCTACGACCACCTGGCGGACTTCGTCGCGCGCGCGGGCGTGGGCACGGGCCGCCTGCACCTGGCGCTCGATCCGGGCGAGCGGCATGCCGCGTTGACGGTCAACGAGTTCGAGACGCTCTTGATGCAGCACGACCTGGCCGCGGTGCTCAAGAACCCGCTCCGGTTCGTGGCCAGGCGGTACTGGAGCGTCCTGGCGAACCCGCGCTCCGTGCCCGGCAAGGCGCTCGGCTATGCCCAGTACGATCTCGTCCGCGTGCTCAACTCCGGACTCGACACGCTGGGTCTACAAGATTCAATCGTGGAGAAGGTGCTGGCGCGAACGCTGGCCGTCCCCGCCGCGCGGTTCTTCCGCATGCGGCGCTCCGTGCACCTGCTCGTCGCCGAGCGCGAGGACAGCCGCCGCGGGTTCGTCGAGGGCCAGTATCAGAGCCCGATCCTCGTCCAGTGGCAACGCGGCCACCGTCCGACGCGCACGCTCCACGTCACGTTGACCCGCCTGGAGTAGCGCCTTTGGCCTCCAGCTCCGCCCAGCGTGCGTAGAGTCGGCTCACTTCCGCCTGCGCGACCTCGAGCGCCGCGTATCGCTGCTGGAGCGCCGTCGAGTCTGAGGCGATCGCCGGATCCTCGACCCCGCGCTGGCACGCCGCGACGGCGCGCTCGGCGTCGAGGATCGCCCGCTCCATGCCGTCCCACTCGCGCTGCTCCCGATACCCCAGACGCTTTGGCCGCGCGCGTTCGCCCTGGAACGCTCGCTCCGGGCGTTCGCCCTGGGACGCCCGCTCCGTTGCCCTGCGCGGCGGCGCCGGCCCGGCAGCGCTCTGGGCCGCTTCCCACTGTGCGTAGTCGGCGAACGTCGCCGTTCCGCCCTCGCCGTCGAGGGCCAGGATGACCGTGGACACCCGCTCGAGCATGAAGCGGTCGTGGGTGACGAGGACGAGCCCGCCGTCGAACTCCGCGAGGCTGTCCTCGAGCACTTCGAGCGTCGGGATGTCGAGGTCGTTGGTGGGCTCGTCGAGGATGAGCAAGTCGGCGGGCTCGAGCATCAGGCGTGCGATGAAGATGCGGGCCTGCTCGCCGCCCGACAGGCGGCCGACGGGCACCTCGAGTTGCTCGGGCCGGAACAGGAAGCGCTTGGCCCAGGAGGCGACGTGGACGCTGCGGCCCTGCCACGTCACGGTGTCGCCCTCGGGCGCCAGCGCACGGCGCAGACTTTGCGTGGGATCGAGCCCGCCGCGCTCCTGCTCGAAGCGGACGACGCGCAGACCGTCCGCGCGCTCGATCACGCCGCGATCGGCCGGCAGCGCGCCCGACATCACGTTCAGGAGCGTCGTCTTGCCGCTCCCGTTCGGCCCGATCAAGCCGACGCGCGTGCCGGGCGTAATCACGAGATCGAGGTCGCTGACGAGCCGCCGGCCGCCGAGCGACTTCGTCAGGTCCCGCGCGACCAGCAACCAGCGCGTCCGGCGCTGCGACGACGTGAAGTCGATCCCCGCCCCGGCCGTGACCCGGCGCGCCCGGCTGTCCGCCAGCTCCTCGATGAGCCGCCCCGCCTCCCTGATGCGGCCCTTGGCCTTGGTGGAGCGCGCCTTGGCGCCGCGGCGGAGCCACTCGATCTCACGCCGGACGGTGTTGGCCAGCGATTCCTGATAGGCCTGTTGTCCACGCAGAAACTCGTCGCGGCGCGCCAGGAACTCGCTGTAGCGCCCCTCGGCCTCGAACACGCCCTCGGGATAGACGCGGTTCAGCTCGAGCATCCGTGTCGCCACGTGCTCCAGAAAGTAGCGATCGTGGCTCACCACGAGGCAGGCCCGCGCGCGCGCGGTCAGCACGTCCTCGAGCCAGAGGATGCCCTCCACGTCGAGGTGATTGGTGGGCTCGTCCAGCAAGAGAATGTCGGGCGCGGCCGCCAGCTCGCGCGCGATGGCGAGCCGCTTCCGCCAGCCTCCCGACAGCGTGTCGACGTTCGCGCGCCCGTCCGTGAACTCCGCGCGCCCGAGTGCCTGCGCGACACGGCCGGGCCGGTCCGCCTCGTCCACGCCGGTCAGCGCCGCCAGCACGACGTCGTCGACGGTGCTGCCGGCGGAGAAGACGGGATCCTGGGGGACGTAGCCGACACGGACGCCGTTGCGGATCGAGCGGGAGCCGCGGTCGGGCGGTGTGACGCCGGACAGGATCCTGAGGAGGGTGGACTTGCCGGAGCCGTTGGGGCCGACGAGACCGGCCTGGTCGCCTTCGAACAATCCAAACGACAGATTGTCGAAGAGCGACCGGGTCCCGTAGGCCATGCTGATCGCTTCACAACTGAGCAGGAGCGGCGGGGTCATCCGGGACTACTTCTTCGCCTTCTTCGGCTTCTTCTTTTCCTTCCGCATGCCCGTGCCTTTCGCCATGTGCTCACCCCCTCTCCTCGGTCTCTCCAGTGATTATAGATGTCCGGCGGCGGACAGACGAACAGGAAGAGCCGTCACAGGCGGAACGACGGTCGAGCGAGCGCCGCCCTAGGCGGCGGCCTGCGCCACGGTCGGCCCATCGCCGACGAGCGTGCTCCGACGCATGTCGCGCGGCTCGTGCGCCGGGAAGGGCCGGGCGCGGTGCATGGTCTGGCGGTTGTCTAGACCCTGCGGGCCCCCACGGTCACCTCGCTCAGGAACTCGCGCAGCGCCACGAGCAGCCCGGCCGGGTTGTCACCCTGCACGGTGTGGCCGGCGCCCTCCACCTTCACCCAGCGGCCGTCGGGCAGGGCCCGCGCCAGGCGGTCCGCGTCCTCGTCGTGAAACACGTCGCTCTCGGCGCCGCGCACCACCAGGGTGGGACAGGTCACCTTGGCCACCGCCGACCACAGGAGCTGGCGTCGTCGCTCGGCGGCCGCCGGGTCGACGCCGCGGCCGCGGTGACGCTGGTCGTACTTCCACATCCACTTGCCGTCGGGCATGCGCCGCAGATTGTGGAGCAGGCTCCGGCGCAGCAGGGTGGCGTTGCGGCGCGGATTGAAGGCGAGGGCACGCGTCACGAAATCCTCCACCGAATCGAGCGGCGTGGCCTCCGACGTGAACGCGGCGATCTTCCGTACGCCGGCCTGGCGCGTCTCCGGGCCGACGTCGACGAGCACGAGCGCGGCGAGGCGTTGGCTGTGGGCGCCGGCCCAGGCCAGGGCGTTGGCCCCGCCCAGCGACATGCCGACGAGGACGAATCGATCGAGGCCCAGGCGGTCGACGAACGCGTCGAGGTCGGCCACGTGGCTCTCGGTCGCGTAGTCCATCTCCGGCGACCACTCGCTGTCGCCGTGGCCCCGCTGGTCGAGGGCGAGGCAGTGGCGCTCGATCTTGAGGGCGGCGCAGACGAGATCCCAGGTGTGGACGTTGAGCCCGCCCCCGTGCAGAAACACCACCGGGGGCTGCCCCCGCGTGCCCCAGTCGAGATAGTGGAAGCGCATCCCGCGCAGGATGACGTGATGCGCCTCGGGCAGGACCAGATCGGCGAGCGCGAGCCCGGCGGTGGCCGAGGAGAGCGCCAGGTGCTCGCGGAACTCGTCGGGGCTCAGGCTCACGCTAGTCCGGGTCGACCTGGGTCACGTGACCTCTTTCAGGAGGGCGCACGTCGTGAGCGCGTGAGCCGGATCGAGCGCCTCCCGGGCCATGCCCCTCGGAGCTCACGTTACGCATAAACGTCCTGGTCCACCCGATTCGCGTCGGGGTACGGCGCGGACAGCGCGAATTGCACGCCCGTATCGATCTCGGCCTTCACGTCGATCTGGATGCGTTCGAACACGGTCGCGTCGGCGAGCCCCTGCCCGGTGAGCCGTGAGGCCAATGTCAGCAGCGGATCGTGCTTCGTCATCCACTCTCGCTCTTCTTCCCGCGAGCGGTACTCGCGGTTGACGTCGCCGACGTGGTGGCCGTAGTACCGGTAGGTCTTGCACTCGAGGAAGGCTGGCCCCTCGCCGCGGCGCGCCCGCTCGACGAGCTTGCGCATCGTCGCGTTGACCGCCTGAACGTCCTGGCCGTCGACGCTCTCGGCGTGGATCCCGAAGGCTTTGGCGCGCGCCAGGATCTCGCCGGCGATGGTCTCGCCGCAGGGCGTGTATTCGCCGTAGAGGTTGTTCTCGCAGACGTAGATGACGGGCAGCTTCCAGAGCGCGGCCATGTTCATCGTTTCGTAGAGCAGCCCCTGACCCAGCGCGCCGTCGCCGAAGAAGCACGCGGCGACCTGGCCGCTGCCCCGCATCTTCGCCGAGAGCGCGGCGCCGGTCGCGATCCCGGCGGAGCCGCCCACGATGGCGTTGGCGCCGAGATTCCCCGTCTCGGGATCGGCGATGTGCATCGAGCCGCCCTTGCCGCGGCAGTAGCCCGGCTCCTTGCCCAGGAGCTCCGCGAACATCCGGTTGACCGACGCCCCCTTGGCCAGGCAGTGGCCGTGGCCGCGATGGGTGCTCGTGATGAAGTCGTCGCGGCGCAGGGCTTCGCACACGCCCACCGCCACGCCTTCCTCACCGACGTACAGATGGGCCAGACCCGGCATCTTTGCGCTCTTGTAGAGCTCGTGCACCTGCTCCTCGAAGGCGCGAATCTTCGCCATCTGGCGGTACATGTGGAGGTTCTGCTCCAGCTCCATCCGCGGTTCGATTGCCTGGGTCGTCATGCCGTGTCCCCCGCTGAACCTTTTACCACGATCGGGCTGACGTGGGGAGCCGAGCCTCCAATCAGCGCTGTAGACACGAGAGGGGCGCCGCTGTAAAAAAGGTCTCGGCAGGTTCGAGGACGGCAGGCTCGAGGACAAGGCCCAAACGACGGAGGCTCCCATGGCAAAGGCCTACTGGATCGCGAGCTATCGGTCGATCAAGAACCCCGAGGCGCTGGCGGCCTACGCGAAGCTGGCGGCGCCGGCCATCCAGGCCGCCGGCGGGCGCTTTCTCGTGCGCGGCACGCCGACCAAGACCTACGAGGCCGGACTCAACCAGCGCGTCGTCGTGATCGAGTTCGACAGCGCCGCGCAGGCGACCGCCGCGCACGACAGCCCCGGGTACCAGGCCGCGCTCAAGCTGCTCGGAAACGCGGCCGAACGCGACATCCGCATCGTGGAGGGGGTCTGAAACGGTAACGCGGGCGTTGTGGCATCGGGATCCTCGCCTATCGTGGCCGGGAAGAGGGCGTGGTCACCCACATGCGCCGGGCCATTCAGCACGGCGCGACGAAGCGTGAGCGGCTCGAGGCGATCCAGTCCGCCGCGGTCCCGGGCGGCGGGCCGACCTTCAGCACCGGCGTGCAGGCGCTCATGCAGATCGCGCGCGACGGCGCATTCAGGAAGGCCTGATCCGTAGGCCCGAGGAGGGCGTCTTTCCCCATGGATCTCGAGCTGAAGGACAAGGTGGCGATCGTCGGCGGGGCCAGCAAGGGCCTGGGACGGGCGTGCGCGCAGGTGCTGGCCGAGGAGGGCGTCAAGGTCGCCCTGTGCAGCCGCTCGCGCCCCGACCTCGAGAAGGCCGCGCAGGAGATTCACGACACGACCGGCCGCGACGTCCTCGCGATTGCCGGCGATCTGGATCGTCACGACACCATCAAGGATCTGGTCGCGCGGACCGTCGATCGCTTCGGACGCCTCGATCTCATGATCAACAACTCCGGCGGTCCGCCCCTCGCCCGGGCCCACAACGCCACCGAGGAGCAATGGGCGACCGCGGTGCAGCGGTCACTGCTGTTCTTCGCGCGGATGTCTCGCGAGGCGGTGCCTCATCTGAAGAAGCAAGGCGGCGGCCGCATCATCAACATTCTGGCGAGCACGGTCTATCAGCCGATCCCCAACCTGGCGCTCTCGGGCGCCACCCGAATGGGCGTGGTGGCGTTCGCCAAGAGCCTGGCCGATGAAGTCGGGCGTGACGGGATTCTGGTCAACAACGTGTGCCCGGGCTCGATCCTGAGCGAGCGCATGCTCTCGAACGTGACGGCCCGCGCCAAGGAGCTGGGTATTTCCGTCGACGAGGCGCTGGCTCAGCGGGCGGCCGAGACCGCCGTCGGACGCATCGGGGAGCCCAAGGAGCTGGCGTACCTGGTGGCGTTCCTGGCCTCGGGCAAGGCGAGCTACATCACCGGCACCACGATCCTGGTCGATGGGGGGCTGGTTCGCTCGGTATTGTAGTAGGATGAGCAGCGCCTCGAGAGGAGGGCGCGATGCACTATACTCGGATCTCCGCTGACTGCCACATCGACATGCCGTGGATCCCCAACGACCTGTTCACGGCCAACGCCTCGGCGGCGCTGCGTGATCGCATGCCGTACGTCGTCGACGGCTCCGACGGGCCCCACTGGACCTGCAAGAACGGCACATCGTTCGGCCTGATCGGGGGCGTGGGCCCGGGCGGCCAGAAGCTGGTTCCCGGCCAGAACTACCGCGTCGACAAGATGGCCGCGGTCGGGTTGTACGAGGACGGCAAGAAGGGTCTCCGGCGGCCGACCGATCCGCACCTCCGGATCAAGGACATGGAGCTGGACGGCGTGCAGGCGGAGGTTATCTTCGGCATCCTCGGCGCCGCCACACGTCTGAACGATCATGACGCGGCGAAGGAGATGTTCCGCATCTATAACGACTGGCTCAAGGATTTCTGCCGTCACTATCCCGACCGCCAGATCGGTCTGGCCTGCCTGCCCTACGGGGACATCGACGCTGCCGTGCAAGAGGTTCGGCGCGTGGCGAAGATGGGTCTGCGCGGGCTGGAACTGTCGTGCTCCTGGGACATGGAACCCATGTGGCATCCCGTGTGGGAGCCGCTCTGGCAAGCCGTCAACGAGGTGAATCTTCCACTCCACTTCCACACGTTCCCGAGCACGCCGCCCAACGCGCGCGACAAGGCTACCGGACGCACCCGCCGAGCCGCGCTGTTCACCGGCGTGTCGGCGTTCCAGATGAACCTCGTCAACATCCTCGCCGCCATCGTCGGCGCCGCGGTGCTCGAGCGGTATCCGAACCTTCGGATCTCGTTCGGCGAGAGCGGCATCGGCTGGATTCCGTACGCGCTCGATCGGATGGACTTCGAGTGGGAGGACCGCTTCCGGGATCTCGGCCTCACGATGAAGCCGAGCGACTACTGGCGGCGCCAGTGCAAGGCCACGTTCCAGTTCGACCGGATCGGCACCAAGCTGATCGACGACATGGGCGTGGAGACGCTCATGTGGGCGTCCGACTACCCCCACACCGACGGCGTGTGGCCCGAGTCGTCGAAGTACATCGAAGAGCAATTCGGCCACCTGCCGGCCGACGTGGTCCACAAGATCACCTGCGAAAACGCTGGGAAGTTCTACGGGCTGATTCGGTAGGAATGAACGTGGGGGGCCCGGTCGGGGCCCCCCACACCCCCTAACGCGCCGCCGGGCCACCCGGAGCGCGCCACGACCCGTCTCTCCCCTGGGCGCATGCTGCGGCCGTATGACTTCGCTCTGCACACGCCAACAAGAACCGCTATCGATAGATGGAACGGAGGAAACGGATCCCGGGCCACCCGTACCTTTCACCGTACGAAGACCTGAAGCTCAAGGGACGATGAGGCGGCGCTGGCGTTGAGTCACGATTCCAGATAGGCAAACAGCTTCGGATCGAGCTGGGAGCGATACTTCTCCAGCACCGGCTCCACGGCGCGCATGAACGCGTCGCGCTCTGCGTCGGTGAGTCGTATCACCTCGTTTTGGGCGGGATCGAGCTTCGCCATGATCTCGGCGTCCTCGGCCGCCGCCAGCCGCCGCTGGTACAGGGTGGCCTCCCGGGCCGCCGCGTCCACGGCGGCCTGCACCTCTGCCGGCCAGGCCCGGTATTGCCCGGCGTTGCACACGATCGCGGCGGCGCCCCAGAAGTGCCCGCTGAGCGTGATGTAACGATGATAGTTGTGGACGCCGAAATTGTAGATGTTGGTGAGTGGGTTGTCCTGGGCCTGGAAACGGTCGTGGCCGATCTGCTCCACGAACTCCTTCACGTCGGCGGCGATCGGCTCGAAGCCCAGGGCCCGGAAGACTTCCCCGTGCAGGTCGCTCATCTGGGTGCGGATGCGGAGGCCGCGGCAATCCTCGGGCGTGCGGATCGGCCGCACCCGGTTCGTGAGGTGCCGGAAGCCGTTGTCCCAGTAGCCGAGAAGACGACAGGCGGTATTGTCGGTCACCCGCTGCCGGGCGGCCTCGCCGTACTCGCCATCGAGCGCCTTGAACACGGCACCGCGGTCCTTGACGATGAAGGGCAGCTCGAGGAGCTGCAGGTGCGGCGCAGCCTTGGAAAAGCGCACGGTGGACATGTAGCAGAACGACAGCTCCCCGCGCTCGACCATCGGCACGAGATCGGCGGAGGGGCGGCCGAGCTTGAGGATGCTACCGATCAGCTCGAAGCGGACGCGGTCGCCGAGGTGGCGCTCGAGCAGCTCGCCGAAGCGCGCCGCGGCGCGGTTGTGAATCGACGCGGGTTCCTGGTACCCACCGAACTTGACGATCAGTCTCATCGGCTCGCCTTGACCGTCATTTTTGTCCGCTCGCCTCGGCCGGCGGGGCCCCAGCCCCGCGACGGCCTGCGGCTCGCACGTCCCTTTTCATCGGCTCGCCTCGGCCGGCGGGGCCCCAGCCCCGCACGGCCTGCGGCTCGCACGTCCATCTTTGTGGACGCGTTGTCGGCCATGGGCGGTGTCTGCTATAGCACAAAGCGTGAGGGGTGACGAATTGACCGATCTCGACGCCGCGCTGGCGCGACTGGGCTACGCGGCATTCCGTCCGGGCCAGCGCGAAGCGATCGAGACTCTGTTCGCCCACGGGCGGCTGCTCCTGGTGGCGCCGACCGGCGGCGGCAAGAGCCTCAGCTATCAGCTTCCCGCGACGATCCTGTCCGGCACGACCCTGGTCGTGTCGCCGCTCGTGGCCCTGATGGCCGATCAGGTCCAGGCGCTCGAAGCCCGCGGCGTGCGGGCGACCTATCTCGCCTCAACGCTCGAGGCGCCGGAGATGAGGCGGCGCATGGCGCGCATGGCGCGAGGGGAGTTCGCGCTCGCCTACGTGGCGCCGGAGCGGCTTGCCTTCCCCGGATTCCGCGGACTGATCGGCGAGATCGACTGTCCCCTGGTGGCCATCGACGAGGCCCACTGCATCAGCGAGTGGGGCCACGACTTCCGCCCGGAATACCTCACGATCGGGGCGCTGCTCGCCGACCTGCCGCGCGCGCGGGTGCTGGCTTGCACGGCGACGGCGACGCCCATCGTGCGCGACGAGATCCTGGCCCGGCTGGGCCTGGCGCCCGATACGCCCCAGATCGTCCGGGGATTCGCGCGGCCCAATCTGGCCCTGCGCGCCGCGGAGATCGGGAGCCGCCGCGAGCGAGAGCGCCTCGTGGACCGCGCTCTCTCGGAGGCGCTCGAGGGCCCGAAGCGAGGGCGCGGGACAGCCATCGTCTACGCGCCCACACGCAAGCAGGCCGAGGAAGAGAGCGAGCGGCTGGCCGAGCGCGGCTGGCGTGTCCGCTCGTACCACGCCGGTCTCAGCGGCAAGACGCGCGATGCCGTGCAGCGTGACTTCGCCGATGGCGGGCTCGAGGTCGTGGTGGCGACGAATGCCTTCGGCATGGGGATCGACCGCCCGGACGTTCGGGCGGTGATCCATCTGGGCCCGCCGGGGTCGATCGAAGCGTATTACCAGGAGGTAGGCCGGGCCGGGCGCGACGGGGCGCCGGCGCTCGGACTCCTCCTGGTCGGCGGCCGTGACCTGCCGCTGCGCCGGGCCTTGCTCGAGCGGAGCACCAGCGACGCGGCGCCGGATCCGGCCGTGGTCGAGCACAAGTGGAGCATGTTCCTCGAGCTGATTCGTTGGGCCGAGGGCGGCAGCTGCCGCCACGACGCGATCCTGCGCTATTTCGGCGACGAGGCGGAGACGCTCGCGGGCTGCGGCCGGTGTGACGTGTGCCTCGCGCTCGAAGAGAAGCCGGAGGCCGGAGATCCGGAGCGGGTGACGCTGATCGTGCGGAAGGCGCTGTCGGGGGTGGCGCGTGTCCAGGGCCGCTTCGGACTCCAGCTCGCCGTCAAGCTCGTTCACGGTGACGCGGACGAACGGCTCGAGCGCACCGGGCTCACGAAGGTTCAGACCTTCGGAAACCTCCGGGACCAGCCGACACCCTGGTTGATCGCGCTGCTGCGCCGCTGTGTGTCGGCCGGCTGGGTGAGCTTCGCGGGCGTCGATCGTCCCGTCGTCACATTGACCGAGGACGGACGTGCCGTGATGAAGGGCGAGCGCCCAGCGCGCCTGCTCCTACCGCCACCGCCCGGACGCGCCGACGCCGACCCCGTCGGCCCGCGGCGGACCACGCCGGCGTCTGATCGAGCGCCGGCGCGGGTCGCCCGTCCCGAGCCGGCCGAGCTGGACGCCGCGGCACTCGCCCTGTTCGAGGCGCTCCGACGTCATCGCCTCGCTGTGGCTCGAGCAGAGGGCGTGGCGCCTTTCATCGTGGCCAGCGATCGCACGCTGCGCGACATCGCCGCGCTGAGGCCGCGCGATCTCGTCGAGCTCGAGCGCGCCCACGGGGTCGGGCGGCACAAGGCGGCGCGTTACGGCGCCGGGCTGCTGCAGGTGGTCGCCGCGCAGGACCCGCGAGGCCGCGAGCCTTGACTACACGCTGAAAGCTATGTCGGCAGCCGGGCCTCGAGCGCGTCGAGCCAGGCCCCGAGCGCTTTCAGATGTAGGTCGACGAGCGCATCGATGTCGGTCGGCACAGCCAGGGCGCGCTCGCGGCAATAAGCGCCGACGGTCGCGTCGACGTCGAACAACGCGGTCGCCAGCGTGCCAGGGTCCAGCTCGTCGATCTCCGCGCGGCGCTCGGCGCGACGCGCGGAATCCTCCGCCGGGTCGAGGCGTTCCGTGACCGCCACCATCCGGTCGTAGAGCTCGCCATAGCGGTCGCCCATCGCGAAGTACGGGGGCAGCCCCTGAGACGAGAGGAAGTCGTCCACGGTCCCGCGGGTGCCGTAGACGCCGGCGGTCTGTGGATGGGGTTCGAGGTGCCCGAAGCTCTCATCGCCTTCGGGGGAGATCCAGCGGGCGAGCGGATAGAGGCGGCAAGCGAGCGGCCGGTCGGGGTGGACCGTGCAACCCCGCGCCCCGAGAAAGACGCACCCCCGGTCGTCAGCGCGCGTTTGTAGAACGGTCCCGCCGGCCTCGGTGTAGCGGGCAAAGAACTCGGTCGTGCTGATGCCGAGCCGGCGCGATAGCCGAAGCGCTTCGTACGGCCCAACCCGGATCGCCTTGCCGTGGCAGCACCGGTTGCAGGCGTTACAGACGTACGAAAACGGGCTGTCGCGCCGGAGGCTGAAGTCGACCCGGGCTATCGGATCGCCGTACGGAACGGGTGCGCCTCCCCGTCGAGAACTGCTAGAGCCGGCGCAGTCCTACTTGCCGCTGGCCTTGCCCTCGCCCTTGCCCTCACCCTTCGCGTCGCCCTTACCCTCACCCTTCGCCGCGCCCTTGCCGTCGCCCTTCGCGGCCCCTTTGCCTTCGCCCTTCGCAGCGCCCTTGCCCTCACCCTTCGCCGCGCCCTTGCCCTGACCCTTCGCGGCGCCCTTGCCCTCACCCTTCGCGTCACCCTTGCCCTCGCCCTTCGCGTCGCTCTTGCCCTCGCCCTTCGCCTGGGCGATCGAGCTGGCGGGACGGACGCCGAGGGCGGCGCCGAAGGCCGCGACGGCGGCGGCGAGCTTGAGGGTGTCGCGACGGCTCAGTCCGGGCTGTTCGGGGGTCGTGTCCTTGTTGTCAGGCATCAGGGCTCCTTTGTCTGGATGAGATTGGACCTTCGTCCAGGGACGCTACCACGATTCAGTGACCTTTGGGTACTCTGTTTCTCTGATTCGGCCGCTCAGGCGCTGCGGAAACGGGTCGACTTGACGAACAGGATCGCCAGCAGTGGCAGCACGCAGCCGAGCACGGTCGTCACCACCAGCAGCATCCCGAGCTCGCTGTAGTCGGCCGGCGCCGTGAGGGCGCCGGTCGCGTCCCTCACTTCGCGCGTAACCGTGAAGACCTGATTCAAGTACTTCGTCCCCAGCTGAGCGGCCGCCAGCGCGAGGTTCGTGAACGAGGCCATGACCGCGAAGAACGTCGCCTTCAGGCGGTCCGGCGCGGAATTCGCGATCCACGCCAGCATCGGAACCATCGCGATCTGGCCGAGCGGTGACTCGAGCGCGGTATCGATGAGCGCGATCATGCGCGCGTCGACGAGACCGCCGGTGTGGTCCGCCGTCCACTCGTGCAGCCCGTAGTACATGCCGACGATGGGCAGGCCGAGCCCCGTGCCCACGATGGTGAGGAAGCCGACGATGTAGGCGATCGAGCGTTCGGCCATGAAGCGGCGAAAGATGAACAGTCCGGCCAGGGTGAGCACGCTGCCGATCAGCGACAGCGTGGCGAGGAACTGTTGATCGAAGCCGAGCTGATCGATCATCCACCACGTCGAGCCGGCGCCCGGCCCCGGCATGGCCCGGACGACGAAGACCACGATCGCGGTCCCGACCAGCACATGGCGCGCCTCCGGCTCCAGCTCTCCGGTGAGCCGCCAGATCAGGAACAGCACGATCGCCATCGACACGCCGAACACGATCTCCTGGCCGCCGGCGACCTGCCCGACGCCGACACCGAGCGAGACGACCGCGAACGCGAGGCCGCCGCCGAGAATCCACCAGTTGACCGGGGGCCGCTCGCCGTGCGGGTCCAGCATCCGGCGCACGTCGCTCTTCGCGAAGCCCCGCGCGCGGAGCCGCTTCGCGTCCCGCCACTGGAGACCCGCGCCGAGTGCCACGCCGAGCACCGACACGAAGGGAATGGCGAGC
>Ga0209056_10001413_pt1 | contig 26582 bp, 25 predicted proteins | sample GraSoiAngelo_114_FD_185876 | JGI IMG/M metagenome (GOLD analysis project Ga0209056, IMG submission 185876) | Grasslands soil microbial communities from the Angelo Coastal Reserve, California, USA - 14_0903_13_40cm (SPAdes) (version 2) | ecosystem: Environmental > Terrestrial > Soil > Grasslands... | reverse complement strand
TGAACGTCGCGATCGGCTCCCGGCGCGCGAGCGTGAGCGCGTCGGCAAGGACGATGAGGCCCTGCGGTTGCTGCGCTTGGACCCTGGCGAAGACCTCCCGGAGGTCGGCGTCGCCCAGGACCTCGACCGAGGTCAGCTGCACGTTGTGAGCCCGGGCGGCCGCTTGCGTCGCGCGCAGGTCCAGGGCCGCGCTCGCGCTGGCGGGATTCCACAGGGCTGTCGCGCGCACGATACCCGGCACCACCTGTCTCAGGAGCTCGAGGCGGCGCACGCTCAGCGCGGCGACGAACGTCGTGAGTCCCGTCAGATTCGCGCCCGCGGACCCGCCGGTGAGCCCGGCGGCGGCCGGATCGTCCAGCGAGACCATGACGATGGGGATCGTCTTCGTCGCGCGCCGGGCGGCGTCGATCGCGGGCACTCCGACGGCCACGATGACGGCGACGTTCAGGCGCACGAGATCGTCGGCATGCTGAGCGTAGAGCTCGGGCTTGCCCTGGGCGTAGCGTTCCCAGATCTTGACCGATTGGCCCTCGATCCTGGCGCGCTCACGGAGCCCGGCGCGCAGCACCGGGATCGAGTCCGGCGTCGGCTCGTCGGCGAGATAGCCGATCGACGGGGCGCGCGTCTCTGGCTGCGCGGCGGGCGCCCCCGGCAGCCCGACGGCCAGCACGCTGACCAGGAGAGCGCGCCCGCCGGTCGCGATCCGACGCGCGATCGAGCGTTTCACGTTCTGGCGGGCGTCTCCCACGCGGGGACCTGCACTGCGCGGAACGGCATCGTCTCGAAGGCGGAGCCGGTCGCGCCGGTCGACGAGTGCGCACGGCGCCGAGCGCCCAGCATGCACGGAGCCTATCAAACCGGCGGGGGAATTGGTATGATCCGCACGATGGCGCAAGGGCTGCGTGATCTTGTCGGTCGGGTCATGATAGATCCGGAATTCCTCGCCGAGCTGCAGCGTGCGCCCGAGCCGGTCCTGGCCCAGTACGAGCTGAGCGATACCGAGCGAGCGACCGTCCGTCAAGCCCTCGCTCGCCTGGCCAAGACTCCGGCGAGCGAGCGGCGGCACAAGTTCCGCAGCTCCCTCATCAGCCGCGTGGCCACCTAGGCCCCGGCCACCGCGCGCGTGTCGGCGTCCGCCGAAACACTCGCGTTCCTGCGCGACGTTCGCGTATTCGAAGGCTTCTCCGACCCCGACCTCGCCGCCGTGGCGGACCGTTTGCGTGAGCGCGAGCTCCGCAAGCGGCAGGTTCTCTTCCGCGAGGGCGATCCGGGCGACGAAATGTTCATCGTGCGACGCGGCACGATTCTCATCTCCAAGGCGGTGACCGGGAAGGTCGAGCAGGTCCTGGTCCGGGTGGAGCCCGCCGACTTCTTCGGCGAGATGAGCTTGTTCGATGGCTCGCCCCGCTCGGCCACCGCGCAGGCCGAGACGGACGTCGCGCTGCTCATCCTCGAGCGCGAGAGCCTGCAGGCGATGACCGAGACCGCCCCGCGTGCCGCCGCCGCGTTCTTCTATGAGATGGTCCAGGTCTTCATGGAGCGGCTGCGGCGGTCCACGCAGCAGGTGGCCGAGGCGACCCGCTGGGGTCTCGAGGCCACCGGCCTCGACGTCGAGGCCCGGTGATGGAGCAGCCGGCCCCGGCCAAGTTCGAGCTGCTCGTCCGCCACGACGACGGCGAGGACTTCGAGCTCCGCCAGGTCGCGAGCGTGGTCGGCTACCTCAACTCGCGGCCCCGCCGCGTCGACCCGGAGTCCTTCGAGATCTCCGAGCTCCGGTCGCGGGTCGCCGTCACGCCGGGCTTCATCCTCAAGAACACGACGACGGACCGATTCCTCCTGCTCTCCGCGCACGAGCGGTTCCTCTGGGACCAGATGGACGGCACCACGTCGCTGCAGGGGATCGCGACGGCGTACGTGCTGGAGTATGGGGAGTTCGACTTCGACATCATCCCGAACCTCCTCCGCAAGCTCCAGCGGGCGCAGCTCCTGACGTTCGAGCCGCGCTCGCGCCTGCGCCAGGCGCTGGCGCGCAATCGGGGCCGTTTCAGCGTGAAGGCGATCGAGCGGGCGCTGACCGGCCTCGAGCGCGTCCGGATCGCGAGTCGCAACGTCCACCCGTTCTTCCAGCGCCTCTACCGGTACGGCGGATTCGTCCTCTTCACGCCCGCCGCCATCGTCGCGTGTGCCGGCCTCGCCCTCGTCGGTGCCGGCGCCGCCGTCGCCCTCTGGCGCGAGATGCACGACGTGATCGAAGGCTTCGGCGGCCGGGCCCTGCTCGGCCTCCTCACGGTCAAGCTGCTCTTCTTCGGGAGCATGGCGCTCCACCAGCTCGTGCACGGCCTCGCGTGCATCCACTATCGCCGGCGCGTGCGCGAGTTCGGGTTCACCTTCCTGCACGGCTTCGTGCCGACGTTCTACGTGGACATCACCGACATCTTCATGGCCAGTCGGCGCGCCCGCGTCGTCGCCGCCGTCACCGGCGCGCTCGTGCATCTGGTGCTGGGCGCGGTCGGGTTCATCGTCGCCGCCCACGCCCCGGTGGGCCGCTTCACGCAGGCGTTCGCGGCGGCGTCCGGGATCATCCAGTGGCAGGCGCTGGTGATCGCGCTCTATCCCTTCTGCTTCATCGAGATGGACGGCTACCACGTGCTCGTCGACGTGCTCGGGGTCCCGACGCTCAAACATGACGCGCTCACGTACGTGAAGCGGCTGCTCACCGGCGCCGGTCGGGTGCGGCTGGGCCGCGAGGAAGCACTCTGGCTCGGCTACGTGGTGCTCTCGACGCTCTCGGTCGCCGCGTTCATCGCGTTCAATATCTGGATCATCGCCCGCGCGATGAGCTGACGCTCAGCCCGCGACCTCGGCCAGCAGGGCGTCCACCGCCAGGGCGATGTCGCGCGCGCGCTCCGCGCCGCCCCGCGGCCCGAGCCTCCCCGAGCCTTCGAGCGCACCCGGCTGAGCGGCCGGCGGCAGCCCGAGGATCGCCGCCTGGGCCCGACCGCGCAGCTCGTCGCCGACCAGCGCCGCCATCTCCGCGATCACGGCGAGCCCGAGCGCGGCGCGGTCGGCCCGGGCCGGCGCCGTCGCCAGCCGCCCCGCGAGCGCTTCCCGCAGCCGCTCCGAGATTCTCACGCGGCCCCGTCCGATCTGCACCAGGTCTCGGGCGATGGGCCCCCACTCGAGCGAGAACGCGCCAGCGACGGACTCCACGAGAGGCGCCAGCGGTTCCGCGCAACGCGCCGCGACCGCGGCGACGACGCCCGACCAGATGCTCGGCGACAGGAGCCGGCTCGGCGACGTCGAGGGCGCGCCCGCGAGGATCGTCACGAGATCGCCATTGGGATGGAGCAGGAGATGGTCCTCGAGGCACAGCGCGAGCGCCCAGAGCCCACAGCGCACCCCCTCGGGCGCGTCGACGATCCGGCGCGGCGAGTGGCGCGCCACGCCCTGCCAGTCCGGGCGATAATACGTGACGCCGCGCCAGACGACCTTCTCGATGCGTTCCCGGAGTTGCACGTAGAGGTCGTCGGCGACGAAGACACGCTCGCTCGGCGCGGGCCTCCACTCGAGGCCGCCCCGCATGAACGTGGCGAGCGGATCTGCCGACGCCGGCTCGTAGCGGAACGACTCGAGCAGCGCGAGGAAGAGTTGCTCGGTCGGGTAGGGGCCCTGATATGCAAGCCGTTCGGCACCCTGCTCGGCGGCCAGGGTGGCGATGAGGTTGAGTATGGCGGTGCCGCCGCCCGGGGGCAGCCGCGCGGGCTCGCCGAGCGCCGGGATCCGGTCGATCCGCGTCCAGTCGAGCGCCTCGAACACGGCGAGGGGAGTCCCGTGCCACGCACCGCTCGACGGCTCGTCCGCGTGCCACAGCCGATCGGACCAGCCCCACGGGGCTTCCCGCGTCGCCCGCGGCTCGACGCCGAGCCACGAGCCGTCGGGGATGCGCACCCAGGCACGCTCGAGGGACCCGGCGGCGGAGCGGCGCAGCATCGCGACGAGAGTCCCGCGGCGGTCGACCACCTGCACGGAGCGCAATGATACAATGCGGGCCGTCAATGATGATCTGGCGCTCGGCGCTCGAGCTCGCCAACCTCATCCGGCAGAAGGAGATCAAGCCGCTCGAGGTGCTCGATGCCGTGCTGGCGCGGCTCGACGCCGTCAACCCGAGGATCAACGCGTTCTGCCTCGTCGCCACTGACGCCGCGCGTGCGGCCGCCCGCGAGGCGGAGATCGCGGTCATGAAGGGCGAGCCCATCGGTCCGCTCCACGGCGTCCCCGTGTCGATCAAGGATGTCCTGGCGACACGCGGTCTCACGACCACCGGAGGATCGCGACTCTTCGAGGACTTCGTGCCGGAACACGACGCGCTCGCGGTCGGCCGCTTGAAGGCGGCCGGCACGGTGCTCTTCGGCAAGACCAACACCTCTGAATTCAGCCACAAGGCGCTCACCGAGAACCCGCTCTTCGGCGTCACGCGCAATCCGTGGGATCCGGCCCTGACGCCGGGTGGCTCGAGCGGCGGCGCCGCGGCGGCGGTCGCCAGCGGTGTCGGCCCGGTGGCGCTCGGAACCGACGCGGGAGGCTCGATCCGGATCCCGGCCGCGTTCTGCGGCGTCTACGGTTTCAAGCCCTCGCTCGGTCGCGTGCCGGATCGTGCGGCATTCGGTGGATTCGAGCGCGTCGGCCACGTGGGGCCGATCACGCGCACGGTGCGTGACGCGGCGGCCGTGCTCGACGTCATCGCCGGTGGCGACGACCGCGATCGCGGGTCGCTGCCGCGCGAGGGCGGCTCGTATCTCGAGGCGTGCGATGCCGACGTGAAGGGGCTCAACGTGGCCTGGGCGCCGGATCTCGGCTACGCGGCGGTGGACCCGCGAGTCCTGGCGGTCTGCGAGAATGCGGCCGGGGCGTTCGAGGCGCTCGGCTGTCACGTGGAGGTCGTCAATCCGGGCTGGGAAAGTCCCGAGGAGCTCTTCTCCACGATGATCGCCGCGCAGTTCTATGCCGCGTGGTCCGATCGGCTCCCCGACGCCGAGCCGCTGATGGACCCGTCGCTCGTGAGGTTCATCCGCCGCGGCGGCGGGATCAGCGCGCGCGACTACCTGCGCGCTGTCGCCGGTGTCGAGGAATACTGGGCGGAGGTCCAGACCTTTCTCGAGCGCTTCGACGTGTTGCTCATGCCCACGGCGGCCGTGCTGCCGTTCGCCGCCGGCGCCCTCCCGCCGCGCGAGATTGCCGGGCAGGACGTCTCGGCGCTCGGGTGGATGCCGTTCACGTATCCTTTCAACATGACGGGCCAGCCCGCGGCGAGCGTGCCCGCCGGCTGGGCCGACGACGGTCTCCCGGTCGGCCTGCAGATCGTCGGGCGCCGCCACGCCGACGGCACGGTGCTCGCCGCGTCCGCCGCCTTCGAGGCCGCTTCGCCCTGGAGAGACCGCCGTCCCGGGCTGTAACGCCGCCCGCTTGCGCCGATGACGGACCGCGCGCGATGGGCGATCGTCACGTCGATACTCTTCGCGCTGCTCGCAGTCGTCGTCTGGCTCGTCGTCGTGGACGCGCCGATCGTCCGATTCCTGGTCCGTCTCTACCAGGACAAGAAGTTCCTCAAGGAAACCGTCAGGTCATGGGGCTGGATGGCGCCGATCGTCTTCATCATGATCCAGGCGCTCCAGGTGATCATCTCGCCGATCCCTGGCGAGATCACCGGGCCGGTCGGCGGGGCGTTGTTCGGGACCTGGCTCGGGCTCCTCTACTCGAGCCTCGGCTTGACGCTCGGCACGCTCTTCTGCTTCTGGGTGGGGCGTAAGTGGGGCGAGCCGCTGGTGCGGCCGTGGCTCAGCGAGCACCACTGGAACCGGATGAACTTCGTCATCGAGGCGGAGGGCGCGATCCTCTGCTTCGTCATTTACCTTGTCCCCGGCTTCCCCAAGGACATCGTCTCGTACCTCTTCGGGATCAGCCCGATGCCCTTCTGGATCTTCGCGATCGTCTCGACGCTCGCCCGGATTCCTGGTACGTGGATCTCCTCGTACTTCGGCGCACACGTGGCCGAGCAGCAGTACATCTACGCGATGGCCTTTCTCGCGATCATCATCGCGCTGTGCCTGCCGCTCTACCACTACCGCGATCGCATCATCAAGCGGGTCCACAAGCGGAAGGCCGATAGGGTGTAGGCCCGGGAAACAGCTTGACGGCCGCGGCCGCGCTCGGTAGACTGCGCGACACGTCATGATTACCTCGACGCGCCGGTTCGGGTTCTTCGGGTTTTACTACTTTACCGAGGTCCGCTCGGGCGCTCTGACTTGAGATAGGCAGGGAGCCGCGGGCGGACCAAGAGCCCGCGGCGCCACACGCACCCAGGCCGCGGGTCGCCCCGCGGCCTTTTGTTTTTCACCCACGAAGAGGAGCAGACGTCGAACGTGTCGGAGCCGGGAAGCGCCAGATTACAACGGGCTGAACCGGCGAGCGGAGCCGGGAAGCGCCAGATTAACGGGCTGAACGGGCGAGCGGAGCCGGGTCGCGCCTATTTCAGGCCACCCTCGGTCCAAGCCGGCCTCCCGGCCCCCGCTACAAAGGAGACAGAGATGATCATCGTGCTCAAGTCAGGAACCACGGGCGCCGAGGTGGAAGACGTCTGCCGTCGGATCACCGCCATGGGCTACAGCCCCCACACGATCCGCGGCACGCTGCGGACCGTGATCGGCGCGGTCGGCGACGATCGCGGTAAGGACGCGCTCCGCAGCCTCGAGTCCCTCGAGTGCGTCGAGTCCGTCACCCCGATCCTCAAGCCCTACAAGCTCGCCAGCCGGGAGATTCGCGAGGAGTCGACCCAGGTCCGCGTCGGCGACGTGACGATCGGCGGGCGGTCGATCGTGGTCATGGCCGGACCGTGCTCGGTGGAGTCGCGCCTGCAGCTTCTCGAAGCCGCGGAACACGTGAAGGCCGCGGGCGCCCAGATCCTCAGAGGCGGCGCGTTCAAGCCGCGCACGTCACCCTATGCGTTCCAGGGACTCGAGGACGAGGGGTTGAAGCTGCTCGACGAGGCGAAGCGGGAGACCGGGCTGCCGATCGTCACCGAGGTGATGGAGCCCGACAAGGTGGAGCTCGTCGCCGAGCATGCCGACATCCTCCAGATCGGAGCCCGCAACGTGCAGAATTTCCCGCTACTCAAGCGCGTTGGCGAAGCCGGAAAACCTGTCCTCTTGAAGCGGGGCATGGCCACGACGATCCAGGAGTGGCTCCTGTCCGCCGAGTACGTGCTGGCGAGGGGCAACCCGAACGTCATTCTCTGCGAGCGCGGCATCCGGACGTTCGAGGCCTCCACGCGCTACACCCTCGACCTGAACGCGGTGCCCGTCGTCAAGAAGCTCTCGCACTTGCCCATCGTCGTCGACCCGAGCCACGGGACGGGCCACTGGGAGTTCGTCGAGTCGATGGCGATGGCCGGCGTGGCGGCCGGGGCCGACGGGCTCATCATCGAGGTGCACCCTCGACCCGAGGAGGCGCTCTCCGACGGCCCGCAGTCGCTCAAGCCCGAGCGGTTCGCCGCCCTGATGGAACGAGTGCGGCGGATCGCGCGGGCCATGGACCGGGACCTCTAACTAACGCTTCCGGGGCTATAATCGTCGCGATGCGCCTGCACACGTGGGAATGGGTGAGGCAGCGTCCCCTCGCCGGGGTTGTGGTGTCGGTTGCCATCCATCTCCTGCTCCTCGGCGTCCTGCTCTGGCTGGGTGGGCCGTCGACCCCCCTCATGGTCAAGCGGGGCGAACCACTCTTCATCGAGTTACCGCAGGCGGACGAGCAGGCACAGCGGGGCGGGCCCGCCTCCCCGGCGCCGTCGGCCCCGACCCCAAAGGTCCAGCCGGCGCCGCCTGCCCCCCGCGCGGCTCCGCCGCAGCCCAAATCGGCGCCGAGCCGGCCGGCGCCGCGCATGCTCGAGCAGCCAAGCGTCGCGAACGCGCCGCCCGTCCCCGCGGCCCCCGAGGCGCCCGCCCCCGAGGCGCCCACACCGGTCGCGGAGGCGCCCCGCGTGGCCGAAGCGCCTGCGCCGCCTGCCGAGTCGCCCGCCAGCGAGCCGGCGCGCGCCCCCGAGACTCCGCCGCGCGAAGCCGCCCCGGCGAGCCCGGCGCCGCGCGTCGCGGCCGTGCCGGCGCCACGCGAGCCGCTGATCGACAGTCGATCGGCGCTGCGCCGTGGCGGTCCGGGGCCGGGAGGCGCCGGTGGCAAGGGAGAAGGATGGGCGGGCATCGAGGGCGAGCCGATCCCGCTCGATTCGACCGACCCGAAGTACAACGACTACCTCGACCGTGTCCGGCGAATGATCAAGGAGAAGTGGGGCTATCCGTGCATCAAGGACGCCGCGACGGGCCACTGCGACTACAAATCGGCCAGGCTGGTGATCGTGTTCGGCATCCTCAAGGACGGCCGCGTGCCGATGCTCGAGGTGGCGCAGCAGTCGGGTTACGAAATTTACGACGACTACGCCGCGAACGCGATCAAGCTGGCCTCGCCGTTTCCGCCGGTACCCGCCTCGCTGATGGCGACGGTGAAGCTCGGCAGCGCGGGCGTACGCATCGTGGCCGCGTTCCAGTATGTGCTCGTCGAAAGCTCGCTCACCAACATCCTTCGTTGAAACGCTTGTAATTCCAGGACCTTGCCTTGACAGGTTCGCCCGGCGGCATGTAGCATGATCCCCACTCTGGATAGGCTCGTAGCTCAGTGGGAGAGCGCCTCTCTGACGCAGAGGAGGTCGGCGGTTCGAAACCGCCCGAGCCTACCATTCACCCACACAGACGAGCGCACCACTGTCTGAAGAAGAGCGACATCTCAAGCTGACCGGCGACTTCGACTGCGATCCCTCGCCGCTCGCGACGTTGCGTCATTCCACCTCGCACGTCATGGCCCAGGCGGTGAGGCGCCTCTTCCCGGCGGTCAAGGTCGCGATCGGCCCCGCGATCGACGACGGCTTCTACTACGACTTCGCCAAGGCGGAACCGTTCACACCCGAGGACCTCGTGAAGATCGAGGAGGTCATGCGGGAGATCGCGGCGGCGAATCACCCCTTCGAGCGCCAGGAGATGTCGCGCGACGAGGCGATTCGCTTCTTCCGCGAGCGCGGCGAGCCCTTCAAGGTCGAGATCCTCGAGGGCATCGCCGCGCCGCGCGTGTCGCTCTACCAGCAGGGCGACTTCATCGACCTCTGCCGCGGGCCGCACGTGCCGTCGACGGGTCACGTGAAGCACTTCAAGCTCCTCGCGTCCTCCGGCGCCTACTGGCGCGGTGACGAGCGGAACCCGATGCTCCAGCGGATCTACGGCACCGCCTGGCTCACGCAGGAGGAGCTCGACAAACACCTGTGGCGGCTCGAGGAGGCGAAGAAGCGCGACCACCGCAAGCTCGGCCGCGAGCTCGATCTCTACGCCTTCCACGACGTGTCACCGGGCGCGCCGTTCTGGCTCCCGCACGGCTGGACGGTGGTGCGCGAGCTGGAGCGCTTCGTCCGTGAGGTCCTGGACGCGCGGGGCTACCAGGAGATCTCGACACCGATCCTGGTCAACAAGCGGCTCTGGGAGCAGTCCGGACACTGGGACCACTACCGCGACAACATGTTCCTGGTGGAGTCCGAGGAGCAGGTCTTCAGCCTGAAGCCGATGAACTGCCCGGAGTCCACGCTCGTCTATCGCCACGTGCTGCGCTCGTACCGGGACCTGCCGCTGCGCTTCGCGGACATGGGCCGGCTGCACCGCAACGAGCGATCGGGCACGTTGACGGGCCTCCTGCGCGTGCGGCAGTTCACGCAGGACGACGCCCACATCTATTGCCGCTTGGACCAGATCCAGGACGAGATCACCGCGCTGCTCGAGCTGGTCCGCGAGTGGTACAAGACCTTCCTCCTGGAGCCGTTCTTCAAGCTGTCGACGCGGCCCGCGAAATCGCTGGGGACGAACGAGCAGTGGGAGACCGCCGAGCGCGCCCTGCACGACGCGCTGCGCGTCAACGGCCTCGCGTACGACCTGAACCCCGGCGACGGGACCTTCTACGGGCCCAAGATCGACGTGGACGTCCAGGACGCGCTGGGACGGCGGTGGCAGGTCGCCACCATCCAGATCGACTTCCAGCAGCCGGACCGCTTCGCGCTCGAGTACATCGACAGCGACGGCGTGGCCCGGCGCCCGGTCATGATCCACCGGGCGATCTTCGGCTCGTTCGAGCGCTTCGTCGGCGTTCTGGTCGAGCACTACGCCGGCGCGTTCCCGACGTGGCTCGCGCCCGTCCAGACGCGCGTGCTCCCGATCAGCGAAAAGCACATCGAGTACGCGCGGACCGTCCACGGCCGCCTGCGGGGCGCCCGCGTCCGGGCCGAGCTCGACGACCGTAACGAGAAGCTCGGCTACCGCATCCGCGACGCGCAGCTGCGGAAGGTGCCGTACATGCTCGTCGTCGGCGCGCGCGAGGCCGAGAACGGCACCGTGAGCCTCCGCCACCGTACCGGGGACGACCTGGGCGCGGTGCCGCTCGAACGTGTGCTCGCCGACCTCGCTCGTGAGATCACCGCGCGCGACGCCAGCCTCACCGTGGGCCGCCCGTGATCGGCCGATCGGCCGAACCCATCATCGGTTTACCGTCGCGCCTCGGTCGGCGGGGCCCCCGCCCCGCGACGGCCTACGGCGCGCACGACCGTCCAGAGTCGCGCCTCGGTCGGCGGGGCCCCCGCCCCGCGCCGACCTACGGCGCGCACTACCACGCCGCGCGACGCGGCTAACGAGGAGCCACGCCTATCAGTCAAGCCAAGGACATCCGTATCAACGAGGGCATTCGCGTCCGGGAAGTGCGCGTCGTCAGCGCCAATGGCGAGCAGCTCGGCATCATGCCGATCGCCCTGGCCCTGGACACCGCCCGCCAGCAGGAGTTCGACCTCGTCGAAGTCGCGCCCGACGCCCAGCCGCCGGTGTGCCGTATCATGGACTTCGGCAAGTACAAGTACACGCAGGCGCGGCGACTGAAGGAAGCGCGCAAGAAGCAGACGACCATCCAGGTCAAGGAAGTCAAGATGGGGCCCAAGACGGAGAAGCACGACTTCGACTTCAAGCTGAAGCACGTGCGCCGCTTCCTGGAGGAGGGCCACAAGGCCAAGGTCACGGTCCGCTTCAAGGGCCGCGAGATGGCGCACACGGAGCTCGGCTGGAAGATGCTCAACAAGATGGTCGAGGCGACGCAGGACATCGCCAACACCGAGAACAATCCTCGGCTCGAGGGACGGATGCTGCACATCATCCTGAGCCCCAAGGCCCACAACTAGCCGAGGCAGCCTATGGAGAGGACAGCTCGATGCCGAAGATGAAGACCAAGCGCGGAGCGGCGAAGCGGCTCAAGCGGACCGGGTCGGGGAAGCTCATGCGCGCGGGCGCCTGGAAACAGCACAAGCTCGAAAAGAAGGACCCCCAGCGCCGCCGGAAGCTCCGCGCGGCAAAAATGATCGGCAAAGCGGACGAGGCCCGGCTGCGGGTGCTCGTGCCCTATCTGTGATCGAGGAGGAGCCGGAGCATGCCACGGGCAAAAGGTGGAGCAAAGACGCGCCGGCGGCGCAAGAAGATCCTCAAGAAGGCGAAGGGGTACGTCGGCGGGCGGCGGAAGCTCTACAAGACCGCCGCTGAGACCGTCCTGCGCGCCGGGGCGTTCGCGTACCGCGGCCGAAAGCAGAAGAAGCGCTTGGCGCGGGCCCTCTGGATCGTGCGGATCAACGCCGCCTGCCGCCAGGTGGGACTCTCGTACTCCCGGTTCATGGCCGCGCTCAGACACGCGGGGATCACCCTCGATCGCAAGGTGTTGGCGGAGCTGGCGGTCACCGATCCGTCGGCGTTCGCGAAGCTCACCGAGACCGCTAAAGCCCAGAGCCGGTAGTTCGTGGGTCACCCCCGCGTCGACGCGATCGTCCAGCAGGCGCGGGAGGCCGTCGCGGCTGCGCAGTCGTCGGCCGAGCTCGAACGGGTCCGCGTCGGCGTCCTCGGCCGCCAGGGCGAGCTGACGCAGCTTCTGCGGTCGCTCGGAACGCTTCCCCCCGAGGAGCGGCCGCTGGTCGGCGCGGCGGCCAACGAGGCCAAGCGCGAGCTCGAGGCCCTCCTCGACGCGCGCCTCGGCGCGACGCTCGAGACCGAACGGCAGCACGAGCGCGCGCGACAGCGGCTCGACCTCACGCTTCCCGGCCGGCGTCCCCCCCGGGGCTCGCTCCACCCGTTGACGCGCGTGCACGACGAGATCGTCGCGATCTTCGCCGGGCTCGGCTTCTCGGTCGCCGAGGGCCCGGAGATCGAGACCGATTACTACAACTTCGAGGCGCTCAACATCCCGCGCGACCACCCCGCGCGGGACATGCAGGACACGCTGTACCTCACGGAGAGCACGCTCCTGCGCACCCACACCTCACCGGTGCAGATCCGCGCGATGCTGGCGCAGAAGCCGCCGGTGCGCATCATCGTGCCGGGGAAGGTCTATCGGCGAGACGTCGCCGACGCCACGCACTCGCCGATGTTCCATCAGGTCGAGGGACTTGCCGTGGACCGTGGGATCACGATGGCGGACCTCAAGGGCACACTCGCGCTGTTCGCGCGCGAGATGTTCGGGCCGCGGTCGCAAATCCGCTTCCGGCCGTCCTTCTTTCCGTTCACCGAGCCGTCCGCCGAGGCGGACGTGCTGTGCTTCGTCTGTCACGGTGACGGCTGTCGGCTCTGCAAGCAGGGCGGCTGGCTCGAGATCCTCGGCTCGGGCATGGTGCACCCCCAAGTCCTACGCAACGTCGGGTACGATCCCGAAGAGGTCACCGGCTGGGCATTCGGCATGGGCATCGAGCGCATCGCGATGCTCAAGTACGGTATCGACGATCTGCGCCTGTTCTTCGAGAACGACCTGCGCTTCCTGGGGCAGTTCGCGTGACGGCGCCACCCCGCATCGTTCTCAGGCCACCCTCGGTAGCACCGGGCTCACGGACCTCGCGACAATGAAGATTCCGTACGCGTGGGTCAGGGAGTTCGTCGATCTTCGGCTGACGGCCGCCCAGGCCGCCGACCGCCTCGTCAACGCCGGCATCGAGGTCGCGTCGGTGACGCCGCTGACGCCCGACTGGAAGGGCGTGGTCGTGGGCGAGATCGAGGCGATCGAGCGCGAGCTCGGCGAAAGTCACGGACACCGGCTGCTCCTGTGCCGCGTGAGCACCGGACGCGAGCGCTACACCGTGGTGTGCGGCGCGCCGAACACGAAAGTCGGCGTCCGCGCCGCCTTCGCGCCGCCGGGCGCCGTCCTGCCGGGTGGCCGCCGCATCACCACCGCGAAGATCCACGGCGCCGAGTCGCAGGGCATGCTCTGCTCGGAGCGGGAGCTCGGGCTCGGCGAGGAGCACGAGGCGGGAATTCTGCTTCTGGACGGCGCCCGGCCCGGCGACGACCTGATCGCGGCCCTCGGCCTCGACGACCACGTGCTCGAGGTCGAGATCACGCCGAATCGGCCCGACTGTCTGTCCGTCGTGGGCATCGCGCGCGAGCTGGCGGCGCTCACCGGCGCCCGCTTCCGCCCGCCGACGATCGCGCTGAAGAAGTCGCGTGAGGCCGCGCGAACGCTCGCGCGTGTCCGTATCGAGGCGCCGGATCTCTGCCATCGGTTCACGGCGCGCGTCATCAGCGGCGTCACCGTCGGCCCTTCGCCCGGGTGGCTCCGGGCACGGCTGCGCGCGATCGGGCTGCGCCCCATCAGTAATGTCGTGGACGCCACCAATTACGTCCTCTGGGAGCTCGGCCAGCCGCTGCACGCCTACGACTATGAGACCGTCGCCGACGGGACGATCGTCGTGCGCCGCGCCCGCGCGGGCGAACGCTTCACGACGCTGGACGGCCAGGAGCGGGCGCTGGACGCCTCGATGCTCCTCATCGCCGATCCGCGACGGGCCATCGGGCTCGCCGGGGTGATGGGGGGCGCCAACACGGAGGTGACGGATCGGACGACGCGCGTTCTGCTGGAGAGCGCATGGTTCGCCCCCGCCTCGATCCGGCGCACCTCGCGCGCGCTCGGTCTTCGGACCGACGCCGCGTACCGCTTCGAGCGAGGGGCCGACATCGAGATGCTGGTGACGGCGTCCGCCCGCGCGGCCGCGCTCATCGCCGAGCTGGCGGGCGGCACCATCGCGCGCGGCATCGTCGACGCCTATCTCCGGAAGCGCCAGCCCCAGCACATACGCCTCAGGATGTCGCGGGTGAAGCGCGTCCTCGGCGTGGCGCCGCCGCTCGCGCAGGCCAGGAAGATTCTCGCGGGCCTCGGCCTGCCGGTGAAGGCTCGGGGCGCCGGCCTCGAGGTCACCGTGCCGAGCTTCCGCCGCGACCTCTCGATGGAGGACGATCTCGTCGAGGAGATCATCCGCGTCTGGGGCTACGACAAGCTCCCGTCCACGCTGCCCGACGGCGCGATCGCCCTCGTCACGCAGCCGGCGACGCTGCGCCAGGGCCAGACCGTGCGCCGGACGCTCGTGGGCGCGGGGCTCGCCGAGGTCGTCACGCACAGCTTCAGCGATCCCGCCCGCGCCGCGCTCTTCCGCCGGCTCTCCGATCCGGCGCCCGTCGAGCTGCTGAACCCGCTGGCCCAGGACGCCTCGTGGCTGCGCGTGCACCCGCTCGAAGGAGTCCTCGGCGCGGTGGCCACCAACGTGCGGCGCCAGCAGGCGGACGTCCGGATCTTCGAGATCTGCAAAACATACGCCCGCGCCGCCGCAACCGATAAAACGGGCGTGTCGGAGCCGTCCCGCGTCCCCACGGCGGGGAAAACGGACGTGTCGGAGCCGGCTCGCGCCTCTCTCAGGCCACCCTCGACGGAAGCCGTCCTCACGGACCCCGTTACAACAAATCCCGCTACAACAGAACCGCGCTGGATCGCGATCGCCCTCACAGGCGCGCGGGGCGAGCCGGGCTGGCACGGGGGAAACGAGCGGGCCGACGTCTACGACGCGAAAGGGCTCGCGGAGCACGCGCTCGAGGCGCTCGGTGTGCGCGCGAGCACCGGCGACGCCGGCGCGCTCGGTGGATTCGAGCCCGATTGCCACGGGACGCTGTTGGCCGACGGCGGGGTGATCGTCGGCGAGTTCGGCGAGGTCGCGGCGGCTCTGCGTGAGCACCTCGGCATCCCGGCGCCCGTCTTCGCCGCGGTCATCGCCCTCGACGCCGTCGGGGCGGTCGCACCAGCGCCGACCCGTTACCAGGCGCTCCCGCGGTTCCCCGCGGTGGAGCGCGACCTCGCCTTCGTCGTCGGTAGCGGCCAGCCGCTGACCGCGGCCCAGATCGAGTCGGTGCTTCGAGAGGAGGCCGGACCTCTGCTCCGCCGGCTCGTGCTCTTCGATGTCTTCCGCTTCCCCGACGGCCGGTCGAGCCTCGCGTGGCGGCTTCTGTTCCAGGCCGAAGATCGCACGCTGACCGACGACGAAGTGAACGCGATCCAGGAGCGTGTCGTCCGGCGGATCATCGAGACTTTTCACATCAGCCTGCGGAGTGGATGATGGGCGACGGCATCGTCGAGCGATTGACCGAACTCGAAGAGGCGGTGAAGCGCGCCGCAGAAGCGATCGGCCGGCTGCGCGAGGAGAACGCACAGCTCAGGCGCGAGATGAGGCGCCTCGGCGACGAGCGCCGCCAGGTCCTCTCTCAGGTGGACATGATCCTGAAGGATATCGGCAAGCTCGATCTCGACAGGCCGCAAGAATGAGCGAGCCCCGGCGGATCGAGCTGAACCTTCTCGGGCAGACGCTCACGATCCGGTCGGAGGCGTCGCCGGAATACCTGCGCGCGCTCGCGAAGTATCTCGAGGAGCGGGTGACGTCACTCAAGCGGTCAGGCGTCAAGGATCCGATGACGGCGCTGGCCCTGGCGTCGCTCGACATCACCGACGAGCTGTTCCGCGCCCGCGACGACAAGACGCGCGACGAAGGCGACGTGGGCGCACGGATCGGGGCGCTGGTGACTCTGCTGGAAAAAGTCGCGCCGCGCGAGCCCGAGCGCTAGCAGGACGGCCGGAGTCGGGGCGCGGGAATCTCGCGATCGTCGCGGCGAGCGCCTCGGCCTCCTCGCGCGCCCGGCCACGGGCCACGACCCGACTGGCGAGGCCGATGCGCTCAGCTTCACGCGCGTCCACCGGCCGGCCGGTCAGAATGAGATCGAGCGCGCGTCCGAATCCGACGATCGCCGGGAGCCGCCCCGTGCCTGCGTCGACGAGCGGCACTCCCCACCGGCGATTGAAGACGCCCATCACCGCATCTTCTTCCACGACGCGGAGGTCGCACCAGAGCGCCAGCTCGAACCCACCGGCGACAGCGTAGCCCGCCACCGTGGCGATCACCGGCTTCGCCAGCGCCATCCGCGTCGGGCGTTCCATGGCCATCCTCCCGTGACGACCGGCCCGCGCCACAATCCTCTTGACGCGAGGTCGCGCCGTAGGGTACCAAGACATGTCCCTGCGCTGTTTGTGATGCCGGGGGGAAGTTTCAACCTCGTAATCAAATTGGGAGCTGTGGCAGAGGGTTGTGCGCAAGCCCCTCTCGAAGGGGAAGCCTAAAGCCCTCCAATTAACGGCGCCCACCTGGTGATACCAGGTTCGAAACACCGTCGGCACACGGCAGAGGCGGGGATTTGACTCCCTCGCTCGGTGACCCCTATACTGCGGCAATGCAAGGCATTTGGCCCATTCTCGACTCACTCATCGCAGTGCTCGCACTCGTGCTCGGGTTCATCCTTCACAAGTGGATCAGCGATCGGAAGATCGGGGACGCGTCGGCCCGGGCCGAGCGCATCGTTCAGGACGCCGAGCGTGACGCCGCGAACCGCCTGAAGAGCGCCGACCTCGAGGCCCAGGAAGCCGGGCTCAAGGCGCGCACAACCGTCGAAGCGGAGACGCGCCAGCGCGAGGGCAAAATCACCCAGATCGAGCAGCGGGTCCTCTCGAAGGAAGAGGAGCTCGCGCGCAAGCTCGACCAGCTCGACCGGCGGCTCAACGAATCCAGCACGAAGGACCGCGAGCTCGCCGGCCGCGAGAGGACGATCGGCGAGAAGGAGAGCCGGCTCGCGGTCGCGCTGGACGAGCAACGGCGCAAGCTCGAGTCGATCGCCAGCCTCACGGCGGAAGAGGCCAAGCGCCAGCTCGTCGCGCAGATGGAAGTCGAGGCGCGGCGCGAGGCGCAGCTGATCGGTATGCGTCTCGAAGAGGAGGCGCGCGAGACGGCGCAGGTGAAGGCGAAGGAAGTCCTCGCCACGACAATCCAGCGTCTCGCCCCGGACTACACGGTGGAAACCGCGGTCTCGGTCGTGGACCTCCCCTCCGACGACATGAAGGGGCGCATCATCGGCCGCGAGGGGCGCAACATCCGGGCGCTCGAGCTGCACACCGGGGTCGACCTCATCGTGGACGACACCCCGGAGGCGGTCCTGATCTCCGCCTACGACCCCTTTCGTCGGGAGATCGCGCGGCGCGCGTTGCAGATCCTGATCGCCGACGGCCGGATCCACCCGGCCCGCATCGAGGAGGTCGTCGAGAAGGTCAAGAAGGAGATGGATCAGCACCTGAAGGAGGAGGGCGAGAAGGCGTGCTTCGAGGTCGGCGTCCACGGCCTGCATCCGGAGCTCGTGAAGCTCGTGGGCCGGATGAAGTTCCGGACCTCGTACGGCCAGAACTGTCTGCAGCACTCCAAGGAGGTCGCCTGGCTCGCGGGCATGATGGCGGCCGAGGTGAAGGCCGACACGAAGCTCGCCAAGCGCATGGGGCTCCTGCACGACATCGGCAAGGCGCTTACGCACGAGCAGGAGGGCAGCCACCCCGAGCTCTCGCTGCAGGTGCTGACGAAGTACAACGAGTCCGCCAAGGTCATCAACGCGGCGCTGTGCGGTCACGAGAACGTCGCGCCCGAGACGATCGAGGCCGTGCTGGTGGAGGCCGCCGACGGTATCTCGGCGGCGCGGCCCGGCGCGCGGCGCGATGTGCTCGAGTCGTACATCAAGCGGCTCGCGAAGCTCGAGGAGATCGCGCTCTCCTACAAGGGCGTCGAGATGTGCTACGCGATCCAGGCGGGGAGGGAGCTGCGCGTCATGACGAAGGCCGACATCGTCTCGGACCTCGACGCGCACCAGCTCGCCAAGGACATCAGCAAGCGCATCGAAGCCGAGATGCAGTATCCCGGCCACATCAAGGTGGTCGTCATCCGAGAGACGCGCGCCGTCGAAGTGGCGAAGTAGACCCGCATGAACATCCTGATGGTCGGCGACGTCTACGGCGAGCCGGGCCGGCAGGCGGTCGCCAAGCTCCTGCCGCGCCTCCGCCAGGAGCACGCGATCGACTTCGCCGTGGTGAACGTCGAGAACGCGGCGGGCGGCTTCGGTGTGACTGCCCCGATCGCCCGGCAGATCCTCGAGGCGGGCGCCGACGTCATGACCTCGGGCAACCACATCTGGGACAAGCGCGAGATCGTCGAGTACATCACCAAGGAAAATCTATTGTTGCGCCCGGCGAACTTTCCGACCGGCACGCCCGGCGTCGGCCACGTGACCGTGAAGACCGGCCCGCACAAGGTCGCGGTGCTGAACCTCATGGGGCGCGTCTTCATGCTGCCGATCGACTGTCCGTTCCGAAAGGCGGACGAGATCGTTCCGGAGCTGCGGAAGGAGACGCCGATCGTCCTGGTGGACATGCACTGCGAGGCGACGTCCGAGTCGCTCGCGATGGGCTGGTACCTGGACGGACGGGTGAGCGCGGTCGTCGGGACCCATCGCCACGTCCAGACGGCCGACGAGCGCGTGCTCCCGGGCGGCACGGCCTACATCACCGACCTCGGTCTCACCGGACCGACCGACGGCGTCATCGGCGTCGACCGCGACCAGATCATCCAGCGCTTCCTCAACCAGATGCCGATTCGCTTCGAAACCGCCAAGGGCCCGGCGGCCCTCCAGGGCGTGGTGATCGTGGTCGAGCCCGAAACCGGCCGAGCGAACTCAATCCGCCGACTCCGCGTCCCGGCTTGATCCTCGACGGCAAGCTCGTCGCCCAGAAGGTGCTGGAGGAGGTCCGCGCGGGCGTGGCGCGCCTGAAGGCCAAGACCGGCGTGGTCCCGACGCTGGCGGTCGTCCTCGTGGGCGATTTCGCGCCGTCGAAGGTCTACATCACCAACAAGAAGCGGGCCGCCGACACCGTCGGGATCGCGTCCCAGGACCACCTCCATCCCGAAGGGCTCGACGGCACGGCACTGCTCGCGCTGCTGCGGCGACTCAACGCCGACCCTCGCGTCCACGGCATCCTGCTCCAGCTCCCGCTGCCGGCGGAGCTCGCCGAGGACGAGGCGATCGCCGCCATCGCCCCCGAGAAGGACGTCGACGGCTTGCACCCGGTCAATCTCGGACGGCTGCTCGCCGGCACACCGACCGTCGTGCCATGCACGCCCGCCGGGTGCCTGGAGATCCTCGACCACTACGGGTGCGAGCTCAGGGGCGCCGAGGCGGTCGTGATCGGGCGCTCGCGCCTCGTCGGCAAGCCACTCGCGCAGCTCCTGCTCGCGCGGCACGCCACCGTCACGATCTGCCACACGCGCACCCGCGATCTCGCGGCGCACACACGCCGCGCCGACGTCCTCTGCGTTGCGGCCGGGCGCCCGCTCACCGTGACGGCCGACATGGTGAAGGCGGGGGCATGGGTGGTGGACGTGGGCATCAACCGTCTCGAGACCGGGAAGCTCGTCGGCGACGTCGACTTCGCGGGCGTGGCGGAGCGGGCCCACGCGATCACGCCGGTGCCCGGCGGCGTCGGCCCGATGACGATCGCGATGCTGCTTCGCAACACGCTACGCGCGGCCGAACGCCAGCTGGAGGTCGCGTGAGATCCGGCCGCGCGGTGCTGACCGTCTCCGAGCTGACCGCGAGGCTGCGCGAGGCGCTCGAAGAGCGCTTCCCGGCGATGTGGGTCGAGGGTGAGATCTCGAACTATCGCCTCTACGGCTCGGGCCACGCGTACTTCACGCTCAAGGACGCCGACGCCCAGCTGCGCGCCGTTCTGTTCAGGAATCGCATGCGGCGGATCAGGTTCGAGCCGACCGACGGCCTGCACGTCATGGCCTTCGGCAGCATCGAGGTCTACCCGCAGCGGGGTGAGTACCAGCTGGTCGTGGAGCTGCTCGAGCCGAAGGGCCTGGGCGCGCTCCAGCTCGCGTTCGAGCAGCTGAAAGCTCGACTTCAGGCGGAAGGCCTGTTCGATCCCGCGCGCAAGCGAGAGCTGCCACGATTCCCCAGGAAGATCGGCATCGTCACGTCCCCCAGCGGCGCGGCGATCCGGGACATGCTCCGCGTGATCGGCCGGCGCTTCGGCGAGCTCCACATCGTGATCGCGCCCTGCCGGGTCCAGGGCGAGGGCGCGGCCGCGGAAATCGCCCAGGGGCTCCGGGAGCTCAACGGGCTGGGCGACGTCGACGTCATCATCGTCGGTCGGGGCGGCGGCTCGCTCGAGGATCTCTGGGCGTTCAACGAGGAGGTCGTCGCCCGGGCCATCGCCGCCTCGAAGGTGCCCGTCGTGTCGGCCGTCGGCCACGAAGTGGATTTCACGATCGCCGACTTCGTCGCTGACCTCCGCGCGCCCACGCCGTCGGCCGCCGCGGAGCTCGTCGTTCGCGAGAAGCAGGCGGTGGTGGACGCCCTCGTCCAGCTGCGGGCGCGGCTCGAGCGCGTGGCTGCCCGGCCGCTTCGGGATCTCGAGCGCCGGGTGGACGAGCTGACGGTGCGGCTCCGCCGGGGTATGCGCGGCGAGCTGAGCCGCGCCAGCCATCGCGTCGAATTGGCGACCGCGGCCCTTCGCGCGTCAGATCCGGTCGCGCGCGTGACCCACGACCGCCATCGCCTCGAGAGCCTCGAGACGAGGCTGGTCGCCTCGTTCACCCGTCGCTGTGACCGCGCGGGCGACCGTCTGCGGACGGCGGTCGGGCGGCTCGACTCGCTCTCGCCGCTGGCGGTGCTCGGGCGCGGCTACAGCCTGACGCGCACGCCGACGGGCGAGGTCGTGCGGAGCGCGCGCCAGCTGCAGGCCGGCGACGACGTGCGCGTGCTGCTGCACGAGGGGAGTCTCGACGCGCGGGTCACCGCGACGAGGGAGCACGATGACCGACCTCAAGTTTGAAGACTGTCTGGCGCGGCTCGAGCAGATCGTGAGCCGGCTCGAGGCGGGCAACCTTCCGCTCGAGGAGTCACTGACGATCTTCGAGGAGGGGATCGGGCTGGCCCGGAGCTGTGCCCGCTATCTCGAGGACGCCGAGAAGCGCATCGAGGTACTCGCCCGGGACGACGCCGGCGCGCTCGGCGCCAGGCCCTTCACCTGGGAGCCCGAGCGGGACGCGTGAGCCCCTTCGACCTCGACGCCTACCTGAGGGAGCGGCGTGCGCTGGTGGACGCAGCGCTCGTGCGGCTCCTGCCGGGCGAGGATGTCCCGCCGCCGACGGTGCATCGCGCGATGCGCTACAGCGTGATGGCCGGTGGCAAGCGCCTGCGGCCGATCCTCGTGATCGCGGGGGCCGAGGCGGTCGGCGCCGCGCCGGCCACGGTGATGCCGACCGCGTGCGCCCTCGAGCTGATTCATACCTACTCGCTGATCCACGACGATCTACCGGCGATGGACGACGACGACTACCGCCGCGGGCGGCTGACGAATCACAAGGTCTTCGGCGACGCGATCGCGATCCTCGCGGGCGACGCGCTACTGACGCTCGCGTTCAAGCTCGTCGCCGACAACGCGGCGCTCGTGCCGGACGCCCGGGTCATCTGCGACGTCGTCGCCGAGATCGCGGACGCGGCCGGCACCGGCGGCATGGTGGCCGGCCAGGTCGTGGACATCGAGTCCGAGGGCAAGGCGGTCACGCCCGAGACGCTCGAGTACATTCACAGCCACAAGACGGCGGCGCTCCTTCGCGCGTCGCTCTCGGTGGGCGTGCGCCTGGGCGGCGGCGATGCGGCCGCGCTTGCCGCCATCAGCGATGCGGGGCAGAGCCTGGGCGTGGCGTTCCAGATCGTCGACGACATCCTCGACGTGGAGGGCAGCCTGGAGGCCCTGGGCAAGACCGCCGGCAGCGACGCGCGCAAGCAGAAGGCGACCTACCCGGCGCTCCACGGCGTCGACGCCTCGCGCCGCGAGGCGCGGCGGCTCATCGAACGGGCGAAGAGCCGGCTCGCCGTGTTCGGCGCCCGCTCGGCGCCGATCTGCGCCCTGGCCGACTTTGTCGTCGAAAGGAAGAGCTAGCCGTGTCGTCGATCAGCGGCGTCTACGCCCGCGAGATCCTGGATTCGCGCGGGAATCCAACCGTCGAAGCCGAAGTGCAGCTCGAGTCGGGCGCGTGGGGCCGAGCGGCGGTGCCCTCGGGCGCCTCGACCGGCAAGCGCGAGGCGATGGAGCTGCGTGACGGCGACGCCCAGCGCTACCGCGGCAAGGGCGTGCGCCAGGCGGTGCGCAACATCGAAGAGACGATCGCCCCCGAGATCGAGGGGATGGAAGCCTCCGAGCAGGCGGCCCTCGATCAGGCCCTGCTCGAGCTGGACGGCACCCCGAACAAGTCGGCCCTCGGGGCCAACGCCATCCTCGCCGTGTCCCTCGCCGTCGCCCGCGCCGCGGCCGACGACGTCGGGCTCCCGCTCTACGCCTATCTCGGCGGCGTCGGCGCGCGGCTCATGCCAGTGCCCATGCTGAACGTGCTCAACGGCGGAGCGCACGCCGACAACGGCCTCGACTTCCAGGAGTTCATGCTGGTCCCGGCGGGCGCGGAGAACTTCTCCGGCGCGATCCGCATGGGCGCCGAGATCTTCCACACGCTGAAGGAGCTGCTGCTCGAGAAGGGCCTCGCGACCGGCGTGGGCGACGAGGGCGGCTTCGCGCCGAACCTCGCGAGCAACAGCGCGGCGCTCGACCTGTTCTTGCAGGCTATCGAGAAGGCCGGCTACCGGCCCGGTGGGGACGTGTTCCTGGCCCTCGACGTCGCGGCCAGCGAGTTCGCCGAGCCCGGCGGCCGCTATCGACTGCGGCGCGAGAACCTCGTCCTCTCGAGCGAGGAGATGATCCATCGGTACGAGCAGCTCCTCGACCGCTATCCGATCGTCTCGATCGAGGACGGTCTCGGCGAGGACGACGTCGCGGGGTGGGGAGCGTTGACCCGCAAGCTCGGGAGCCGGGTGCAGCTGGTGGGCGACGACGTCTTCGTGACGAACCCCGCCATCATCCAGCAGGCGATCAAGAACCGACTGGCCAACGCCGTGCTCGTCAAGGTGAACCAGGTCGGCACGCTCACCGAGACGCTCGAGGCGATCGAGCTGGCCAAGCGCGCGGGCTACGGCACGGTCATCTCTCACCGCTCGGGCGAGACCGAGGACACGTTCGTCGCCGACCTCGCCGTCGCCGTCAACGCCGGGCAGATCAAGACCGGCTCAGTCGCGCGCGGCGAGCGCACCGCGAAGTACAACCAGCTCCTGCGCATCGAGGAAGAGCTGGGCCACGCCGCGTCGTGGCCGGGGCGCTCCCTGTACACCCGCGTCGCGCGGTGAGAGCCCGCCGGCCTGACGATCGAGGGCTGAGCCCGCAGCGCCTGGGGACCGTCGCCATGGTGGTGCTGGCGATCGGGCTCGCCGTGTTCGGCGTGAAGGAATCGGTCCGCGCCTGGCAGATGCGGCGCGACATGCAGACGGTCGAGCGCGATCTGACGACGCTGCGCTCGCAGCAGGAACAGCTCTCGCGGACCGTGGACCGGCTGCGCACCGACCCGCTCTACATCGAGAAGCTCGCCCGCGAGGAGATGGGGATGGTTCGCGAGGGCGAGACGGTTCTGAAATTCCCGTCGCAGAATTCTTCCAACCCCCGCTGAGCGGAGCATGGACGCGGTCTGGGCCTGGGTCTGGGGCACCGGGTGGTTCTGGTTCGCGATGTTCTGGACAGCGCTCATCGTCAACGGCCGCGCCGCCTTCAAGCTTCTGCTCGACTGGAAGGGCATGCTCACCACCTGTCGCTTCGTCGAGCGCGCCTACGCGACCCTCGACACGCTGCCCGACGAGGCCGCGCTCGAGCACGACCCGGCGACGCCCGTCTTCGTGCACCTGGTGCCGGCGTGGCAAGAGCCCGGGATCGCGACGACGCTGCGCGCGCTGCTCGGGTCGCGCTATCCGCACACCAAGCTCCACGTCGTCGTGGCCACCCGCGAGGAGGAAGAGCGCTCGCCCCATTCGACGATGGAGGCGTCGACCGCCGAGCTGGTGCGCCGCCTCCGCGACGGCCTGCCGCCCTGGCAGCAGAAGATGCTCTCGATCGTCGCGATGCCGGGCGCGGGGAGAAAGGCGCACCAGCTCAACTGGGTCCTCCGGCCCGAGGTCCTCCAGCCGCTCCTCGGCGACCAGTACGATCCCGCCCGCGTCTGGGTCGGGCTGAGCGACGCCGACTCGATCCCCGACCCGAACGCCTACCGATGGATCACCGCCGACATCCTGCGCGGCAGCGCACGTCGCGCCTACCAGGGCGTGACGCTCTCGCTCGCGAACTTCAACCGCCTCGAGGTGCGGGGTCGGGTGTGCGCCGTCCAGCAGTCGTCCATCTTCATCCGCGTGTCGATCGCGCGGCTCATCAACGAGCGCCGGCGCGTCGACGCGTTCGCGCGGCTGGCGGCGCGGGCGCCGCGCGTGGGCCGGCTGCTCCGTCCCCTCTTCGAGCTCTGCTTCCGGCGATCGCAGATCTGTCTCGGCCACAACCAGTTCGTGCGGCTGGACACGCTGCAGAGCCTCGGGGGCTTTCCGACCTCGGGCGCCACGGAAGACTCCACCCTCGGTTATGCGCTGGGGGCCCGCGGGGTCCTCATGGCGGCCATGCCTATCCTCGAGCTGGTGGACATGCCCGAGACGACCTCGGGCATGGTTCGCCAGAACGCGCGCTGGTACAAGGGCGTCCTCGACGACGTCGGGTTTCTGCGCAACACCTGGCGCGCGCGCCCCTCCGCGTACAACTTCGCGCAACTCGCCCGCCACGTCGGTAACAAGGTGGTCGAGTGGCCCATCGCCGCCGTCGTCTACCCGATGCTCGGCTTTCTCGGCTGGCACCTCGCGTATCGGTTCTCCGCTCACCCCGTATGGTTCGCCCTCGGCGTCGCCTTTCCGACGGTCTCGCTCGGCCTCACCGTGTGGGTCGGCGGGATCGCGACGCAGGATCTGATCGAGAGCCTCACCCCGCACTTTCCCCGCCGCGTGAACATCGCCCGTACGACCTTGCAGGCGAAGTTCTGGGGGATCTTCCGGTGCCAGACCTACTGGCTGCTCGCGACGCGTGGCGCCTGGCGCGTGCTGTGGGCGCTCGCCCGCACCGGGCGCTTCGAGCCGGCGAAGACCGACCGCGTCTTACGTCCGCGCTGAGCGCCCGCCGGGGGAATCGATCCGAACCCGATCGGAGCATCCTGGGGGTTCCGGTTGACAGGTCCGGGCGGCTCCGGTAAGGTGACGACGTCACCGCGGGGTGGAGCAGCCCGGTAGCTCGTTGGGCTCATAACCCAAAGGTCGCTGGTTCAAATCCAGCCCCCGCAACCATGCAAGTGTCGAAGACCAAAGGGGTGAATCGAGTCGACCCCTTTGGTCTTCTTCAACGGACTATGAAGCATTTCGACCGTTATGGTCAGGCGGGCCAGCCGGCGATTGATCCCAATCGCGAAAAATTCGGCCAAACTCAGGCTCTCCCGAACAAGATCCGGCGGACAGTCAAGCTCGTCGCTTCATAGCGCGCGAACGGCATGCTGAAAAACGTAGTAATGAGCGGGGCTTGCAGTAGCGCGTTGGGTTGCGACAGCGCTTTGGTTTAGTGACCCACCGGCCTGCCATTCAAGTGCGGGCGCGAGGTCAGATGAGTTTGAGAAGCGACTGCGCATGGTGCAGGCGCTGTCCCTGAGTCCTTCGTTACACACCACCGCAGAGCGTTGGTTCTCAACTGGCAACTGTTCACGGCAGCCTCTCGACAAGTAACGAGACATATTCGGGCGGTGACTGCCTGACGGAGGCAGTAACGTAGTCGGCGTCCCTCGCTACAGGTGGTGCGGCCGGAGACCGTGGTGGGTTGGCACCGCGAGGGATTCAAGCGCTACTGGACGTGGAAGAGCCGAGGCCGAAGCGGGCGCCCCATGATCGGGACGGAACTGCGAGAGCTGATTAGGCGGATGAGCCGCGCCAATCCGCTCTGGGGGGCGCCGCGGATTCACGGCGAGTTGCTGAAGCTGGGCCTGGCGGTATCTCAGGCGGCGGTGTCCAAGTATATGCTCCGGCCCCGGCGGCCGCCATCGCAGGCGTGGCGAGCGTTTTTAAAGAATCACGCCCCGGATCTGATGGCCTTGGATTTCTTCACGGTGCCGACGGCGACCTTTCGAGTGCTCTTCGTGCTCGTGCTGCTGGTCCACGCCCGCCGCCGGCTGGTGCATTTCAACGTCAACAGAGCATCCGACCGCGGAGTGGACGGCGCGGCAACTTCTCGAGGCGTGCGGCCTGAAGGAGGAGGCGCCGCGGTATCTGATCCGCGACCGAGACCAAGTC
>Ga0209056_10001412_pt1 | contig 26590 bp, 29 predicted proteins | sample GraSoiAngelo_114_FD_185876 | JGI IMG/M metagenome (GOLD analysis project Ga0209056, IMG submission 185876) | Grasslands soil microbial communities from the Angelo Coastal Reserve, California, USA - 14_0903_13_40cm (SPAdes) (version 2) | ecosystem: Environmental > Terrestrial > Soil > Grasslands... | reverse complement strand
GGGCACGCCGGGGCCGCTGTCCGTCACACGGAGCAACGCGCTGCCGTTGGCGGTGCCGACGCCGATCCCCACACGCCTCGGTGCCGGGCTCGCGGCCAGCGCGTCGAGCGCGTTCTCGATCAGGTTGATGAGCACCTGGCGCAGCTTCTCGCGATCCGCACGCGCCGTCACGCCATCCGCCAGCTCGAGCTCGACACCGACCCCGGCCGCCTCCAGGCGCGTCCGGAAGCCCGCAACCGTCGCGCGCGCGAGCTCGCCGAGGTCGACGCCCTCGAAGCGGAACTCCTCGCGGCGCGCAAAGCGCAGCAGCGCCGCGACCTGCTTCTCCACCCGCTCGAGCTCGGCGAGGATGAGACGATGTTCCTCGCCGAAGGCCGACTCCTCCTGGACGAGCTGCTGGGCGAGGCTGCGTGCGGCGGTGATCGGGTTCCGGATCTCGTGCGCGATGCGTGCCGCCAGCTCACCGATGGCGGCGAGCTGCTCGGCGTGCGCGAGCGAGCGCTCGACGGCCCGCGTGCGTGCGAGCAGCTCCGCGCCGTCGAGGAGCAGCGCGAGCTGGTCGGCGACCGCGTCGAGCGCCTGGTCGTCCTCGTCGCTGAAGCTGGCGCCGAGCAGGTCCGTCCTGACCAGCACGTGGCCCCAGAGGCGGCGCGGGCTGACGACCGGGATGATCGCGACCACGTCGGCCTCGGTGAGGGCGTCGAGCAGGGGGAGAGGCAGATCCCGCAAGCGGCTCTGGCCGAGTGCGTGCGGCGGCAGCGCGCTCGCGCAGCCGGACCACACGCGCTCCAGCGGCCCGAGCGCGAACTCGCCGTGGACGACCGCCTCTGCGTCGGCCAGCATGATGGCCACGCCGCGGAACTGCATCGCGCGCGCCAGCTCCGCGAGCACGCGACGGCAGCATTCGGCGACCCCCAGCTCGGGCGAGAGGTGCTGCAGGAACGCCTGCAGCTCCGCCCAGCGGCGGCGGCTCCGGCGGAACACGACCTGATCCAGCGCGCCGCGCAGCAACACCTGCCCCGGGATCAGCACGAAGGCGACGCCGAGGACGGCGGCGAAGTCGACGAGACGGCGGAGCTCGGGGTCGGCGAGCCGTCCTCCGAGACGGCGGGCGCCGAAGTAGAGGCCGGCGGTCGCGCCGAGCGCACCCGCGGCGGCGACGAATCCCCGGAGAACGTCCGCGAGGTCGCGCACCACGAAGCAGACGGCGAACGCGATGCCCGCGGCGCCCTGGAGGCCGAAGAACCAGAGTGCCGCCGGCGACGAGGTCTCTCGCGTCATCAGCGAAAGCGGCGTCGTCCGCGCGGCGACCGGGACGAGCTGTGCGGCAACCATGAAGGCGAGGCCGAGGGTGAGCGATGCCACGTCGGCCGAGCTGAGCTCGCCGAAGCGGCCGGGGCGCCAGACCCCGGAGCGGGCGAGCCGGCGGACGTCCCGCACGGCCATCGTGGCGAGCCAGACGAGGTAGATCGGGAAGAGGGTGAACAAGCCCGAGTGGACGGTAGGCGACAGGTCGACCAACCGCAGGTCGGCGAGCACGATCGCCGTGACGGCGACGAAGGCCGTGCCGTAGTTGACGCCGAGCCACGCCGCCGTGGGGGGCCGGGCCCGGACGGGCCAGATCAATGCGAAGTGCCGGCCGACGGACAGCACGGCCACGACCGTGGCGTCGATGAGCGCGAGGAGCAGTCCACGCAGCGGGCTCGGGCTCCCGAGGTGCAGCGGGATCATCATCCACAGGGTCCACAGGGAGAAGTGAACGGCGACGAGGCAGGCGAGGACGAAGAGGATGAGGAAGACCGCACCGCGGCTCTGGCGCTTGCGGAGGAAGCACCAGAGGTCCGCTGCCACCACGGTCCACAGGAGCGCCGGCACGAAATTCAGGCCGGTCGCCAGCAGCTGGAGCGTACCGGGATCGCTCATGCGGGGCCTACCTCCTCACCGCAAGTCGGGTGCCAGGAGGTCGCAGCGGGCCCGCACCCAGCGCCGGGCGTCCCGGCCGAGATCGCGCTGCCTCATCGCCTGTGCACCAGCTGCCCAACCGCTTATACACCGCGCCGGCCGGCGCACCAGCCAGCTGCAACCGGCGTTGTTCAGCAACTGCACGCTGCAGCGTGCGGGCGAGCGGCCGGGCCACCGGCAGACCGCGACGATTTACGATCTCCCCGATGGCACGATCCGTGCGTGAGGTCGGAAGCAGGAAGTCACGGACGATGATGCCAGCCGCTTCGATCATTGCTCCCACGAGCCTGTCGAGTCTCCTTGGACCGCTCGCCTCGATCGCATCGATCTTCGTGCTCGTGACGCTGGGGTTCCTGGTCGCCGGCCTGCTGTGGGAGCGCCATGACGCGGAGCCGCAAGCGGCCAGCGTCCCGGTCGACCTGCCGATTCGCGACGCCGCCTGAGGAGGAGAAGCCGATGGAGGCCACCATCACGCTCGGATCCGACTACGTCGTGCCCGAGGAGGAGCGGCTCACCGCTGCGCGCGGCGAGACATACGCGCGCCTTCTCGGCCGACTGAGTCACCAGTCTGTCGTGAAGCACTTCGACGCCTACGCCGACATCGACTGGGAGGCGGCGGAGTTTCGCGTCGACCCCGAGGACCCGCGCTGGGAGCTGTCGTCGGACGACCCGCTCGGCGCGACGGCCTGGTATCGGGCCCAGTCGCCCGCCACGCGGGCGCGCCTGGGGCTCCACCTCGTTGCCACCAAGATGAGGATCGGAGCGCAGTTCGAGAACGCGCTCCAGCGCGGGCTCCTCGAGTTCGCGTTCACCCTGCCGCCCGGCGCCGCGGAATTCCGCTACGTCTACCACGAGGTCATCGAGGAGGGGCAGCATTCGCTCATGTTCGAGGAGTTCGTGAAGCGCACGCGCCTCGACGTGGGCGGGCTCGGCTTCTGGGACCGGCTCGGGTCGCGGCGCGTGGTGGTGAGCGCGCGCCGCTTCCCCGCGCTCTTCTTCATCTTCGTCCTCGGCGGTGAGGACCCGATCGACCACGTGCAGCGCACCGCGCTCCGCAGCGGCGACCCCATCCATCCTCTCCTGAAGCGCATCATGCAGATCCATGTGACCGAGGAGGCGCGCCACCTGTGCTTCGCGCGCCACTACCTGCGAACCCGCGTCCCCGAGCTGTCCCGCGTCCGGAAGGCGATGCTCGCGCTCCAGGCGCCCTTCATCCTCGGCCCGATGGCGCAGATCATGATGCGCCCCTCCGGCCACCTGGTGCGGACCTATGCGATTCCGAAGGCCGTGGTCGCGGAGGCCTACACCGCGAACCCGCGCCACCGGGAGAGTGTCGTGGCGTCGCTCGCCAAGCTGCGCGACCTCTGCCGCGAGATCGGCATCATCACTCCGTGGTCGGTCCGGCTGTGGCAGGCCGCGGGCATCTGGCAGGCGTAGGTTTCGCGGATCAGCCGTCGAGGCCGCCGACCTCGACTGGCGCTCCGCTCTCCGCCGAGCGGTGGCACGCCTCGGCGATGAACACCGCCCGCGCCCCATCCTCGAGCGTCGCCCCCGGCGGCTCGCCGTCGAGCACGAGCCGGGCGAAGGCGCGCAGCACCTCGCGCACCGTCGGGACCGGCTCCGGGAGGGGCAGCGGCGCGCGCTCGAGGCCGTGTACCGCATAGGCGAAGCCGAGCTGATGGTCGCCGACGAGCTGCCCCTCGTCGCCGGCGAGGTCGATGAGCCCCGAGCGGCCCCGCGTCGCGCGGCATCCGCTCACCGCGACGACCGTGTCGCTGCCGGCGAGCCGGAGCACCGCCGCGAAGTTGTCCTCCGTGCGGACGGTCCGCACGCGGGCCGTGCGGCAGAACACGTCCGTCACCTCGCACCCCGTGAGCAGCCGGACGAGGTCGAAGCAGTGCACGCCAGTGTGCAGCAGGATGCCGCCGCCCGACATGGACGGGTCGTCGAGCCAGGCCAGCGGCGACGGCTCGAAGCGCTGATTCAGGACGACAGCGCGCAGCGTGCCGATTGCCGGGAGGTGCGTCCGGATGGCGCGGACCACGGCGTTCCAGCGGAGCGTGTGTGCCATGAGGCACGGGACCGCCGCCGCGCGTAGCACGCGCACGATGCCGGCCGCGGCGGCGCCCGTGGTGGCGAGCGGCTTCTCGATGAGCAGCGGCTTCCGTGCGGCCGCCACGGCGTCCGTCACCGCCGGGTGGAGGGCAGGCGGGACGACGGCGACCACCGCCTCGACGGCGGGATCGGCGACGAGCGACCGCCAGTCGGCGTGGAAGCGGCAGCCGAGGCGTGCCGCGTCCTCGCGTCCGCGGGTCGCGTCCCGCCGCGAGACCGCCGCCGCGGCGAGCTCCGGGACCTCGCGCAGGTGCGCGAGATAGCGTTGCCCGTGCTTGCCGGCCCCGATGACCCCCACCGCCACGCGCCGCATGGCGGTCGCGGTCAGACGTCGAGACGGGGGAGGCGGCTCCGCTCGCGGCGGGGCAGGCCGACCGCCGCCGCCCGCTCGAAGTACTCCTCGACGGCGGAGGTGTACCAGCGGCGGGCGAAGCGGCTCCCCGCGGCGAGCCGATCGCGGTCGACCGAGCCGGCGGCGAGAATCACGACGGGTTCGAGGAACTCCGGGCTGCCGGCGATTCCGAGCACGACGTGCTCCGTGCGGTCGAGGTACTCGGCGAGCGCGACCGCTTTCCCGGGCTGGTGCGCGAGGTGGTACCGCATGTGGCCCACGCCATAGGCGACGGAGCGCGCGACGTCCTGCATGGCGAGCGTGGCCAGAAGCCGATCGGCGCGCGTCTCGGCGAGCGCTGCGATCGCCCGGCACATCGCCAGGACAAAGCTCCCGAGCAGCAGGTTCGTGCCGAGCGACGCCTCCGGATACGTTTCCGCCGAGAGCAGCTCCTTGAGCGCCTGCTCGGCCGACACGCTCGCCCGGCCGAGGCCGTGACCGCTGGTGAGCGCGCGCTTCCGCCACGCCTCGACGTGGCGGGCCTCGTCGATCATCTGCGCGCAGAGGAAGCTCTTCAGCTCGAGGAACTCCTGGTTGATGGAGAACACCCACTTGCTCGGCATCTCCATCGCGACGAGCGCCACCTCCTCGAGGAACGTGCAGAGCTGGGCCATGGCGGCTTCGCGCACCGAGTCGCCGGCGGTGAGCTCGGCCCACGGCACGTCGACCGCGGGTGCCCAGCGCCGCGCCTTCGCTTCCTCGTAGAGGGCGACGACGTTGTCCGACCAGACGTCGCTCCGCCGGTTGATGGTGTAGCCGAGGTCGGGAAGCTTCGAGACCAGCACGCTCCCGCGCGCCGCCATGCTGTAGCGGTTGCGGACGAACTCGGGGATGGCGTCGTAGCCGTACGGGCCGAGGTTGCAGTCCTCATACGTGAGGCCGCGGCGGAGGTCCGACGGGCGCGCCCGCACGCGGCCCCCCTCGGCGGTGTACCACTCGAGCGTGAGATTGCCGGACAGGATGTTCGTGACCAGCTCGATGAGCTGCTGGTCCTCGAAGAAGTTCTTCTCGGCGTAGTACGCCACGCCGGGCTCAGGCGGCCATCGTCTGCTTGCGCAGGTCGATCATCTTCCAGAGGCGCGACCGCTCGCGGCGCTCCGGCAACCCGCACTTCGCGAGCCGCTCGAAGTACTCGTCGGCCTGCTTCAGCTGGAATGCGTTGGTGATGCGGACGCCCTCGGCGATGTTCTCCTTCTTGAGGCCCTTGCCCGACAGGATGATGAACGGCTCGAGCACCTCGGTGGCATAGCCGCCGCCGAAGACGAAGTTCTCGGCCTCGTCGAGGTGGTGGTGGATCGCCTCGCGCCGCTCGGGGAAGTGGTCGAGGACCCACTTCAAGTGCTGCATCCCGTAGCCGACGTGCCGCGCCTCGTCCTGCATGACGAGGCGGAAGAGCTTCTTGTCGCCCTCGGTGGGCGAGATGTACTCGCTGAAGCGGAAGAGCGTGAGCACCATGCCCTCGGCCTGGAGGTGGAGCGCGAGAGAGGCCTCGGCGAAGCTGTCGGCGTCGCGCAGAAATTTCAGGTTGAACTCGTTCTGCGCGCTCGCCCGCATGAGGCCCCAGCCCGTCGACAGCGCCCGCTTGCGGAAGATCTCGGCGTGGCGCGCCTCGTCCATCGCCTGCGTCGCGATGAAGTTCTTCACCTCGAAGAAATCCGCGTTGAGACGCCCCATCCACTTGGCCGGGACGTCGGTGGCGATCATCTCGACCTCGGTGAGGAACGTGAGCAGCTGGGCGTATGCCTTGCCGATGTCCTCGGGCAGCTCGACCGACTGCAGCTCGGCCCAGGGGATGTCGGTGGTGGCGTTCCACTGCCGGGTCATCGCCTCCTCGTAGTAGCCCTCGACGTTGTAGGCCCACACCTCGCTCTTGCGGTTCACCTCGGCCTGGAGGTCGGGGAGCCCCTCCGGCATGGCCGCGCCGCGCGGGGCGAAGCTGCGGTTCTCGCGGATGAGCTCCGGCATGTCGGTGAAGCCGTAGGAGCCGACGTCGAGATCGCGGAACGTGAGACCGCGCCGCGCGTTCTCGGGCCGGCAGGTGACGCGCTCGCGCGGCGCGTCCAACCACGACAGGTCGAGGTCGCCGCGCAGCATGCGCTCGAACCGGTCGACGAAGGGCTGGTCCTCGGTGAAGTCCGTGGTGCTGAGGTAGCTCATCGGGCACTCCTCTGGCGCTCGGCGCGCGCCGCGGGTGGACGCGAACCGTCGGGATAGGCGAAGTCGAGGCGAGCGGAGAGGTCGAAGAACTCCTGGATGCTCTCGGCGAAGCGATAGAGCTTGTCGTGCCCGTCCGGGTCGTCGTAGCGCACCCGGAGCTGCTCGCCGAAGTGGGTGAGCGTGTTCAGGCTGTGCGCGGTGTCGGCGGCGCCGAGTGCGTGGATCGTATCCAGCATTTCCCGCCAGGCCGCGAAAGGTCCCTCGACGACGAAGTCCGTCTCGACGCCGGCCAAACTCTCGACGCCCACGCAGTCGAACACCTCGAAGCGGAGCGCGAACTCGGCTGGCTCGCCGCCGTCATCCGAGCTAATCCGGACCCCGAACGTGGTGTCGAAGAAGCCGAGGCGGCTGAATCGCTCCCGCTCCGCACGCATCGCCTCGCGGAGTGCCTCGAAGAAGTCACGCGACGGAAATCGGAGCGGCGGGGGGGCGGACACGGCGGGCACGTTACTCCAAACGTCTGACTGGAAAAAGGCCTAATTGCGGCGGGCGGATGCATTCGACGTGACGCGCGCGCTCGCCGCCCTGCGCCGCGCCATGCCCGGCTGGCAGGCGCCGGTCGTCGCGGCTTTCGCGCACGAGCGCCGCGGACCGTTCGCGATCCTCGTCTCTTGCCTGCTGTCACTGCGCACGCGAGACGAGACGACGGGGCCGGCGAGCCGGCGGCTCTTCCGGCTGGCGCGGACGCCAGCAGCGCTCCTCCGGTGCTCGCCGCGGACGATCGAACGCGCCATCTACCCGGTCGGATTCTATCGCACGAAGGCGCGAACCCTCCGCGCCCTGGCCCGCGCGCTGCTCGACCGCCACCGAGGTCGCGTGCCTGCCGACCTCGACGCGCTCCTCGCCTTGCCCGGCGTAGGGCGGAAGACGGCCAACCTGGTAATCACCGAGGCCTTCGGCCTCCCCGGGATCTGCGTCGATACCCACGTCCACCGCATCGCGAACCGCTGGGGCTACGTCACGACGCGCACCCCGGCGGCGACGGAGATGGCGCTGCGCGCCACGCTGCCGGCGCGCGAGTGGCGGGGTCTCAATACGGTCCTGGTGGCGTTCGGCCAGACCATCTGCCGGCCGCTGTCGCCGCGGTGCAGCGCCTGCCCGGTCGCGGCAGCGTGCCCGCGCCGCGGCGTCGTCCGGACGCGGTAAACTCAGCTGGCCTGGAGGGCGAGCGGCGGCCTCGGCCGTGACACGAGGCCGAGCGGGAAGCTCAGGAACCGCGCGACCTCCTCCAATACCGCCGGGTGGTACAGTAGACTCCAGTGCCCGCAGTCGCCCACCAGCACGATGCGCCCATGCGGTCCGTAGATCGGATGGGGCGGGACGATGAAAGGGTCGTACGCGCCGAACACCGCCAGCTCGCGCGGCGGGATGCGCGTCGCGAAGTACGGGGCGCCGAGCGTCGCGACCCGGCGGACGCGGCTGCCGTCCATCTCGGTGAGATAGCGCGCGATCAGTCCCCCGAGGCTGTGGCCGACGAGGTCGACCTGTGATGCGCCGGTGTGCAGGCAGACCGCCTCGACCGTCTGCCCGAGACGGCACGCGAGCCGCTGGTAGTCGAGGCGCGGGGGATAGGAGAAGTTCACGAAGTTCCGGATGCCGCGCGCCGCGAGGTGGCTGCGCAGCGCGAGGAAGTTCGTCGGGTCCCCGAGGAAGCCGTGGACCAGGACCACCGGCGTCGGGTTCGGCGCGTGCGGATCGAAGGGCTGGCCGCGCAGGAGGAACCGCAAGGGCATCGCCAGCGCGGCCGTGCCGAGCGCCGAGACCTCGTTTCCCACGATCCGCAAGCTGATCATCCCCGCCTCCCCTCGAACCCCACGCGAGCAGGCGCCGGTCGCCGTCGGACGGAGCTTCTTTGCCGGGACGCGTCAGACTTGTCAAGAAAAAACGGAACGGTTGCAAAGGCTCCGAGCGGGCGCTAGGACCGACTCGATTTCCTTCCCCGCAAGGAGACGGCATGGCGTACATCATCACGCGGCTCTGCCGCGACTGCCTCGACACCGGGTGCGTGGCCGTCTGCCCGGTGGACTGCATCTACGAGTACACCGGCTCCGATCGCGAGCAGTGGCCGAATCAGCTCTACATCCATCCCGACGAATGCATCGACTGCGGCGCGTGCGAGCCGGAGTGTCCCTGGCAGGCGATCTTCGAGGAGGTCGCGGTGCCCGACGTCTTCAAGGACGATACGCCGCTCAACTACAAAGTCATGGAGAACATGGGCGACTTCAAGGTCGCTCAGCACAAGAAGATCGAGCACCCCACGGCCGAGCAGGTGTCGGCCAACAAGCAGAAGTGGGGGTGGACGAGCTGACGGGTCAGGCGGATCGACCGCCGACCACGACCCGCGGGCCGAGCTTCGACTCGAGCTCCTTCACCTTGCCCTCGAGCTCGAGAATGCGCCGGCCGCTCTCCTGCCGCTCGGCCAACGTCGTCCTGCGCTTCTCCTCCGCCTCGTGGGCGAGCGTTCGCGCGAACCGTTCGGCTTGCCGCTGCCGGCGGAGCGCTGCGACGGTGACCGCCCCTGTCCCCGCGAGCGCGAGCACCAGGAGGACGATCAGGATCTGCGCGGTGAGCCACCAGCGCTCCGCGTTCGCGAGCCGCGCGGCTCGCGCCTCGGCGGCCGCGGCCGTCTGGCTGGCCCGCTGCGCCTCCTTCGTGAGCGTATCGCCACGCTCGGCCGCTTCGCCGAGCGCGCGCGTCAGGCGGGCGTTGTCGCGCTCGAGCGCGGTGACGCGGTCGCTCAGCTCGCGCGCGGCACCGTTCGGGACGCGATAGACGAAGTTCGACGAGACCCGAGTGGGATCGCTTATGCCGTTAGCGGCGAGGAAGCCCGGCAAGTCGTTCGGCGAGATGCCGAACATCGCCGCGACGCCGCTCGGGCGGTCGCCGGGACGCGAGTGGTACACGAAAGTCTGGCCGCCGTCTTCGGTGGTGAAGAGCGGCGCCTCTGCCGCCCTCGCGCCGGCGAGGAAGAGCACACTCGCCGCCGCGACGATGGATGTCATCAGGAGTCGGTCGCGCATCTGATTCGCCTCGCGTGTACCTTAACCCTGGCCCGGAGGCCCGGCAATGCTAATCAGGGCGTGACCGTCGCCATGACGGTCCCGGACGAGGCGTCGGCGATCTCGACCCGCACCGGGCCGTCGATGTGATTCGCGCTCTGGGCGGTGCGCAGCTCGTCGCCCATGTGGGTCGTGAACTTCTCGCGCACCGCCGCCGGCATGGCCTCCATCGGGAAGTTCTCGACCAGCACCCGGCCGGCGGCCGGACCGCTCCACTCGAAACGGACGATCTTCGGACCGACGATCGGGTGGTTGCGAAAGGCGTGCTCGACCGCCGTCTGGAAGGGCGAGGATCCGCCCCCTGCCTTGTCACCCGAGAGGCGCGCGATCATCTCGTCGATCTGGCCGCGGACCGCGTCCTCGGTGGCGACGTTGCGCGCTGAACGGAGCTCCCCGAGCGCACCGGCGTCGTCGCCCTGCTGGTGGTACGTGACGGCGAGGTTGTAGTGCGCCTGCACGAAGGACGGGGTCCGCTGGATGACCGCCTTGTACGTCTCGATGGCCCGCGCGGCGTCGCCCGCGTACAGGTACATGGTGCCGAGGTCGGTGCGCGCGCTCGGATCGTCGGGCCGGAGCGCAAGGTAACGTTCGAACAGGGGAATCGCTTCCTTGTGCTCCTCGCGGTCGTAGTGCACGTTGGCCGCACCACGCAGCGCGTCGGGCTGTTTCGGGTCGCGTGCGAGGACGTGCTCGAACGCCCCCAGTGCGTCGGCGTAATACGCCGGATCGAGCTGCGCCGCGCGGTACTCGACCTGTCCGAGCTTCGCCCACGTCTCCGCGTCGTCGGGCTTCTCCTTCGCCTTGGCCGCGAGGTCCGCGACGAACGTCTTCACCTCGGCAGGCAGCGCGATCGGGACGTTCGGATGCCCCTGCGGCAGCTCGCGCGAGGCCTCCGCCGCCGGCGTCTGAGCCGCCCGTGGGCCGCCCACCGGTCGGGTCCGTGCCGGCAGCAGGATCAACGTCCAGATCGCGAGCCCGGCGCTCAGGAAGAGACCAAGGACGGTCATGCCGGCCGCGGTGAGTCGCCACCTGCCGTCGCTCGCCGGCGCGCCCGCGAGCGGCTCGCCGCACTCCGCGCAGAACTTGGAGCCCGCGCGGGCGTTCGTCCCGCAACGCGCACAGAAACGAGCTCCCATCGGCCCCTTCGATTGTAATGAAAACCCATACCACGTCCTAGCGGCGTCAAATCTGTAGCGCAGCGTCGCGTCCCGGCGGGCGGCCGCGCTCGCTGGCGTCCATGCTGTCGTCATGAGCGGCGGCATGCGCCTTGCTCGGTGATCGCACGATGGGTGAGGCGGCGAGGGTGCTCGGCGGAGGGGAGGCGGATGTCCTGGCACTCGCCCTGCGCGCCATGGCCGACGGGGTGGCCATCGTCGACCGAGCCGGCCGGATCCGATTCGTGAACCAGGCACTTGCCGAGGCGTGGGGAGCGCCTGCCTCGGCCATCGTCGGCCGGCGGGCCGCCGACTTCGTTCGGCTCCCGAGCGGCACCGCGACCCTCGACACGGTGCTCGCGGCCGCCGAGCAGGGCGGCTGGCGCGGCGAGCTCGGCCGGGCGGACGTCGAGTCGACGCGCGGGGCGTGGGACGTCACGTTCAGCTGGGTGACGGAGGCCGACGCGCTGATCGGGGTCTTCCGAGACTGCAGTGCGCAACAGGCCGCCGAGCAGGCCCGTGCGGACTTTCTCTCGATGATCACGCACGACATCAAGGCCCCGCTGACGGTCATCCTCGGGTACACGGAGCTCCTGACCGACACCGATTCGCGATCGACCGACATGCCGCCCGACGTCCTGGAGCACATCCGCGAGAGCGGGGAGAAGATTCATGCCCTGGTCTCCAACTTCCTCGACGTCTCGCGCATCGAGGCGGGGGGCCTCGTGCTCGACCGCCGCGTCATGGATCTCCGCGGGTTGGTGGCGCAGGCCGTCGACCAGCACGCGTGGAGCGCGCGCCGCAAGGGCCTGGCGCTCTCGATCCACTCCGGCGCACTGCCGTCGATCGTCGCGGACGAATCGCAGATGGAGCGCGTCGTCGGCAACCTGATCGGCAACGCGATCAAGTACACGCCTGAGGGTGGCGCGATCCGCGTCATGACGGGGCGCCAGAACGGTCACGTGACCGTGGCGGTCCGCGACACCGGCCGCGGCATCCCCGCGCACGAGCTGCCCCATCTCTTCGAGAGGTACCGCCGGGTGCGCGACAAGCACCGCACCGAGGGGACCGGTCTCGGCCTTTTCATCGCCAAGACCATCGTCGAGGCCCACGGCGGCCAGATCCACGTCGAAAGCGCGCCGGGCATCGGGTCCACGTTCACGGTGCTGCTCCCGGCCTGAACGGCCGACGAAAGGATCCTCACTCGGCCGGGGCGGGGGCGTCCCAGGCCGTCGGTTCGGCCGCGGGCGGCGCGTGCCGCGTGACGTCCTCCGGCGTCGCCCACGTCCGCACGACCACCTCGGCGACGCGCGACCAGTCGACCGCGTCCCGGAGTCCCGCCGCCTGGAGCTGCGCGAGCACACCGTCGAAATCGACCGGCTTTCCGCGGTACACGTCGCGGTGCACTTCGAGGAAGACGGAGCCGAGCCGGTCGCGCGCGATCTTCACCGGCTCGTAGACGACCTCCACGACCGTGCCGTCGCACGCCTCGCGGAAGAGCCGCTCGGCGTGCTCCGGCAGGAGCCGCATGCAGCCGTGGCTCGCGTACTTCCCGACGCTCGCCGGCGCATTCGTCCCGTGTAGCCCATAGCCCGGACTCGAGAGCTGGATCCAGTACTTGCCGAGCGGGTTGTCGGGCCCCGGGCCGACGACGGCCACGACCGGCTCGCCGCGGGCGCGCATCTCCGCCTGGATCGACGCCGGGACGCGCCAGATGGGATCCTCCCGCCGGCCGACGATGCGATAGCGACCGGGTGGCGTGGCCCAGTCGATGCGGCCGATGCCGACGGGAAACCGGCTCTTCAGGCTCCCGTGCTCGAACCAGTAGAGCGTCCGATCGGCGAGGTCGATGACGATGCCGTCCCGGTTGCGTCGCGGCACGATGTGGCGGTCGGACACCTTGAGGCGCATGCCCGGGCGCAGCCGATCGCTCTCGGCGAGGGCGTTCAGGCTCGTGAAGAGGTCGCGGTTCATGGTGAAGCGGCCGGTGATCGACCAGACCGTATCGCCCGACGCCACGGTGTATTCGTGCTCGGTTCCGGCAATCAAGTCGTAGACGCGCGGCTTCGCGGCCTCCGTGCGGGCCGCGACGAGCGCGAGCCCGAAGACGGCGACGGTGCGACGGACGAGACGCATCGTCTCCATGATAATCACGGACCGGTTGGCTTGACAGCCAATGCACGCGGAGCCTCTCGACAACACGACGGCCGCAATGGTGGCCCGACTGCCTGCGGACCCGGCGGCGGTCGCCGCCGCGTGGGTGTGCCTCGGCAGCCCGTGCGTGGGCGCCTTCCTGCCCTGCTATCTCGCGGGGAAGGTCCCGGATCGGCTCGCCCGTGGCGGCAAGGAGGCCGATGCGGACAGCCCGTGGTGGCGCATGCGGCGGCTGCTCGTCCTCGTCGCGCGGGACTTCGGGCGCTTCGGTCCAATCGCCCGCCGTCGCTGGGATGCGTTCGAGGCCGCGCTCGCGCGGGAAGCCGCGGGCGTCGAAGCCGAGGCGGAGGCCGCCCGCCGTGGCGGACGGACGCCGGCGGCCGCGGCCGCGCTCACCGCGTTCATGGACCGGTCGGTCGACGCCTATCTGGCCGAGGCGGAAGAGCTGGCCCGGGAGCTCGGCGGCTGAGCTCCCGGGCTCCGGGCTCACGTTCCGTCGCCGCCACCCGGCGCGGCGACGTACCGCTCGGCGATAGTGACCTCCCCGAGGCCGCCGACCGCCGCCACCGCCTCGTCCTCGACCAGGAACCACTCCATGGGACGCCCCGCGTAGCGCGCGATGCGGAACAGGACCTCCGTCGCCGGGATCCGGCCGTTCAAGTAGTTGTAGACGGCCGAGAGGCTCAACCCGAGGTCGTAGGCGAAGGCTTTCGGCTCGTCGGCGACGATTTCACGGAGCTTCCGCGTGAAGGTGGGGACGCTGACGGTGCTCATGACGGCTCTCCTTTCGGTTTGCCCCGCCAAAAAAAAGGCCACCGGTCCTTGCGGGCCGGTGGCCTTTCGTTCGGCGGAGGGGGTTCCGAGTCTTAGGCTGGGACACCTCCCGCCGTCGCCAGGCCACCGGCCCGAATTCGCGTCCGCTTGGTCGCGCACGCGTTCGGGCCGTGCCAGCTCACGGCGTCGCGCACGACGCCGACCGGCTGATGCTCACACATCAGAAAGAGTGCGGTCGGCTGGCTCGTGCGCATCATGGTTCCCGTCCGACTTCCCTTGTACGTCGGCGCGCGACGATGATGCAAGGACTTCGTTTCCACGCTCGTTCGGCCGTCACTCGTGGCGGAGGGCGACGATGGGGTCGAGCCGCGCGGCCCGCCTGGCCGGATAGACCCCGAAGACGAGGCCGACCGCGCCGGAGAACAGGAAGGCGAGGGCGACGGCCGCCGGCGAAAGCAGAATGGGCCAGCCCGCGAGCCGTCCGATCACGAGCGCCGCGCCGACGCCGAGCCCCGCGCCGAGCACCCCGCCGGTCATGCTGAGCACCGCCGACTCGACGAGGAACTGGAGGAGGATGTGCCGCGCCTTGGCGCCGACGGCGAGCCGGATGCCGATCTCGCGCGTCCGCTCCGTCACGGAGACGAGGAGCACGTTCATGATCCCGATGCCGCCCACCACGAGCGAGATGGACGCGATCGTGGCGAGCAGCTTCGTCATCACCCGGCTCGCCATGAGCGACGCCTCGAACAGCTCCGCCATGTTGCGGACGGTGAAATCGTCGTCCTGACCGGGCGGTGTCCGATGACGGTCGTGCAGGAGCCGGCGCATCTCCTGCTCCGCCGCGATCGCCTCCGCGGGGCTCGGCGCCGACACCATGATCAGGTTCACCGTGCCGAGGAACGCGGAGCCGATGACGCGTCGCTCGGCGGTGCTGAACGGCACGATGACCACGTCGTCCTGGTCCTGTCCCCACGACGTCTGGCCCTTGGACGCGAGCACGCCGATCACGCGCAGCGGCACGTTCTTCGCCCGGATCGTGGCGCCGAGCGGGTCCTCGTCCGGTGCGAAGAGCTTCTCGACGACGGTGCGCCCGAGGACGACGACCTTCGCGGCGCCGTCCTCGTCGGACGCCGTGAAGAACCGCCCGCTCGCGAGCGGCCAGTCCCGGACGAGCGTGTAGGACGGCGGGCTGCCCTGGATCGCCGTCGACCAGTTCTGGTTGCCGTACGTGACCTGCGCGATGTCGCGCTTCACCCACGTTACCCCCGCGACCGATGGACATTCCTTCTCGATCGCGCGGCCGTCGCCGACCGTGAGCGTGCTCGCACCCCCCCAGCCCGAGCGGACGCCGCCCGCGGTCGTGGCGCCGGGAAAGATCATCACGATGTTCGGGCCGAGGCTCGCGAGCTGCGCCTCGACCGAGGCATCGGCTCCCTGCCCGACGCTCACCATGGCGATGACCGCCGCGACGCCGATCACGACGCCGAGCGCCGTCAGCGCCGAGCGGGCCCGATGGCGGCCGAGCGCCTGGAGCGCCGCGAGCACCGTCATGCGGGCGAGCTTCACGACGGCGCCCGTCGGCCCGCGGTCGGGGTGTCGGAGACGATCCGTCCGTCGCGCATGACGATCACCCGATCGGTCGCCGCGGCGATGTCCGGCTCGTGGGTCACGATCATGACGGTGAGCCCCTGGCTGGCGTTCAGCGACCGGAGCAGCTCCATGATCTCGCGCGAGGTCTCGGTGTCGAGGTTTCCCGTCGGCTCGTCGGCCAGCACGAGGCGCGGACGGTTCACGAGCGCGCGGGCGATGGCAACCCGCTGCTGCTGCCCACCGGAGAGCTCGTTCGGCAGCCGGCCCGCGGCGTCACCCAGGCCGACGGCCTGGAGCGCCGCCTCGGCACGGCCGCGGTGCTCGGCGATCGGCGCCGTGCCGTACACGAGCGGCAGCTCGACGTTCTCGCGCGCCGTCGTGCGGGGCAGCAGGTTGAAGCTCTGGAAGACGAAGCCGATCTTCGCATTGCGCAGCTCGGCGCGCCGGTCGGCGTCGAGGCAGCCGACGTCCTCGCCGTCGAGGAGGTACTGGCCCGCGGTCGGCCGGTCGAGGCAGCCGAGGACGTTCAGCAACGTCGATTTCCCGGAGCCCGACGCGCCCATGACGGCGAGGAACTCCCCGGCGCGCACCACCAGGCTCACCCCGCGCAGCGCCTCGACGACGTTCGAGCCGTGGTCGAGATCGTAGGTCTTGCGCAGGTCCTGGACGGCGATCACGTCCGGTCAGTGCGCACGCCGCGCGGGCGCGAAGCTCGGCGCGTTGCCCGTGGCTGCGGCGGGAGCGCTGCGCCGGAGCGCCGTGATCACCCGGTCGCCCTCGCGAAGCCCCGCCGTCACCTCCGTGAAGCGGTCGTCCGCGACTCCGGCCGTGATGCCGACGGGCCGCGGACGGTCGTCGGCACCCGCCACCCAGACGCGTGCGCCGCCCTCGGCCGGCGCGTCCGCGGCGGCGGCCGCGCCGCTGTCGCCCGCGACCGCCGGTGGGCGGAAGCGCAGCGCGCTCGTCGGCACGCGGAGCGCGTCCGGCCGGCTCGCGGTGGTGATGGTGACGTTGGCCGTCATCCCCGGCTTCAGCCGGAGCTCACGGTTCTCGACGCCGACGAGCACGTCGTAGGTGACGACGTTCTGCACCGTCACGGGCGCGTTGCGCACCTGCTCGACGCGGCCATGGAAGGTGTCGGCGGGAAAGGCGTCGACCGTGAACGACACGTCCTGGCCCGTCGCGACGACACCGATGTCCGATTCGCTGACGCTCGCGTCGACCGCCATCTTGGTCAGGTCGCCGGCCACGAGGAACAGCGTGGGCGTCTGGAACGTGGCCGCCACGGTCTGGCCGACCGCGACGTTCCGCGCCACCACCACGCCGTCGACCGGCGACGTGATGTCGGTGTAGGCGAGGTTCACCCGGGCTTCCTCGAGCTTCGCTTGCGCCGACTGGATGTCGGCCTCGTCGAGGGCCACCTGGGCGCGGGCCTGCCGTTCCTGGCTCACTGCGAGATCGAGATCGCTCGTCGCGACGATGCCGCCGGCGCGGAGCGAGCGCGTGCGGGCGAGCGTGATGCGCTTCAGCGCCGCGTCGGCCCGGTCCTTCTCCAGGCGCGCGCGGGCGTTGGCGAGCGCGGCAGTGGCGTCATCCACCTTCACCTGGAACGGGCGCGGGTCGATCCTGGCGAGCAGCTCGCCGCGATGAACGGGCGTGTTGAAGTCGGCGAATATCCCCTGGATCGGGCCCGAGACGTACGTTCCCACCTGGACCGTCGTCACGGGGTTCAACGTGCCGGTCGCCGCTACGCTCGCCGTAATGGGCCCGCGGTCGACCGTCGCGGTGACGTAGTCGGGACCGTCGCCGCTCCGACGCGTCCAGCCGAGCATCAGATAGGCGACGCCTGCGAGCGCTGCGAGGACGAGCGCGAGAGCGAGGCGCCGCATGCAGCCGATCATGAAGCGCCCCGGCTGCGAGTCAAGGTGCGCCGCTCAGCCGGTGGCGCGCGGCCGGACGGGCAGCTCGGCCTCGGCCTCGCGGCGCACGCGCACCAGGTCGTCGCGGGTGACCGGACGCGCGTCGCGGTCGCGGCGGAGGAGCAGCAGGATGCCACCCGGCACCGAGAGCGGTATCTTCTCGATCCAGAAGCCGAGGTTGCCGATCAGGAACGCCTTGGCGGCGCCGGCACGGCTGCCGAGGAGGTAGACGAAGGCGAGCTCGCGTACGCCCTCGCCGGACGCCGACGGGGCGATGAACGTGGCGCCCGTCATCAGTGCGGAGGCGAAAAGCACCTCGCTGGCGCGCACGTGCTGCGCCGCGAGCGACATCGCGTTGGCGAAGTACATGAGGGTCGTCGTGAGCTGGCCGATGACCGCGAGGACGAGCGCCAGCACGAGATAACCGCGGCGCTCGCGGTACGCGCTCGCCGCGTCGATCGCGTTGGTCGCGAAACGGCGTGCGCGCTCGCTCGGGAGGAGGCGGAGCCAGCCGCGGAACCAGCCCGGCTGCAGCAAGATGAGGACGCCGAAGACGGCCGTGGCGACGAGCGGCATCTTCATACCGGCCACGAACTCGCCGATCGACCCCCCGTGGGTGATGCGGCCCGCGAACGGCATGAAGAGCAGGATCACGGCGAACAGCCCGACCATGCCGATGACGCGCTCGACGGCCAGCACGGTGGTGCACTCGACCGGCCGGCGGGTCAGGCGAATGGTGTCGTAGAGGCGCCAGGCGTCGAGCCCCATGGTGCTGGGCGTGACGATGCCGAAGTAGCGGCCGACGAAGTAGCTGCGCGAGAGGAAGCCGAATCCGAGCTCGATGCCCTGGCCGCGAAGGAGTAGCTGCCAGCGCAGCACGTTGGCGAAGATGCCCACCAGCTTGATGGCCATCGCGGCGAGGAACCAGGGCAGGAAGACGCCGAGGCGGAGGCTTCGGATCTCGGCCCACAGCTCCGTCGGCTCCGCCGGCACGAGCTGGAAGCCCTGAAGGCGGAAATAGGCCTCCCGCGGAGCCTCCGCGAGCGGTACCGGGGTGAAGCTGCCGTCGGCGGCCGGCGCGAACACTGTCACGAGGCCACCCTCGCCGCAGTGCCGGAGGGGCTTGAAGCGACGCGTCGACCCGTCGGCGGTCCGCACGAAGACGGGCCGCTCGGCGGCGGCCAGGCAGACGTCGTGCAGGGAGAGGGGCACTCGGGGCGACGGCAGCGGTGTGCCCCGGACGCGTGCCCGGAGCCGCCCGACGAGACCCGGGTAGTCGGGATTGGCCGCCTCGAACGTGCCCGGCGCGGTCAGCTCCGCGGTCCGCACGGGCGCGTACCCGCCGCCGAACTCGAGGAAGATGGCCACGAAGATCCCGAGCGTGACGGCGAACTTGAGCAGGAATGCGAGAGTCTGCTTCATGCCGGAAAGCTAGCGCCATCGACGCGCAGCATACCGGAGCGGTTATCGCATAGTTCTCGACGACGAGAAAACCGCGACGCCGCAGCGTTCCCATGCGCGCACTCTATGGCACCCACCCGAGGCTCGTGATACAGACCGCGCCGAAACGACCGAGACCGGAGCGGACCGGAAAGGGGGTGAGCTCAGGTGAAGCGGATCGGTGTGATGGTGGTGGCTGCCGCGGCGACCGCGGTGCTCGTCGGCTCGCCGGCGTCGGCAGCGCACAAACGGATGGCGCGGGCGACCGTCTCGTGCAAGCAGATCAAGGACGCGATCGCCGCCGGCAAATCCGAAGAGGACGTGCAGAAGGATCTCAATGTAACAGCCACGCGCGTGAAGAGCTGCACGGCTCCTGCGCCGGCCCATCGCGGCAAGCGTCGGGCGGCCAAGAAGACCTGACTCGCGTCGCGCGGGACGGAAGAAGCAACGGCGGAGGGGCTCATGGCCCGCTCCGCCGTTCAGCTTTCTAGGTCCGGATGGCTCAGGCGTCGAAGTAGAGCGCGAACTCGTAGGGGTGCGGCCGCAGGCGAATGGCGCTCACCTCGTTCGCCATCTTCCACTCGATCCACGTCTCGATGACGTCGGCCGTGAAGACGTCGCCCTTCAGCAGGAAATCATGGTCGCGCTTGAGGTTCTCGAGCGCCTCGTCGAGCGAGCCGGGCATCTTCGGCACGTCCTTCAGCTCCTCGGGCGTGAGCGCGTAGATGTCCTTGTCGAGCGGGTTGCCGGGGTTGAGGCGCCGCTCGATCCCGTCGAGACCCGCCATCAGCATCGCCGAGAACGCGATGTAGCCGTTGCAGGCGGGATCCGGGAAGCGGACCTCGATGCGCTTCGCCTTGGGCGACGGCGAGTACATCGGGATGCGCACGCCCGCCGAGCGGTTGCGGCTCGAGTAGGCGAGGTTGATCGGCGCCTCGAAGCCGGGGACCAGGCGGCGATAGGAGTTCACTGTCGGGCAGGTGAAGGCGGCGAGCGCCGGGGCGTGCTTCAGGATGCCGCCGATGTAGTGCATGCCGAGCTCGCTCATGCCGCCGTACTTGTCGCCGGCGAAGAGCGGCTTCTCGCCCTTCCAGATCGACTGGTGGACGTGCATGCCGCTGCCGTTGTCGGCGAAGATCGGCTTCGGCATGAAGGTCGCGGTCTTGCCGTAGCGGCGCGCGACGTTCTTGACAACGTGCTTGTACCACATGAGCGCGTCGCCCATCTTGACCAGCGACAGGAAGCGCAGGTCGATCTCGGCCTGCCCGGCCGTGGCCACCTCGTGGTGGTGCTTCTCGACGCGGTAGCCGAGCTTCTCGAGCTCGCGCACCATCTCGGTGCGGATGTCCTGCTGCGTATCGGTCGGCTGGACCGGGAAGTAGCCCTCCTTGTAGCGCGGCTTGTAGCCGAGGTTCTTGCTCTCGACGAGCCTGCCGCTGCGGTCGTTCAGTGTGTCGACCTCACGTCCCGTGTTCCACTGCCCCTCGGCCGAGTCGATCAGGTAGAAGCCAGTGTGCTGGTTTTGCTCGTAGCGGACCTCGTCGAAGACGAAGAACTCGGGCTCGGGGCCGAAGTACGCGACGTCGCCCACGCCGCTCGATTTGAGATAGGCCTCGGCCTTGCGGGCGATGTTGCGCGGGTCGCGCGAGTAGTCCTCCTTGGTGAGCGGATCGACGATGTTGCAGATGAGGCTCAGCGTGGGCAGCGCCGTGAAGGGATCCATCACGGCGGTGGTGGGATCCGGGACGACCAGCATGTCGGAGGCGTGGATGGGCTGCCAGCCGCGGATCGACGACCCGTCGAATCCGTTGCCCTCCTCGAACAGCTCCTCGGTCAGCTCGCTGGTCGGGATAGTGAAGTGCTGCCAGAGACCGAGCAGGTCGAGGAATTTCAGGTCCACGGCCTCGACCTTGTTGTCCTTCGCGAACTTCAGCACGTCCTTTGGTGTCTGGGTTGCCATTACCGAGCCCCTCCTCCGGCTCAAAAATTAAATCGCGTCGCCGCCGCGCTCTCCCGTACGGATGCGAACCACCTCCTCGATCGGAAGGACGAAGATCTTCCCGTCGCCGATGCGTCCGGTCTTGGCCGCCTTCTCGATCGTCTCCACGACGTCCGTCACCTGCTCGTCGCGCACGATGATCTCGAGCTTCACTTTGGGCAGGAAGTCGACGACGTACTCGGCCCCCCGGTAGAGCTCGGTGTGGCCCTTCTGCCGTCCGAAGCCCTTCACTTCGCTGACGGTGATGCCCTGGACGCCGATGGCGGAGAGGCTCTCCTTCACCTCGTCGAGCTTGAAGGGTTTGATGATCGCCTCGACTTTCTTCATGGATGCCTCCGCGCGCTCGGAATGCGGGTCACTCGTTTATGCCAAGCCGTCGCTCTTTGTAAAGATCGTTACCGTCACTCCGCCACCTTCGCGGCGAGCGTCCCGTGACGCTCGACGGGCCGCGCGGCGAACGCGCTCTGCCCGATCGGTCCGTAGCCACCCGCGCCGAACGCGTACGCGCTCTCGCCGTGCTGTGAGAGGTCCAGACCCGCGAACTCGTCGTCTTCCGTCGCGCGAAGTCCTCCGGTCACCGCGCTGGTGATCGCGAGGCAGACGAGCGAACCGACGATGGCGAGGCTGTACGTCACGAGGATGGCGAGCAGCTGATAGCCGAGCAACCCCCAGTGACCCGAGATGAACAGTCCCTCGCTCACGGCCGGTCCCTTCGGGGCGAAGACGTCGGGGTTGATGCGCGCCGTCGCCCAGAGGCCGGTGGCGATCGCACCCCACGTGCCGCCGACGCCGTGCACGCCGACGACGTCGAGCGCGTCGTCGTACCAGCCGAGCGCCGATTTCAGGTTGCACGCGGAATAGCAGAGCACGCCGGCCACGGCGCCGATGATCAGCGCCGGCATCGGCTCGACGAAGCCCGACGCGGGGGTGATTGCGACGAGGCCTGCGACGGCACCGCTCGCGGCGCCGAGGACGGTGGGCTTGCCCTTGCCGACCCACTCGGCGGTCATCCACGACAGCGCGGCCGCCGCCGTCGCGGTGTTGGTGGCGACGAAGGCGCTCGTGGCGAGCCCGTTCGCCGCGACGGCGCTGCCGGCGTTGAAGCCGAACCAGCCCACCCACAGCAGCGCGGCGCCGGTCACCGTGAAGGGCAGGTTGTGCGGCGGCATCGACTCGCGGCCGAAGCCGAGACGCTTGCCGATCACGACGGCGCAGACGAGCGCCGACATCCCGGAACTGATGTGCACGACGGTGCCGCCGGCGAAATCGAGCGCTCCCCAGACCTTGCCGACGAGCCCGCCGGTGCCCCACACCATGTGCGCGAGCGGGTCGTACACGAGCGTCGCCCAGAGGAGCGAGAACACGACGAAGGCGCTGAACTTCATGCGCTCGGCGAACGCGCCGGTGATGAGCGCCGGGGTGATGATGGCGAACATCGCCTGATAGATCATGTACGTCTGGTGCGGGATCGTCGGCGCGTAGTCGGGGTTCGGGGTCAGACCCACGTGACGCAGTCCGAGCCAGTCGAGCCCGCCGATCACGTGCCCGTGATCGGGGCCGAACGCCAGCGTGTAGCCCCAGAGCACCCACTGCACGCTGATCAACGCCATCATGATGAAGCTCTGCATGAGGACGCTGAGCGCGTTCTTCCCCCTGACGAGCCCTCCGTAGAAGAGCGCGAGCCCCGGCGCGGTCATCATGAGCACGAGGGCGGACGAGGTGAGCATCCACGCGGTGTCGCCGGAGTCGATCTTGGCGGCATCCTCGGCGAGCGCCGGAACCGCGCCGCCGACGAGCGCCAGCGCGCCGACGAAGACGCCCGCGCGCCACGGCAGTGTCTCCCTGCACGACCGATTCATGATCGCCATGCTGGTACCCCCCGGTCGCTCGTCGATTCGAGCAGCAACCCTGGTGCCACGGTCCAGGGTTCGCTGGCAAGAGAAGGCCGAACGGGACGGGCGCACCGGAAAAATCACGCTGCCCAAGGCGTGGGCGAAGCCTGCTTTTTGGGCACCGAGGCGGAGAAGCGCCCGCTCGCAGCCGAGGCTCAGACTCTCAGGCGACCACGCTGGTGGCGTTCTCGTCGCCGATTGGTCAGGCGAGAGAGCCCCCACCCCGCGAGCATACCCGCGGCGATGCCGGTCCACGGGATGCCGCCGACACCATCGCCCGCCGGATCGGGGGCGGCGGGTGGCCGCGCGTCGAGACGGCGGGAGAGGTCCCGGTCCACCGTGACCAGCCGCTCGACCTCGGTGCGGAGCCGTTCGATGTCCGCCGCCGTCGCGGGCTCCGGCCGCTCGCGCAGCTGGGTGATTTCCGCCCGTAGCGCGCGCAGCTCGTCGAGCGCCCCGGCGGGCGCGGTCTCGGCGGCGACCACCTCGGCGGGTGCGGCCTTCGCGTGCGCGGCCCGCGCGATGCTGCCCGCGAGACCGAGCGCCAGCGCCAAGCCGACGCATCGGCGCCAACCCTTCATCCCGAGACACCTCCAGCCCGCCCCATTCTCCGTGCCGCGTACCGCCACAGTCGGGGTGACTGGATTTGAACCAGCGGCTCCTGCGTCCCGAACGCAGTGCTCTACCAGGCTGAGCTACACCCCGCGGAGGGTCACGCTGTCGGAGGGGGATCGGTTAACACACCCGTTTCGGAAAAGGAAGGTCATGACGGGCGTTGCGACGGCGCGTTTCATCGGCGCGTTCCGACGGGTGCGCGGCCGCCAATGGTTTCCGACGGCTTTCGCCGGCATGCGGCTTGCCTCGTCGTGCCGTCGAGCGGCGCCGCGGAGGGCGCCAGAAGGAGGTGGAGATGCAACGGTTCAACAAGGCGGTGGCGGCGGGGCTCCTCTGCGGGCTCGTGGTCATCGGCCAGGGGCGCGGCGCCGTCGCCGCCGGCGCCGCGCCGGTCGACGAGGTGCACCGGGTGGACCTCAACACGGCGAGCGCGGAGGAGCTCGCACGCCTGCCCGGCATCGGGCCGGCGAAGGCGCAGGCGATCATCGAGTATCGGGCGCAGGAGCCGTTCGGCAAGCCGGAAGACCTGATCAAGGTGAAGGGAGTCGGCGAGAAGCTCTTCGAGCGGCTGAAGGACCAGATCACCGTCGGTGAGCAGAAACCGGTGTCGAAGGGCCGCGGCGGCTGAGCCGCGGCGTGTGGCCGGAACCGGGGGCGGGCCGACAACGAGGGCGGGCGGCCCGTCCCCCCGGCCTGACGTCAGGACGGCGTGACGCGCAGCGCGCGGATCGCCGCGGGGTAGTCGGCGGATTCGAAGATCGCCGATCCCGCGACCAGGACGTCGGCCCCCGCCGCGGCGGCGCGCGCGGCGTTGTGGGCCTTGATGCCGCCGTCCACCTCGATGACGAACGCGGCGCCGGTCGTCGAACGCAGGCGGCGCGCCTCGGCGAGCTTCTCCAGTGACCCGTCGACGAAAGGCTGGCCGCCCCAGCCGGGGTTCACGCTCATCACCAGCAGCAGGTCGATGATCGGCGCGAAGGGCCGTACCCACTCGAGCGGCGTCGGCGGGTTCAACGCGAGACCGGCGCGGACGCCGGCGGCGCGGATCGCCGCGACGGTCGCCGCGACGTCGGTCTCGGCCTCGACGTGCACCGTGATGCCGCTCGCGCCCGCCCGCACGAACTCGGCGACCTGCCGCTCCGGATGCTGGATCATGAGGTGCACGTCGAGCGGCAGGGCTGTGGCACGGCGCAGCGCCTCGACGACGCGCGGGCCGATGGTGATCGGCGGCACGAAGCTTCCGTCCATCACATCGACGTGGATCCAGTCGGCGCCGGCGGCGGCGACCGCTCGCACCTCGTCGGCGAGCCGGCCGAAGTCGGCCGACAGGATGGAGGCCGCGATCGTGCGCACGACGTGGCGTCTAACGGAACCCCGGGCGCGATTCCACCGCGCTTCAAGCCCGGGCGCGGAGCCGCGCCGCAAAGAAACCGTCGAGGCCGTCGTGATGCGGCGCCGTCCGCAGAAATCCGCGTCGGTCGACGAGCGGCGCCGCGTGCGGCGGGAGATGCTCCCGCGCATCTTCGACGTGGAGCTGCGGATGGGCGTCCGTCAGGGCCGCCACGACCTCCTCGTTCTCCTCGCGCGTGCGGGTGCATACGGCGTACACGAGGACGCCCCCCGGACGGACGAGCGGCGCGACGCCGGCGAGGATCTCCCGCTGGAGCGCGGCGAAGCGCGGCACGTCCTCGGGTCGCCGGCGCCAGCGCAGCTCCGGATGGCGGCGGAGCGTCCCGAGCCCGCTGCACGGGGCGTCGATGAGCACGGCGTCGAACGACGCGGCGACGGGCGGCCGGCGCGCGTCGCCGGCCGCCGCAACGACGGTGGAAACGCCGAGACGGTGGGTCTCGGCGAGCACGCGGCGGACGCCGGCGGGGCGACGGTCGAGGGCGACGATGGTGCCGCCGCCGGCGAGCGCCCCCAGGTGCGCCGTCTTTCCGCCCGGCGCGGCGCACGCGTCGAGGAACCGCCGCCCGGGCTCCGCTCCGAGCAGCGGAGCGATGAGCTGCGACACTTCGCCCTGGAACGCGAACCGGCCCGCGCCCCAGGCGCGCAGCCGGCGGAGCGCGGCCGCGTGGCGGTCGACGCGCAGGGCCTCCGGAGCCCAGGCACCCGGACGCGTCTCGACGCCCTCGACAGCGAGCTCCGTCTGGAGCGCGTCGCGCGTCGTGACGAGCGCATTCGCGCGCAGCGTGGTGGGCGCCCGCTCGTTGTCGGCCGCCAGCAGCGCGGGCAGCTCGGAAAGGCCGAACTCGTCCGCCCAGCGGGCGACCAGCCAGCCGGGGTGCGACCATTCGACGGCGAGGCGCGCGATCGGGTCGGCATCGGCCGGCGGCAGCGCCAGGCCGCTTCGGCCGAGCGTGGCGGCGCGGCGGAGGACCGCGTTGACGAGCCCGCCGGCCCCGGCACCCGCCACGCGGGCGAGCCGCACGCTCGCGTCGACCGCCGCGTATGCGGGGACGCGGTCGAGAAACAGCAGCTGGTAGAGGCCGAGACGAAGGGCCGCCCGGACGGGCGGATCGAGACGCTCGACGGCGACGTTGCGGACGAGCGTGCCAAGGTGAAAGTCGAGGCGGCCCTGCCACGCGAGCGTCCCGTAGACGAGGCGGGTCGCGAGCGCGTGCTCGCGCGGCGGGAGCGCGGTATCGGCGAGCCGATGCGCGAGCAGGACGTCGGCAAACGCGTCCGTCGCCTCGACGCGCAGCAGGACTTCGAATGCGAGGCGGCGCGCGCCGCCGGCGCCGGTCAGCCGGCTCCGAGGCATGTGCCGGGGGGCACCGGATGGCCGGCAAGGAAGTCCGCTACGGACAGCCGGCGCCTCCCTTCGAGCTGCAGCTCGACCAGGCGAAGCCGCCCCGCGCCCGTCGACACCCAGATGCCGCCCGGTCCGCTCTCGAGAACCGTGCCCGGTGGCCGCGTAGGTTCCACGTCCTGCTCGGCGACGGCGCGGTGCACCTTCAGCACGCGACTGCCGAGCGTGGTGAACGCGGAGGGCGCCGGGGCGAACGCGCGGACGGCGCGCTCGAGCTGCTCGGCGGGCATCGCCCAGTCGAGCCGCGTCTGGGCACGGTCGATGCGGGGCGCGAACGTGACGCCGTCGGCCGGCTGCGGCGCGGGACGGACGGTCCCGTGCTTCAGCCCCTCGATCGCCTCGGCGAGGGCCTTGGCGCCGAGCAGCGACAAGCGCTCGCCGAGCCTTCCCGCCGTGTCGTCGGGCGCGATCGGCGTCGAGCGCTGGAGCAGGATGTCGCCCGCGTCCATCTCCTCGCTCATCATCATGATCGTGACGCCGGTCGTCCGGTCGCCGGC
>Ga0209056_10001406_pt1 | contig 26652 bp, 24 predicted proteins | sample GraSoiAngelo_114_FD_185876 | JGI IMG/M metagenome (GOLD analysis project Ga0209056, IMG submission 185876) | Grasslands soil microbial communities from the Angelo Coastal Reserve, California, USA - 14_0903_13_40cm (SPAdes) (version 2) | ecosystem: Environmental > Terrestrial > Soil > Grasslands... | reverse complement strand
AACTGTAAGCCGCCGGTTCCGCTATGAGGCTCCGATGAGGCCCAGTCGCCCTGCATCACCTTTCAGCGCGGCAATGACTTGCGCGATGACATCGTCGAGTGGCATTCCGACTTCTTCTGCGCCGCGGATGATGTCCTCGCGGTTCACGGCGCGGGCGAATGCTTTGTCTTTCATTTTCTTTTTCACCGCGCGGACATCGACGTCGTGAATGCTTTTTGTCGGCCGCACGAGGGCAACGGCAACGACAAAGCTGCTGAGTTCGTCCACGGCGTAGAGAGTTTTCTCGAGCGGCGTTCCCCGGGAAACGCCTGAATAGTCCGCGTGCGAGAGAATCGCGTGGCAGACTTCTTCGCTCCAGCCGTTCTCACGTAACCACGCAACACCGACAAATGGATGGCCATCGGTGGGGCTGCGTTCGAGATTCGGATGCCGCTCGTAATCCATGTCGTGCAACAATCCGACGGCCTCCCACAAATCGGTGTCTTCGCCCCGCAATTGCGCAAAATGCTTCATCGAATCGGCGACGGCATAGCAGTGTTTTCGCAGACTTTCAGATTGGACCCAGTCGTGCAAAGTAGCTTGGGCGCGCGCGGCGAGCGTTTCACTCATGTCAATTCAGTGAATTGAGACGTTATCGCCCGGTTTGATTTTTGTGGCAAGCCGGACCACGTCCCAATTCGCCAACCGAATGCAGCCGTGGCTCACAGCGTGTCCGATCGAACCAGGATCGTTTGTCCCGTGAATGCCAATGCCTTTTTTGTTAAGCGCAATCCACATCACGCCTACCGGATTCCGTGGTCCGGGTGGGAGCATGTAGAAATTGCCGCTGCGTTGGCCATGCTCGAGCATCTCCTTGTCGTAGCGAAACCTGGGCAACTTGGCGACGCCTCGCACCTTCCAGTCACCGATTGGTGAGGCGGTGTGCGCAGAGCCGACCGTGACTGGATATGCGGCGATCAGCTTCTCGTTTTCAAACACGCCGAGCATGTTCGTTTTCGTGTCCACTTTTGTGGAGACATTTCTCGGTGCTCCATTTTCACCAGGAGTTGACGCTTGGGTTTCAGGTTGATCTTCAACTTCGTTCGCCGCTTGCGAGGCAGTTTCGCTGCCGGGCTGAATGTCTTTCACCGACGCGAGCTCGAATGGCTCGACATTCGGCACCTTCAGCTGATCGCCTACTTTAAGCCTCTTCAATTTGCCCGGATTAAGTTGTTCAAGAAAATGAATGTCGCAGTGAAATTTCTCGGCAATGGCGTCAGCGGGATCCCGGTAGGGCAGAAACTTCAGCTTTGCCTTCGCGGCTACGTTGCCCGGCAAGCGTCCAACCGTTTGCAGATCTGCTTCGGTAAGGGTGTAGGGAATGAACGCCGACTCTATGCTGCCCAAGTCGAGTCCGTTGACGTCCGGCGCAAGGGTCTGTCGTGCCTGGCGGTGTGACGGCGGGGCTTGCGGTTGTTCCCCTCGCGATTCGCGGTAAAGCGCAAGTGCCATCCAAGTAAAATCGTTGTAGCGGCCGTCGATCCTGCCCGGGCTAAAGTTTGCGCGATCGAGGAAAACCTGGAGCCGCGTGGCCGCCTCGATCTGAGCCTTGTTTGAAGCTGGCTTTGGCGAGGTCTTCTTCTTCGCGGATGCTGGGACAATGCCGCTCGAGATCAACAATGCGACCACTGCCAAACGATGCACAGCGTTCACTCCAATGCATCGTGCTACTCGACAATTATGGCTGTGCTGCGCGGCCGATCTCGTCCACCGTTACGATTGCAATTCTGTAAGTACCCAAAGCTAACACGTTCAAAGCTGTTGCCGTGGAACGGTTTGGTTGCACAATTTTCAAGGTAAGATTTCGATGGATCAAAAGTGGCGTTTGAACCTTTCCGGTCGGATTGCGCGCAACCTGCTTTGGCTCATGGTGCTCCCTGATCGTGGTTATTATCGTTCTCGTGTTGCGCTCCTGTACCGGATAAGGCTGATGCGCTAACGTTTTGGAGGGCGGCGCCGGATCGCTTTGGATTTTTCCGATGCGCGACCGAGATTACAACTCGTAAACTTGTGATATATTCTGCCGATGCAAACGCCAGAAATCACCGCATATTTGAAGACCTATTGTGGCTGGAGCGCCGGTATCCGCGCCGTTCTGGCCAAATACAATCTGCCCTACACCGAAAAGGACATCATTCAGAACCCGGCGTTTCGCTGGGAAATGGAAACCAAAAGTGGACAGCCGCTCTCGCCGTGCCTGGAAATCAATGGCCGCATGCTGGCCGACGTCAGCGGCGAAGAGGTCGAACATTACCTCATTGAGCACAAGCTCGTCGAAGCGAGCGATGCGGCCACCGACGTTCCGACCAACGCGCCGTGCGCGAATGAGCAACACGAGGGCGTGGTAAAGCTCAATCTGTAGATGTTGCAGGGCGTTTCTGTGAAACGCCAGGGCGTCTGACCATGGACGCCTACAGTTCCTTTTCAGGTAGGCGAGCGTTTTCGTTTTCTTTCGCGCAACGCGATGTCCGACTAGATTGTCTCGTTTCATAGCCGATGAAACTTTTCGCTCGCCTTCGACGCCCAAAGAAAGTGCGCGGAAACATTCTCTTTCGCTACGGCTGGAAGATCACGCTTTTTCTTTTGTTGGCGGGCGCGGTGTTCGCCGTTTTTCTTTTTTACGGCACCTGGGCCCAAACGTTCGACATGAAAAACGTCGGCGAAATGCCCGAACGAAGCACCGTTTACGATGTCGATGGAAAAATTTACAGCCGCTTGGCGGGGGCCAATCGTCTCAAAGTCTCGCTGAGCGAAATCTCGCCATACTTCATCACCGCAGTGCTGGCGCGCGAGGACACCCGGTTCTATGAGCACAAAGGCATCGATTGGCGCGGAGTTCTGCGCGCATTGACGCGGGACGTTCTCAGCATGTCCGCAAGGGAAGGCGCGAGCAGTCTCACAATGCAACTGGCGCGCAACAGTCTTCCGCTCGGTGGCCGCACATTCAGCCGAAAATTGCTGGAAGCAATGGTCGCCCTGCGCATCGAACGCGAATTTACGAAACAACAGATTCTCGAGCTTTACATAAACCGCATTTATTTCGGCTCTGGTTGTTATGGAGTGGAGACTGCTTCACAAGCTTATTTTGGGAAGAACGCCTCAAAGCTGAATCTTTCCGAGGCCGCGTTGCTGGCCGGATTGATTCGCAGCCCGAATCGGTTCTCGCCGTTGAAAAATCCCGAAGTCGCAGCGATCCAGCGCGACGCGGTTCTGGATCGGATGGTTGCATTAAAAAAAATCACGGCGGCGCAGGCCGAGGAAGCAAAAAAGGCAAAGATCGTCACGCATCCGAAGCGAATGCCACAGGTGCAGGAGAATTATGCGATGGACGCTGTGCAGCGCGCCTTAAGCCTGATCCTGACTCAAGACCAGATGGATGACGGCGGACTGTCGATTTACACCACGCTCGATCCGTCCGTGCAAAACAGCGCCCAGGATGCGCTCGAGGCGCAACTGAGCAAGATTGAACGGCAATCGAATTTCCGTCATCCGCCGAAGGCGGAATACAAGCCGCCAGAGAACGGGGAAGGCGACGCCGCCATGCCGTACCTCGAAGGCGCGGTGGTTGTGATCGATAATGCCAGCGGCGGCATTCGCGCACTCGTGGGCGGCCGTGATTACGCGCAAAGCAAATTCAATCGCGCCCTCGCTCCAGCGAATCGGCAGGTGGGGTCAGCGTTCAAGCCCTTCGTTTATGCGGTCGCTTTTAGCCACGGACTATTGCCGGGCGCCGCGATCAGCGACGGCCCGATTCAGCCGGGCGAAATCGACGGCGCAGGAAATTGGTCTCCGGCGAATTCTGACGGCAGTTACGGGGGCATCGAGCCTTGCTCGTACGGTCTGGTCCATTCGCGCAACACCATGAGTGTGCGGGTGGGACAATTCGCCGGACTCGATGCGGTGCAAAAAGTCGCGAACAATCTCGGCATCGCTCAAAATATTCCGCCCGGTCCCGCTACCTACATCGGTTCGTTCGAGACGAACCTGAAAGATTTGACCGCTGCTTACACTGTTTTTCCCAATGGCGGCATGCGTAGGCAGGCGTACATCATCGAACGAATCGACGATCAGCAACACAAACCAATTTATCTCGCCGCGCACATCAGTTCGCAGGCGCTCGACCCCGGTGCGGCGTGGATGACTTCGCAAGTAATGGAGGATGTCTTGACTGAAGGCACCGCCGCCAGTGCGCGCTCGCTCGGTTTCAAACTACCGGCGGCAGGCAAGACCGGCACCACCAATGATTACAAGGACGCCTGGTTTGTAGGTTATACCAGCACACTTACCTGCGGCGTCTGGGTCGGATTCGATCAGCCCGCTACGATTGTCGCGCGCGGTTACGGCGCTGCTCTGGCGTTGCCGGTCTGGACTCAGGTGATGAACAAAGCGTCACGGCATTATCCGGCCGAGCCGCTGCAATCTACGATGCCCACCCAGCGCGCGAGTGTCTGCTCGATCTCCAATCAGCTTGCCACCACGGGGTGCATGTCGGCCGGCACCGCTTACGACATCGATTTGCCCGTCGACAAAATACCAACTGTTGCCTGCCAGGTGCATGGCGGGGCGCAATGGCCGTTCGCACAACAGGCGCCGGGTCTGCCCGAAAAAGCAGCAACTTTCCCGGGTCGTGTGTTCCGATCGTTCAGGAGACTTTTCGGCGGAAGATAAAAAATTTCGCACAAAGATCGCAAAGCGTCTCAAGGAAGGGATTTCGGTTGCAGCCTTTGCATCCTGTCCGTTCGTTCTGCGAGCTGGAAGAAATCCTCGCTGCGACCAAGGCGAAGCGCAGGCGGAGCACTGCGCCAAAGTCGCTGGCGACTTGCTGCCGCGTGATCTGGTGCACGGCGGAAAGACCTTTACACAACTCTTTCGATCACACGGCAAAGGCGGAAAGGTTGTGATGCTGGAAAACAGCCTGCCCGGCCGCGCCAGCGGCCATCGGTTTGTGGTCTTCAAGATCGAAATCGAAAACGGTCGCGAACAACTCGGTGAAGAAATCGCAAGCCCTCACACGTTGGAGAGGGCAATTGAAATTGCGGCGCAATCATGAACCTCCCGGCGGAAACGCCGGGAGGGTGCGAACCAAAAGATTTGTAACGCACCAAAGAGATCGTCGCGTCGTGAGTCGTCGGATATAACTAGTTTATCAGTTCGTACGTCAGGATATCAGTCCCCTCCATATCGATGACTCTTTGTCGAACATTAGCGATGTGCTCAGGGTGCTGAGCTTTCGTCACTGCTTCATATTCCGCGTTTGGTAGTCGATTGTAAATGATGTAATTGTGCCAGCCGCCGGGCACGGTAAGCGAAACAATCACATACCGTCTCGCCAACAGTTCATCGTCGACAATAGAAAACAGTTCCTCAAGCGGGAATCCGCCGCCGCGAACCGGGGGAGTATAATTCGATCTGAACCTGACCCCATAGAGAATTTGTCCGTTAAACACACGGAAGTCATTGAACTCGAGGGCACCGCCGGAACGGTTAATCCAATCTTGTTGCAGGGCAAAAAAGTTTGGCGGAACTCTTCCGAGAAGCTTTAGGACAAACTCAACCGCCATTGGAACACAAGATAAATCTCCGATCTGGGTGTGGACGGCTAAAACGTTTGGGTCAAGAGGCAACGCGGTAAAGTGACGAGCCAGAAGCTCGCCGTGAAATGACAAACGGCCCTCAAACACTTTTTTTTCGAATATCTTTGGCGTGACAATGTGGTTTCCAATAACGCTTACGAGCCAGACCAAAAGGCGGGCCCAAAACGGAAAAGGCAGAAAGAGTTCGAGTACGCCTAATACGAGGTCGATGATCCAAAGCGAATAATGGAACCACCGCGACCTCGGCAACGCTGTTCGCCACTTCTCGATTCCGAGCATATCCTCACCATTCTTTGAAACGGAAACAATGGGCTTCGTTGGAGCTTAGGATAATCTGCATTTCAATCGCAAGCCGGATTCCACGTTGAATTTGCGACCGCACACGGCTAAAAGCTGGAAAGGCCCAATTCTTCGCGCTATTCTCGACTCGCGTCGGTAGCCACGCGCCTGTGGCGCGACCCGTGGCTGCAAATTTTGGTGAGGTGGCTGAGTGGTTGAAAGCAGCGCTTTGCTAAAGCGCCGTAGCCCAAAAGGCTACCGAGGGTTCGAATCCCTCCCTCACCGCGCTCCATCGTTCCCGTGGACATCGAGCCATTCGCAAGGCCAAACAATTGTGACAGGCGGTTGTGTTGCAGACGCGGCACTGCAGGCAAGCGCAATCGCAGCTGTGAACGTCGCCCGGATCATCGCGACCGCTCATATCATTTTGTCGTTGCGATATGGAGAGCAAACAAGACAGAATCCCGCGCATATGAAAACGAAAACTTCACTCACAAGAAATTCGATGAACCGCTCGCCTTTGCGCATGTTCCTTCTAATTCCATTCGCCCTCGCCTGCTTTACGCTTTCGCCTCGAGCGCGAGCGGATTGTCAAGAAGGCTGCGACACCAACAACAATACATTCCTGGGCGATGATGCCCTCATTAGTAATACAACCGGTGTTGACAGCACGGCAATTGGTTTTGATGCGCTCTTCAGCAACACGACCGGCAGCGCCAACACGGCCACGGGTTTTGAAGCGCTCGAAAACAACACAACCGGCAATGATAATACGGCCGACGGTGGTAATGCGCTCTTTAGCAATACCACTGGCGGGAGCAACACGGCCAGCGGTGTTGGTGCGCTCAATTTCAACACGACCGGCTTCTTCAACACGGCCATCGGTGATGGTGCGCTCTTCAACAACACAACGGGCAGCGGCAACATCGCATTGGGCCTTTCAGCCGGCGTAAATCTCACTACGGGCAATAACAATATCGATATTGGCAACGAAGGAGTGGCTGGCGAGGCCAAACACATTCGTGTTGGCACAAAAGGAACTCACACGCATACGTTTATCGCCGGGATCAGTGGGGCAACCGTTGCTGGAGGCGTAGGGGTAATCATCGACACCAACGGTCATCTTGGCACGGTCGTTTCCTCTGAGCGGTTCAAAGACGAGGTCAAGCCGATGGATAAGGCCAGTGAAGTTATCCGCGCGCTCCGACCGGTCACGTTCCGTTACAAACACGAGCTTGATCCTGCTGGCATCCCGCAATTCGGGCTCGTCGCCGAGGATGTTGAAAAGGTAAATCCCGACCTGGTCGCTCGCGACGATCAAGGCAAACCCTACAGCGTGCGCTATGAAGCGGTAAACGCGATGTTGCTCAACGAGTTTCTCAAAGAGCACCGCAAAGTCGAGCAGTTGGAGAAACAAGTCGAAGCGTTGACTGCGGGCCTACAGAAAGTGAGCGCACAACTTGAAGTGAACAAACCCGCGTCGCAAACGGTCTTGAACAACCACTAGATATCGCTGGCATTGAAGCACTGGGAAATTATCGCCGATAATCTCAAGAAAGCCGGTTGGAGCTTAGGCTACGTCTCCGTAGGGTTTGCCAATGGGCTTTGGTGTGCCAGTACTTTGAAACTGCACTATTGGTTTCTCTCCCACATTTGCTTGTTGCGGATGGCATTAGCGGATAGATAAAGCATCTAATGAATCACTCCAGGTGCGATACTTGTCCACTCCAAGAGCTTCGCGGCATCTTAAGTGGGAAGGATTTTGCTTCTTCTTTCTGTGCATTAACACAGCAAATCTTAAAGCGTCCTAAGCGCATCTTTTCTTCCTTCAGCCATTTTTCAATTGTCATGGTCATTTTGTAATCAAGAATTTGAAATAGATTTATTTGACATATCAAAAGCCATCTTGGTGCATTGCACTCACCGCTTATTGTCAAAGTTGGCCCCTTAGTCCTGCCCGACCGCCCAAAACACGTTCAAAAGAACGTAAAACTGGCCGGACTTCGGTGGATGTGTTATGACTTATGCGTTATGACCAAGCGGTGGTTTGCGTAGCACACTCCTATGAAATGAGCGGGTGAAGGGAATCGAACCCTCGTGTGCAGCTTGGGAAGCTGCCGTTCTGCCATTGAACTACACCCGCAAGGAGATTTTCGATTTTAGATTTTCGAGTGCCGATTGCAACCGAAACAAATTGTCAGTGTAAATCGCCGGTTCACGTGAACGGCTGTAGTGTGCGCTGTCCTCAGCGCATCGGGATCAACGCGTAAGTGTTTGTCCGCTGAGACAGCGGACGCTACAGCACTCCGTTCTCGCAAATTACTGCCACGAAATCACGTCGTCGGCCGCGGTACCAGCATTCTTGTCGGCTGATCCCACTCCGCCCAGTTGATCTGCGCCCAAAGATAGTGCGATAACACCTAACGCGAGCGGATTCGCTCCAGCATTCATCGCGTAAGGATTGGCTACTTGATTGTTATAGTCGCCATCAATTCGAATGACGTAGTTGCTGCCCCACGGACCAAAATATTGCCCTTTGTTGGCGACAGCTGTTCCGATTCCGGATCGCGGGTTTGCAGAATCCTTGACGTCGGGTGGCGAAATGTAAACAATTTGGCGCGTGTTGAGGGTAGCGGCAGATGCACATGACCCCGTTGGTGGGTTCGGGCATGCGCGAAGCTCTCTAAGAAGATTTTCGTTGTCGGTTGGACTTCCCCCTGGTCCGAAAGTTGTGTCAACGGTTCCCGATATGGGATACTTTCCGTAATCCGTATAAAACGCATTCACTGCGTTCACGATTTGGGTGAGATCGTTTTTTGCCTGTGTGCTCCTGGCCTGGTTTTGGACGGCTTTGAACGCGGGAAACAGCAGGCCAACCAGGATCGCGATGATCGCAATGACTACCAGCAGCTCGATAAGCGTAAAGGCGCGGGCGTTTGTGGCAGGGGGACGCATGGGGCGAATGCTAAACGGAACCTGACCAGTGTGCACGCAAAATGTTTGGAGAGCTGAAGGGTCAAAAGAGTTGAAGCGGTTACGCCAGAACCGACATTGTCGTTCTGATCGAAGCGAAGAATCTCTGAATAGCTCTCTTCTGCAGCGTGAAGGCCACAGCCAGAGATGTTTCGCTCCACTCAACATGACAGGCCAAAAACCTTTCGCCCCTGCAACCCATTACACCCACTTCGCCATCTGTTCGGGGAACGGGCATTGCGCGCAATCGGAATTGTCCTGCATGCAAAAATCTTCGTAGATCTGTAGCAAACCCTGTTGGTGCGCGACGGTGCGCAACAGTTCTTTCCGGCGCGGATCATTTCCAAACAGACGTGTAGCAGCGGTCTCGAGTCGGCGGTTCGATAGTTGCGTCGGCAGCTTTGCGTATTCGGTCCAAAGCTGTGTGCTCGGCGAGGCGGGAGCTTCGATGTCATGCGCCGCCCAAAAAGGAAACAGCACGTTGGCCAGGATGTCAGCGAGACGCGCCTCGCCGATCAGCGCCATCTCCTTCGGCGACGCTTCAGAGGTCAGGGTGTAATGGAAGTTCCAAAAGGGATGTTCAAGCGTTTGAAAGAAATCGTCAGCCGCAGCGACGCTGCTTTTACCCGACGCTCGCTGAAGACGCGACCATTCACGCGCGAGAACTGCCAATGCCGCAAGGCGGCGTTGCGGATGATTTACCGGCCGCGTGCCACTGATGTGCCAGGCTTTAGCTGGCAAAATCAATCGCTGCAGATCGTCGCGATGTGGCCACCAACGGTCCCACAGTTGCCGCACGTACTCGCGCGCGGATTTTTTGTAGATGTCGAGATCGGGTGTCTCAAGGAAACCGGCTGTGCCGAAGAGCAAGGCCTCGCAGTCCTCAACGCTTTCGCGCAGAAACCGTAGCGGTAAACGCTGGGTGAGAAGCGTGAACGGCAGCTTGTTCTCCTTGTAACCGAGCGCGGCTGCGATTTCCTGAAAAAGCGTTTCGTCCCGTCCGTGGGCGTCGATCTTGTTGCGGATCCGGTTTGCTTTTTGCCGCAATCGGAATTGCGCTGCGGCATCGAGCACGCTGGAGACGCGTTCTTCCGGCAAATTTTTCAGCGGTGCCTGACACCGACCCGGTCGCGCCAGCGGGATGTTTGGATTAAATGCCTCCGGCAAAGTCGCCGGATCGACGCAGACTTGTGGCACGCTCCGGTTCGATTGTGTGCGCGTGAAAAACGCACGATCACTTCTCTCGACAAACACGTGAAGTACGGTCGCTTCAAAGGCTGGATTGGTTGCGTGACCGTGTGTTTCCCAACTCCGATCCAGCAGATCGATCTCGATACAACCAGGAATTGGGCCGTCGCCATTGATCCGAATTGCAGCATCCCGAAAATCCGGGCCGGCTTCACGGTTCCAAACCCCGAACTGAATGATTTCGATTTGATCGCCATTCGTGCTGACGAATTCTTTCCCAAAGTCTCCCGCAAACCAACGCGCTTGCAGCTCCAGCTCGGATGGAATCCGCGGCAATGTGAACAGCGCGCGCTCATGAACGCGAGTCGTATCGCGCATTTGCGCGTAGCGCTCTGCCAGCGTGCTCACGCGTGGATTATGAGAACAGCGATGGAGAATGTCACGGCTGAACTTGCTCCGCACCCAATGACGAAGGTCGATTGACGAATGACGAAGCTGTAGAGTGCGCTGTCCTCAGCGCACCGCCGGGAAGCAGTCAACGCTCGATTACCCGCTGATGACAGCCGGCGCCACAACATTTTGTCATGTCACGCTGGGACCAGAGACCGTCGCTTGTTCTTGCAACACTGGTTCGCTCAGCCGCTCACGCAAATTGCAAACAATCTGCTCGACTACCGTGGCTTCGGAACGCGGGAATATGAACGAATACTTTGGGCCTTTCGCTGCAGTAGGTGAAATAACCAGGTTCTCGAACAGAAATCGTGGGTCATGATCTACCACTGCGTCTTCGAGATTGATCGTGCGCGCCAGCTTGCGAGTCACAAAAACAAGTTTGTGCGGTTCTTCTTTTGTAGTGACGAGCGCGCCAAAGAGATTTGGCGGAATCCGCCGGCCACGCCCACTGATGCAGCGCGCCGTCCACGCAATTGTTTCGCCCAACACATTTTCACGGTTGAACACAGACGCGAGGCGCGCCGGTAATGTTGTCGGCAGTTGCACCGGCTCGCTGCGATCTGCTGGTCCATTTAACTTTTTCCACGCCAGCCAGATTTTCGCTTTCATAGCGCGCAGAATTCTTGGCGCAAAATAAAAGAAGGCGCCGATGCCGATAAGAAAGATGATCAAAGCAAGCAGGGGATTGAAATGAACGAGAGCCAGGCCGCCTAGCACCGCAGCGTCTTCTCCGAGACTTAGGCCGATGTTCGAAAATGGTTCAGGCGACGTATTGCTGGCGAGCCGCGTCGCTGCCTTCGCTGTGTGCGCAATCAGGCTCGTGCCTCCTGCCAATAACGCGACAATGACCGTAACCGCGGGACTCGGATGACCGAGCACTTGAATCGCAAGCAGAGTGCCGCCGATCGGGCGAATGATGGTGTGGACCGCGTCCCAGATTGAATCCACCCACGGAATTTTGTCGGCAAAAAATTCGAGAGCATAAAGAAGACCGGCGATGCTGATGATCCATGGGTTGCCGAGTATTTCGAGCGACTGATACTGCGGCGCGAGAGTGATCCAGTGAAAATGGATTGCTAGGCCAGTGGCAAAAACAGTCAGGTAAAGATTAACGCCGGCGAGCGCAGCGAGACCGAGCGCGACACTGAGGAGGTCCAATCGTTCCACGGGGGAATATCGCGGGGTGCTAATTGATGTCACGCGCGACCTTGGGCTTGGGTAAAATGACGAAATCCGAATGACGAATGACGAAGGACGAAGGAATGCCAAAGCCCCAATTACGAAGCAAGAGCCCACACGCCGTATCTTTTTTGTCAGTCGTCATTAGTCATTCTTTCGAGCTTCGAGATTCGTCATTTGTCATTTGCCTCATTCGTCATTCGTCATTCATACTGGCGCCATGCTCGACATCCGTCTGATTCGCGAGAAACCGGATTTCGTTCGCGAGCGCCTTGTGACGCGCGGCGGCGGAGATGAGGCAAAGATCGACGACGTATTGCGAATCGACGCCGAACGGCGGAAGAGTGAAACTGAGCTGCAACGGCTACAGTCAGAGCGCAACCGGCTGAGCAAGGAGATCGGGGCGCGACGTTCGCGTAAGGAACCGAGTGAAGAAATTGAAGCCGAAGTGCGAAAGATCGGCGAACAAATTGCTAGTCTAACGCAGCGCGCCAACGCACTCGAGGAAGAGCAGCGCAACTTACTTTTGGATATTCCAAACCTGCCGCATGCCAGCGTTCCAACCGGGAAGGATCCCAGCGCAAATCGGGTCGCCCGCAGTTGGGGCGAGAAGCCGCAATTAACCAACGCTGCCGATCACGTTGCGATCGGCGCGAGACTGAAGCTCTTCAATCTCGAATGGGCGGCGAAACTGAGCGGGAGCGGTTTCATTTGCTTCACCGGCTCAGGAGCAAAGCTGGAACGCGCGTTGATCAATTTCATGCTCGACCTGCACACGCGCGAGCATGGGTATTTTCAAGTTAGTCCGCCGTTTGTAGTTCGGCGTGATTGCATGATCGGCACGTCGCAGCTTCCGAAGTTTGAGGCCGACATGTACGAGTTGGAGGAGAATCAGCTTTTTCTCGCGCCAACGGCGGAAGTTCAATTAACAAATCTCCATCGCGAGGAGATCCTGAGCGTTAACGATCTCCCAAAGAAATTCACCGCCTATACGCCCTGTTTCCGGCGTGAAGCGGGTGCCGCCGGGCGCGACACGCGTGGCATCATTCGCGTGCATCAATTCGACAAAGTCGAATTAGTGAAAATCGTCGCGCCCGAAACATCATACGCAGAACTCGAATCGCTTACTGCGGATGCAGAACGCGTGTTGCAACTACTCGGGTTGCATTACCGAGTAATCGAACTTTGGACAGGCGATTTAGGATTCGGCTCCGCCAAAACCTACGACGTAGAAGTCTGGTCACCGGGGTCCCGCGACGGCGGGACGTTTCTAGAAGTTTCGAGTTGCTCGAATTTTGAAGACTTCCAAGCGCGCCGGATGCAACTCCGGTTCAAAGATCGCGACGGGAAAAACCGCTTGTGCCACACGTTGAATGGTTCGGGTCTGGCGTTGCCTAGATTGTTTGCAGCGTTGATCGAGACTTATCAGCAGCCGAGTGGTTCGGTGTGGATTCCGGAAAAGTTACAGCCTTACTTCGGCGCGAGTGAAATCAGAGAGTTGTAGCGTCCGCTGTCCTCAGCGGATGAGGGGCCCGCTGTCTTGCTGTATTTTGGCAACTGCGCTGAGGACAGCGCAGTCTACAGCATTATTGCAGCCCCGGTATTCCCAAGCCGCCAAGCCCGCCGGTGATTTTCGTCATCTCGGATTGCGCCACCGCCTTGCCCTGCTCGATCGCTTGCTTCACCGCACGTAGCACCATTTCCTCGAGAAATTCGACGTCGTTCGGATCGACAACTTCTTTGTCGATCTTGATCGCAATGATGTCGCCCGCGCCATTTGCCGTTATTTTCACTTTCCCTCCGCCCGCGCTCACTTCGACGGTTTTCTGCTCGAGCTCGGCCTGAGTCTTGGCCATTTGCTCCTGCATCTTCTGCGCCTGCTTCATCAGTTTATTTAGATTCATGAGATCAAAGGGCTGTCGTGTTAAGCGGAGCGCAGCGAAGTCGAAACATCTCTACATTTTCGCTTAAGAGTGAAAGATTGCTCGACTTCGTTCGGAATGACAAAAGGCGTGTAGCATTGAGTTCACGATCTAATTCGCGCGTTGAACAGTTCGATAGCTTCCCGGATTAACGGTTCGTCTTTGAAATCATGAGAAGGCGATTGTTCCGGCACTACTGCGTTCTTGACAGCGAGTTCTTCGTTCACGGTTAGCTTTAGAGTCCAATCCTTGCCGGTGATTTCATGCAGCAGCATCTCAACGAACTTACGATTCGCTTGTGTGCCTAGGATGTCCATGCTGGCCTTGTCGCCAGCCGCGAAACCGAGGTTAAAATTGCGCCCTTCGGTTCCCAGAACGTGAGCTGCTGAAGCAGAGTTTCGCACGAAGCCCTTGTGTGCTGGAATCTTCGCCACAACGCGCTCCCAAAGTTTCTGAGGCTCGACTGGGGCGCTTTTTTCCTCTACACGCGTCTTGCTGTTGCCGGGGGCGATGACCCCGGCTCTTTGCGCCGTAGGTTTGGTCTCGCCGCGGTCGGCGCCTGCGGCTACAGATTTCGCGCTGCCGCTGTCCCGAAGCTCGCCTAGTTTTTCGATCACCTCGTCGAGCGTCGCTTGTCCGAGACTCTGGATCGCCTTGATGATCGCGACTTCGAAGTGGAGCTTCTTGTTAGGCGCCCATTTCATCCGGCCTTCCGCACCTGCGAATTGGTCGATCAGCTCGAGCAAACGATCGGTGGTAATCAGTTCCGCGTGTGCAGCCAGCGATTTTTGAATGTCAGGATCGACGTCTTCTTTCAGCGCATCGGGTTTGGCTTTGAACACGAGCAGATCGCGCAGATACGCGATTAGGTCAGCCATGAGCCGCATCATATCTTTGCCAGCTTCGCATTGCTTGTGCAGCAGATCGATTGCTTCCGGCGTCTCGCCGCGCAAAATCCGCCCTGTTAAATCGCCTACTGTTTGTTCGCTGGTGAATCCGAAAACATTGAGCACATCGCTCTGGGTAATTTTTTCTCCGCAAAAGGCAACGAGCTGATCAAGCATTGACTCTGCATCGCGCAGGCCACCCTCTGCGCCACGTGCGATTGCGTGTGCCGCCGCAGGTTGCAGCGTGATGTTCTCTTTCTTCGCGATTAACTGCAAGTGCTGCGCGATCAGATTCGCCGGGATACGATGCAGATCGAATCGCTGGCAACGGCTGAGGATCGTTGGCAGAACTTTCTGCGGCTCGGTCGTAGCGAAAATAAATTTCACATGCTCGGGCGGTTCTTCCAAAGTCTTCAAAAGCGCGTTGAACGCGGCCGGCGAAAGCATGTGCACCTCGTCGATGAGATAGATCTTGTATCGGCCCTTGGCCGGAGCGTAACGGACGTTCTCGCGCAACTGGCGCACGTCCTCGACGCTGTTGTTGCTGGCGCCGTCGATCTCGATCACGTCTAGACTGTTGCCGCCGGCGATCTCACGGCAGTTATCGCACACGCCGCATGGCGTAACGGTCGGGCCTTTGTTGCAGTTGAGCGACTTTGCCAAAATTCGTGCCGTCGAAGTTTTGCCAACGCCGCGCGGGCCAACAAAAAGATACGCGTGCGCTAGCCGGTTTTGCGCCACCGCATTTTTCAACGTGCGCGAGACGTGGGTCTGGCCGACCAAATCGTCAAATGTCTGCGGCCGATACTTTCTGGCGAAAACCTCGTAACTCACTTGGTTAATCTAGACGGGAAAGTTGATGGTTGATAGTTGATAGTTGATGGATTGGCAATGATATCGAAGCAATTTGTTCGCGTCCTGTTTTTGCTCTGCGTTGTGTTCGAATGTTCTGCACGCGAGCCGATTAAATCACCGCCGCGGGCAAAGCAGGTCGGCGAGGTCAAAGTTGTTCGCGCGCGCGATCTCGGTGTGCCGTTCGATGGCACGCCGGGGAAACTGAACTCTATTACGGATGTGCCCGGTGTGGAGGTCGGCTACACGACCTTAATCAGTGGCGACGGAAAACTCGAAGTTGGCAACGGTCCGGTGCGCACCGGCGCGACCGCAATCATTCCGCGTGGACACGATTCTCTCAACGACCCGGTTTACGCCGGCTATTTCAGTTTGAATGGAAACGGCGAAATGACCGGCACTGCATGGGTGGACGAAAGCGGGTTTTTGGAAGGACCAATCGTGATTACGAACACGCATAGCGTCGGTGTCGCGCGTGACGCAGTCATTGCCTGGCGAATTAAACACGGTGCACCGGATACCACCGGTTACTGGTGGAGTCTGCCGGTAGTCGCCGAAACGTGGGACGGCTGGCTCAATGACATCAACGGATTTCACGTGAAACCGGAGGACGTGTTTCATGCGCTGGACACTGCGCATGGCGGCGTAATTGAAGAGGGTAGCGTCGGCGGCGGAACGGGAATGATCTGCTACGAGTTTAAAGGCGGAAACGGGACTGCCTCGCGCCAGATTACCATTCGCAGTTCGAAAGACGCTCCACCGCGAACCTTTGTAGTGGGCGTGTTTTTACAGGCGAACTTCGGCCGGCGGTCGCAGCTCGTGATCGGGGGCGTGCCGATAGGGAAAGAAATTCCGGGTGAAGTTTACAAACAAGAGAACGGGTCGTGTATCGCTGTCGTGGCGACCGATGCGCCGTTGTTGCCGAACCAATTAAAACGGCTAGCCCGGCGAGTGTCCCTTGGCCTGGCGCGAACAGGAACAGTTTCCGGCAACGGCTCCGGGGATTTGTTCATTGCCTTTTCGACTGCGAACCCAAACGTTGCGAATCCGGATCAAGTGACGCACACCGTTGAAACAATTCCAAATGATCTGATGGATCCGCTTTTCACAGGCTTGGTCCAGGCCACCGAGGAAGCGGTCGTCAATGCGCTGGTGGACAATCATTCGATGACCGGCCGCGACAATCACCATGTCGAAGCGCTGCCGCACAATCGCTTGCGCGAACTCATGAAGCGCTTCCGCTGAGCAAATGCTGTAGTGTGCGCTGTCCTCAGCGCATTACCGGCTCGGGTAAGACCGAGTCCGCTGAGGACAGCGGACACTACAACGTATGGCGGAACACACCGCAGATCGCGTTTCTGATTTTCAACTGCTTTACTTCATTGCCTTCTGCAATGAGGCGGGATCATCGAGCAAAATCCATTCGACTACAGAAATTGGCAGGCTGCCGTTTTTGATCAGGTCATTATGAAATTGACCGAGCTGGAAATTTTCGCCCTGTCGATCTTTGTAGCGGCCGAGCGAATTCATGATCTGCCATTTGCCCATGATATAACTAATTTTTTGTGTCGGACTTGAAGCTGCGCCGGCCGCTTCGCCTTCCGCTGCTTCGTGATCCAGTCCCCCGGCGTCCACGAAGTACTTCACTGCTTGTTCAAAAGTCCATCGGCCGGTGTGCAGATTCACATCAACGCCAATCCGGGCCGCGCGATAGCGTGACAGGCGCAGGATTTGTCCCTGTGCGGGTGAATTATTCGGGTAAAGCCCGGTCCGCGTTAACATCTCTTCACCGTAGAGCGCCCATCCTTCGACGAATACCGTATCGAAGTGCTGACGCCGGATCTCATCGCTCAAATGATTGGCAATGGAGATCTGCAGAAAATGGCCCGGGATACCTTCGTGCCCGAGGATTGGCCGCGGATCTTCAATCGCTGCGCGGATGTAAAAGTTTTTTGACTCGGGATTGTATGTCGGAATGAAAAAGAATCCGGTCGGATCTTTGTCGTATACGCCGGGGGGATTCATGAAGCCGCCTGGGCTGGTCGGTTTAAATGCCTCTGGCAGCTGCCGAATTTGGAACGGACCGAGATAACTGGGCAACGTCACCAAATTGTGCTCCTTCAAGAAGCTGATCATTTCTGCTTCACGGCTTTCGTACGCTTTCAAAAAGGATTCCTGATCGGGCGGGATGTGGGCAGCGCGCTTGGGATCAGGGTCAGCTAGTTTTGGATCGGGAAGCAGCGCCTCCAGCGCGCGGTAACGCGCCAGCTCGACGCGTCCGATCATTTCCACCTCTGATGCGTTGAGCGGCAAAAGCAAAACGTGCTTGAGATAGTAGTTGTAGTTCACTTCGCCCATTGGCGTGAAGTCCACCATTTTCGGAAGGCGCTTCTCCAGTTCGTCGGCATAGCCATGCAACGCTGCGAGCGCCGCATCGCGGGCTTTCACCAGGTCATCATGCTCGTTAGGCGCAAGGTCCACATCGAGCGCCATCAGGCTGTTGTTCAAGAGCGGGTCGATCGAGCGCGCCGACTGGATCGCAAGCTGCGCATAAAGTTTTACCGGGTTTTGCAAATTGCTCAGGCCTTGCTTCAACAGCGCCCGCATCTGCTTCAGACGCGCAGTAGCCGCGAGCGCGCGTTTCCTCGGTGTGTCGTATTCCTTCTGTAGCAATGAAAAAATCGCATTCGTGCATTCGCCGGTGTAAACCTGCGGATTGGTGCGTTCGAATTTCAGAATGCGATCGCCGAACTCGACGTTCTCGAGCTGCGCGCGAAAGAGAATCCAATCGATGCGCTCCTCCTTTGGCCAGTTGTCGGTCTTCATCGAGCGAACCTTCTCCAACAGCGAACGCACGTGCTGTCCGCGCTCCGCGATTTTGGCTGGCGAATAATCGGTCAACCGATCGTCCCATGTGTGCAGTCCAGCGTCGCTGCTGCGGACTGGGCAATTTTCATTCCGCCAGGCGTAGTAATCGTCCGCCAGTTTGTGTAGCGCTGCAGTTGCCACGCTCACGCTCGGATTTTTGAAAGCTTCTGCCTTGATACTCGGCGTGGATTTTGTGATTAGCGCCTTGTTGGAAACGTCTGGATTACGTTGAGCCGGCGACTGGGCGCGTGCGGTGGCCGTCGCGAGAAACACCAGAACAATGAAGAAGAGGTTGGCTGCTTTCACGGGCGCAATGGTAGTGTGACTATCTCAAATCGCAATGCCGCGAAGTGATCGCACCGGTTCGTCCATCGTTCGCGCTTCTTCTTTAGCCGCCGCCCTGCGGGCGGCAGCGCTTTGTATTTGCGCGGTTTTCGGCGCGCTTCGCACAGCGAAATGGCTACAGCGATCGTTACGTAAAATCTTCAGTCGGCCTGTTCGAGCTCCCGCAGCAATTGCTGCTTTAAATGCCGCCGCGCGGCCTTTTTGATCGCGCGCCGCTGTGCGGCTATGCCTTGTTTTTCGGCCTGGCGTTCGCGCCGTGTTCGCGATTCCACGGACTGTGGTATGTGCCGGATCTTCGGCCGGCGCGCACCGATGTTTCGCTCTTTTGGTTTCGCATACGGATCCATGGAAAATTAGCGTTCCCTGTTGGCGATAAAAATAACAGGAATCGCGGCAAGCTGAAGAACCGTCGAAAAAAACGCCACCGCCACGACTGATTTGTCGTAAAGCAGTCCCATCGTCGCGCTGCCCAGAAACCAGGCCACTCCGAATCCGGTATCAAACAAGCCGAACGCCGTGCTTCGTTTTTGCATAGGAATCACGTGTGTAAGCATCGCTTGGAACAATGCGCCTTGCGCACTCATCCCAATCCCCCAGAAAATCATCCCGATCATTGCAAACCTAAACGTGCCCAGAAAAACAAGAGGCCCAGCCGCAGCGGACACGAGAAACGCGAACAATGAAATGTTCGCGCCAAATCTGTCGTAGAGTCGGCCCAATGGGATCGATGCGAGAGCGCTGCTCGCCATGGCGACTGCGTAGAACACCGGAATCAAATCTCTCGGTACGGCATCGGCTTTTTGGAAATGAAATCCGATCAGCGCGAAATCGGCGAACCCGGCAGCGATCAGCGCGCCCGCCGCGAAATAAATCCAGTATGCGCGGCTCAGATTCGCACTCGCAAAAGTGCGTTCCGCGCCTTGCTCGAGTTCGTGCGGCCGGGGATGCAGCAGGCGGGCTGCAAGCAAGGTTGCCAGACAAAACAAAGCGGGGATTAGCAACACAGCGAAGCCGGTGTGGAAGCTGCCATGAAGCCAAAGAATCAGCGCCATCAGCAATGGGCCGATCGTGGCGCCCGCCTGATCGAGCGCTTCATTCAGACCGAATACCCAGCCAGCGCCGATCGATTTCCCCGCATACGAAAGCATGGCGTCCACGGTGGGTTTCCGAATGCCGCGACCGACGCGCTCCGCGACGACCAGAGTTGCCGCGACTGGCCATTGCGCAGTCAGCGCGAGCGCCGGGACCGCGAGCATGTTCACGGCGTACCCCAGGAACGCGAACACCCAGTGACGGTGAAATTTGTCCGCGAAATATCCGGAGACCGAGCGCAACGCGTACCCCATGAGTTCGCCCAAACCCGCTACAAACCCCAGAACGGCTGCGCTTGCGCCTAACGAACCGAGAAACGGTCCAACAATTCCGCGCGCGCCTTCGTACGTAAAATCGGCGAAAAAATTTACGATGCCGATGATAACGACGAATTGCAGCGCCGATCTGTTTTTCATTTAACCACGAATGAACACGAATAGACACGAACAGGTAGGGCGCGTCACTCCGTGCGCGCCGACGCTTCAACGATCAGCGACTTATCATTCGGATTTCGTCATCTGATTTAATTCGTGTTTATTCGTGTCGATTCGTGGTTAACAAATGAAGACTCTAGGAATCATTGGCGGGCTTGGGCCGGAAAGCACACTCGATTATTACCAACGAATTATCGCCCTATATCGTGAGCGCACCGGCGACAGGCATTATCCGGAATTTGTCATCGTTAGCGTTGACCTGAGAAAGGGACTCGACTTCATGGACGCAAACGACCTAGGCGGCATGGCCAATTACTTGCTTGAAAGCATCGACAAACTCGCGCGGGCCGGCGCAGATTTCGGAATAATCTCAGCCAACACGCCCCACATCGTGTTCGACGAGGTTGCGCCGAGGTTACCGATTCCACTGATCAGCATTGTCGAAGCGACGCGCGCTGCGGCCAAAGCCCAAAACCTGAAACGGCTCGCCTTATTCGGGACGCGCTACACGATGCAAGCAAGTTTTTATCCGAAAGTCTTCGCGCGCGACGGTATCGAGCTACTTGTGCCGGACTTGCAAGACATGGATTACATTCACGATAAGTACATGAACGAATTGGTTCCCGGAAAATTTCTGGCCGACACGCGCGCCGGCCTGCTGGCCATTGTCGATCGGATGAAAGCAACGAGCGACATCGACGGAGTGATTCTTGCCGGAACAGAGCTACCGCTAATTCTTCGCGATCCGATTCACGACGGCATCCCATTTCTCGACACAACAAAGATCCATGTCGAAGCAGCCATCGCTCATATGCTTTCGTGAGCTATTTAATCGCAAATCGCAAATTGAAAATGCTAACTGGGCGGTGAAGGGTTCGAACCTCCGACCCTCTCGGTGTAAACGAGACGCTCTACCACTGAGCTAACCGCCCCGAAACTGTTTGACGATAGTGGAAAAGCGGACTCAAGCAAAAGCAGAGACACAATGAAACTCGCGGGAAGTTCTGAAAAATCATCGCCGACAATCTCAGTAAAGCCGGTTGGCGTTGGGGCTGTATCTCAGGCGTGGATTCCAACGGGCGAACGATCTGGATTGCTGACGCGCATCGCGACGACGGAAAGCGGTTCATTGTGCGCGCAGACGAAAAGCTCAGCGCGTTTGTTGAACTTGAACGTCAGGTGTTAACAGTGACGTTTTACCTCGCATCCATTCAAGCCGATTCGTGACGGTGACCAATGACAATCACCGAAATCAGACCATTCCGAAACGGGCCGGCAGATGTATGAAGAGCGTCGTTATGCAGCCGGTGTTTCTTAGGTCAAGAGCAGGCAATTGATTACGCGAAGGGCCGTGCGTGCTTCGGCTCTGGCGAGATTCGCGTTCTGAATTGAGATCGTCAGGAACTTCGCCACAGGCTTTCCGTAGAAAGGGGAGACAGTCGTGGATAGCGGGAGAGAAAGACTCGATTTTGGCCAATCTTGCTCCCTCGTTCTGCCTTTTCACTTGAGCATTCCGATGAACAGCATTTCTGTTTCCTTCCATCTACAAAAGGAGCCGGTTGTGTGTCCGCAATGTGGATCGACAGCCCGCGTCGCTCGCGACCTTTGTCTGAGGTGTATGCTTTTGCTAGGCATTGCTGCCTGTGGCGACACCGGTGAGATGCTGAATGACGCGCTTAGCGAGATCGATGTTCAGGACGCCGAGCACTTTCGGAACTTGGTCCGACATTTCCCGTAGTAAGGAGTACAAGTGAGAGCACCCCCCAGACGGAACGGCAATGTGCCGAAAAGCTTACGTTTTGATGTTTTGGTCGCGCGTTACTATCCGGCTGTTTACAGCTTCGCTTCTCGATTGACTGATGACCCTCGGGAAGCAATTGCGCTAACCCGCGACGCATTCAATAGCACGCGAAAGCAACTGCGGAGTTGTTGCGATGACAACGTGTTTGCCTCAATCCTAATATCCGCACTAATCCGGGCAGGTCTGACCGCCCGCTAGAATTGCGCTCATATCGCAGGCATCAGGGGTTTGCGACCGCTTTTTCCTGTCAAAGCCGCGCCGCAAACGGTGTTGAATCGTCAGTAAGGGGACGGTGAACAACTGGGAAATCGTCGCTGACAATCTTAGCAAAGCCGGATGGAGTTGGGGCTGCGTCTCAACCGTGGATTCTAAGGCGCGAACAATCTGAATTGCTGACGCGCATTGCGGTGACGGAAGCGTTACGTTGTGCGTGCGGAAGAAAAGCTGACGGGTTTCTTGAACTGGAATCTGCGATCTGGGTCGTATCGGCGAAATCCGCGCAATCTGCGGTTTAATGATGTTTTCGTGCCCTCGAAAAACTGTCTTGACACCGTCAGCGGGGGCCTCAACATCACGCCGCGCTAAGTCGTTTAGGCGTCTCCCCCCAAGAGCTCCACCTGGCCCTCTTTCCGCAGGGTTAACCGCGAGCGAAAGGCTCGTTCGCACAACTTGAGGTAATGGCTATGAGAATCATGCAACATTTGTGGAATATTAAAGGAAAGTTCCCCTGTGATGCGTAGGCGATTGAACACAAGCGATCGTTTGGTGCGCTGCCAACCACTGGTTAGCGACTCTGAGGCTTCTCATTTCGCCAACAAATGTGAACAAGTTTGGCGCGAAATGTCGAGAAAAACCGCTCCGAGGCGCTACTTCACGACGGGCGCTATTGCCGATTACACTGGATTAACCCAAGGGCAAATATCGAAAACTGCGAGGGATCCTAACTCCTGGCTCACGCTATTTGTAGTTTGTGCTGGAAAAGGCGAGCATTGCAGATTCGTTGATCCGACCGGCTGGCTGCTTAAACTTTGGTGCGGATTTAGACGCGTAAAGCGATCTTTCCCTGGCGCTACGCGCAACCAGGTGTTTAAAGCGTTCCGCATAATTGGTCTCGAAAAAGAAAAGTCGCGCCGCAGACTTCTCACGCAGCGCGAGGCGGGAGAATTGGAACCCGAGCCAGAGGGAATTTATCGTCCGCTGTCAGCCCCGAAGCCTAAAAGAGTGTCGCAATTGGCAGCAATGTAAACTTACTGCGGTTGGAGTTGGGGCTGTGTTTCAACAATCAATTCCACCGGGGCGAACAATCTGGATTGCAGATGCGCATCGCGACGACGGAAAGCGCTTTATTGTGCGAGCAGATGAAAAACTGACCGCGTTTTTGGAATTGGAAAGGGCTGTTTGTATCCACCTATTGAGCCAACAGTGCTGACCATAATCGCGGCGACGGAAAGCATTTCGTTGTGCGCGCAGATGAAAAGCTGACGGCGCTTATCGAACTTGAAGCGGCGATTCGCGCCGTTACCGACTACTGCTCTCGCGGCTGATCTGAAGATGTCGGTAATCACGAAATTTTTCGCCATCTGCAGAGTGTCTTCCTTCCAAACCCCTGACCAAGCAATCTCCAGAAGAACTTCATTCGATACCGCATTCTCGCCTTCCGCTCTCAGAAGAATTCTGACTCGCTCGTTAGGTTTAAGTAAACTTTTAAATGTATGAGGCACGAAGTATGTTGCGAACCGAAAGTCGTCGCGTTCTGTTACGAATCCAATATCGCAAAGCGTTGCCGAGCCAATCGTTGGTCTTGGATCGTGATTCGGCAAGTTTGGAAACTCATATTGTAGCTGCACCGGTATGTGATTCGCGTCTCTAATAAATTTACCGTGCGGCCCATGAATGTAGTATTGCCATATCATGACTTTCACCCGCCTTGCGGGGGCATGTGGCCTCTTGTTGTCGATGTGCAGGTGATAATATCTGACTTTAATCCCGTTCGACCAAGTTGTAAGCCCCCTTGGGGATCATGTAATCGAAGCCTGAGTTTTGGACCGGCGAGTCGGTGACGAATTTGCTCGCCCCAAATAGCTAGCCCCGCGATTGCCAAAGTGCCGAGCACTCCCACGGTTTGGATTGCCGAAGAATAGCTAAATTGACACGTGAGCATTTAAACCAGATTAGTGATTCGCGGCGAAAAAAGGCCAGCGAAATAAAAGAAGGACAACGGCTGCTTCACCACTCCTTGAACTCGCCCCCGTGCTCTTGCGTTTCGATCACGTTGCCCGTTTCATCGTAAACGCGAATAATGGCATCGGCTGATCGGCTGTCGTGCATCGCGTAGCCGATTGCGTTGCTGAGTGCATTCGGCCCGCCATACCACAAACGATCGAAGGGCAGGGCGTCGGAGATTAAGTCAGCCCCGCGACCGTCTTTGCGCGGGCGGACTTCGTAAACGTGCATCGTTGATTGCATCGGTGATGCGACATTCAATCACAAAATCCTGTTAGTAATGTCCACCACTGATTGAATTGACTGAATCTTGGGCGCTTCGCTCAGGGCGCGTCTCGTTAGTCTGTCTCGTTACGCCTGTTGTTTCCGTCTCGTCGGGTGCAAAAACGCTATTGCACGAAGCCAGCATCATCGCCACTAAAGAGAGGGCCGAAATGAAGATGATCGAGTTTTTCATAGCAAGAAAAATTGTCGTTGACGGCGCTGGACATTCAATCACAAAGCGCCGTTCGCCGTAAAGCGTGTAGGATTCGTTGATAACATCATGGCCGGATCATCTGCCATCCGGCAAGCAGAAACGATTCTAGCACGATCCTGCGAAGCGGGCCGGTAGGTTGAGGCAACGCCATGGTTTAATCGTCAAGGGCAAGCGCATATCGTGTCCACCGCATTATGCTCCACCACATAACGATTACGATCCACCGCATCACGATTACGAACATGGTTTTCCGTTGATTCGCAGCCTGCGAGCGTCAGCCCAACGATCAACATCAGTATTATTTTCATTTGTCTTTTCCTAGTTGATCATGGCGGGATCATCTGCCATCCGGCAATCAAAAACGATTCTGGCGCGATCCTGTGAAGCGGGGCGGCGGAATTGAGCAGGGAATCAGCAGAAACTGAGACGCTCGGGCTTTATCCACCGTTTTATCCACCGATGGAATTTTTTGGGCGTGATTTGAGCGCAAGTGAGATCACGCGATTTGCTCAATTTGCCTAGCATTGAGCATGTCAGATCAAGTCAGGATCAAGTGAGAAAATCATCAGGGAATCGGTGTAAACGAGACGCTCTACCACTGAGCTAACCGCCCTGGTGATTTGACTGTAGTGGCAAGCGTCTGCGCTGCAAATTGTGCGGCGACGCCCAAGATCTCGCATAGAAAGCAAGTTCAGACGCTTACTGCGGGCCTACCATCTGGACAGAATCAGAACCTTATGTTGCGTGCAGAACCTGGAGGTCAGAGAACGTTTGCGAATGTGCAAATCGGCAGATTGAAATTGCGGAAATTATCCAGAACAGTCTCAGAATTTCCATTTGGGAACCAAAATAAGACCTAGTCACATGATGGTTCACTCGAAAGGTGCTCTCTTACTTCGTCGAGCCCCCGCTCTCTGTGTCCTGAAAAGCCGTGATTAGCCACTTCCCGTCAGTTTTGACCATCGTCATCGTGGTGATTTCTTTCAGGACCGGAACGGCCTCTCTGGTAGGACGACTCGAACCGGTCACGTCCCATGTGGCATGGACAAGTGCAACATCGGGGGTTGAAAAACGAACTTCTGCACCGGTAAGTCTCCGAACGGCGGTCTTTAATCTGTCCCGAAACAGATCCGCCTGCCGCTGCACAATCTCTTGCACTCCTTTCAAGTGGACACCGGCGATGTTTATGTAGTCGCAGTTTTCTGTGAAGAGACGACCGACGGCGGTCGTGTCATGGCGGTTCCAAGAAACTGTGTATTCGGCGAGGACATTGCGCACAGCACTTTCACCGGCATTTTCGTAGTTCGTGCCGCTGTCATAGCTGCCGTAGTACAACACAGATGGATAGGCATAGCCGTAATCAAAGCCATAGTTACCATACCCGTATCCGTAGCCGGAGTAGTAGGACGGATAAGAATATTCAGAATATTCGTAGGATCCGTATGGGAAGTAACCCGAGTTCCAACCCCACCACCATGGAAAGCCAAAGTTGCCAATAAAGATGATTTTATTGAAATGGTGGAAACGACGAAATCGATCGCCTCGATCAAAGTGGCCGTCGTTGAAACGGTTAAAGGGCCGAATGCCCGAGGCTGGATTCATCATTGGAGCGCGGTGCATCGGCATTCGGGCAATCGAACGTGGCGTGAAAGCGCCGCGCATTCCCATCTGGGGCACCGAATTAGCCTGCCCCCTTATCTGCGCCATCGCAGTCGAAGCTGCGAAAACGCATACTACCGCGCAACCAAGGAGAACGACTTCTCTCCGATTCATAGCGTTATAGATCCCCAAAGATTGAAACCGCCGGGATTTCAAAGTTGCGGACATGTAAAACAAATACGGTTCGTAAAAAAGAGCCAATGAAAACGCTGATCACTCTCTTCACTGAAATCATGCTAATTGGCTGCGCGGCGCGGATGACCAATCGACGATGGTTGCGCTCGCGTCGTCTGCGGTGTTTCACTGGAAAACGAAGCCAAACCCCTACCAATGGCAGCAAGGCGGTGACCGGTATTCGTTGTCCCTCTTTGAAGTCGCCAGCGTGC
>Ga0209056_10001403_pt1 | contig 26664 bp, 25 predicted proteins | sample GraSoiAngelo_114_FD_185876 | JGI IMG/M metagenome (GOLD analysis project Ga0209056, IMG submission 185876) | Grasslands soil microbial communities from the Angelo Coastal Reserve, California, USA - 14_0903_13_40cm (SPAdes) (version 2) | ecosystem: Environmental > Terrestrial > Soil > Grasslands... | reverse complement strand
TTTAGCGTTTATTTTTTTCATGATCGGATAGTAATGTGGGATCGGCGGCGCGGTCTTGAGCGCGTAGTCGATGAACTTTTGCGCGTCATCGAACTGCAAAAATTTGTTGAAGCGTCGCTCGTAACCGATGGTGCTGCTTAACCGCGCACCAATATCCGCCCCGCACGGTGAACCGGCGCCGTGATTGGGGTAAATCATCACGTGATCGGGCAGGTTCAGATAAAAATCGTGCAGCGTATGGAATTGTTGTTCGGCGAGCTGTTTGGTGTGTTTCTCGCCTAACAAGTCTGGACGCCCTGCAGAAGAAACAAAAAGCGAATCACCCGTGAGCACGGCCCACGGCTCGTCGGGATGATCTGCTTCAGCAAGCAAGTAAGAAACGTGCTCCGGCGTATGTCCTGGAGTATGCCGCGCCGTCACTAGCACTTCGCCGAATGTGAATCGGTCGCCATCTTTGATTTTCTCGGGCGAAAAGCCGTACTCCGCGCCGCCTTCGCCGCTGGCATAAATCTTCGCCGAGTCCAGCCGCGCGCCAAGCTCGCGCGAACCGCTCACGAGGTCGGCATGAATATGCGTCTCAAAAATGTGCGTGATGGCCACGCCGGCTTCACGCGCCGCCTCGATGTAAACATCGCAGTCCGCGCGAGGGTCAAACACGGCCGCGATTCCCTCATCATCATCTCCGACGAGATAAGAAAGTTCAGCGATCCCTTCCGTCTGAATGGTTTTAAAAACGAGCGACATTGCGGCAATCTAACGCGAAGCAGCTCCAAACTTCAATAAGATCGACAACCACTGCGCGCGCGAAAAGAAAATCTAGGGAGCGCACGCGTCTCGCGTGCTGGATTCGGCGTCGCGCCGAAACGCACTTTTCTTTTGATTCCGATCGCGGAGAGGATTTGGAAGCAGTGGGAAAAGTCCGCGAACCCGAGACGGGATTCGCCAGCACGCGGGACGCGTGCGCTACCCAGAAGCGTTATCGAACCTCTACTTCGACGGGCAAAAGGTGGTTGATCATGTAAGTGCCGCGATCCCGATCGCGTTCCACGGGTTGCGTTCGGCCGAGTGAGTCGGTCGCGCGAGCAATCAGCGTTTGTGTTCTCGCCGCGGCCGGCGTTTGCCAATTGAATTCCCAAAGCCGCCACGCGTTTGGTTTTGGTTCTCCGAGCAAATTCGTGTCGTTCCACGTGGATCCGCCATCCGTGCTCAATTCCACCTTTGTGATTTCACCATCGCTCGTCCATGCCGCACCGTAAACACGCACGCTGGAATTTGTCGGAACGGTTTCGCCTTGAGCCGGCGTCGCGATTTGGGCTTTGACCTGCATTTCGGTCAGTGGCGTGAGCTCAGCGACTTCCGCTCGCCTGTGCCAGTAAGCGTAATCGATCGTCTGATAATATCCGGTGAACGGCTGATCCGTGACAATAATACGTTGTAGCCATTTGATGGATGCCATGGCATACCAGCCTGGCACAATCGCACGCACCGGAAAGCCGTGTTGAGGCGGAAGGTCGCTGCCATTCATTTTGTAGGCGAGCAAGACGTCGGCCCGCGCTTTCTCTAAAGTAATGCTGCGGGCAAATTTCAACTCGCCAGGCGGACTTTTCGGGTCCTCGAGCATCCCTCCGTCCGCTCCTTCCAAAATTACCTGACGTCGGTTTGTTTTCACACCCGCGCGGTCGAGCAGGATTGACAATGGCACCCCGGTCCATTCTGCCGTGCCGACCGCACCAAGTCCCCATTGCACACCTTTGACTTTCGGTTCGAGACAACTTCGGTTGTTACCCGCGCATTCCAGCGTCACCGGAACCGTCACGGATTCTAATTCGAGAAGCTCTTCGTAATTGACGGCAAATGGATTCTTAACATCACCCTCGACGCGCAGCCACCATGCATCTCGATCGATCACTGGAATTGGGAAATGCGTGCGAACATAAAACGATTCAGTCGGCGTGAGGAAGCTCTCGAGCTTTTCGAACGGCATCTCCAGATTGAGCGGAGCTTCGCCGCGCACAATCTTCCCGTCGCGGAGTTGTGTTTCCTTTTGTGGCATCGATTACACGTGAGTCATGTACGGACGTTAAATCCGAAAATCTGTTCTGAGCAATGCCGAAAACACATCCCAATGGCTGCGAGACTTCGGCCAATTGATTACGTTGCTGATTGCCTCAGGATCAAGTCCGCGCGACGGAGGGCAGACACATCGCTGCACTTGTAGACCATCAAACTACAACGTCTGTTCGTTAATTCGCCGTCTTCTCCAAGGGCATCGGTCTGCCGTCGAAGATTTCCTCCTCGGCCGCTGCGCGGGCTTGATCGCTTCGCTTCACGGTTCGCCAATAGCGGGCGAAGCCATTTCCGAATAGGCAAACCATCCATGCCGGCGCTTCTGCCAGATCATATTGAGATAGCTGGGATGTCACATCTGTGTAGAGCTTCAAAGCCACAAACGTGATCAGTGTGATCCGGGGAAGTCCGAGCCACGAGATTCCGATAACGCCTGCACAAGAAACACTCGCCAAAGCACTGCATTACTCATCTCTCGAATCCACGCGAATGGCCGTTCACGAAGCCCTTTCAGGTCAACGAGAAATCCAAGACACAGAAATACGCCGGTTGCTGCCAATCCCTGCGTTAGTTGCGTAAAATTTACTGTGTCCAGGAGGGAAGTTTTACGCAGAATGAAGCTCAGGAAGACAGCTTGCGCGGTACTAAACATGAGAGCAACTGCGATGAAACTTGTACCGAAGTAACCAATCGATCTCTCAGTCCTACTCAAACCATTTCTAGTAATCTTGACCAGCATCTCGCCGTAGTGACCGCGTTTGTTGGTCCAGCGCCGGTGCAAGCGAATCCTGAGCGCGACCAAAAGCACGAGGATCACCGTCTCGCCCCAGTAGAGAACAAGAGCCGTGGCATTCGTCCAACCGACCCGGGCTACGCCCACAACGGGCACAGCGTTTAGCCCAACAACCAGCGATAGGCGCGCCAGCGCGCCAACCAGTTCACAGGCATCAATGCCCTAACGCGACGATCACCCAAGTGGATGCCATTTGGTCTATCTGATAAAAGGACCCAAACTTTGTATCCATTCGCTCTGTAAGGGACCCATTATTTGCAGGTACGAAGGTACGCACAGAGCTTCTCGTACAGTTCGAGCTGAATATGGCGATCTTCCTCGTTAATCTCGTGCAACCTCAGTTGGTCGGGAGACATCTGGCGAAGGCTGTCGCGCAGTGCTTCGACCCGCTGCAGCAACTCCTCGCGGCTACCCTGCAAAAGATATCCAGGAGGGATCGTGCTTTCGAAGGAGTTGGCAAAGATTACAACCTTAACACCAAGCCGCAGTTGATACTGCGGACCACCCGCTAACATTGGTATTTTGTCGTCAAAAGTTGAATATTCGATGGTAGCTTCTCGAGGGTTCGTGCCAGCACCTCGCACGACAGCTAAGACGCTCACGAGTGCCCGTGCTTTGATGTCGAACTTAGTTCGTGTTAGCAAACGCACTTCTTTAACAGAGCCAACGTAGACGATAGGCGCTTTTCTTCGGACAGCTTCGATAAAGGTGCGCATGTTGGCGGCCCTTACGTGGCTGGCTATCAGAAGGCATACCAACGAGAGCGTGTAGGATCTAAAGCTGCTTCTGTTCACACTCATTTTCACTCATCTGCGTCCAAGAAAGAGATCAGCTACCACCGCCGGAGGCGGCCCTACGCGACGTTGCTGAACTACGTCATATTAAACCATCCTGCTCAGATCCCTTTAGGAAGATGTCATCAACACGCAACCGCCATGCATTCCTATCGATCGAGGGAATTGGAAAATGTGCGCGAACGTAAAATGATTCAGTCGGCGTGAGGAAGCCCTCCAGCTTTTCAAACGGCATTTCGAGATTGAGCGGATCTTCGCCTCGAACGAGCCTGCCGTCCCGCAATTTGGTATCGCTCCCTTGCATGGAATCTTCGCGCAGGCTGAAACACTACAACGAGGCAGACTGTGCGTCATCTTTGGCCAGGCGGCGGCTATGATTCACCACGCGAAGACGCTCCTTGACTGTTTGGCCCAAAAAGTCAGCGCGTGGACAACGCAAAAGTCTTCATGCAAGCGTCGAAAAGCGGCTCAAGCTGCGCCTCGAACTGGGCCGGCGCGGTGCAGGTTACAACGATCTCTTTGTTTCCCGGGCCCGCGAAAAAATACATCGTCTGCGCAAGATCGACATTGTTCGTTCTGTTTTGCAACTTCACCTTGTAAGCGGGCGTCTGGCTGTCCGTGGTAAAATCCGCGCTTTTCACCTTTGCCTTCACCGCGCTTTTCCTCAGCGACTGAATGTTTGCGTCATCCACGTAAGAGCGAAGCGTTCCATCGTACGGTTCGATCGTCGTTACCATGTTGCTCGACAAGCCACTCGATTCGGGTGCCGCAATCATGGCCGCTTTGGACGGAGGCGCCGGTTTGCTTTCCCAACCCTGTGGAATGCGGTGACTGTAGCCGTTTTCGACGGATGTAAACATCTCGCCAATTTTTTGAGGCGGTGGTGTAGAGTTGGCGGACGGTTCTCGGACACTGTTGGTAAATTGCTTAATCGCGAGAACAATCACTACCAAGCCGACAACGCCGATTAACACGCGAAGGGTCATTTTCATGCAGGCAACTCTATGCCGCGTAGCAACTTCGCAGCAACCACGAAAAGTTCGTGGGGCCCTCGCCATGATGACTCGCGGTGGGCCTTAAGATGTCCGACCTCCGCGCGCCGCATCCCTGGGTTCGATTCGTTATTGATTCGGCGAGATGAAAACGTCCTTGCGCGGGAATTTCTCAAACAAAGATGCTGGCTTGTTGAAATTCGTCGCCAGAACATCCACCGGATTACCTGCAATCCACGCCGAGAGATCAATCGCTTGGTAAATACCTGTGTTAAATCCGATCAGCACCCGACTGGGTTTATTACCAACATTTTCGATCGAATGCCCGTAACCTTGCGGGATGTAGCCGACGTCCCCAGAATGAAGTTGCTCGATGCGGAAGCGACCATGCGAACCGAACATCGTCACGGGCAGATCGCCATCGATGACGTATTGCCATTCGTCCGCGTTGGGATGCCAGTGCAACTCGCGCAGCGCGCCCGGTTCAAGATCGAGAATTACCCCGGTGATCGTCGTCGAGATTGGAAACCGGCTGGAATCGATGCGCCATTCGCGACCGCCTTTGAACACGCCGTGCGGCGCGTTGGCAAGCATCCGAAACTTGTGTGTTTCTGGCGGAGAGAAGCGCGGTCCTTGGACATTCTCCGGTATTTGATCCGGTGGTATGGCGCCGCGCGCGAAATAAATCTCCTCCTTCGGAAAACGGTCAAACGCTGACTGGGGCAAACCGAAATTCTTGGCCAGCAGCGGCTTCGGCGCGTGTCCGATCCAATCCGTGATGCTGAACGTGCCAAACTCGGAGAAATAGCCGTTATCGAAGATCAGAATAAAATGAGTTGGCTCATTGCCGAGGCATTCGAGCATGTGTGCGTGTCCCCGCGGAAAGTACCAAATATCGCCCGGTTCAAAGTCGTTCGTTTCAGTTTGCCCCGCGGGGTTGATCACTGTCGTGCGAACACGGCCTTTGATGACGAAAGCCCACTCCGCGGCGGTCGCATGCCAATGAAGTTCGCGCATCACGTCGGGCTCCAGTTGCATCGACACGCCCGCAATTCCTTTTGAGATGGGCAGTTGTTGCACAGTTGCTTCCTTGCCAAAGCTGTTCCCGATGACTTTCCCTTTGGATTTCTCCAGTTCGAATTTGAAAGTCGGCAATTCTTTTCCGGCCAGCAAGGGATCCGGCACATTATTCTGAAAACTAGGATCGCCCATGACGTGATTTTCTTAAAGCCTTTTGCGCGTAGCGATCAAGTGAATCCTGCTTTCCCGCGATCGACAGGAACGTTTTGCTAGGCCGCGGACCGCCACCCGCGCCGAATTGGAGGGGCAGCACGGCGCTCCGTCCTACCAATTTTGAAATGGCCTTGCAGCTAAGGTGTAGCAGCGGCTCAACAGAGCGAGGCGTTACGGAATTCCCGGATGATTTAGTACAATCCCAGCGTCTCGACTGTCGGTTCGTCAATTGCTCCAGTGATTTGCAACCCGTAATCGCGCTGGAAATTCGCAAGAGCCGCTCGCGTTTCAAAGTTTAACGAGCCCGTTACTGATCCAAAATAGTAGCCTGCATCTTGCAAGGCGACTTGGACGTTCGCGATCACCTCGTCGGGAAGCAGATTACTGTAAGTGTAGATCGGCCCGTCGTAATCGTAATAGCTGTTGAGCGGATCGTAACCCCAGGCCGGATACCAATAGCTTCCATCGAGAAAATAATATGCGGTGTTCACGAAAACGATCGTGTCACAATGATCGTGCCACCAGTTCCGATCATGCCATTCGCGGTGATGACGGTGGAACGCATCGGAAAAGCTCGAGCGGCCATCTTTGTTGTGCCCCCTTTGTCTGGCTGTCTGTTCTGGCGGCTCCAGGGCTGCTGGCTGACTTTGGATCAACGTGTCATCTTGGGTCGTCGCAGGGCGTTGCGGATCTAATTTCGCCAGCGTGGCATTATTAGTTCTGAAGCCACGTCGAGCGCGCATTGCCGCCAAAGTCCGCAATTCCTTCGAACGTGTCGCTGGATCAAGGGTAATCACTTTCGCAGTGCCGATCGGCGCGGTCCGTTGTGTTCGCATCACCGCAAAAGTTTGGTTCACCGGCTGCACGACCGGCGAATGATTCGTTCGTAGATTTGTTCCCGGCTGGCCGATGATGCGGGGCGCGTATGTGTTAACCGTTCGAGGGCTGAAGCTCGTTGGCCTGGGCGCGACCTGCGGTGCAATTGGCATGTTCGCAATCGGCTTAGCCACTGGCGCGGCGCGGCTGATCACCGGGCGCGAAGAAACATTTTGCATCGTTGCGTTGATTACTTGTCCACCCGCGGTGTGGATGCTTGCTGAGAGCGCCGCGATCAAGCACAGCGCCGAAAATCTAAATTTTTTCATAAGTCGCTCCGACTATTGAACATCATAAACATCTCTTTGTTGCAAGCTTTGACTGAAACGCCGTCAAAGCTATTCAGCCATTCGAGAAATTATTTGCTCGCCAGCGAGGCAACGAATGAGTCGTGACCGGACCGCCGACCATCGATCCGTCGGCTCGGGAGATGGCCTACTCGATGGCTGGCCCGCTCTATATCGGTTGGTACAGCGTCTGGGATAATTCCGCTGACGACGACGTGAACGAGCGCTGGCACCACGATACGTTAAAGTCACTTGAACCGATCACTCGCGGCCATTACATGGGAGAGACGGATCTGATGGCCTCGCCAACTCGCGCGCGTGATTCACTCGCCTCCGGCGTTTGGGAACGAGTGCCGGCGATTCGACGCCGATATGATCCGCAGGGGATATTTTACGGCCACATTGGTCAGGCGTGAGGTCTTGGTCGAAGCGCATCAACTTTGATGCCAATCTACGGAATGGTTTCGCGAGAGAATTTGCAATCCGCAATCTGAAATTTACAATCTGCAATCGTTTACTGGGGTCTTAGCTCAGTTGGTAGAGCGCCTCAATGGCATTGAGGAGGTCACGGGTTCGAATCCCGTAGGCTCCATTTTCATTTTTGCGCACCTGACGAATTGGATCAAACAAGACCCATCGTTACGAGAAGTTGCCGATCAATCACCCCGTACGCTGGCACACCGTGGTCGCGCTCGTAGGCGCGAATCGCTCGCCGCGTTTGGGGTCCCATGATCCCATCAATGCGTCCATGGTAGTACCCCGTGCGAGCAAGCCTGCGTTGTACTTCTATAACCGTGGAGGCATTGCCATAGCCATAGCCGTTGTAACCACCGTAGTAGCCGTAAGAACCATAGTAGCCGTAATATGGATAGGGATACGGATACGGAAAGAAGAACGGGAAGCCAAACGTATCGACAAAGACGAACGTATTTTGATTGTGGAAACGGTTGAACCGATTGTTAAAGAACGGTCGATTGTCGAAACGGTGGAAACGATCCTTAAAGAATCGATGCGTACCCGTCATGGTCCTTGGCGCAAAGCGCGGTGCTGGCCGCGTCATCGTGGGTCGCGCCATCATCGGTGCGGCGCGTGTTGCCGCAGATGCGACGCTTCCAGGCAAGCTGAGCGTTGCGACACAGATTAAGAGTAATATGCGTTTTGTTTTCATACATTATTGGTTTCTGCTAATTCAACAGCGCGAAGGCGTCTCGAGTTGTTATGAAAAGGACTGGAAAAGTAACGCCGTTGTTACCGCTGTGGGTCATGTGCCCGCGACACACAAACTCCGTACACGTGGCCGATTGATTTCTGTCGGAACAGGAACGCTAAAACCAGACGGATTTTCTAGGCCTGTGGCACGCTGATACCAAAGTGTTTCGCCTGTTCGACTAGGCGCGCCGGGGTCATTTCGTCTGTTTCCGGAGCATCAATAAACTCTTGGCAATCTGTTCGCGGCGGCTATCGCAGCTATTGCAAGCGCTGCAACTTCGTGCTGATAACCAAGGCCTATGGCGGCTCGGCAGGTAACGAACGCGTAACTTTTCAAATGTAGCGCGCGCTGCGAAGCGGTGCTGATTCTTCAGACATGAAAACAATAAGCGATCACACAGCAACTGGTTTTAGTAAGAGCGAAAATCGTCCTCTAGAAGACGACTCAGAGAAAAGAGTTAAACCGCGGAAAAGTTCTATCAGCCGTCGTTCGTTCCTGGGCAAATCACTCGCCGTTGGAGCGGGAACAATCGGCGTGGGACTATTACCTAGCACCCGAACGGCAAGAGCAAGTGGCGGTCTCACACCGGGAGACGCAGCTCTGCTCCGGTTCGCAGCGGCGGCAGAAATACTCGAGGCCGACTTTTGGATCCAATACAACGAGCTCGGTGGCATCCAGGACCCCGAAGTCCCGGGCGGAACTGGCAACCCATTGTACACCGCCGCCCTCGCGGTGCTGGACGAAGACATGGATCAGTACATCCACGACAACACCGATGATGAGATCACTCACCACCAATTCCTCAACGCGTACCTGGTCTCCAAGGGAGCGGCTCCTGTGAATCTCGAGCCATTTCGCACTTTGCCAGGTAGCACTGCCAACGGCTCCAGTGGAATACTACGGCTCACTAACCTGACGCAACTCACGGTGGACACCAGTTGGTGGACGCGCTACCGCGATGACAGCCATAACCCGGATCTTGATCCAAACTTCGCGTTTCCGCAGGCCGTCCCCACTTTAGGGGTCAACCAGCACACGGCAATTCCGCGAACCGATGCCGATACAACGGATCCCAACTTCCTACAGGCGATCGCAAACACAGCGGGCTTCCACTTTGCAACCATTGAACAAGGTGGCACGAGCCTCTATCCCTCGGAGGCACTGAGGGCGACCCATGAGGAAGTCCTGCGAATCCTGATCAGCATCGGCCCTACCGAGACCATGCATTTTCAAACTTGGGCGGACAAAGCCGGCAATGCGCCGCCCTTGACTGCTGTTGACCCAGTAACAGGCGTGTCGGTGACATTTCCGGACCTTTCGGGTGGCGGGGAACTCTTCCAGAAGAACTTAATCATGCCAGAGCCGTGCCCGTTCCTGGATCGAAGGCTCCCGATTTGTTCGATCATTCGACCAACCCAAACGCAGGGCATTGCCATGGGCGTTGTTACGTTCTTAACGAATATGGGGCTTTTCATTGGCCAATCGCCAGCGTTCTTTGCCCTGCTGACCCAACTCGCACAAGCAGCCGACCACGCGAAGCACGGTCGTGGCTAAGAAATGTAATTGCTAGCTTACCGTTTAACGGCGAGGTCACGGGCGGTCGCACGTGAAGTCGCGTCGTTCGCGTCCGCGCTAAGGGCAAGGGTTCAATCCCCTTGCCTCCGGACTCGCAATAGCCAGATCTATTTCCGCCAGCGACAGCATTCTCCGATGTTTGGCGGAGCGATTTTTCTCTTTCGTCAAAATGCTTTTCGGGGGAGTATCACCTGTTCCGCGGAAGTTGTGCAACATCGCTGGCTGAGCGGGTTTCCATCTGACGCTGGCGATTCCATGCACAGAGTAAACTCCATTGTCATGCAGGCGCCGAAGACAGCGGTCTTCGAGACAGCGGCAAACCTGGAGCTGTGGCCAAAAATCCTGCCGCATTACCGCTACATCCGATTTCTGGAGCGCGGTCCCGATCGCAACATCGTAGTGATGGCAGCAACGCGTTCCGGGATTCCGATCTCGTGGACGTCGGAGCAAATGATCGATCGCAGCAGCCTCGAAATTCATTTTCATCATCTGAAAGCCTGGACAAAAGGGATGCGCGTGGTCTGGACATTCTCCGATACGCCGGATGGCGTGCTGGTAGCAATCTCGCATGACTTGCGATTTCGGATCCGTGTGCTCGCGCCGATTGTTGATCTGGTCATCGGGGATTTTTTCATTCATAACATCGCTAATAAAACGTTGCGTTGTATGAAAGCTTATGTGGAAGCACGGCCAAACGAGGTAGCCGCATGAACCGGAGACGCGCGGTCATCACCGGTATCGGTCCCATCACATGCATCGGCACGGGCGTCGATAATTTTTGGAACGGAATCCTGGCGGAAAGGAGCGGCATTGGAAGTATCACAAGCTTCGATCCAAACGTTTTCCGCGTTCGTTGCGCTGGCGAAATTAGCGCTTGGAATCCAGAAGAGTTTTTTCCGCCGCACCGTCTGAAACGGCTTGACCGCTACGCGCAGTTCGCCGTCGTATCTGCAAAGCTCGCACTTGACGATGCGCAGATCGAGTACTCCAGCGAAAAACCGCAAGATCGCATCGGAGCCAGCTTCGGCACCGCGCTGGGCGGCGTCTGCAAGGCCGAGGAACAGTACATCAGGTATTTGAAAAAAGGCGCCCGCGGCGTTCAACCCACGCTTGCCGTCCAGGTGTTCGGTGGTTCCGCCCATTCGAACATCGCGATCGAATTCGGATTTCGCGGCGTGGGCACAACAAATTCAAACAGCTGTGCCAGTGGCACCGTATCCGTGGGCGAAGCACTCCGTTACATTCGAGACGATTTTGCGGATGTGATCGTCGCCGGCGGGGCAGAAGCACCACTCACGACCATTACCATCGGCGCATTCGACATCATCAAGACCATGAGCAGGTGGGCGGACGATCCAGCCTTGGCTTGTCGGCCATTCGACCTGTTGCGTGATGGTTTTGTCATGGGCGAAGGCGGCGCTTCCCTCATCCTCGAGGAACTCGAACACGCGCGAGCGCGTGGCGCCCGTATCTACGCAGAGGTGCTCGGGTACAGTTTGAACAATGATGCTTTCCACATGACCTCGCCCCTGCCGAACGGCGAATCGTCCATTCGCGCCATGCGCGAAGCGCTCGCGGACGCGCAATTGCCACCTGAGCAGATTGATTACATCAATGCACACGCCAGTTCGACTCAGCTCAATGACAGCGCGGAAACGGCGTCGATCAAACACGTCTTTGGCGAACATGCGCAGCGAATCGCTGTTAGCGGGACGAAAGGCTATTACGCGCATCCGCTGGGTGCGACCGGCGCGATCGAGGCGGCGCTTTGCGCACTCGCCTTGGACCAGCAATGGATCCCGCCGACAATTAACTATAGAAATCCCGATCCAGCATGTGATCTCGACATTGTGCCGAATCATGGGCGCGCCGCGGAGTTGAATTACGTCATGAGCAATTCATTCGGCTTCGGCGGAATCAATGCCTGCGTGGTCTTAGGGCGAGTCAGATAGGGACGCCGCGCTGGGGCGACATCACATTCCTACCCCAGCAAATCCGGGCGATTCTTTTTTGTGCGCTTGATTGCTTGCTCGCTGCGCCACTTTGCGATCTCGGCGTGATTTCCGGAAAGCAAAACCTCTGGAACCTTCCAGCCGCGAAATTCTGCCGGACGCGTATACTGCGGTCCTTCCAGTAATTCCGTAGCGAAGGAGTCGTCCGCCGCAGATTGTTCATGACCGAGAACGCCGGCGAGCAATCGCACCACTGCATCGACCACCACGACTGCGGCGATCGCGCCATTGGTCAGCACGTAATCGCCAATTGAAATCTCAAGATCGACAAGATGCTCGATCACGCGATGATCGACACCTTCATAATGTCCGCAAATGACAATGAGATGCGATTCCTTCGAAAGTTCTGCGGCCAACTGTTGATTAAACCGTCGGCCAGCCGGAGACATCAGAATGACTTTTGAGGTTTGAAGTTTCAGGTTTGACGTTTGATGTCGTAGATGTTCCACCGCGGCAAAAATCGGCTCCGGCTTCATCACCATCCCCTGCCCTCCGCCAAATGGCGCATGATCAACTACGTGATGTTTGTCGGTCGTCCAATCGCGCAAGTTATGAATGCGAAGATCGACGATGGCCTGTTTTTGTGCGCGTTTCATGATGCTCTCGCTCAATGGTGCGCGGCAGATTTCAGGGAATAACGTGAGGATGTCGATCTTCACTTGGAAGAAAACGTCGAACGCACGACGCCCAACGTCCAACCCTGAATCGGATGCGGAAACCTACTCGACAATTTCGAGAATGGACCGTTCGCCGTGGCGCGCTGCCGAGCTTGCGAGCAACGCGCGAATCGCATGAATGGTCTGGCCTCCCCGGCCAATCACACGGCCGACGTCTCCCCTCCGGAGCTGCAATTTAAAGATAGTCGTTCTGCCGCTTGGAATTTCGGTTAGCACCATATCGTCAGGAAATTCAATCAGCTGGCGGATGACAAACTCGAGAAACTCTCTCATGGCAGATCAAAAATTAACCACGAATGGACACGAATAGACACGAATTTCTTTAGGTTAATCCTTGAGGTAGGTTGCTTTGAAATTTTCCGTGTCTTCGCCAACCGGCCCCTCTTCCTTGCCGTCGGGCCGCAGCAGCCAAAACCAATTGTAGCTGCCGCCGCCGATGAAATAGCGATGCTGCGCGACCAAAAGACAGTCGCGATACTCGCCTGAAGGAACCACTTCGAACTCGAGCGCCGGACAAACAAAATGTTCCTTTGTTCGTCGTATCGACAACGTGAAGCGCTCCCGATGTCGCCCAAGCTTCGCTCAAGAAATAAACGAGCCTGCCATTCGTGGAAAACTGTGGCTTGGAAAAGCCCGCCAGAAGGTTTTCCATTTTGCCGCTGTCCTTCGGCCGAACCAAAACTATCGGCTCCTTCCCATCGGCTCGAATCTGCCAAAGCTCGGTCGCGTCAGCGTCACCCAAACCGGTGGAGATTTTTTTGCTGGGTATAGTGCGAACGAAGACAATCCACTTTCCGTCCGGCGACAGAACCGGCTCAGAATCGCGTCCCGAAGTTGTCAAGGTTTTGGATTCTCCGCCGTTTGAAACACAAGCGTTGCCGTTTTGTGTCCAAACCCTTTGCGCGTTCGCTTCCGCGATAAATGCAATCGCGAGGCTGCAGATTGCAACGAAGCGAATCACAACTTCACCGCAACGACGATCTTAGCTCGTAGCCTCGCGCGCAGCCGGTGTGCTTTCAGCAGGCGACTCCGGGGCGGCAGGCTCAGCAGGTGATGCTGGTTCGCTCGCTGGAGGGCTCTTGGCCGGCTCTGCAGCTTTTTTAGCGGCTGCCGCGGCAATCTTCTTTGCGGCCATTTCTGGATTTTTGTTTTTCTTGATCAAGCTGCGCACCGTGTCAGACGGTTGAGCGCCTTTGCTGATCCAATACTCGGCCCGCTCAACGTTTAACGAGCTATTGTTACCTGGAGTTTTCGGATCGTACGTGCCGATGATCTCGATAAATTTCCCGTCACGTGGGCTGCGGCTGTCGGCCACAACCACTTTATAATACGGGCGATTTTTCGCGCCTTCTCTTCGTAATCTGATTGAAACTGCCATGTTAAATTCTCATTCGCGCCATCATCTTTTTCATTTTGCCCACGCTTTTCATCATCTTTCGCATCTGATCAAAACGCCGCAGCAAATCGTTCACCTCCGTGACTGTACAGCCGCTGCCGCGCGCGATACGCTGACGACGCCGCGCATTCAGAATGTCGGGGCGCGTCCGCTCTTCCTTCGTCATCGAAAGCACGATCGCTTCCGTGCGCTTAAGCTGCTTCTCGTCAATCGAGAGGCCTTGCACGTTACTCATGCCGGGCAACATGCCAAGAATATTATCCAGCGGCCCCATCCGTCGCATCATCTTGAACTGCGCTAGGAAATCATTGAAATCGAATGAAGCAGTCCGCAGCTTCCGTTCCAGGCGGACGGCGTCTTCTTCATCTACTGCTTCAGCAGCTTTTTCTACGAGACTAATCACATCGCCCATTCCGAGAATCCGACCCGCGAGCCGTTCCGGAATGAAAACCTCGAATTGATCGAGCTTTTCGCCGGTACCGGCGAATTTGATTGGCCGGTGCGTCACTTCGCGCATGGATAATGCTGCGCCACCGCGCGCGTCGCCGTCGAGTTTGGTCAAAATAATGCCCGTGATCGCTAATGCATCGTTGAAATGGGTTGCGACGCTGACCGCTTGCTGGCCCGTGGCGGCATCAACCACCAGCAATGTTTCCTGCGGGTCCAAAAATTGTTTTAGTTCTTTCAGTTCCTGAATCAACGGTTCATTGATTTCTTGCCGGCCCGCTGTGTCGAAGATGTAAATGGAGGGGCGAGCTCCCGCGAGCCCTGGGACGCGCGCTGCGTCGCTTGAGTTCCGCCCTCCGGATTGCGCGAGCGCTGCAGCTACCGCGCGCTGAACATTCTTCTGGTTCGGATCAGGCGCGTAAACCGGAACGTCAATTTGTTTGCCGAGTGTTACGAGTTGCTCGATTGCTGCCGGACGTTGCAGATCGCACGGGACCAGCGCCGGGCGATGGCCCTGTTTCTGTAAAAAACGCGCCAGCTTTGCAGAGGAAGTCGTCTTGCCGGACCCGTTGAGGCCAACAATCAAAATACGCCCCTCGTCCTGTATGCGCAGCGGTGCGGAATCGCCTCCGAGCAAAGCCGTCAGTTCTTCGTGAAAAATTTTTACGATCTGCTGACCCGGGGTAATACTGCGCAGAACTGTTTCCCCGAGCGCTTTTTCTTTGACCCGCGCGATGAATCTTCTGGCGACCTGAAAATCTACATCAGCTTCGAGTAACGCCAGGCGCACGTGACGCAAAGCAGCGTCGACGTTGGCTTCGCTGATAACGCCGTGCCCACGCAGCTCTTTGAAAATTTCCTGAAGCTTATCGCTGAGTTGTGGAAACATAGTGTTAGACGCGTGGCATCAGATTCTGGGTAGCGCACGCGTCCCGCGTGCTGGTTTCGGCGTCGCGCCGAAACAGTCTTTTTTGGTGCGACCTTTCGTGTGCAACGAGAGCTCCAGAGAAAGTTCGCGATCGCGAGGACGCGCTCGCCAGCACGCGGGACGCGTGCGCTACCCAGATCAACATCGCGCGTCTATTTCTTTGGCGTTGGCGCTGCTGGCGGTGCCGCCCGTCCCGCGCTCTCCTCAATCCCGAAGGTCCAATGCGTCTCGACCTTCTTTCCTTGAGATTTCGCGCTGACAATTACGGTGCAGGATTTGTCGCGCAGCTTCTGCGTAACTTGATATGACACGGTACCCGTTTTCGGATCGTAGTTGGCCGGAACAACGCCGAGACCGCTCACCCGCATTTGAACGCTGCCGGGTTCGATCTGACCGATGCCGCTGAGGTTCGCTTTGATAAGAGGTTGTGCATTGCGCACTGTCTCACCGTCTGCCGGTTGCGTCCCGAGGTCCTTCGCACCGACTTCGGCCACCGCTGCCGCGCCTCCGGTTGACGTGCCGATCATCTTCACAGCATCGGCAAAGACTTTCGGCTTGTTGGCTTCAATCGCATAACGACCGATCGAATCGAGGGGCGAAGTAAAGGTGATGGGCTGACCGTAAACCGTGAACATCGCCTCGTAACCGGCATTTCGCGCTAATTCTTTAACATGCTCGTTATAATTTCCAAACGGCACAGCGAAACAATTCACTTTGATGCCGAGTCGCTGCTCAAGCAGTTCCTTGGAGCCGACCACTTCGTTTCGTACCCATTGCTCGTATTGGGGTCCGGTGAGTTTCGTCCTCGTTTTCTTCCCGCCAGGGCTGGCGAGCGTGATGGTATGCCCTTCGCGCAAGTCCTGATGCGTGGCGGTGTGCGCCTCGATGTCGACGCCGTTGTCACGCATGTCCGCGAGCTGTTCCCATGTGATCGCTCCTCCGCCGCCTAACGAGCCGCCGCGCACGCCTTCCGTATAGATGAACATGGTGAACGGATAGCCGTACTTCTTCATGACCGGCCACGCGACTTCGTATTGTGATTTATAGCCATCATCGAAGGTAATGACCGCGCATCGCGGCGGTATGTTCTTTTCGCCGCGCTTCCACGCGAGCAAATCCTGCATCGGGATCACCGTGATGCCGCGGTCCTTCAATTCCTTCATTTGCGCTTCAAACGCTGCAGGCGTGATCTCAGTTCCCGGATAGCGGACCTTGTCGACCAAAAGATGATAACAAAAAATAATCGTCTGCGCCGTTTGATCGACCACCGGCTTCGTAATCTTGGGTGGGGTCGCTACCGGTGCGACGCCAGGACTGCCGCCAGAGGTCGCGGCACCCGGCGCTGGCGATGAGGCGCCCGCGGGCTGAGGGTTCTGGGAAACAGTTTCGTTCCTTTTGCACATCGAAAAGTTCAGCGCCAGCAGCAATGGAACAATTGCAAATCGGATCATCATAAAAGTGGTAAGGCTTTAAGCGCACCGGCGCAAAACACAAGTGATTTCATATGCAATTGGGAGAAACAGATGAACGTTCGGCGCAGTGCCACGGTCTCACTTGAGCTTGGGGAGAAACCTTTTGTAGATCGGGTGTTTTTTGCTATTAGATCAGAATGCCACGCTTCGTAAATCGCATCGTCACAATCGGCTTCGTCGCTCTGCTACCTGCCTGCGCAAGTATGCGGACTCGGGCGGTGAAAAACACGAGCAAGACTTTTTCTAGCGTGGTCGTGGACGCCGGACACGGAGGCAAAGATAGCGGCGCGTATCGCCGTTATGGTCCGCCGGAGAAGCTGGTTACTCTTGACGTTGCCGAGCGTCTCAATCGCAAACTGCGCGAATCCCAACTAAAAACAGTGATGACTCGTTCCTCGGATGTTTTCATTCCTCTTGATGAGCGCGTGAACATTGAGAATTCGCAGAAGAACGCAATCTTTGTCAGCATACACTTTAACGATTCGCGCCGGCGTGGCATTCGCGGATTCGAGACCTACTATCATTCCGGCGTCTCATTCGATCTTGCGAGCCGGATTCAGGAAAAGCTGATGACGATCCCCCACTCCGCAAATCGCGGTATCCACACGGCAAATTTTCGCGTGCTGCGCAATGCGACGTGTCCCGCCGTGCTGGTGGAATGCGGGTACTTGAGTAATCGTAATGAAGGCGGCCAGGCGCGCGATTGGGAATATCGCGAACTACTCGCAGACAGAATTGCGGAGGCGATTGTCGAGCAGCGCTACGGCGCCGGCGTGTACAAGGGTTCCCCTCAGCTCGCTGCACAACTCCAGCAATCGAGCGAATCGTCCAGTGGCAGTACTGGGCCAGCGCCAGCCGCTGAGCATCGCTAGAATTTTTTCGCGCGCTTGGCATTGATGTGAAGTTCGCCTCTCCCTTTGGCGAAGGGAGAGGATTAAGGTGCGGGTTTTGTTAAGCAGCGCTCGTGGACTCCGAACGAGGCCGCCTCCAACGTTGTCGAGCTCTTCGCAAACCTGATGATTCCAGAATCGCAGCACAATGAGTTCGTGACGTGCGAGAAATTCCGATCGCGCTCGAATTGACCTCAATCCTCTCCCCGCAAGCGGGGCGAGGCGGAGTGATTCAGGGCCTTGTGTCCGTGCGGTGCAAAATTCGTGTTTATTCGTGTCCATTGGTGGTTAGAGAATCCTCAAAATTCCTTCCCGCGCTCTTCGGGACCGACTGCGGCGAGCAGGATCAACGCCAAAAAAATCACGAGCGTAAAAAGAGCGAGCGCCTTCGCGTAATCCGGATGCCCACCCGCGTCACGAAAATGATTGGCCAGTTGCGCTTCTACAACGGCTGTGTTGGCGGCGAATAAATTTCCGAGCTGGTAGGCAAACCCAGGGAAAGTTCCGCGCACCGCGCTCGGTGAAAGTTCATTGAGGTGCACCGGCACGATGCCCCAGGCGCCTTGCACCATGAATTGCATGGCAAACCCGCCGATCACAAGAAGCGTGAAACCCGGTGAAAAAACCCACAGAGGAATCAACACGATTCCGAATGCAGCAGTGAAAATGATCGAGCGACGCCGGCCCCATTTTTGTGAGAGATGGCCGACCACCGTTCCACCGCAGATTGCGCCGAAAGCGTAAATGATCCCGGTCGCGGCCTTTTGTGTGACCCCATAATGGCGCTGTTCGCCGAGAAACGTTTGATACATGTCTTGGGTCCCGTGCGACATCGCGTTGAACGCCGTCATTAGCAGAATGACATAAAGAAAAAGTGCCCAGTGACGTTTGAGCACAACCAAAGCGTCGCTCCAAAAATTGCTCCGGCCTTGGCGGCGCAGCCAGACCGGCGATTCTGGCACGCGGACGCGGATGTAAAGCACGAGAAACGCCGGGAGCGCGCCTGCGACGAAGAGTCCGCGCCACCCGAACGACGGAAATACTATCCAATAGACAATTGCCGCCAGCAGATAACCGAACGCGTAACCTTGCTGCAAAATTCCCGAAAACAATCCACGCGCTGCGGTTGGCAGAGTTTCCATCGCCAGCGACGCGCCCAATCCCCATTCGCCGCCCATGCCGATTCCGTAAAGCGCGCGAAAAATCAGCAACCAGGTGTAGTTTGGGGAGAACGCCGTAAGCAATTCCATGAGCGAATAAAAAATAATGTCGATCATGAGCGGGAGCCGCCGCCCGAACCGGTCGCCGAGCAAACCGAAGATGAACGCGCCCACGGGGCGCATAGCGAGAGTAAGCGTGATTGCGTAACTGAGATCGGCGATACTGGTCCCGAAATCATGGGCCATCGGCACGATTACGAATGTGAGCAGAAAAAAATCGAACGCGTCCAGTGACCAGCCGAGGAAACAGGCGACGAACGTGTTGCGTTGATTGCGGTCGAGCAGTCTAAAAAGCCGGATCGCTTCCACGGCGTGATTCAACTGATTGGAGCGACCACAAATCAACAGTAATAAATGTTAATGATTTTCGACAGAATTCACAAAATCGAACAAAATGCGGATTCTGAAAATTCTGTTCAGTCTGTCCAAGTCCGTCGTCGCGAGACGCTACGACCAACACGCGGGACGGGTGCCCTCCCCAATCCAATGCGCGTTCGTCACGCGGGACGATTTAACGATTCAACGATGTAACTAATCACGTGAGGCAAAGCCTTCCGCTCGCCTTGTTTTGCGAACACTGGTATTTTCAAGCTGCGCATCTCTAAACCCAGACCAAGTGAACACGAACCTTGCACAAGAAATGGAACGGCTCGCTAAACTTCATGCCGAAGGCGCGCTAACCACGGAGGAATTCACCAGAGCGAAGAATCAGCTCTTATCAGCTCCGGCATTTTCAAACCTTCCAGTTAAAGCCATTCGTCGTGAATCGGCGCGCAAATTCTGCGGTTTGCCGCTCTGGGCCATTGCCGTCGGTGCCGATTGGGAGCGCGGAGAGATCCGCGGACATGCCCGCGGCATCTTCGCGTTCGGTGATATCGCCACCGGCTGGTTCGCGTTTGGAGGGCTGGCGCGCGGTTTTTTCGCGTTCGGCGGCCTCGCGATCGGTCTGTTTGCTTTCGGGGGATTGGCCATCGGCATTCTTGTTGCGGTGGGCGGAGCTGCCATTGGTGGACTAGCGCTCGGCGGCGCCGCCGTTGGCGGGATCGCCATTGGTGGCGGTGCGTGTGGCTACTATGCCCTAGGCGGCGGCGCGGTCGGCGCTCATACCGTCTCTGGCGCCCACCAGGATCCTGTGGCGCTCGATTTCTTTCAGCAATATTTCCCCTGGCTGACGAGGGGGATCATGCGCACACGCTGAGAGCAACAGCCGAGACACACCGGCTCCACCATCCAAAACGCGCTGCGATGGTAACGGTGTAACGCTTCAACGAATCACGTGCCGCCTTCGCCAAGGCTACGGCGAGCCGAGGAGGCGGGTGCGTTCCCCAAACCAGAATCCGTGCTATCCGCGTGATCCGTGGTTAAATCCAAAAGTTCCTCATTCGACATTCGGATTTCGTCATTTGATTCATCCGTGTCATCAGTGTGATCCGCGGTTTGACACAAAAGAGAAAGCGCCGAGAGGATTTTCACCTCTCGGCGCTGATTCTCTAACAGCTTATCTCTTTAGGTTCGCGCGCTCTGCCCAGTTGATCCAAGCGTGCGTCTTTTCCGCAATGTGATTTTAAAAAATTGCTGTGTTTCGCCATAAAATTCAGTTGATCGCGGGAGCCGATTCTGTCGTTGTTGACGCTTGATCTGTTGGCAGCGCCGGCGAATCGCCCATAACTCGCGCAGTTTACTCCAGAATGTCTCTTTCATAATTCGGTACGGCTTGCTCATTTATAGATAAACGGTTCAGGGACAGATCGGGCACAGATAACTCGTCGCGAAGGCGCTAACGGTGCAACTGTCGAAGGACCCGTTCAGCGTACCGACCAATTCATTGAGGTCACCAAACGAGCCTACGTAGGCTGGCAGTCCATTTCCGCCCAGCGTATTATTGGCGTCCGTGAGAACCTGGTTGATCGTCTTCCCGTTGAGCGCTGTAGCCTGAGCTGCCGTTAGCGTGAAGGCAGGACTGATCACGGTTCCGCCAACCAGATTGCACAGGGTCAGGCTCCCGAGGTTGTGCTGGGTGCCATTTACGCCTGCCGCGTTGAATCCAATATTCAGCGCGAGAGCCGCAGTGTTACGAGATAGGGTCCCACCGCTAATGCTAGTGGCATCAACGGTGTCCAGAGTCAGAGCGCCGGGTGCCCCACCGCCGCTGAGAGCGGTCTTCAGATTCGCCCGCCCAGTTGTGGTGGCATTCCACTTTGCGGAGTGCTTCGGCCCGCCGCCATCGTCGATTCCGATGGTCACGCCGCTGGGGAACGCTGTCAGGAAGTTACTGTCGTACAACATTCCTGGCGCGCCGGCCCCAGCATATCCTCCCTTCCCGTAGGTGCAATAGTCGCCGTCATGGAAAGCACAACTACTTGGCGGTCCGACGTCCGCGCAATCGGACGCGCCCGCGTCGGCAGCAGGAGCGCACTCGTAGGTCGCGTAGATCGGGATGGTGTTGTACGGCGGGTCTTGGTACCCAACGATGACGTTCAACGTTCCGCCGCAAGCGGCTCCTTCCAGTTGCGCCTCGTTGCAGACGCTGCCACCGTCAGTGCCCGAGTCCACATCCACGCTAACATCCCAAGAAGTGGTGCTGCTGATCACCGCCGGGAAAGCGTCAAAGCCCACAGGGTTCGACGTGGTAACCGTGCCGGTCGTGGTCGCGCCGGTGTCGGTGACGGTCACACTGACATTGCACTCATCCGGAGCAGTCGGAAGCGCAGCGAGCGTTATGCGGGAGGGAACCGTGCGAACGTTGGCTTCGTCCGTGTCAATTACGCCATTGCCGTTGATGTCAATATTGGTCGCCGTGGAACCGCTGCCCCCACGAGCACCGGCATTGCCGAAGCTGACTAACGCCTCCACGCGCATCGGCGTGCCAGCGGGTGGCAGTACCGAAGTGCTGAAGGTGGCGTCATAAAGCAACGTGACGGAACCGCCTACGGGAATGCTAGGCTGGGGAACGAGCGAGAACACCGTGTTGTTGGAAGCGTCTTTGAACTCCAGCGCGCCGGACTTTCCAGCGGTTTCCGTGAATGTGCCTTGTGCACCGCTGACGGTGTAGTTGCCGGTTCCCCATGCCGCATTGGTCGCCGGATTCTCCTGCGACCCCGCCGCGACGATTTTGGCCGAGGTGGCGGTATCACCGCTCGTAGCATCAGCAACGTCTGCAGCAATCGAGACGTACGGGGCGTTGCTCCCCTGCTTGGGGCTATTCGGCTTTTGCAGGTTTACGACGATGTTGCCGATGGTGGCTGGCGCAGTTCCGCTGTTGGTGACGGTCAGCCCGCCGTGCACCGTGAAGGTTGGAGCTCCCGAGGAATCCTTGGTGGCGGTGATGGTCCACGTGACCGTTCCGACGCCGTTCTCCACGGTATTGCCGGTGACCTCCTTGGTCAGTGTCCAGGTGTTGTTGTGAGTGTAACAGTATTTTGCGTCACTGTTTTGCAGCGTTATGCTCGCCTGCGGTGTTCCACCGGCTGCGAACACCAAGCCGACTGCAAGGGCAAGAAACCCGAGCGCCATGCTTGATAGGGTTAATGTTTTTTTCATTCGGTCCTTTCTGACTACTTTCTAATTTTTATCTGGGGGGAAGCCATTCCCGTGGCAACCCAAGACGTGTTGTATTGGTGATTCGGGCGGCCGCGATAGCAGTCGCCCGGGGAAATTTGTTCGGGGGGAAATTGTTTGGGGAGAAATTTGTGGATTCGGGAGTGATGTTTCCATCGCTCACCGTTCTTATATCCGGAAATTGGGAGGTGAAGTTCTCGAAGAACTTTCGGCACATTGTTGGTCGTTGACCCTGAACCGGGCGCGAATTCAGCGCGCATTCTCGATGGGCTTAAGAAAGCACCGGGAGGATTTTCGCCTCCCGGCGCTAACTTATTACTTACCGTTTGGGGGAAAGCGGACGAAGGGAACGGCCTATAAGACTTTGGGCGCACGCCAAAATCGCCGCAGGAATGATACCCACGCATTTTTGTTTTCAATGAGCGCGCATTCTCGATCACTTCCCCTGCGTGTAAAGAGAATCTGCATCAGGGAGAACCCCTGATTTTTAAGAGCATGTTCCCCTAGCGAAACCCCATCTCGCCCCTAGGGGATTAAGGGAATTTCTCTGACTTCGCGGAGACTAACCACCCGCCTTCGCCAAGGGCTACGGCGGGGCAGGCGAATGAACACTAATAAACACTAATACGGATGGAGGGAATTGTTTCCATTAATTTGTGTCTATTCGTGTCCATTAGTGGTTAAACGCGAATCTTTTTAGATATTTAGATAGAATGACAAAATTAAACAAAATTCCGATTCTGAAAATTCTGTTCATTCTGTCTAAGCTCGTGATCGCGGGACGCAAGGACCAGCACGCGCCGCCTTCGCCAAGGCTACGGCGAGCCAAGGAGACGCCCGTTCGACTATCGCTCAGGGCAAGCTGTATGCTCCCCAATCTGAGACGCGCGCGGCCCGTGCCACATCAAACATAAAACTTCAAACATCCAATATCCCATCAGGAAGCTGCCGGGAAGCGCACCAGTTTCTTTTTGCCTACTACGGAGATCGTTTCCCCGGACCGGGGCTCAAGAGTTTCCTCGACATATTTAGTGGCGCGCTCGACCAGAGCCTGGCCGGAATTCAAGCCAAGCTTGTGTTTGATGTTTTCGCGGTGGGTCTCGATTGTTTTCACGCTCAGATTCAAGGCGTGCGCGATCTTACTTGTGCCAAGTCCCGAGCCGAGCAGGTGGAAGACGTGCATCTCGCGGTCAGACAAATTTTCAACGCGTGTGGCTCGTCCCGGGAGGCGGAATCCTGGCTGTGTTTCGAGTGCTTCTTTGAATACGCGCATGGCGAGCTCTCGGCTGACGTAGATCTCGCCGCGTAGAATATCGGAGATGGCGGCTAGCATCTCGTCTCTGGCTGCCCTTTTCATCAGGTAACCACTTGCGCCCGCGCGCAGCGCTCGCATAGCAAAAATGCTTTCTTCAAACCCGGAATAGACCAGGATCAGTAGCCCGGGGCTTTGCACCTTGAGCGCCTTGACAAATTCGACGCAGTCGGCGGCACCCAGTCGCAACCCAATTACGAGCAGGTGCGGCTTGCATTCCGCGATCTTGATCAAGGCGCTCGGGACGCTGTCCGCCTCGCCACAGACAATCAAGTCCGGCTGGGCGTTGAGGTAAGTGACGAGGCCGTGGCGAAGCATGGGGTACGCATCCACGACGAGGATACGTTTTTTTTCGACGGGCGTTTGCCCAACACTCCTGGCCATTGCTCTTATGACCGCGTATCAAAAACTAAATCTACAGATAAAGTCAATGCTTTAGTAATCCACATGTAGCGCAGCAGGTAGGGGCGATTCACCGCAATCGCCTTGGGCGGTTCAGGTGAACCGCCCCTACCAAAGACGCGCGTACGCCCAAAAATCCAAATAAACATTGACATCCAAGGCGCCTGCCCGCATAAGCGGCTTCGCTCAACATATAAACATAAAATCTACCAAGAAAAATCATCATGAAATCAGTCATAGCTATCCTCGCCACCACATTATTTATTCTGTCGCCTGTTCCATTCCTTCAGGCTCAAGGCACACCAAAGCCCGGTGCCGGTAAAAAGGGCGCCGCACCCGCCGGAGCTGTTAAACGTACGGACGTTTATCATGTCCATTTCACCAAGGCCGCGCTCGGCAAAGCAGTTCAATTAGGTGATTGGCTAAAGACGCCGAATCCAAACGAACCGATGCCGGATCACTTTATCGTCCTTCGCCATCAAGACGGCGACGCATGGGATTACGTGGTGATTACATATATTGGCCCCAAAGCGACCGTGGAAGCAGCGGGTACGGCTGTGCCTCCCGACAAACGTGATCTCAGCCAGTGGCACACCGATACCTTCGTGAACGGTCCCTCGTGGGAGGAGTTCACGCGCGCCATGGGCATTGACGCCGATTCGAAATCCAAAACGACGGGCTCGGTTTATTCCGTCTCCTATTATCGCCCTGCTCCCGGTCATCGAGAGCAATTGGAAAAGATGCTTAGCGAAACCCCCAGTGCACCCAATGACACGACCGCCGGGAACGTGTTGATGCAGCACTTGGAAGGCGCCGTCTGGACGTTCTTAACCATCGCTCGCTACAATTCGTGGGAAGACTTTGCCACGGGCGAGAAGAACAGTGTCGCGCAGACCACCAAGAAGGATAGCCCTTGGTACCGTTTGCGTGATCACACCGATTTTCATACCGACACACTGACCGATCGCATCGCGCCGTAAAGGGGATTTCTGCGGAACGCACGCGTCGGCCTGGTTCTATAGCGGTGCTCGCCGCGGCGAGCACGACACAGGCGGTTGACACAACCGCCTCTACAACGACATCTGTGTCATGCGTTACCTCGTGAAAGCCCGCGTGAAATCTGCCAGGGAACGTGATCTGGTTCGCACAATCAACGATGGCACGCTTGGAAAAGGTTCCATCGCAGGCGATGAATACCTGTACGACATGGAGCAGGCGCGGGTAAATGATCAGGGTGTCGCCACCTGGGTTGAAACGTGCTTTTGCGATCCACCGCTCGCGGAGGAACGTCCGTATTGGGAAGAGTATTTCGAGCTGCTCAGCGTTAAGGACGCCCATTCCCGCCGCACGTGCCGGCACGAAAACGGAACACAACCGTGGGCCTGTTGCGACTGTGATTGCACTAAGAAGCTTGAAGAGCGGCTCGCGACGCAAGGCGAATCGTTTCTCAAGGAACTGAAAAAGGCAGCCAGCTAGCGGCGATTGACTCAATCGGCCCGGCGGTTGTAACGGTGCTCGCCGCGGCGAGCACGAAATCATAAGCAGGCGTTTGGCACAAACGCCTCTACAACCAATTCGTGTTTATTAGTGTTCCTTCGTGCTTGAGTTTCCAGAACACATCTACGCATCATGATGCATCAATTTGTTTCTTGATTGCTGCAGGAAAAGCTCTTTAGTTCCCGGACAATCATGGCAGCAAACGGTCCCCATCCTCTGGAAGCGCTGTTGGGCGAACGCATCGTCGTGCTCGACGGGGCCATGGGCACAATGATTCAGCGCTACAAGTTGTCTGAAGCGGATTATCGAGGAAAACGATTACGCGATTGGAAAGGCAAAGACCTCAAGGGGAGTCTCGAACTACTCAATTTAACGCGGCCGCAAGTCGTCGAGGAAATTCACGCGGCTTATCTGGATGCGGGCGCCGACGTCATCGAAACCAACACCTTCAGCGGAACAACCATCGGGTTGCACGATTTCCTGTTTCGAGGCGAACCCAAACGTGGTCGCAAAGATCAGGAATTCTTTCAGCGCGTCGTGGACGATGTCGATCTTCGCGCGCTTGTTCATGAAATTAATTTTGAAGCGGCCAGGATCGCGCGCCAGGCCGCCGATCGCGTCGCGAATGAAACTGGGCGGCAACGATTTGTTGGCGGATCAATGGGACCTCTTCCAGTCGCTGGTTCCATTTCACCTGACGTAAACGATCCAGCGTTTCGCGCGGTCTCGTTCGATCAGCTTCGCCAAACTTATTTCGATGAGGCGAAAGCGCTGCTCGAAGGCGGCGTGGATCTTCTCATTGTCGAAACCGTTTTCGACACGCTCAACGGAAAGGCTGCGTTATTCGCTATCACTGATGTATTGGAAAAAACCGGACGCCGCGTGCCGTTGATGATCTCGGGCACCGTGATCGACAAGTCCGGGCGGAACTTGAGCGGGCAAACGGTTGAAGCGTTGCTCATATCGATCGCGCACGCGCAACCGCTCATCCTCGGTTTGAATTGCTCGCTGGGTCCGGATGAAATG